>Ga0181531_10000019_pt1 | contig 153942 bp, 131 predicted proteins | sample PEATcosm2014_Bin_38_FD_119743 | JGI IMG/M metagenome (GOLD analysis project Ga0181531, IMG submission 119743) | Peatland microbial communities from MTU Mesocosm Facility, Houghton, MI, USA - PEATcosm2014_Bin11_10_metaG | ecosystem: Environmental > Terrestrial > Soil > Wetlands > Peat | place... | reverse complement strand
GCCATCATTTTCATCAATACCGGTGCATCCGGCTTTTTGCTCGCCTCCAAATAAGCTGCAGAGGCTTTTTCATAGTCTTTCAAATACCAGTAGTAGAGAAAGCCCAGATCGGCGTCCAAATGCCAATCGTCGGGATTTGCGGCGACACCCCGTTCCACAAGTTGAGCAGCGAGGTCCGCACGGCCAGCCCCAACCAAGGGCTCGGAGAGGAAAATTGCGCCGAATCGATAAGCGACGATGAGTTTCGGGTCGAGGGTAGTAGTGATGTCAAGAAGCGGCCACAGAAGTTCGAACTTATGGCCCGGAAGCATGACGTTGGTTCCGTAATACTGCACGGCGCGCGTCCAGTAAATATCCGCGAGCAACGATTCGTACCCCAGGCTCAGCTTTTTCAGGAGCGGGGCGGAGCGTACCAACAACTCCTCTTTTTCCTGCGCGATTGTTCGCGTGTCAACGTCAATGCGAGTTTGCAACCACACAATCGCGAGCAACAATACGGGGATCGTGAGGAGGGCAAAGCGAAGCGAGCGAGTGTGACTTTGGCCGCTCACTTTAAATTACGCCCGGAAAAGACCGCGGAGGCAGCTATCAGCACCAAAGCAACATACAGAGCCGCATAAGCCGTATTTTGCCAAATCAGGGAAACCGGAATCGATTCGCCATGAGCCGCTGCCGTGATGGCATTGAAATTGTGAAAGTTCGGCAGCACATAATAGAGCACTCGAGTGGCGCCCTGCATCACGGGATTGAGGGTTAATATCCCAATGTCGCGAATGTCCTTAGAGAAAACACCGGCCACATAAATCCCCAGCGTAAACAGTGTGGAGAGCATGGGACTGGAAAAGCAGGAGAAAAAAAGCGCAAGCGCGGTTACCAGCGCCAATTCAAGCAGGATGAAATAAACGGCTACCAGGATCGATACGTCGGCACGCAGGAAACTCCTGCTGACGTAGAAAAGAGCGGCGGCAAGCCCCAACGTCATTAACGCGGTGTTAACGGTTAGGGTGAGCAGCAGCCCTCCAAATTTGCCAACCAGAAACTCCCATCGCCGCACGGGTTTTGAGAGCAAGGTATACAGGGTGCGCTTTTCGATCTCCTTGGAGACAAGTCCGACGCCGATAAAAATCGCCATGATCAGTCCGAAAATCGAAATGGCTGAAAGGCCCAGGTTGATTATGACGAGCCGGGAGATACCAATAGAAATTTCACCGACGAGTATCGAAGCGCTGATCATCATGAGGGCAAAGAAAATCAAGTTGTAGAGCACGCGATCGCGCACAGCTTCGCGAAAGGTGTTGATCGCAACGATGCCCGGAATCGTACTCATCGCGCGCCCTCCCCGGCTGGATGGGAAGCAGCCTTATCGCGGGCGACCAGCTTTAGGAAATAGTCTTCGAGTGTTGGCCGCAGCGGCGTAACCGAAAGAATTCGCGCCTCGCAACTTCGCAGTTGTTCCAAGGTGGAGTAAAGCTGTTCCTCCTGGACTTCTACGTGATAGCGCTCACCGATTCTTGCGGCATGTCCCGCAAGCGCCGTTGGCAGCAAAGAGCCAGCGCGCATTTCAAAGAAAATTTCCATTCCATGTCCTTCCATCGAAACAATTTCTCCGGGGGCGCCGACACCCTGCAATTTTCCGCCGACCAGGACAGCCACTCTGTCGCATAACATTTCCGCGTCCGAGAGAATGTGAGTAGAAAAGAAAACGGTTCGTCCCTGGTGTTTGAGATCGAGGATAATGTTGCGCACTTCGCGACGTCCGACTGGATCGAGGCCCGACATGGGCTCGTCCAGGAAAACAATTTGCGGATCATGGACGATAGCCTGCGCAATGCCCACGCGCTGCAGCATGCCCTTCGAGAATTTTCGCAGCTGAACGTCGCCGGCATCCGCTAATCCCACATGTTCCAAGAAGCGTGTAACGCGCTGGCGACGCTCAATCGCCGGGTAACCAAAAAATCGCGCATAGTAATCCAATAATTCTCGCGCGGTGAGGTAATCGTAGAAATATGGCTGCTCGGGAAGGTAGCCGATTTCGCGATGCATGCGCACATCGTCGATGGAGCGCCCGCGAACCCGCGCCGTTCCGGCGGTAGGAAAGATCAAGCTCATCAAGAGTTTGAGCGTGGTGGTTTTTCCCGCACCGTTCGGCCCCAGAAACCCGAAGGCTTCGCCTTCCTGGACTTGAAGGGTCAGGTGGTCGAGTGACCGGCGCATCCGCTTGCGCCAGAACCCAACGGCGTAGTCTTTGGTAAGTCCTTCGATCTCGATTGCTGGTGTTCCCATGGCCTTGTCATTCTAATTTTTTTTTAACCCGCCCGTTCATGTCAATCCCCAGGTGTTGCTTCGGAGAGCACAAGCAAGTGCGGCACATTTCCTATGAAAAGTGGTTGCTAAGGCTTGAACGAAGAAGTTAATTCCCCGAGGGGGTCAGTTTGTCCGCGTTGCGAAGCTCCGGGAAACGCCAGGCCCAAATAGCGGTGACAACCAAAGTGCCGATTCCACCGAAGACGACCGCTGGAACTGTTCCAAACCAACTCGCCGTTAACCCCGACTCAAATTCACCCAATTGATTGGATGCTCCAATAAACATCATGTCCACGGCGTTCACGCGGCCACGCATCTGGTCCGGCGTCAATAGTTGGACCAAAGTCGCTCGAATCACCACGCTGACCATGTCCGTCGCACCCACAAGCATCAGGGCCAGCAGCGATACAATCAGGCTCCGGGAGATTCCAAAAATGATGGTAAACACGCCGAAGCCGCTTACACACCAAAGCATGGTCGCTCCTACCCGGCGTTTCAGCGGACGATACGCCAACAAAACTGCCATTCCTGCTGCACCGACCGCCGGAGCAGTTCGAAGCAGTCCCAGTCCCCAAGGACCGGTGTGAAGAATCTCGCGCGCGTACGCCGGCAATAGCGCTACAGCCCCTCCCAACAACATGGCAAAAAGGTCCAGGGAGATCGAGCCCAGCACTATTTTTCGCTGCCATATATAACGAAGCCCGGCGAGAACGGTGGAGATGTTGATCGGTTCCCGCACTCGCGCTTTGACGTTTAGCCTAATCAGAGTGGTGAAAATCACCGCAGTTACCGCAGACGCCAGGGCCGTGGCGTAAACGGCCGAGGGTCCGCGGAACGCTGCATACACGATGCCACCGATCGACGGTCCCAGGATCGTAGCAGCCTGGAATATGGTTGAATGCCAGGCCACCGCATTTGGAAAATGCTCGTCTGGAACCAATTGCGGCAGCAATGCCCGGCTCACCGGCCCGTTAAATGAGCGGACCACGCCGAGCAGAACCAGCACCGCATAAATCGATCTTACCGACGGTTCGTGCCGATGGCTGGCAAAAAGCAGCAGCCCGGAGCAGGTTGCGAAACCCGCGTAACACAAAATAAGGAGGCTGCGGCGATTAAAGCGGTCTGCCACATGGCCCGAAACAAGAAACAAAAGAATGCCCGGCAGGAATTGGCAAAGTCCAACGAGGCCCAGGTCGAAAGTGCTATGTGTAAGCTCATAAACTTGCCAGCCGACGGCGACGGATTGCATTTCGAGCGATGCGACTACGAAAAATCGTGCCACCTCGTAGAAGGAAAAGGCTGGATAGGTGAATGCGATTCGCCCGTCAAATTTTGAATCGTGCGATGCAGCCATCGGCGCGAAGTGCGCTCCTCGTAGCGATGCGGCCAGCAAGTATAACCTGAGCAACGTGGCCGTGGTTCCATCAAGAGAAGAGAAAAGCGTTCAAGAATATTTTTGTTCGCCCACAAAATCAAAAAGGAACGGGAAATGAGAGAAATCAAATGATTTCAGAGCCGAAAGAAATTCTTACGGAAGGGAAAACGAAAAAAGGACAATGGTTGCTAACGGCACAGACAACACTACCAGTAGATACTTTCGACAACTCATGCGGAATATTTTGTGGTCGCGCATCAATTTTTCTTGACAAGTTTTCCTCAACCCCCGATACTGCCGAATCAGACCCGGGGGAAAATTGATTCGGTGACGACGAACTTCCTGGCATCGATCAACAGAGAAACGGGCTGGTAACACCGACAATTTAGAGTACAACGAGGCCCTACTTCGCACCGCGCATCCGGTTTTTAGCGCGGCTTAGCTAGGCTTTTCTAAATTTTCGGTGCGAAAGGCGCGATGCAAGCTATTTCGACGGCCCAGCGCTCAGATTTCCCCCCTGTTTCGTCTATTTCTCGATAGACACAACGACACCCTGGACGCGGTTGTTTGGGAGTAGAATGGATTTCTCTCCCGCACCGCAGCCCAGCCAACGTATGACGGCTTCACTGCCGCGCGGAGACAGAGATGGCGGAAACAAGAATGACGTTGCAAAGCAAATCCGAAACCGATCAGGTTACCCGACGTGCCTCCGGCCTGGAATTCCAGCGCCGCTTCACCGACGGGAAGATATCTCCCTACGACAAAGTTGAGTGGGAACGCCGCGCCGCAATCATAGGCAATGACAAAGGCCAGGTAATTTTCCGGCAGGACAACGTAGAAGTCCCGAAAGCTTGGTCGCAGACAGCGACAAATATTGTCGCTTCGAAGTACTTTCACGGAAAGCCGAACTCACCCGAGCGCGAAACTTCGGTACGACAATTGATAAGCCGCGTGGTGGAGACGATCGTGCGCTGGGGCGAAGAAGGCGGATATTTCGCGACTCCCGAATCCAAGAACATTTTTCGCGATGAACTCGCTCACTTGCTGGTGGAGCAAAAAGTGGCGTTCAATTCGCCGGTATGGTTCAACGTCGGAGTTCAGGCTAAGCCGCAATGCTCGGCATGCTTTATCAACTCCGTCCAGGACAATATGGATTCGATCATGAACCTGGCGAAGACCGAAGGCATGTTGTTCAAATGGGGTTCTGGTACGGGAACGAACTTCTCGTCCCTGCGCGGAAGCCACGAGTCGCTTTCCGGCGGCGGGATCGCATCCGGCCCGGTGAGCTTCATGAAGGGCTTTGACGCCTTCGCCGGCGTGATTAAGAGCGGTGGCAAGACGCGCCGCGCCGCCAAGATGGTGATTCTAAACGTAGATCACCCCGACATCATGGAATTCATCGAGTCCAAGATGAAGGAAGAGCGCAAGGCGCAAGTTTTGATCGAACAGGGTTACGATCCTGCGATCGACGGCGAAGCGTATTCCTCCGTCTTCTTCCAGAATGCGAACCACTCCGTGCGCGTCACCGACGATTTTATGCGGGCCGTAGAGGAAGACCGCGACTGGTGGACACGCAACGTCAATGACGGCAAGGCAGTAGAACAATTTCGCGCTCGAGACCTGCTCCACGAGATGGCCAAGTCTGCCTGGAAGTGCGGCGATCCGGGGATGCAATACGATACGACCATCAATCGCTGGCACACTTGCAAGGCCACGGATCGCATTCATGCCTCTAACCCGTGCTCCGAGTACATGTTCCTGGACGATACCGCCTGCAATCTGGCCTCGCTGAACCTCTTGAAATTCCTGGGTTCGAATGGCCAGTTCGATACGGAAGGATTTAGCCACGCAGTGGACGTAACTATCACGGCGCAGGAAATCCTGGTGGACAACGCGAGCTATCCGAGCGAGAAAATCGCCCGCAACTCGCACGATTATCGGCCGCTGGGCATCGGCTATGCGAATCTGGGCGCGCTGTTGATGTCGCTGGCCATGCCTTACGACTCCGATCGTGGACGCGACTTCTGCGGCGCTATTACAGCTCTGATGACCGGCGAAGCCTACGCACAGTCGGCGCGCATTGCCGAGCGCATGGGACCTTTTGGCGGCTACCTGCGGAATCGCGAAGCGATGATTGACGTAATTCGCATGCACCGCGATTCTCTGAGGCCGATCAAGGAAGAGCACGTGCAACCGTCCCTGCTGCATGCGGCGCAAAAGTCGTGGGACGATGCGCTTGAACTGGGCGAAAAGTTCGGCTACAAGAATTCTCAAGTTTCCGTTTTGGCCCCAACGGGGACGATCGGATTCATGATGGATTGCGACACCACCGGAATCGAACCCGACCTCGCGCTGGTGAAACAGAAGCGGCTGGTGGGCGGCGGCGTAATCAAAATCGTGAATAACACCGTTCCGCAGTCGCTGATGAATCTGGGTTATCCGCCGGAACAAGTGGCGCAAATCGTGGACTTTATCGATGCGAATGGAGCGATAGAAGGTGCGCCCGGGCTGAAACCAGAGCACCTGGCGGTGTTCGATTGCTCGCTGGCCACCCCGGGAGGCCGCTCGATTTCCTGGAAAGGTCACTTGCAGATGATGGCCGCCGCTCAGCCGTTTCTTTCCGGCGCGATCAGCAAAACGATCAATATGCCGGAAGAATCCACGGTGGAAGACATCATGGAAGCTTATAGCGAATCCTGGAAATTCGGACTCAAGGCTGTGGCCATCTATCGCGACAATTCGAAAGGTTCGCAGCCGTTATCCGTCTCGGGCAAGAAAAAAGAGGAGAAGCCCGCGACGGCAGCCTCGGCAGTGACTGTGGAAGTTCCGGTTGCCAAAGTTGAGGTCCCTTCGCACGAGCAGCAGGAACTTTTCGACCGCACCAGACGCCGTAAGCTGCCTAACGAGCGCAGTTCCATCACGCACAAGTTTTCGATTGGCGGGCACGAAGGTTACCTCACGGTAGGCAAGTATGACGACGGCACCGCGGGCGAGATCTTCATTAAGATGGCTAAGGAAGGGTCCACGCTCTCCGGCATCATGGACGCTTTCGCGCTATCCGTCTCCGTCGCGCTGCAGTACGGGGTCCCGCTTCGCGCCTTGGTCGATAAATTCGTGAACTCGCGCTTCGAACCCTCCGGCTACACCGGCAACCCGAGAATTCGATATGCAAAGTCGGTGGTGGACTACATCGGGCGGTGGCTGGGCGGCAAATTCATCTCGTCAGACTATCTCGATGGCGAAGTCACCGTGGGGGATTCAACGGGTCCCGTCACCGTAGTTACACCAGAAGCGAAGGCCCCGTCACCTGCAACCGCAATCAAGGTGCCGGAACCCGAAGCTTCCACTCGCCCGCGCGCCGCGATTGACGATGCGCCCTCATGCTCCGAGTGCGGCATGCTGATGACGCCAAACGGCAGCTGTTACAAGTGCTCCAACTGCGGCAGTACTTCAGGCTGCAGCTAAGCCGGCAAATAGCGAAAATCAAAGCAGGAGAAATAAAAAAGGGGACTCCGTCGAGTCCCCTTTGCTCTACCCCTAGTTCCGGTTTCGGCGCGGCGAAACCGGCCCACCCCGGGATAAGAGACAGCCAGTTACTCAGTTGCACGTGGGTTGCCAGGGGCTCTGGCCTAAACTGAGAGACTTCTCTGGTTGGCGCGACACGACTTACGGCGAAAGACATCAGTTTCCTCTCCTAAATTGCGCGCACATCTCCGCTTTCTGAAAAGCTCCGGCGGGTTTTCTACGTTCTTTGGAAGACGTTCGCTACTGTTTGCCCAAGCTAAAAACCACTGAGATCGTGGTGTCTACTTCGATCAGTTCGCCCCTTAGCGACGTGGGCTTGTATCGCCATTGCTTCACTGCGTTGATCGCGGAATCGGTCAACTCCGTCGGTCCGCTCATATACTCCACTGTCTTCATGGTGCCGTCCTGGGCGATAACGGCGTGGAGAAGCACCGTCCCTTGAATGTGCTTTTTTTTGGCATCGTTCGGATATACCGGGGTTACCCGGTGAATTAGGTTCGCCGCGGCGACGTTCCCACCTACGCGAATGCTCTTTGGTTTCGTTGTGGGAGAATTTGGTACAGAACTTGCGTTAGTGGAAGTTTGAGGCGCCGCCGCTTCCTTCTGTGCGTCTTGGGAAGAATCGGCTGTCGATGCGGGCGGCAATCCAGCCGTAGGTGGGACCGCTGATGGCGACGCCGATTCATCAGCGCTGGATGGATTTCTTCCGCCCAGCGTGTAAACGACGGAGATGGTTGTATCGACTTTAACCGGTTTGCCGTTCACCAGCATTGGCTGATAGATCCACTGCTGGACGGCATCCATCGCGGATTTAAGTAAGAGAGGAGGACCGCTCACATATTGCAATTGCTCGATGGTTCCATCCTGTGCGATGAGGGCGTGGAGCACCACGGTTCCGCTAATGTGCGCCGACTTTGCCGAGGGTGGGTACGCCGGCGTGACCTGGTGGACAAGCATGGCGGAAGCAACATAGGCACCTGCGTGGATTGCGCTCGACGGTGCGGACGCATCCGGTTGAGAGCCATCACTCGTCGTGGCGTTCTGCGGAGGAGCGGGTTCTTTCTCTTCGCCCTGGGCAAAGGCAGCCGTGGACGCGAAGAGAGTCATCAATAGAATCAAACCAATTTTTGAAGAATGCATAGCATGCTCCTGGTGCGCCGCTTGGCAGCTTGTCACCGAGGCAAGAAATACATGAAGACGCACGTCCACGCAATGGAATAGTGAAATTGCAGATGGTGTCTCGAGAACCTGCCCGCAGGCTAGGATTGTGATGCCGGAGTGCGACGCAGGCGTTTCCAGAGCCAGCGCGCCGGCGCAAATGCAACAAAGCCCCACAGCAACAAGGTCGGCAAGGACTGTAGCGCCCAGACCCCGAATCCAATCACGCTATCGACCACTGTTCGGTAGCCTTGCACCGCAGCATTGCGCAGCCGCCTGCCCGTTGACGGAGGCGCGCTTTCTAAGCTCGCCTTATACTCTTCCTGCGCGGAAAGCTCCACGGTGGAGAAATCAACGCGGGTTTGCAATGCCCGTTGATCGGATTCCATCTGTTCGATGTCGCCGCGGACCCGCGCGATTTCCTGTTCGGTGGCGAGGATGTCTTTTACTTGTCCGGTATGGTTGCGAAGCACGTCCAGCAATCTTTCCTCGGTGGCGCGGGCATTCTTCATGCGAGCCGCGCGATCGGTAAACTCCTTGGTCACTTCTTCGCCCGACTGCGATTCCTGTTCAACGTGCCCCAGTTGCTTCAGCTCCGCAATGGCTGCTTCAAGTTGAGCCGACGGTATTCGCAGCGTGGCCGTCAGAGCGCGAGCGGCGTCTTGCGGCGACGTCGAATTCAGGTTGGCTATGTACCCATTGTGGCGTTGCGCAATCGCCTTCACGCTGGCTTCCAAGGGCCCGAAATCCTTTACGATCAAGGAAACTGAGGCTGTTCGGGCGATCATGGGCTGAGTCTGACCGTTCGGAGCTTCAGGAGACGGTCCGGGCGTCGCCGTTTGCGCCGACTCTAGGTCGCTTGTCGCATTCTCTTTCGTTGCGAGTTCGGCGGATTGCGATCGTCGTGCATAAGCCAACCGGCTCGCCATTCGTTCAGCTTCCGGCGCTCTCAGTAGATTCGGACGCCCAACAGCAATCAGCAATGCGACGACAGCGACCACACTGACCGCTCCCCATACCCAGCGATTCGTTAAAAGCGAGAATTTTCCATCTAGCCAACCGTCGAATCCTCTGGGCTTTTTTACTTTCGCCAACGCACGTTCGGCTCTCGCTGCGTCCAGGTTCTTCGTCAAGCTTGCAGGAGCCGGTTCCACGCTCCAATTTGAAAGCTGCACCGAGACGTCGCGCATCTGCTTCGCCAACGCTGCGCATTCTGGGCATTCGCGCAGGTGCGCCGCGACACTGGCCGCGTGATTCGCGGCAAGCTCTCCGTCGAGATAGGCCATCACTTCCTCTTGCTCGAACGGATGAGTGGATGGAGTCATTTCCGCCCTCCCAAATTTTCTGACTTTGTGGCCAGGATTTCGCGTAATGCCATGCGCGCACGGAACAATCGCGACCTGACGGTGTTTACCGGCACGTACAATATCTTTGCGATTTCCTCGTAGCTTAATTCCTCGAACTCGCGCAGCAACAAGACCTCTCGCTCGGCGGCCTCGAGCCTTTCCACGGCTTGGCGCACCCAAATTACGATTTCCGGATTTGTCCCTGATGGATCCGAAACTTCGTCTGGAGCATTATCCGACTGCGCTTTGTTAAGAGCGGTTTTGCGCCGATGCGCTGCGAGAACGTTAAAAGCGATTCCGAACAGGTAGGCTCTAAACGTGGCGCGGGGCTCATACCGTTGAGCCGCTCGCAGCACGGCGAGAAAAGTCTCCTGGGCCAATTCCTCGGCCTTTGCTGCATCGTTCATGCGGCGCCGGAAAAATCCGTAAACCCGCTCGCGGTAGCGCAAGAAAAGCTCGGTGAAGGCTGCGTCGGAGCCTTGCTGAAGTTCCAGGATTAGCTGCTCGTCGCTGGTCATCGCTCACCACGAGCCCGGGTTCCGAGAGCCCCGAGCGTCACGTCCTCCCGATTCAGATGCTTCTATCTCTGTAATGTCCGGAGAACGCAAAAAGTTCCCGCGCTTGCATTTTTTTTCAGGCGAGGCTGGCAGGATTACATGAGGAAACCGGGACTCCAAATCCTCAATTATCGACGAGTCCTGATTCAGTTGTTTGAACGGGTAAAGTCTTCGGAAAGCAAAAACCACGATTCGTAAGCCGTTCCATTCATCTTTCCGGGAGAGAATGTCCATTTCTTTGCGGACTTTTCAAAAGCTTCCACGAAGGCACATCGGCCCGAAATGGGATACATCTCCTTAATGCTTCCATCCGCGCCAAGAAGGACGTTTATCTTCACCGAGTCGGTGAGCGATTGCCCGATACCCTCCGGATAGATTGGCGGCACCTGGTGAGTAATCGCCGCAGGAATAAAGTCTGAATCATCGTCGCCAGGCCCCTTCGCATCGTCGGGAGGGGCCTGGCGAATTGTTCGGACGGTCGTACTCAAATGAGGAATAGTCGGTTGCGGGATAAACCGAAAAGCGCCTTGCACGTAAATGAAAGCGAACAGTTCCGTCCAGTAAGTCCCATTCGCAAGCTTCACTTCATACATAGGCAGTTGCTGTTTGCGCGCTGCCAGCAGAGGATATACGTTATCGCCCGCTCCTGAATCACACGCCCTATCGAAACGAAGCACGTCGACTTGCGTCATTTTGTCTCGCAAAGCATTTGTCAGAATCTTGCCGAGGCTCTTGCCCATGATCGGCGATTGGGCCTGGTACGTCTTTGCCATCAGAGGACCGAAGCGGTCTCCAAAAACCTGACTGAACCATTCGTCCGAATTCGGAATCTTTAGCCCCTCCCAATATTCCTTCAGCTTTTGCTGATCTCCATCCTGCTCCGCCTTCAGAAGATCCTGGATCATCTTTTTCAGCCCCGCCGGCTTATCGGGATAGTCCGTGGGTGAGGGCATGCCGGAGGAATTCACGCAAAAAACCAGGCAAATTAACGCGGTACCCACAGCTATCCAAGCTTTTCGCAATGTTCTTCCTCCAGAATGTTGCTTCTCAAAAGCGCTTGCGGGGTATTTACTTACCTTGTGATAGCGGGGAAATCAAGTAAATCAAGCAGTAGAATTGGTGCAGTAGCCACTCCGGCAGGTTTATATCCCGATGGCAGTGCGCAGAGCGCCGGCGAGGGATTCGGTCCAGCGGCGAACATCCTGGTCGCGTTCGGCTTCCACCATGACGCGCGCGAGGGGCTCCGTGCCCGAATAGCGCAGCACTACGCGGCCGGAATTACCGAGAGCCTTTTCCGCTTCGCGAAGTACGCGGTCGACTTCGGGGAGGGAATCAAGGGGAGGTTTGGAACGTACGCGGACGTTTACAATTTTCTGCGGAAAAATTTTGACATCTGCGACCAACGAATCGAGAGGTCCAGAAAGCGACACAATCGACGCCAGTTTCAAAGCCGTGAGCATTCCATCACCCGTGGTAGCGTCATCGAGAAATAAAATGTGCCCGGACTGTTCTCCGCCGAAGTTCGCGCCAATGCGCCGCATTTCTTCCAGCACGTAGCGATCGCCCACGGCGGTGCGCACAAGCTTCAGTCCGGCATTTTCGAGAGCGCGCTCGAGACCGAGGTTGGCCATGGTGGTGCCTACCACTATGTCGCCCTTGAGCTTTCCGGCCGATTTCAGATAACGCGCCACGACAAACAGAACCCCGTCGCCATCCACGAGTTTCCCCTTCGCGCTGGCAAAAATTGCGCGGTCCGCGTCTCCGTCAAATGCCACGCCCAGCGCGGCACCGGATTCCACGACTCGTTTTTGCATTGATTCCGGATGCAGCGAGCCGCAGTTTGCATTTATATTTTTTCCGTCGGGCGTGTGATTCATTGCGACCACATCCGCGCCCAGGGAGCGAAACAGCCGAGGCGCCAGATCGCTGGCCGCTCCGTTGGCACAGTCCAGCACTATTTTCATTCCTGCGAGTTTTGCACCGGGTAAAATCGCCTGGGCTAATCCTGCCAGGTAATCGTCGTCAATCTTTTCGTTGTCGTGCAGACGCAGCGCCCTGGCGGTTGAGACGGTGTCGCGCGATGAAAGAACGAACTGTTCGAGAGCCGCCTCTGTCGCATCCGGGAATTTCATTCCTGTGGACGAAATCAGTTTCACGCCATTGTCGTGGTACGGGTTGTGCGAAGCGGAAATTACTACGCCCGCGGCAAATCCTTCTCGGTTGACGAGCCAGGCGACCCCGGGTGTAGTGAGAACTCCGGCAGAAATTGGATTCGCGCCACCAGCAGCCAGCCCGCAAGCAATTCGTTCGGCAATGTGCGGGCCGGACTCGCGCGTATCGCGACCGATCAGGACGTTGGGGCTCTTATCGTTTGCGAATCCTTGCGAACGCAAATAATTCCCCAGCGCGAGGCCAACGCGATCCAAGGTCGCATCATCGAGAGGGTATTCGCCCGGGATGCCGCGGATGCCGTCCGTGCCGAAAAGTTCCTTAGCCATTTGCTCCTGTTCTTATCCCGCGCAAAACGGGAGGCAATTCTATCATCGCGAGGTCATAGTGCCTTCAGCCTGGCATCGAATCTGTTTCTTACGCTCAACTTAGCGAATGCGAGCCTAGTGGGTGTATGCGTAAGCACATCGCCGGATATCGCGGCGCAGCCTGTGTTATCGTACGGGAATGCCATTGGAAGACACAAAAATCATTAACGACAACTCGACACCTGCCAAGATTATTGCGGCGGGAATTGTGATCGCTTTCTGTTACTGGGCGTCATCTGTACTCGTAACGGTTCTGGTGGCGGTGTTGCTCGCGTACTTTCTGGATCCGGTCGTAACGTTTATGGAGAACTGGCATATCCCGCGCGCGTTGGGATCGCTCATCATCGTTCTCTTTACAATTGCAGTTTTGCTGTTCGTAGCATGGTCGCTGGTCGAACGTGTGGATCAGTTCGGCAGGGATTGGCCCAAGTACCGCGCTCCCTTGCACGCGGTGGCCAACGCCGTAGAACAAAAGCTGGCTTCCGTGGAGGAACACGTTTCGGAAATTGGCTCTCCCGACCAGGTTGGCAAGCAGGCTGAACACATAGTAGCGGTCGCGGAATCGCATCCCGTTCGCGCGGCGGTGTTCTCCCGGCTGAGTGGGCTATATGAAGTAGTGCTGGGGGCTACTTTCATACCCTTCCTGTTATTTTTTATGCTCGCGGCAAAGCGCCAGGTATGGCATGCGACCATGCAGCTATTTCCGGCCACCGAACGCACCTTAGTCAAAGAAACGCTGACGGATATTTCTTTGGTTCTTCGCAGCTATGTGGTGGGGACGGCAATGGTGGGAGTCATTCTAATCGTTTTGAGTTGGATTTTTTTCTTCTTGATTGGGCTCGAGTTTCCATTTCTCACCGCGCTTATCTCCGGTACGTGCAATCTGATCCCGTATCTCGGCGTGGTCCTTTCCTGGATGCCGCCTTTATTGATCGGCCTGAAGCAATTTCACACGGTTACACCTTTCATCGGCATTTTCGCCGTGCTCACTTTCCTGCATCTCGTTGCCGCAAATTTGTTAGTACCCGCGCTGGTCGGCTCCATGGTGCGGCTCAACGCTCTAGCGCTAACCGTGTCGCTTCTGTTCTGGGGATTTTTGTGGGGCGCGATGGGTTTGATTCTCGCGATTCCTATTACGGCTGTTATCAAAGTGATCTGCGACCATAAAGAGAGCTGGCAACCCGTTGGCCGCTGGCTCAGCGCATAATTTCAACAGCCTCCGTAACAGTTATAGTTCCTTGCCCCGTAGTTCGTGGATGGACGCAACTGACTCCGTAACGGCTTTCGTATCGGGCGAATCCTGAAACATCCGGATCGCCGCAATTCCGGCGGCGCCCGCACGAATGCAAGCCGCAGCATTTTCTTGGCTCACACCCCCTATTGCAACCACCGGCATCGGCACGGCGCGGCAAACCCCGGCCAGCTTTTCTATCCCTTGAGGCGTGCCAAAAGGTAACTTCGAAGGCGTCTCGAAGACCGGGCCGAACAAGATGTAGTCGGCCTTGGCATTTGCCGCTTCGCGTGCTTCTTCGATGCTGTGGCAAGAAACTCCAATTACGAATCCATTCGGCGCGTTTCCTGCACGGCACCACCGCACCACTTCGTGGGCTGAGGCCGATTCGCGTCCTAGATGCACGCCATGTGCATCGGCGGCGAGCGCCACGTCCAAGCGGTCGTTGATAATTATTCGTGGCGCGCGGCCAGTTTTCTTCCCGCGAGCAGCCGCCAGACCTACAGCGACGCGCCCGACTTCTAGAAGTTGTCCGCCCCGCAAGTCCTTCTCACGGACCTGTATCCAATCGGCGCCGGCGGCAAGGGCTGCTTGAATGTTTTGCAGTAGCGTCGATGTGAGAGCGGCTTCGTTCCTATCGCTAGTCGAAGACTTCCGGTCGGTGACGTAGCAAACGATCGGCTTATTAGCGGGTTTCAACGATGGCAGTCCGGCGGCGAAACGCTTCGAGCGCAAACAGCACATTCATCAGACCAAGGCCCGATGTTGCTCCGCGCAGAAAGGGATTCTTAACAAAAAGCGCTAGCGCCGGGTATTGGTAAAGAAAATAATTCATGTCCCATACCTCGGACCACGGAACCAGAATCAGCGCCAACCCCAATTCGAGCCAAAGCAGCAGGAGCACAACACGGAGAACCCGGTTCATCATCAGGGTAAGGATTATGGGAGATTATTCCGGCGGTCGCAACACCTACTCCGGGTCATCAGCCGGCCGGACCCCCCAGCCATCGCTCGCCGTGTGCCAAACCAGCAAAGCGAGAGTACAATTGACCCGATTCGAGGCCCGCAAGGAATTCCTGGACAGAACGCACGCAGGACACATCAAGCAAACCAAGACTAAGGAGAGCATCCCATGGCTACAATCACTGCAAAAGACGGAACGCAGATTTATTACAAGGATTGGGGAAAGGGACAGCCCATAGTTTTCAGCCACGGCTGGCCCCTGTCTGCAGACGACTGGGACGGGCAAATGCTGTACTTTGGTCAACTCGGGTATCGGGTGATCGCGCACGATCGCCGCGGACATGGCCGCTCCGGCCAGACCTGGGACGGAAACGAGATGGATACATACGCGGACGATCTCGCCGGCCTATTTGAAAAGCTCGATCTTAAGGACGCAATTATGGTCGGGCACTCTACCGGTGGCGGTGAAGTCGCACGCTATCTGGGCCGCCATGGTTCCAAGCGCGTATCGAAGGCCGTACTTATCAGCGCAGTGCCACCGCTCATGGTGAAGACCGCTAACAACCCCGAAGGGGCCCCCATATCAGTTTTCGACGGCCTCCGGGCACAATTGGCAGCCAACCGGCCGCAGTTCTACCGGGACATCACTTTGCCGTTTTACGGCTACAACCGTCCGGGCGCCAAAATCTCGGAAGGCATCCGCGAGCACTGGTGGTTGCAGGGAATGTTGGGAGGCATGAAGGCCCACTACGACTGCATCAAGGCCTTCTCGGAAACCGACTTCACCGAGGACCTGAAGAAGATCGAAATTCCCGTACTGGTGATGCATGGTGACGACGATCAGATCGTGCCTATCGCCGCCGCCGGTCTCAAGTCCGCGAAGATACTGAAGAACGCAACGTTAAAGGTGTACAAGGGCTTTCCGCATGGCATGCCCGCGACCAACGCGGACCAGATCAACGCGGATTTGCTTACCTTTTTCAAGGGTACGGCGACTACTGCCTCAGCGTAACGGCACCGACGGCCCGGCCTTTCGCTTTTGCGCGAAGACCGGGCCTCTCGGTTCTCAGAGCCAGCGGCGAAGAATTCATGGGAATGAAGTGCGAACCGCATGTGGTGTGCTCGCTAGCGGCAAATCTCCATGTTGACCAGGGCATCCGTCGCGACGCGTCCGACAGCATCGAGGTAAGTACTATGGGAAGGCGGTTCCAGCAGATGTATAAGCGAAAGAGAATCCACGCCATTACGTTCGGCTGCGCGATAGCTCTAGCCGGCATTTTGTTATTTTCGCTGCAGGGTCCCGCGACCGGGAGCGAGGTCCCCCGCGACGAGGGAGTTGCGGTCGGAGCGCAATACGATTCGACGCATGTATATGTTGCTCCTGGCGATTTGGACGCGTTCGTCAACAGCTTCGCCGCTACGTTTGGCGGCCAAGCGTCCAAGCGATCCGTGACAAATGTTCTGCCTGTGCCGGGCAGCACGGAGTTTCAATATTTATGGACTCCGGTCGGCACGCTATCGATCTTCGCATTCCAAACGCCGATCCCGTTTCCATTCGGAGAGGAGCGCACGGGATATCTAGTGACCGACATGGACCAGGCACTCAAGGCCGCTCGAGCCGCTGGCGCGGAGGTGATCGTCGAACCGTTCAAAGACCCAATCGGAGTCGACGCCGTCATCCAGTGGCCCGGGGGCTTGAAGATGCAATTGTATTGGCACTTCACTCCACCCAAATACGGGCCGCTTGAATCGGTTCCCGACAATCGTGTCTACGTATCTGCCGATCAAGCCGACAATTTCGTCAACGGCTTCGTGCGCTTCAGCCAGGGCAAAGTTGTGGCAGATGACAAGCGCGCCGACGCAGGCGAAATCGGGCGCGCGGGCGAGACTTATCGTCGGGTACGCATCGAGTCGCTGTTTGGAAACATGCAGGTCATGGTCACTGACGGCCATTTGCCGTATCCGTTCGGCCGCGAGATAACTGGATACCTAGTGCAGGATCTCAGCGCAACGTTGCAAAAAGCCAAAGCAGCTGGTGCGAAGATATTGTCTCCGCCTTACTCCACGCACGACCGAACCACGGCGATCATCCAATTTCCGGGTGGTTACGTTGCTGAAGTACACAGCCTGACCGCGCGCTAGGGATGAGCGACTTAGCGTTTCTGTAGCGTGGAGATGCGGTCGGCGACGTCGCGGTATTCGATGTTTGCGGCATAGACTTGACGGAAGCAATCGAGCGCCGCTGACGAATCTCCGCCGGCTTCCAGCGCCAAGCCAAGATCATAACGCAGCGCGAGAATCGTCTCGTGTTCGAGCCCCGGAACTTCCAGAGCGCGCTGGTACCACAGCGCGGCGATATTCGGCTCGCCCTTGTCCATGAACGAAAGCCCGAGCATCGTCGAACAGTTCATGGTGTAACGGAAGGGCTTGCCCTTCTGTACGGCCTTCGCCACTTTTTGGAACTCGCCGATAGCCTCGTCCAGCAACCCCATTTCGCGGTAGGCGATGCCCAGGTTGTAGTGTGTTTCCAAATCTTCGTCTTCCTCACCAAGTTCGCCGAGTTCGCTGCGGAATTCCTGAAAAACCTCCGCCAGTTCATTCAAACTTTCGGTCGTTATCTCAGGAATGGGAGCGGAAGATGTCTTAGAACTTCCGTTCTCTGAAATCGCAGCCGCAGGCACCGAACTTGCTGCGAAGACTGGGGCCGGTTCGTCAATATCTTCAGTAGCGGTGACAAAAGCGCGGTCACGCGCAGGCGCTTCCAGCTCTTCCACCTCGGCGGCTAGTTCGTTGAGAAAATCCTCCGTGGTTGCCGGGCCCGCATGGCTGTCGATCGCAACGGGTTCCGGCGTAAGCTCCAATTCAAATTCGCCATCGGCTGGAGCAACAGTTTCGGCAGGGAGAGCCTCGGCTGCCGGCTCCTCAATGATTTCGATCACAGGAGGCTCGGCTGCTTCCAAGCTGCTGTCGTTGATTTCAAATGAATCCGGCTGCACGGCAAAGTCGTGACTCGAAGTCGGCACTGCTTCAGGCTCCGGCTCGATCTCCAGCGCGATCGGTGCTTCGGCCTCAAGCTCGACGGGTTCCGGCTGGGCAGCTAGCTGTTCAACGATTGGTTCGCCCTCAGATTCCTCTATGACAAAAATTGGATCAGGTTCGGGCTCAGGCTGTGAGGCGGCAGCCTCTGTCGCAGCCTCAATGGTAGCGGCTTCGCTTTGCGTCTCCGCTGCAACTGGAGTCTCTTCCAGCGCCGTTTTCTCAGTATCGACGACATCTTGCGAAATGGCTTCCCATTCGTCGGAGAGATCCAGTTCCTCCCCAGCCGTCACGGGCTTTTCTGCGACCGGTTGGGCAGGCGATGCAGCAACGGAGGTCGCAGGCTCCTCAAGGGGCACAGGGGCAACAGCAAATTCTTCAACTAGAGGCTGCAGGGGAGCAGCGGTCAGCGGTATGCCGAATTCGGCAGCGATATCGGCGGCACTCATCTCGGCAGTCTTGTCTGCAGGTGCGGCGGTCTCGGGCGCAATCTCTGCGGTGGCTGACGACTGGGCTTCTGGCGTCACCGGCGCAGACATGGGTGGAGCAGCCTGTAATTCTTCCGTCGATACTCCCGCAGCCTTCTGGAATCTTTGCCGCAGTTCCGCAAAACGATCGGCATTTACCTGGTCGTTGCGCTCGCGATGAATCTGCTCCAACTGCCCTGCCAGTTCAGCGGTGCGCCTTTCATTGCCTGCGCCAAGATAAAGATCCAGCAGCCTCTCCAGTGTGGGAGTATGGCGGGGCGCTCGCTGCAAGACGTTTTCGAGGAGATGCGTGGCCTTCTGGGTTAAACCGTAGCTCGAAAAGAGATCGACGTCCGTCAAAGCCTGTGCGATGTACCGTTGTGTTTCTTCATCGAGCGGCTCTTCAATAACCGACACCGCCGCCACGGAAGCCTGCGGAATTCGATGCTCGGCTTTTTCCTCTTCGCTTTCAGGCGGCAATGCTTCGGGTGCCGGGACCGGCGCGCCGCCCGCGCGCTCGCGAAGTTGGTTCAGACGAGCGACCACGCGTTCGTCGTCCTTGTTTCGATCGACGAGCTCCTGCAACAGCGCTTCCGCGCGTGGAAAGTCTCCCGCGGCGGCATAGACGTCGGAAAGCTGGCCAAGCGCAGCGTTCAAGCGGAAGGGATCGCTGGTAGTTCGGGAAAAATCGACGAGCATTTCCAGCGGTTCGGCATTTCCCGGCAGGCGCTCGCTCGCCGTCGTCAGTGACTTCACGAACTTGTCCTGCTCGCCCGCTTCGATCATGGCGCCGCGCAGCTCACGCAACAGGGGAAGCGCGGCATTCGGGTCTCCGCTCTCGATGAGCGTCTCGGCTACCTTGTAAAGCGGCCCAAAATGCGCATGTCCCCGGGCCAGCACTTGACGTCCACGCTCCGCGGCTTTCTGAACTTGTCCCGTCTGCAACTCATAGTCCAACAGCATGTTGGTGACATCGCCGCCCGCGTTCGCTTCCGGATGGGATTCCAGGATTGGAATCGCCTGCGCAGTTTTGCCATTTGCGTTCAGGGTCTTCGCTTTCAAAAGCAGAGCGGAGGCGTTGGAGGGATCGACCTCCACGGCGCGCTCAATCAGTTTTTCGGCCTCATCGTTTTCGCCCCGATCGAATAACCTTTGCGCGTAATTCAGGTAAGTTTGAGCCGCCTCTTTCTTCAGGCCCATGACGTTGTAAAGTTCAGCGAGGCGCATCTGCACGCGCAGATTTTCCGGCTCAACCTCCAACAGGCGATGCAGCACTTCTACGGCTTTCGGCGCTCGATTGGCCTTTAGATGTGCTTCTGCGATTTGTAAAAACAGCGGACGAGCCTCGCTCAAGATGCCCTGCTGAACGTACAGATCGGCGAGGCGTTCAAGAGGAGGAAGCTCGTTGGGAGCTAATTTGCCGATTTTCTTGTAGATTGCGATGGCTTTGCTGTTGAAGCCATCGTCCAGGTAGACCTGCGCAAGCCGCTCAAAATATTCAATGGCATGTCCCAGATCGGCTTGGCGGGCATACAAATCGCCCACGGTCATTAAGGTAGCTTGGTCCTTCGGGTCGTGACGCAGAATTTGCTGGTATTCGGCGATGGCCGGGGCAACTTTGCCCTGATTGAGGAACTTCAGCGCGTTTTCCAGCGCTTTGCTTTTGTTGAAGGCCATGGGTAATTTTCGCCAGCCTCGCCTTCACTTAAGGCGGGGTGGCGTGGTTGGGCCACACTTGTGGCTCAGTCGAGAAGGTTAGCATGCGCGAAAAACAAGGAGCAATGAACCGGGCGAAGCATGGTGCCATAGGCGATAACAGTGCCTTTTAAGCGCCCAAGCTAGATGTACTAGCCTCGGCCAACGTCTGGGCAGGTTTCGAGCTGGTCAAGGCGTGAAGCGGCTGGGTTCTATGGCTCCGAGAGCGTAGTGCTGTCTGCCGGGCTAGCTAGGGCATCCGTGGCGGGCGTAAGCGGCAACATGTCCTGTTTCGCGCCGACCGCCCAACATCCTGCCTCGCGTACCGGAGAATACGAAAAGCGATGCAGTGGTGAAGGCCCGTGGCGCTGGAGGGCTTCCAAATGATCCGGCGTGCCGTAGCCTTTGTTCTGCGCCAGGCCATATTGGGGATAGAGCTGGTCGTATTCCTGCATGCGTTGATCCCGCTCCACCTTAGCCAAGATCGATGCTGCCGCAATCGAGACTGAACGCGCATCGCCGTGAATCAATGCTTTCTGTTCGATGGGCAAATCAATTTCGATGGCATCCAGTAGGAGGTAATCCGGAAGGGGAAAGAGCTGCGAAACCGCAGCCATCATCGCCTGCCGGCTCGCTTGGTAGATATTCCACGCATCGATCCGGCTGGCTTCTATTTCCGCTACGGCCCACGCCAAAGCGTGCTCTCGAATGCGCGGCGCTAGTTCTTGGCGGCGGTCAGGAGTGAGCTTCTTGGAATCATCTAGTCCGACGATCCGGCGGCGGGGATTCAAAATGACGGCTGCAGCTACTACGGGACCAAACAGCGAGCCGCGTCCCGCTTCGTCCAGGCCAGCGATACGCTGCCAGCCGTGCTGGCGCGCGTCGCGCTCGTACCGCGTACAGCAGAGTCTGCCCATCGGTCACGGATTTTAGCACATGCAGAACCCGCAGTTTTCCACAAACAGTGAATGTCGCGCCATGTGGGTGGGCCGAAAACAAAAAGCCCGCCCCGATTTCTCGGAGCGGGCGTAATTCGATTCGCTGAGGTTACTCTGCGGCTGTCGCTGTAGTTGCGGCCACTTTCTCAAACGTCTCGACGCGCTTGATGCGGGCCGCTTTGCCTTTGCGCTGGCGCAGATAATTCAGCTTGGCGCGACGAACTCGGCCTTGGCGCACAACGTCAATCGAGCTAATCATCGGCGAATGCACCGGAAAGATGCGCTCTACGCCGATGCCGAAGCTCACGCGGCGCACTGTAAACGATTCGCCCAGAAGTTCACCACGGCGGCTCATCACCACGCCTTCAAACGGCTGGATGCGTTCCTTGGCTTCCTCGCCTTCCTTCAGCCGAACATTCACCCGGACCGTGTCACCCGGACGAAACACGGGATGATCCTTGCGGAGTTGGGACTGCTGTACTTTAGAAATTATGGGTTTCATGACTCATTTTCCGGGCAGACCCGCTCAGGTGGGGCCAGCACACTACGCACAATTGCCCATTATAACGAAACCCCTGCTGTCTGCCTACACGAAATTAAGCCCCTGTCGGGTCTTGCTGTGGGTGATTCAGCCCGTGGAAAACAGAGGAAACGAACCAAGTTCCGCTTGGAACTCATAATGGAATGTGTGAATACGTCTCGCACTCCGGTCAATCGATTATAATCACGTACCGTTTACGATAATTAGTTAAGCTAGTATCAGAAACAATATTCATAAAGGACGCTAGGAAGTCTCCCTAAATTACCTGATATGCGGGCTACGCCAGGACAAATTCGACTTTCCGCCACTGATCTGAGCAACCACTTGGCTTGTCGTCATCTTACTTCGCTGGATTTGAGCGTCGCGCGCGGGGAGCGCAGTGCGCCGGAGTGGAACTCACCCGATCTTGTGGTTATTCAACAATTAGGATTGCGGCACGAGGCCGCCTATTTGCGGTTTCTCCGAGATAAAGGATTGTCATTTGCCGACTTACGCGAGATTAAAGATGAAGGTCAGGCGCTCGCGGAAACCCTAGCGGCCATGGAGCGCGGTGTTGAAGTGATCGCGCAAGGTAGCCTGGCCGCCGGGCGTTGGGTTGGACGGTCGGACGTGCTGGCAAGAGTGGCTAAGCCGAGTAGCTTGGGCGATTGGTCGTACGAAGTTTATGATTGCAAATTGGCGCGAGAAACCAAAGCGGCAACCATCCTTCAGCTTGCTTTGTATTCCGATTTGCTGGGAGAGATTCAGGGTCAAGCGCCAGACTTCATGTACGTGATTCCAACGGGCAAGAATTTTGAAGCGGAACCCTATCGCTTTGCAGAATATTCCGCCTACTACCGGTATGTAAAAGCACGGCTCGAAAATGCCAGCGATAGTGTGGAGAACCTGGAAAGTTATCCGGAGCCCTGCACACATTGCGATGTATGCCGCTGGTTTCGCGAGTGCGACGCACAGCGGCGCAGCGACGATCATCTTTCCTTGGTAGCCGGCATAACGCGGCTCCAGCGCAAACAACTGAGTGATTGGGAGACTGCGACTCTTTCGAAACTTGCCGCTCTGCCCATTCCGCTGCAGCGCAAGCCATTGCATGGTTCAAGGGAAGGCTACGAAAGAGCACGAGAGCAAGCGCGGTTGCAGTTTCAAGCGCGAGTGGAAAAGACAAAGGTGCATGAGTTACTTCCCGTGACGCCGGGAACGGGATTCTGCAGCTTGCCTGAGCCGTCAGATTTCGATGTGTTTATGGACTTGGAAGGCGACCCGTTTGCAGACGACGGCGGTCGGCAGTACTTGTTTGGTTTCGTAACAAAGAACGAGAAACACGAGATCGCTTATAAAAAGCAGTGGTGCTTTACTGCGGAAGAGGAGAAGCAATCCTTCGAATGGATCGTGGATCAGATCATGCAGAGGTGGAATGCCGACCGAAACATGCATGTCTATCATTTTGGCGCCTACGAGCCCAGCAAGTTCAAATGGCTGATGGGTAGGTATGCGACGCGCGAAGACGAAATTGACCGGATGCTGCGAGCCAAGTTATTCGTGGACCTGCATACAACATTTAAACAAGGGGTGCGGGCCGGCGTGGAAGAGTACTCGCTGAAAAAATTGGAAATGTTTCACGAATTCGAGCGAAAAGTTCCCCTGGAAGTATCGCGCGAGGCTATGCGGTATGTGGAGCACCGGCTGGAACTTGGTTGGGATGGCGATTTGCCGGAACACTTTCGCGCCGCGATGGAGGGATATAACGAGGACGATTGCCGCTCGACAGTCTCGCTGAGAAATTGGCTTGAGACGCAGCGAAAGAAGCTAACGGACAGCGGTGTTGCCATTCCCCGGCCGAGTAATGCGGATGGCGCGCCGACGGAAGAATTGGATGAGCGGCAGAAGCGAGTGGCGGCACTCGTGGAAGCTTTGATCGCAGGTGTTCCGGTCGATCCGTCGGCCCGTTCGGGGGAGGAAGCGGCTCGCTGGGTGCTGGCAAATCTTCTGGATTGGCACCGGCGCGAAAATAAAGCGTGCTGGTGGGAAGGCTTTCGTTTGGCGGAGTTGGATGATGAGAAGTTACTGGATGAGCGCGTCGCGCTAGCGGGACTAAAGTTCATCGAGCGTGTAGCAATCGACAATAAAATTCCGGTGGACCAATACGCCTTTGAAAAACAAGAGACAGAAGTTCGCGCAGATAAGGGCTTATACCATCGTGGTAAAAAGTTCGGCTGCGTGGTTTCGATCGATCCGGTGAAGCGAACGGTAAACATTCGAAAACCGAAGAAGACAGGTGAATTCCACCCGAGTAGCGTTTATATGTGGGACGCTCCACTAAATACCGACGCCCAATGCGGCTCGCTATGCCGAATCGGAGAATGGGTCGCGAAAAACGGAATTGACGCGCCAGGCCCGTATCGTGCAGGGCGAGATTTATTGCTCCGGAGACCACCGCGATTAACGGGCCGAGGGTCTCTTGCGTCGCGAGCATCGGAAACACCCGAAAACACAGCAAGTCGGGTCGTTCTGGCGCTGCAGGATTCGGCATTTGCGATACAGGGGCCGCCGGGTTCTGGAAAGACTCATACAGGCGCGCGAATGATTTGCGAGCTTTTGAAAAAAGGAAGAAAAATCGGCGTCACAGCGCTCGGTCACAAAGTGATTCGCAACTTGTTGGAGAAAGTAGTTGAGGCCGCGCAGGATCTGAAACTAGAGGGCGTGCGATGCATGCACCGCGAAAACGATGGTGAAGAGAGCGAAGGAATCGCCATAGCCAAGGATAACGACGAAGCGTTAGAGGCGCTGCGCTCCGGTGGATGCAAAGTCATGGGTGGAACTTCCTGGCTGTGGTCGCGGGAACAGGCGTTTGAAACTGTGGACGTCCTGTTTATCGACGAAGCGGGCCAAATGTCTCTGGCAGACGTTCTCGCGGTGTCGCAAGCCGCCAAGAGGCTGGTTCTTCTGGGCGACCCGCAACAGTTGGAACAGCCGGTGAAGGGCAGTCATCCTGATGGAGCCGAAAAATCGGCGCTGGAACATCTGCTGAATGGGCAGAAGACAATTTCGGAAGATGTGGGGTTTTTGTTGCCCGAGACTTGGAGGATGCATCCGGAAATTTGCAAATTTACTTCAGAGGTTTTTTATGAAGACAAGTTGAGTTCGCATCCGATTGCGTGGAGCAGAGTTTTGGAGGGGCATGCATGGCTGACGCGGGCGGGACTTTGGTTTGTTCCGGTGGAACATGAGGGCAACCGGAACTCGTGCGCGGAGGAAGTCGAAATTGTGGCGCGGATCGTGAAGGGTTTGTTGAGGCCCGAAGTGCGATGGTTCCGGAGCGCGGGCAATATCAGGCAGTTGGAGGAAAAAGACATTTTGATTGTGGCTCCGTATAACGCGCAGGTAGCGGATTTGTCGGCGCGGCTGCCGAAGATGCTGATTGGGACGGTGGACAAGTTCCAAGGTCAACAGGCGCCCGTGGTCATTTATTCCTTGACGACCTCTTCGCCGGAAGACGCGCCGCGAGGAATGGAATTTCTTTACAGCTTAAACCGCTTGAATGTGGCTACTTCACGCGCAATGTCGAATGTAATCGTGGTCGGGAACCCCCGGCTGTTTGAGCCGGAGTGCCGCAGCCCGAGGCAGATGCAGCTTGCGAATGCGCTGTGCCGCTATCGAGAGCTTGCCACGATAATGCCGAGCGAAAAAATTTAGTTCAGTTGAAGTCGCGGTCAGTGGACGTTCCGAACCTTTATTTCGGGATGGGTTCGGTCGTAACGGCGCCATTCTTCACGGCCCAGGATACGAATCCCTCGGGCGCATTTTTTACTCCGTTAATATTCGCCATTTTGAGGTTCGCAATTTCATGCCAGCGGATATTGCTGAGGTTTGCGTCGCGCAGGTCTGCGTTTGCCAGATTGGCACCGGCGAGATTAGCTTCGGTCAGGTCTGCTCCGAACAAATCGGCGTCGTTCACCTGGGCGCCTTGAAGCCAAGCCTTGTAAAAATTGCTTCCGCGAAAATTCGCGGAGCTGAGATTTGCATCGGTAAAGTCGGCGTAGCGAAAATCACCGTTGCGCGAATCCGCGGCGCTAAAGTTCGAACGCACCAACTTAGCTCCCGAAAGACGAATGCCTTGCAAGAAGGCCCCGGAAACGTCCACACCGACCAGGTCAACATGATCGACGTTGAGCTCCTGCAAGGCTTCGATTCTGCCGCCACTGCCTCCTTTACCTTGCGCCGTGTTTATAACTTGCCAGGCCTGATAATGCTTCTGTTTGGCGCGATCGCCTGATTCCGAAAAATAAAAGAGAACCGCAACCAGAACACTGAGACTTCCGATGTATTCCAGCACTTCCAAAAATTTCCAATTGCTCAAGAAAAAGGCGGCCCATTCGAAGCTCCATTCTATGAAGACGAACGCCAGGGTCCATCTGCGGCGAACGTCCGCTTTTCGCTCTGGCCATGGCTTTGGCCGTTCCGTGGGTGAAAATACTCTCATTAACTTTTTGCCGATGCCTTCGACTCTCGCAAGAAGGCTCGATCTTCCGCGTTTAGCGCAGCGTCATGGAGCAAGTCCGGCCGGTTACACTGAGTTTTTTTTAGCGCTTGCTTGCGGCGCCAGCGGCGAATCTCTTCGTGGTTGCCGCCCAGCAAAACATCCGGCACATCCCAGCCACGGAAGGAAGGCGGGCGTGTGTAATGAGGATAATCGAGAATTCCGCGACCCATGCCCCGCGACCTGAGCTCCCCCGTTCTCGAGTCGTCGACGTTGGCTGCTCGGAGCGCTGGGCCATAGGGCGCGTTTTCCAGTTCGTTCCCGCTCGCACTGAAGGATTCATTCACGGTGGAATCCGCGTTGCCTAGGGCACCGGGAATTAGTCGCGTCACGGCATCCAGAACCATCGCGGCGGGCAGTTCTCCTCCGGAGAGCACAAAATCACCGATGGAGATTTCGTCCGTGGCAAGATGTTCCGCTACTCGCTCGTCTACCCCTTCATACCGGCCACAAATCAGGACAATTCGTTCGAGCTTCGCAAAGCGGCGCGCCATTTCTTGCGTGAAGAGTTTCCCTGCTGCGGAAAGCAACAAGATCGCGGTGCCGGATGCCGGCGCAGCCGAACAATCTTTATCCAGCAGTGACTCCACCGCTTCGAACAGCGGCTCAAGCTTCATCACCATTCCTTCGCCGCCGCCGAAAGGGCGATCGTCAGTCGTGCGGTGGCGGTCGTGCGCGAAATTGCGCAAATCGTGGGTGTGCGTGTCGATGAGTTTCGACTCCCGCGCGCGCCGCACGATCCCGTAATCGAGCGGACCGCTGAAAAATTCAGGGAAAATTGTGATGATGTCAAAACGCATCGCTGTTTGCGCTTTCCCCATGGAGTTCCCTGGGAAGATTGTCGCTTATCGACCCTGTTTTTCCTCAATAATTTGCAGGTGCGCGCAGAACAAAACCGGATGGTTCAGTTCAAATCGCAAAGGCCTTCGGGGAGAAGCACTTCGATGCGCCGCGCTTTCACGTCAACGTTCTCGCAGATTTCCTGCGCCAACGGAATCAGCAGTTCGCCGCGCGTGGAATCCACCACCAAGATCGGATTCTTGGCAGCTCCTTCGCCCGTGAATTGAACGTCGCGAACCAGTCCGACCCTAGGGCCATTCTTCTCGAACACTTCGCAGCCAATCAAATCCGTGACGTAATAACTAGCGTCCGGCAGCGGCGTGCGTTCGGCCAGTGGGATTTGAACTTCGAGGCCGACCAGCTTTTCAGCGTCAGAAATCGAGTCGGAATTCTCGAAGAGGAAAATGGCTTGGCCGCCGCGGCTGTGCGAAAGCCAACACTTGCTAACGGCTACCCGTTTCGCCGCTCCAGTTTTCTCGTTGGATAGCTCCACGGATTTCAGGCGTGTGAGGCGCTCGGGGAAATCGGTGAGGATTTCGGCGGCCACTTCTCCGCGGCGGCCGTGAGGTCGCAGAATGCGCGCTACCGTGACGCGATCGTCCTTCGGTGGTTGCTGCGTAGTCACTACTCGAGGATTTCCAGCGTAAAGCGCTTCTTCAATTTCATTCCGGCGGCGCCGAGCAAGGTGCGGATGGATTTGGCCGTGCGTCCCTGCCGCCCGATCACCTTCCCCAGATCGTCGGGATGGACTCGCAATTCCAGCACGGTGACTTGTTCACCTTCTACGGCGTTCACTGCAACGTTTTCCGGATGATCGACAAGAGCTTTGGCAATCTCCTCAACAAGAGCCTTCATCGTGACCTCCACAGCATGTGAGCTCAGCGGAGAAATTCGCTGGAGCATGTACGAGAGCTAGATCTACTGTGGGGTGAGACGCCTTAGGCAGGTTTCCGGTTTCTTAGAAAACTGCGTACCGTGTCGCTGGGCTGTGCGCCCTTGCTGAGCCAGTAGCTAACGCGGTCGTGGTCCAGCGTGACGGCGGCGGGCTTCTTGAGCGGGTCGTAGGTGCCTACAATTTCCACGAACCGGCCGTTTCGCGGGCGGGTCTTTTCCGTGACGATCACACGATAAAACGGGCGCTTCTTTTTGCCAATCCGAGCCAGCCGAATCATTAACACAGCGAAAATCCTCCTATGCCGAACCGAACCATTATAGCGAAGGCTGCTGCTTTCACCAATCGCTATCTCGTGCGAATGGGGATTCGTTTCAAAGATCCACCTGGTCCGGAAATGGCCAGCCACGATAGAACCACAAAGAGAGGAACCGCGTAGTAGGTCGTGTCTGTCGCAAGCGCGAGCCACACCGCTCTAGAAAGTGACTCCGAAAAACTACCTCCTCCCGACGACAAATGGAGACTCAACACGAATCCTGGAGCAATAAGGTAGCGGATGATGTTTGGAGTCCGTGCGCTATCGGCAACAGCGAAAGATACAAACGCGAGTGGTATAGCAAGGACCAACGACCAGACAATTCTGCGTGTCACGCTTGAAATCATACGGTGCCTCTTTTCGAGCATGCGGGAATCATCGTAGCAGCCATAGGGGCAAGGCGGCTTGAGCGCAGTGCTCAATCATTTGTTGGTCGCGCTCTGAAAATGCGTTGGCGCGTTCGCTTTCAACGTCCACCGTGCCAATCACGCGATCGCCTCCGGGCGCGAGAACCGGCACGATGATTTCAGAAAGAGTGCTGCCAAACGCGGTGAGGTATCGCGGGTCGTTTCGGACGTCGCCTGCAATTATCGTTTTCTTTTCCTGAATTGCGGCTCCGGTGAGTCCCTTGCTCGCGGGAAACTCCGGGTATTTAGGAGCGCCCGGGCCACTCCAGCCGATGACGGAGACGAGTTCCGGGAGCACGTCGTAAACGCCGACCCAGCGATAGTCGCCGAGTTTTCGGATCAGTTCGGCAAGGCGTTTCGCCTGCGTGGCACGGTCACCGCCGGTCATCGCGAGGGAGCGAATCTCGTTGAGCGTGTTGTTGACGACTATCGGCACGTCCGTTCCTATTTCAGGCCGGCGAATTTTCCTATGCCGCGCATTTTTGTTTTTGCATAGGTGCCGTACTGCTTCATCATTTTGCGCATGTCGGCGTATTGTTTCAGCACCTGATTCACTTCCTGGACGGAGGTGCCGCTGCCGAGGGCGATGCGTTTGCGGCGCTTGCCGTCAATCAGATTGGAATTTGCGCGCTCCTTGGCGGTCATGGAATTGATGATGGCCTCAACGGAGCCGAGGCGCTTCTCGTCAATCTCTGTGTTTTTGGGCAAATTAGCGAAGGGGCCGACTTTTGGAAGCATGCCGAGGATTGATTCGATGGAGCCCATTTTTCGGATTTGGCGCAACTGGTCGCGGAAATCTTCGAGCGTGAAGTCGTCTTCGCGCAACTTGCGTTCAAGCTCACGCGCTTTTTTCTCGTCAACATTCTTTTCGACTTTCTCGATCAGGCCGAGGACGTCGCCCATACCCAGAATGCGTGACACGACGCGGTCGGGGAGGAAAGGCTCCAGCGCATCGTATTTCTCGCCGACGCCGACGAACTTTACGGGTGCGCCAGTCACTTTGCGGATGGAAAGCGCCGCGCCGCCGCGCGCGTCTCCGTCCATTTTGGTGAGTACAACGCCGGTGATGCCCAGCCGCTTATGGAACTCACCCGCGGAACGCACTGCGTCCTGACCGATCATGGCGTCGGCGACGAAAAGCAGTTCGGACGGATTTAGTTCGCGTTTCAACTCGGAGAGCTCTTTCATCAAGTCATCGTCGATGTGCAGGCGGCCGGCGGTGTCAACCAGGACTACGTCGCAAGCGGAGAGCTTTGCTTCGCGCAAAGCGCCGCGAACAATTTCCAGCGGTTTGTCGGTTCCGGTTCCGGGCCATAGCGGTGTTCCCGTGGCTTTGGCAACCTGTGCGAGTTGTTCGCGCGCTGCGGGGCGATAGACGTCAGTAGAGACAACCAGCGGGCGATGTCCATGTTCCGCAAGCCACTTGCCCATTTTTCCAGTGGATGTAGTTTTGCCGGAGCCCTGGAGGCCGACGATCAGCCAGACGGAAGGAGGCTTCGAGCTGTATTGCGGCTTTGCTTCGCGGCCGAGCAGTTCGGCCAATTCGTCGCGAACAATTTTTACTACTTGTTGATCGGGCGAAAGTTGCAGCAGTACTTCGGAGCCCAGGGCCTTTTCGCGGACGTGCTTGATGAACTCATCGGCTACGCCGACGTTGACGTCGCCTTCGAGCAGGGCTTCTCGAATTTCCACCAGGCCTGCATCGAGATGCTCTTCGGTGAGTTTGCCCTGGCCGCGAAGGGTCTTGAACGCGCGCTGAAGCTTATCTGTGAGCGTTTCAAACATGGCGGCTCTTGGACACCCGAGTGGCGAATGGGGCTGATGATTTGACTGGCCGATCGATGATCGGTAGTGTTGAGTTCTGGCCCCGGGTAGACTGGTACCCTTCCCTTTGTTTTCTGTAAGTTACGTCGTTTTCTACTTGTGAGGCAGAACCGGGTAGAAATGATGGAATGTTGGCCAAGAAAGACTTGATTATGGGACGGCCCGGACGAGCATGGACCGCAACACAGTGCACAGAAGACGGAACGAATTGGGTGGTAACCCGCGCGGCGCTTTCGTCTGCGCCTTGCGTTCGAATTTTCTCAATTTTAATCACAAAAAACACTAGCACAGTGCTGTACAAAAAATCTAGGGGATGGATGCTGTGGACGCGGCAAGATTTAAGCGGGGCGCAGCAGCCGCGAGCGTCCGAGTGCTTAAATATCTTAAGAATTAATATACCACCTAACCTAGGCAGCGACTCCCCAAGGCATCAAAAGGGGCGCGGCCCGCGACTAATCCGTTCCCCTGGGGTTAATCCTGGGAGCGAACCTGTTCCGACGCCTTAGCATGGGTCCCGAGATCCCTATCGGAGCATCGCTCGGCCAGTCCTCCGCCCAGCCCATGAGCCGTGGAGCAGGCCAACTGGGACGCAAATATTTTTAGAGGGCAAGGCTGGCCCGACCGAGAGTATTCTTACTGTGTTCCCCAACAAGCCCAGTTCAAATCGAGAGGGGTTTGGAATGTCGAGTATTAGGGGCCATTTCGAAAACCTATTTGGCGCGCTGCCGGCGAGGCCGGATCGTCGAGCCCACGAGCGGAGCAACTCGGCTCTGCTGACATACGTGGAGCTGGGCGATGGAAATGGCGGCATTGCTTTGAACGTCAGCGAAGGCGGGCTGTCTATCGCGGCGGCAGGATTGCTGACATCTGATTACTTTCCGAGCATACGGTTCCAATTGCCGAAGTCCGATGTATGGATCGAAACAAGCGGGCAAGTAGCATGGGCGAGTGATTCGAAGAAAAGTGCGGGGCTCCAGTTTGTCGATGTGGCGGATAGCGATCGCGAGAAGATACGCGATTGGATCGCGACCAAAGATTCTTCTAACCGCGCAGTGCAAGGAACGAGCGAAACCGTTCGTGGAAGAGACATAGAGTTTCTGGGAATTCGAAGCGCAAGCAAGCTTCCCTTGAAGCTCGAAGTTCTTAGCGAAGCTGACGAAGCTAAATTTGCGGGCATGTTTCCGTCAGAAAAAACTCTGCCCAAGGCTCATCATGAGCGCGAGGGCCTGTCGCCAGACACTGATCCGCGGATGGCGGAGCAGAATTCGCGAAACGTTCTGAGATTTTCGGGGCGAGATTTGGAGCATGATGAACGCGCGGATGTCCCGGCGACCGCGCAGCCTGTCGACGACCAGCGGACGCAGCCTGAGACAGTTGCAGCGCTGCCGGATGACAAGCATTCAGTCGAGGAAGAACCTTCTCGACCCTCCCATTCTCCTGAAGAAAATTCACTCGTTGCTCCCCCCGTTGATGAGTATTGCGAAGGGCAAGAGCGTCTCGCGGATGATAGCGCGCCGGCGCAATCAGAAAACGCGATATCCGAGCCCGCGCACATTTATTCTGTCGAAGATAAATCGCTCACGCCTCCTGATATTCTCGAAGAAAAACCTCTTCTCCCCGCTGAGACTGGTGAATCTTCCGAGGTTAAACAAGAACCCGCCGGCGGGAAAGCGCAAGAACCGCCGGTTTCCGTTTTTTCGCGAGAAGCGGATCTGATCCAGCAGCTTGAATTACACAGAAGAAATCGAGCGGCCAGTCTTGTGTTGGAACGAGAGCGCGAGGTACTGGCTGAACGTAGAAGCGGATGGCCTCTCGCGGCACTGGTACTTCTGATCGGGATAGCGTGCTTTGCGGTTGGGGTCGGCGTGGGGAACGGATTTTTCGACAGGTTGCTTGGCCACAATCAAGAGTTGGAACAACCCAGCGGCCCGCCGCCGGCACCGCCGACGTTGCCCGCTTCCACTGCCGGAGAAAACGACTTCGCAGGTGCGAGTGCTGTCGCAAGCGGCGCGCAGAAACCGACCGAGGCTGCGTCGGCTAATTCCACAGTTCCTCCACCGACTAACACAGCGGACGGGGCGGCTAGTGATTCCCCGGTCGCTTCCGAGGGCAAGCCGCCGGTGCAAGCTGCTCCCGCGCGAACGGCGAGCGCGAACAGTGGCGATGGCGCGAATGTGGCGGAGAAGGATACGAATATTTCGAAGGACGCCCCCGGCAATCCTTCGGGCAATTCACTTCCGAGCGATGCCGCGGAGGGTGGCGTGGCAAACGACTCGCGCGCGAAGCCTGGAACGACGGCAATTCCTCCTGCGGTGGCGGCGACGGCGCAGCCGTTTAGTGAGACGCAGAGCCCAATACTTGTGACCGCGCCGGATGAAAAGAGCGGTCCATTTAGACTGACGTTGGCGGAACAGGCGGTGAGCGCATCACCGACGCTGGCGATCAGTGCGCAACGTTTCGTGTCAGTGCCGACGCAGCCGGGTCCAGCTTCGGGTCATCGCCCAGAGAGATTGCAAGTGGGAGTGTTGATATTTCACGTGGATCCTCAGGTGCCACTGGGCGGAAACCAAAAGGAAATGGCTGGGACGGTGAAAGTGAGAGCTACGATCGGAAAGACCGGGGACGTTGTTGATGTAAAGCCGATCAGCGGTCCGGCGGGGCTGATTCCGGCAGTGGTGCAAGCTGTTCGCGAGTGGCGCTACACGGTGACGCTCTTGGACGGCCAGCCGCTGGGCGCAGAGGAAGACGTAGTCGTCGAATTTCGGCCGAGAAGTTAAGAAAAATCTTAGGAACTATTGGACAGATTGGCCCAGCATTTGCGGCGAATTTAGCGGCTTTCTTGAGGCCGCGCTCTAGGGCACTTTGTTCGCGACTAAGGTTCATATCGGGCAGTTTTACAGGCTTTAGCCTATAGGCCTTCCGACGGAATACCACTATAAGTGCGCTTCTAAGCCTACGCTCTGCGGTTATCGCGGGCCTGCCATTTAGTGGCTATTTAACGAAAATCTAACGAGGTGATGCTCATGCACATGCTGCGCTCGATACGCTCTGTTCGTTGGCTCTTGCTGTCAATGCTGTTTCTCTTCCTGCCGAATATATCGTTTGGGCAGGTGGTCGGAATCTCGATCAACGTAGCGCCGCCCGCGCTGCCGGTGTACGTCCAACCGATTTGTCCCGCTGATAATTATATTTGGACGCCCGGCTACTGGGCTTACAGCGACGACGACGAGGACTATTACTTCGTACCGGGCACCTGGGTGGAGGCGCCGACTCCGGGCTTTCTTTGGACGCCGGGTTATTGGGGTTGGAATAACGGCGCGTATGCCTGGAATGAAGGTTATTGGGGAGCGCAGATCGGTTTCTATGGCGGAGTAAATTATGGGTTCGGTTACGGCGGAGTAGGCTACGAGGGCGGGTATTGGCAAGGCGGGAATTTTTTCTACAACCGCTCGGTGAGCAATATAAACGTGACTGTGATTCACAACGTTTACAGCAAGACGGTGATCAACAACTATTCGACGACGGGGCGCGCGAGCTTTAATGGTCCGGGCGGAGTATCGGCGAAACCGACCGCGCAGCAAGAAGCCTACGCGCACGAAAAGCACACACCGCCGACAGCGACGCAAAGCGCGCACCAGCACGCGGCGGCTTCCGATCGCAGCCAATTTGCTTCGGTGAACCACGGGAAGCCGGCGGTGGCGGCCACGGCCAAACCAGGGGAGTTCAAGGGCGCGGGAGTGGTGCCGGCCAAGGCGGCGGCTCCTTACAAGGGCGCAACGGGCAAAGGGGCGGCAAAAACTGGAGATGCGAAGAGTGCTGGTCGCACTCCTGCAGCGACAAACGAGCGTAAGGGCACAAGCGCTGAAGCTAAGCCGGCAGCGCATGCCGCAACGCCGAAGACCGAGAGCACGCCAAAAGCTCAACCCGAGCATGAAGCAGCACCGAAAGCGCAGCCAAAGCATGAGGCAACACCGAAGGCACAGCCTGAGCACGAGGCAGCGCCAAAGGCTGAGCCCAAGGCGGAGCCGAAGGCGCAGCCAAAGCGTGAGGCAACACCGAAGGCACAGCCTGAGCACGAAGCAGCGCCAAAGGCTGAGCCCAAGGCGGAGCCGAAAGCGCAGCCAAAGCGTGAGGCAACACCGAAGGCACAGCCTGAGCACGAAGCAGCGCCAAAGGCTGAACCTAAGGCGGCACCGAAGGCGCAGCCGCAGCATGAAGCAGGGCCAAAGGCTGAGTCCAAGCCTGCGCAGCCCAAGCCTGCGCCGAAGCCTGCTCCGAAACCCGAGAGCAAGCCTGAAGAAAAACCGAAAAGCTAGTAGTGTATTAAGGCAAATGCCATTTTCGCAGGTCCGGTTTTGCGCCGGACCTGCGACTGTTTCTCCCGCAGCCGCAGATTCCTACCGTAAACCCGGTTCTAAGTTTCTTTCTTCCGCCACTTGCGCGAATTCTTGACCGCACGGCGCGGGTCGAATACACTGGTTGTTTCGCCAGGGTGAGGGATTTGCTTCCGATGCGCTGCGTGCGGGAAAAGCGGTGACTGCGGCGTCCAACCGGCTCACAAATAGAACAATTACTCAGGCAGAGGAGAACGATCGTTGCCGAAACGCACGTTTCAACCGCATGTGCGCCGCCGTCATAAGAAGCACGGCTTCCGCAAGCGCATGAAGAGTCAGGGTGGAAGGAAAGTCCTTGCGCAACGCCGCAAGAAGGGGCGCCACAGTCTCACGCGCGTCTGATAAGCCGCGGATGGATCTTCCGCGGAACTGCCGGCTGGTGCGCCGCTCGGAGTACGACGTGGTGTATCGCGAGGGGCGCCGCCGGACGAGCCGCGAGTTCACGATATTTCTACGTCCCAATGGCCTCGAAATCAGCCGGTTTGGCTGGAGCATAAAAAAGGCGCTGGGTAATGCGGTCCGGCGCAACCGAATCCGGCGCCGCCTACGCGAAATACTAAGATTGCATCGACAGGAGATTGCCACGGGATGGGATATTGTGATTCATCCGCGCACGACAACCGCAACGGCGGAATTTTCGCCGCTGGCAGCGGAACTGGTGAGATTGATTCCGCGCACGCCGTAACAGCGGTTCGTTCTGATTCCATGGAAAAAAGTGGGCGATCAGCGGGCGCATGGGTTTTGCTGGCGCTGGTTTCCTTCTATAGAGTGTTTCTTTCGCATTTTTTTGGAGGCGCTTGCAAGTTTGAACCTTCGTGCTCGAGGTACGCGCAGGAAGCGATTGCGCGCCATGGTGCGCGGCGCGGCGTCGTGCTGGCGCTCAAGCGGTTGGGGCGCTGCCGTCCGTTCACGAAGGGCGGGTTCGATCCTGTGCCGGATAAAGAGGAAGGCAAGCCTTCCGGGATTCAGGTTCCCCTCGTTCCAGACTATAGCGCAGCAAATTCGTCCGAGTTATTAAGTGCGGGTTTCACGGAAAACGCTCCGCCTCGGCATCACGAGGAGCGAGTTCTGTGAACGAGATGTCGGATCAGGTACGCGCCATCGTGTTCGTTGTTCTCGCGCTGGTAATTCTTTTCGCCTGGGGACATTTCTACAAACCTCCCGTGGCGCCGCAACCCCAAACGGCGCCGACTGCGGTGCAGGACGCCACATCGAAATCCCCCGGCAACACTTCGGCTAGCGCTGGCACTATGACGCGTCAAACCGAGTCGGCGGCCGCGGCTAGCCCTGCCCGGGTTCAAGCGGCGGACGAAAAATCGGTAGTGGTAGAGAGTCCGCTCTATGTGGCGGAGTTTTCGAATCGCGGCGGCGTGGTGAGAAGCTGGAAGCTGAAGAAATATTCCGACGACCAAAAACCGCCTCACTTGTTGGATTTGGTAAACAACTCCGCGGCGCAGCAATTGGGCTGGCCGTTCTCTCTGGTGCTCTCGGATTCGCAGCTCGAAGCGAAAGCCAACTCGGCGTTGTACCAAGTGACGCCGGGGCTGAGTAATTTAACAGCACCCACGGAAGTCACATTTCACTGGAGCGACGGCCATCTGGACGTAACGAAGAAGCTGAATTTCGGCTTGGATTATGCTATGTCCGCAGAAGTTTCTGTCCTGCTCGATGGCAAAGCAATTCCCGCAGGGATTGCCTGGCGCGGCGGATTCGGGGACAAGGAGGTGTATAAGGCGGCTTCGCTCGTCACCGTTTATTACAAGCTCAACGACAAGCTGAATCTGCTGCAATACAAAAAGCTCGGCGTGTCTGGCAATCAGAGCCAGCCGGCATTGCAAAACGGGCCGATGGAATATTTGGGTATTGAAGACCAATTTTTCACCGCGGCATTTTTGCCGGATGGCACGGAACTCTCGCTGTGGCACTGGACGCAGGACCATGGAATCGTCGATGACGGCAAGCCCGCAAGCGAGCCCATCGCTGAGATGGCGGCGGGAACTACGATTGCGGCGCCGCTGATCGTGCGCGTTTATGTGGGGCCGAAAGACCTGGCGATTCTGGAAAAGACCAAGCCGCCGCTCGCTGAATTAATTAATTTTGGCTGGACGGGAGTGATCGCGAAGCCGCTGCTGTGGGTGCTGCAGACCATCCACACGAAAGTTCCGAATTACGGATGGTGCATCGTTCTGCTGACGCTGGTCATCAACTTCGCCATGTTCCCGTTGAAGATGAAAAGCTGGCGTTCCATGCAGAAGATGCAGAAGGTGGGGCCGGAAATCCGGCAGATTCAGGATCGCTACAAGAAATATTCCATGAGCGATCCGCGCAAGAAGAAAATGAACGAAGAAGTGATGGCCATTTACAGCCGCGAAGGCATCAACCCGATGGGTAGCTGCCTGCCGATGCTTTTCCAGATGCCGATATGGTGGGCGCTGTGGCGCGTGCTGAACGGCGCGATTGAACTGCGGCATGCGCCGTGGATGTTCTGGATTCACGATCTTTCGGCCAAAGATCCGTACTACATTTTGCCGATCGGAATGGCCATTATGATGTATTTAATGACCAAGATGACGCCGCAGACGAGCACCGATCCCGCGCAACAGAAAATGATGGCGCTGATGCCCCTGATGTTCGGGTTTTTCTTTTTCAATCTTTCCAGCGGGCTGAACTTGTACATGTTCACGAGCAATCTTGTGGGTATCGGCCAGCAAGTATATTTGAACCGGTCCGAACCGCTCCCTTCCAAGAGTAAATTCAAGAAGAAAGCGCTCAATGAGTGACGAACGAACGGCGGCCGCGAAGAGGCCTTTTATGAAGGAGCATGCACAGGGCGAAGCACGGCTCGATCGCGAGCGCGCGGCGACGGAGCTGAAACGCTTTCTCGATCTCGCTGTCCGCGAGATGGGGCTGGCGATCGAATACGAAATCGTCACGCCTGATTCGGTGGCCGGCAGCGCCGGAGAAAAAGATGTGGTCGTCGCGTTTCACGGAGTCGACCAGGATTTTCTGCTCGAGCGCGATGCGGAGCTTCTATTGGCGCTCGAACATGTGGCACATCGATGGCTGCGGCTCGATCCTCGGTTGCACGATCGCGTGCGCTTCGATTGCGGAGATTATCGGACCGCGCGGCTTGCAGAATTAAAACTCTCGGCGCGGGTGGCGGCGCAACGCGTGCGCGAGACGGGTGAGACGTTTCGATTTAATCCAATGTCGCCGCGGGAGCGCCGGCTGATTCACCTGGAATTAAATGGCGCGCCGGGTGTGCGTACTGCGAGCGAAGGCGCGGGCGACCGCCGGCAGCTTGTCGTTTATCCTGCTAATAAAAAATAACAGGAAGTAGCGAGGGGCGTCATTGATTTTCCAACGTCTGCACCCGCGCTTCGCCCGAGCTCTCCGATATTTTTCACTTTCTTAAACTTCCAGCGTGTAGCCTTGCTTGCCGACATTGATGCATTGCGTTTGGCCGATGCGATCGGAGCGTCCGGCCGTTTCATGAATGTGACCGCAGAAAAGATAGGCGGGCTGTTCGCGAGTCACCCATTCGCGCAACGTTGCGCTACCAGCGTGTTTGCCGGGCGCGAATTCGTCGAGCCTGGTATTGAGCGGCGGAAAATGAACGACGAGATGTAAAGACTTCAGTCCATCAAACGCCGCCAGGGCCTTGCCTATTTCTTCTTCGGAATATTCCCCCGGGGTATCGAACGGCGTGATGTTGCTGTAGCCGAGCCCGGCCCATTGAGTGATGCCGGACGCGGATTCAAGCGAGCGCACCTGGCGATGAAAATCCAGGAAGCCGTAATGCTCGCAAAAAGAGCGATTCTCGGTCTGCGTTTCGTGATTTCCCGGCAAGACCCAGAGGCGCTGGCCCAGCGGTTTTAGTATTTCTCCGCAACGTTCCAGGCCTTTGCCGAAATTCGAGAGGTCCCCGGCGGCGATATATACGTCCGCCGGCAGAGAGGCGATTCGTTCGAGCGCGCGCAAATCTCCGTGAATATCGCTGAAGATCAGAACCTTCATGGCGTTTCTCCCGAGCGCTGCGGGGAAAGTTTCTGCATGTGCCGCAGCAGCATGCCGTCTGATTGCCAGCCTTCCTCGATTATGTTTCCGGCCTGGTCGAAAACCACGCGATAAGTGAATGGTTGCAGGCCCTTTTTACGGGTGTTGACGAATCGATTTTCGCCGAAATCGACAACGTGATAGTTGCCTTCCATCGAACTGCGAATCACTGGAAAACGCGAAAATTGCCAGAACAGCTGCACTTCGGGAAGCAGCAGTGCGCGAGCAACGAATTGATCGGGGGGAGAGTCCGCGGTGAAACGGAACTCCGGAGGGGCGGGATCTCGCAAATCAAAGCGGGATTGATAGACGCCATCGATGGAACGAATTGAGCCGCCCCAGTCGAGAAAGGAAGGTGGCAGGGGCAAAGCGCCCATGCGATCGATCGCAATGTTATTCGCCGAAGCAAAACTCTTTACGCGTCGCAATGCTGTGTGGTGCGCGAAACTGCAGAGAAATAGATACGCGAGCATAGCGTACGTACCCGCCTGACACCATACAGCGCGGGTGACGCGGAATCCCCAGTCGTCGAAAGCCGGCAGAAAAAATAGCGCAGCAATAATGGCGCTTGCCAGCGCCACAATCCAGAGATGAAACGGAAATCCGGCCGCGCTGGCGGCTGTCCATGCTGCGACGGCGCCAAGCGTGAAGAGCGCCCACATCCAGGTGGCGCGCAAGCGGCTCTTCGCGCGATCGCTGTAAATCCATGCCGCGATTTGCGGCAACAGAATAATCGCCGTGAAGCTGAAGTCGATGATGAAGAGTAAGTCCCAGGCCACGCGTTGTTGCGAGATGGGCGTCCACATGCGCGTGCCGAACGAGGTCATAGCGTCGAGCAGGATGTGGCTGGCGATTCCGATTCCGTAGATTAAGGTCAGCGTGGCCCAGGAAGGTGTTTCGATGCCGCGACGCCGTGCGAGCCAGCGTGTGAGCCATGCGAGAAGCGCAGCAAAAAAGGGCAGACCTACGAACGAATGCGTGATTCCGCGGTGATACTTCACGATGGAAAGCGGATCGCGAGAAGCTATCTCCGCCACGATATCAACGTCCGGAAAAACTGCGCCCAGTGTGGCCGCAAAAATAGCGACGCGGCCCTTACGCTCGGCAAAATATCCTTTGCCTAGAAGCGCGCCGGCGATCCCGTGAGTTATAGGGTCCATGGGAGGTTCGAAAAAAGAAAAGTGTACACGATTGAAGCGGGTCAGGCGATTTCGATCAGAGGCGAACGCCGGGGAATGATTTTGCCGATTGCGCGCGCAGGAACATTGTGGCGTTCAAACGCAGCGAGCGCGGAATCCGCCGCCTCCGGTGCGATCGAGACAAACAGGCCGCCCGAAGTTTGCGGATCGAACAGCAGCGCGCGAAATTCCTCCGGAACGTCATCCGTGAAGCCGACGCAACTTTCGCAAAAGTCCCGGTTGTTCTTCATGCCGCCGGAGGAAAAATGGCCGCGTGCCGCTTCAATAGCTCCCGGAAGATACGCGATTTGTTTGTGATCGATTTTCATGGAGACGCCGCTGCCGATGGCCATCTCGCGCGCGTGCCCGAGAAGGCCAAATCCGGTGACGTCGGTGACGGCATGCACCGGGCTCTCGTTGTTTGAGGCGGCCTCCACTTCGTGCAATGCATCGGCCGCGTCACGATTCAGGCGTGTCATAGAATCCGTTGCCGCAGTAACCCACGATTGTTCGGCGAGCCCCTGCTTCAATGCAGTGGAGATCACACCGGTTCCAAGGGGTTTGGTAAAGAGAAGAACATCTCCCGGTCGCGCGCCGATATTCTTCCAGATTCTTTGGGGATGAATCAGGCCGGTGACCGCATAGCCAAATTTCAGCTCGTCGTCGCGGATGGAATGTCCGCCGACAACCGTGCAATTCGCCTCCGTCATTTTCGCAAGGCCACCACGCAGGATTTCTTCGAGAATCTCCGGCGCGCCCGAAGCGGGGAAAGCAACGATTGTCAGCGCGGAAATCGGGCGTCCGCCCATGGCATACACGTCACTCAAGGAATTCGCTGCGGCAACCTGGCCGAACTGAGCCGGGTCGTCCACGATGGGAGTGAAAAAATCCACGGTTTGAACGATGGCCAGGTCGTTCGTCAGGCGGTATACGGCGGCGTCATCGCTAGTTTCGAAACCGACGATAAGATTTGGATCGGTTTGTGGCGGCAGACGTTTGAGAATCGAATCCAAAACGCTGGGGCTCAGCTTTGCGGCGCAGCCCGCGGCTTTTGCGGTGGTGGTTAATCGGATCGCTTCGGCCAATGGATCTCCATAGTAAATATGGTTCGTTGATTATAACGCTTCAGAGCGATGGAATTTGAGTGGGGAAAGAAATCGCGATTAGAGAAAACCTCAGGCGCGAGCGGCGACGGAGCGAATCGGGATCGTGACTGGTTTCGACGTTTCCGCAGCGCCTATCATCTGGCAGCTTCCATCAAATACAGCACCAGGCTCGATGATCAAGCAGGGACAGTGGATTTCGCCAGTTACGATGGCTTTGGTTTTCAGTTCCACTCGACCGCGGGCGCGAATAACTCCCTCAAAGCGGCCACTGATGATCACGTTGTTGCCATCAATCTCGCCTTCTACCGTCGCATGCTCTCCCAGGATCAGCGTTTCTTCGGAGATGAGAGTTCCCTTCATCGCCGAATCGATACGAAACGTGCCGCTAGATTCGAGGCGACCCTCGAGTTTCACACCGGGCTCGAGAAAGCCGGTCCATTCGCCAGAGTCATGCCGATTACGGTCAAACCATGCCATGCGTGGCTCTTCCCCTGTGCTCGATTGAGGTTTCTGAGGACAAATCTATTTAAGCATCAATTGGTCGTACAGGCGGGTTAAATCACTATCGTCATAGTATTCAAAGATTAACTGACCCGGTTTTCCCGGACGACGGGGCTGGATCAGGACGCGCGTTCCGTACTCGCGTTGGAGGTCTTCGAGCGCGGCTTTGGTGTTCGGATCAGGTTGAAGCAACGAACCCGCAGGACGCGGCCTTGGCAAGCGGGTCGAGAGTCGCTCGACTTGGCGAACCGTCATGCCGCCGCGTGCGACGCGGTGGGCAAGCGCGACACGCTCTTTGCTGTCGACTACGGCGAGAAGGGCGCGGCCGTGACCCGCGCTCAGGCGTCCCTCCTCAAGTAAATCCAGGATCGGTTCCTCAAGCTTAAGAAGCCGGAGCGCGTTGGCGATGGTGGCGCGGTCCTTACCGGTGCGCTCTGCAACTTGTTCTTGCGTAAGGTGAAACTCATCAGTGAGACGTTGGAATGCATGGGCCTGCTCGACCGGGTTGAGGTCCTCGCGCTGAAGGTTTTCAACCAAGGTCATTTCGAGAGCCATGGCGTCAGGTACGTTCCGAATTACGATCGGAACGCGGGTGAGACCAGCCTTTTGCGCAGCACGCCAGCGACGTTCGCCGGCGATGAGCTGGTGGCGGGCTCCAACTCTGCGGACAACAAGCGGTTGGACGATTCCGCTAGATTGGATCGATCGCGCAAGTTCTTCGAGCGCTTCTTCGCGAAAGCGCGTTCGCGGCTGGTACGGGCTCGGATCGATCAGATCGATATCGACCTGAAGGAGACCATCACTCGGCGCTAGAGCCGGTGCCGCCGCTGCCGCTGGTCCCGCTGCCGCCGGTTGGGGCGTTATTTCCGGCAGCTGTGCTGCTTGCGCTACTGGTGGCCCCTGCAGTGGCGGCCGAGGCTGACTGGGCTCCGGATCCCTGATCAGCGCGCTCAGTCCCCTGCCCAACGCGTTTCTGGGCATTGACGATAACCTCCTTGGCTAGTTGTATATAGCTCTCTGCGCCTTTACTATGAATGTCGTAGAACATTACTGGCATGCCGTGGCTTGGCGCCTCGGCCAGCCGCACATTTCTTGGAATGACTGTTTCGAACACTTGGGTTCCGAAGAAGCTTCTGAGATCCGCGGCAACCTGCTTTGAGAGGGTCGTTCGATCATCGTACATCGTGAGTAGAATGCCCTCGATAGCCAGCGATGGATTGATTGTTCGGCGCAATCGCATCAGGGTGTCGAGGAGCTCCGAGACGCCCTCGAGAGCCAGGTATTCGCATTGGATTGGGACTAGGACGGAATCGCAAGCGGCCAGCGCATTGAGCGTGAGTAGGTCGAGCGCTGGCGGGCAATCTATGAGGATGTAGCTGTACTTGTCACGGATACCTGCGATCGCTGCTTTCAATCGGAATTCTCTATTTTCCATGCCTACGAGCTCGACTGCGGCACCCACCAGGTTTCTGTCAGAAGGGATGAGATCCAGCCCCTCGACCTGAGCGTCCAGTGTCACGCGATCTATGGGTTCGTCGAGTATGAGTGTTTGGTAGAGGGTTCTTCTGGCTGGATCTTTTGGGAAGCCCAAGGCGCTAGTCGTGTTTCCTTGAGGATCGCAGTCAATTATTAGTGTTTTTTGTTCGGAGGCGGCGAGAGAGGCGCCCAGATTTACTGCCGTGGTGGTCTTTCCAACGCCGCCCTTCTGATTTGCAATCGCGATAATGCGAGCCAATGCGGGATCCCCCGGTGTGCACCGCGAATTTATCAGAGAGTTTCAGAAACATGCAAGGTGTTTCACGTGGAACATTTGGACTGAATAGAGTGTTTCACGTGGAACATTCCAAATTGCTAGGCTGCGGAACCAACAAGCAGGAACCGGCTGCGGGAACCGGGGATAAGCTGAGGTTTTTTCCACAGCCACGACCTTTGGGAAGAAACCCTCGCCGGATCTTCCCCTCCAAGCCAAAGGATTATGCTACCACCGCTGCAAACTGCAGTGCTAGACCACTTAACGAGTTCCTCATGCATTCCGAGAGCGCGGGCGGTGACGTAATCGAAACCAGATCCAACTGAGGTTAGGCTATCGAAACGCCCGCGATACACCTCGACGCTTTCAAGCTCAAGCTCTCGAACGGCCTCAGCCAGGAACGCAGCCTTTTTTGCGTTCGGCTCGATCAAAACCAGGTCCAGAGCCGGGATTAGTAGTTTAAGCGGAATACCAGGAAAGCCGGCGCCCGAGCCGACGTCGGCGAGCCGACCATTTCGGTTTTGTATTGCAGGTGCGGCAAACATGCTTTCTCCAAAATGGAAGCGCAGGATTTGGAGAGGATCGGTCACGGTTGTAAGCGATATCTTCCGATTCCAGTGTAAGAGCAGCGGAATATAAGCCCGAATTGCAGAGAAGACAGCCGTGGACGCAGAGACCCCATAATCTCGGAGCTCGTTGCCGATCACCTCGTCAGTAAGAGCAATAATGTCGCCTGACATTGTATGTCATTGTAAATAAGCAGCTTATATGAAACCTGAAGCGTCAGTCTTCCTTCACGAGGCGCGCTGCAGATCCCAGAAGCCTAGCCGGGGCCAACATCCCGACAGCAAGATCAGCTACGAAGTGCGCCACAGAGGTTGGGAGCAGGCTACCAGCCCATGAGCGAACTACCGAAAAAAGAATCCCAACTACAATAGTAGTAGTTAACCCTCGGCGTCCCTGGTAAAGATGCGCGAGCGCGAAGAAAACTGCCGAGCCGATGATTCCGGCTACGACGTGTCCGGCAGACCAATCTTGAAAAACATTTTGAACGAAACCGCGGTAGATGAACTCTTCACACATTGCCACCGTGACTACCAGTGCGAAAAATATCAGGCGCTCAACGTTGTCCTGAGGAAATAGCTTCAGAGCAAGTTGTGGCAAGACCCCTTTGATTTCCGACGGTTTCGCTGCGAGTCGGCGGAGACTATAGATCTGATTGACTGAGATCAGCGCGGCAAGAACGATGGCTATCGTGATGGCGAGCGCGGGCCTGGGAATTGCCACTCCAAGTTGTGCAAGTAAGATTCCGTGAGCGCGAGTGCGCCAAAGAATTATTACGGTGGCACACCACTGAAAAGCGATCGTGGAGGCGTAGATCGAGAGGCGGTCCATCTTTGACGTTTCGGGAGATTCCAGTAACTGACGAATTCGCCGGCGTCCCAGGAGGGGGACGGCGACGCCGAGAAAAACCAGAATGAGTGCGAAGTCCCAGTGCATCTGGTTAGATGAAAGCATTTTTAGGGCGAGCGAGCAAGGCGAACTCCTGTTGACACCGGCAGACGGCGCTCGTATCGTGCTTAGTTCTGTTCGTCGGCATAACATGAAGATACTTGTGATTGGAAGCGGCGGGCGCGAGCACGCGATCGTGTGGAAGCTACGGCAGAGTGCTGCAGTCGAGAAGCTGTGGTGTGCACCGGGAAACGGCGGGATTTCGAAAGACGCGGAATGTGTTGCACTGGATTCGAACGACATGAAGGCTGCGGCCGATCTTGCCAGCAAATTGGCAGCGGACTTAACGATTGTGGGGCCGGAGTTGCCTCTGGCGCACGGGATTGCAGATGAATTCGCAAAACGCGGTCTTGCGCTACTTGGGCCGCCACAGAAGGCGGCGCAACTAGAAGGAAGCAAAGTTTTCGCCAAGAAATTCATGGAACGCTTCAGAATCCCTACAGCTTCCACATACGGCATTTACGATTCGCCGATAGACGCTTATACCGCCCTGTGTTCTGTTGATTGGCCTCTAGTTGTGAAAGCTGATGGACTGTGCGCGGGAAAGGGAGTGCTGGTGACTTCGTCGCCTGACGAAGCAGCAGCTTTCATCGACCGCCTGATGGAGAAAAACGAGTTCGGCGATGCGGGCAAGCAAGTTTTGTTTGAAGAAGGACTTGCGGGACGCGAACTCTCCTACATCATCCTGATGGATGGAAAGAATTTTGTTTCTTTGGCTCCGACGCGCGATCACAAACGCGCCTTTGACAACGATCAAGGCCCGAACACAGGGGGCATGGGAGCTTTTTCAAGCGCTGATATTTTGCCGCCAGAGCTGGAGAGTAAAATTCTCGAGACGATTGTGAAGCCGACTCTGGCGGGCTTGCAAAAAGAAGCGATGAACTACTGCGGGTTTCTTTATTTTGGATTGATGCTTACTTCAGATGGCCCGAAGGTGCTGGAATACAACTGCCGACTTGGAGATCCCGAGACACAAGCAATCTTGCTCCGGGCAGACTTTGATTTCGCCGAAGCCTGCGCGCATGCGGCTAGCGGAAAACTCGCGGCGGTGCAGGCAAAATCCTCGAATGGCGCAAGCATTTGCGTGGTGGTGGCGTCGGAGGGCTATCCTGAGAAACCGATTATAGGGAAAGAGATTTTTGGACTGGAAGCGGCTGCGAGTGTCCCGGGTGCAACGATCTTCCATGCAGGCACTCGTCGGGAGGGGGAAAAGTTCTACACCGCTGGGGGACGAATTCTGAGCGTAGGAGCGGTGGGCAAGGATTTGTCCGCAGCTTCCAAGATTGCATATGAAGCGGCGAGTAAGCTCCGAATCGATGGGGCGCATTATCGAAGGGACATAGGCCCAAGGGCGCCGTCTAAGGCTGCGGCGGAGGGACGGAACGCGTGATGTAGTTGTTAGGGACGTCCGAATAGAAGCGGGATTTGTCGTGAGTGGATGCAAATGTTGATTAATAAATCTGGACCAGGGAGATTATCCGGTGGCTAAGGAAAACACAAAAGAAGGCGGGGCGCTCGTCGGAATTCTGATGGGGTCGGACACGGATTTTCCGGTAATGAGCGAGGCGGCGAAGACGCTTGAGAAGTTCGGGATTCCGTACGAATTGGAGGTGATGTCCGCGCATCGCACGCCGGTGCGCGCCCATGAATATGCCACCACAGCCTTGAAACGCGGGCTGAAGGTTTTAATCGCTGCAGCGGGCGCGGCGGCGCACCTGGCTGGAGTGATCGCGGCAAACACAACATTGCCCGTGATCGGAGTTCCGATGGGAACGAGCTCGTTGAATGGACTCGATGCATTGCTATCGACGGTGCAGATGCCCGGCGGGATTCCTGTGGCGACCATGGCAATTGACAAGGCTGGGGCAGTAAACTCCGCGATATTCGCCGCGGAAATTTTGGGACTATCGAACCCCGAAATTGCGGGCAAATTGGTCGCGCACAAACAGGAACTCGAGCGTTCGGTGAGTGAAAAAAATGCGCGTTTAAAGCAACAGCTCGCTGACAAGAAATAACGAGTGTTCACTCAGAAGCTGGGGTGCAAAAGCGAAGGAGCGCCATCCTCGCGTTTTCTTTCTTGTTCTTGTCCGGGCTTTTTCGGTTCCGGCGGGGGCTGGAGAATCCACTGGAAACCTGATTCGACGCCGATAGTGGCAATCGTCTCGCGCGAGTTCGGCGACGAAGTGATGCTGAGGGCGGAGCGCAGGAACTGAATCGCATCCACCGCGAGGATTTTGTTGCTTTCGCCCTGCAGGAAACGGTCCCGCACTTCCCGCATTTTGGCGTCTGAAGAACAAAGTTTCTCGATGCCAGCATCTTTGTTTCGAAGCAGATCAAGCAGCGAAGGCGCAGCGTTTTCCGGCGGATACCGAAACTCGACGAGAGTGTGGGGTTGGCCTTTCTCTGGAGGCCACAATTGAACGTATCGCGGCAGGGGAACGTGGGTGTCGAAATAATCTTCGCGCTGCATGGATTGCTGAAGCGTAAAAGTCAGTTGCCAAATTTCCGGGCCGTAGTTTTCCATGTAATCCGCGAGAATCAGCTCCGCAAGGGGCTCATTCGGGGGCAACGTTATTTTGCCGTGAAGGTTTTTTGCAATTTCATTCAGGCGCTCGGTGACACCGTGGCCAATCGAATCGATGTCAGCAGCCTCGGCGTTCGGTTGAGCTTGCTGCAGGTGCGGAGTTAGCGAGGCAGTCTTACCGTGAAGGTGCGGCAGATCTTTGTCCAGGCGGGCAAATTCCACTTGTGAGGATGGCGAAATCCATTCGACGGCGCCAAGAAAGACTCCGGCGCGCCTTGAACTGAGCTCGACCGGCGCCGGCAGGCGGGTCTGAGGTTCGATTGGATTTTCAACGGTGGCGATTAGAATGGCATCTTTGACAACCGCCATGATGACCCGTCCCGCTGCAAGATTTGCGATTATTTCATCTCCGGGAGTGTCTTGCCTCTGCTGAGCTGCGGCGTCCAGCGAGCAAAGGAAAACACAGACCGGGAACAATGCGCTGAAGACTGAGGCGGCAAAAATCACAATTCCGGATCGGCGAGAGCTGGCGAGCGAAGACTGCATAGGATTGCTCACACTTCGACGGTACCACAAATTCGCAAGTGACTAACAATCTGACGCGGTAAGCGCCATGCTATACTTAGAAAACAAGGAACGTGCGTTAGCAATTCACATTCACGGCGAAGATGAGATCCCCCAAAAACATAAAACACAACGGCAGGCTCGTCTCGGAAATACTCGAGTCGCATCGGCGCTTTGTACGCGGAGACGAAACGGGCACTCGGGCGGATTTGTCCGGCGCTAATCTCTCGCGCGTGAATCTGGAACACGAGAATCTCGATCTAGTGGACTTCCACGGAGCGAATCTGGAAGGCGCAAATTTGCATGAGGCCAGGCTGTCGTCCGCGAATCTAAGCAAAGCGAAACTGCGCCGGGCGGATATGCGCAAAGCTGATTTGACCGAAGCCGATTTAAGCGATGCGGACCTAACGGAAGCCAAGGTCGGAGGCGCGGAACTTTTTCGGGCAGATTTGCGGCGGGCCGTGCTGCGTGGCGCAAATTTTGTGGCGTCGAATTTCCGTCTGGCTGAAATTCGCGGAGCGGATTTTACCGGCGCGGACCTGAAGACCACGGTCCTGCGCGAGACGGATCTTGAGGGAGTGAACCTGTCCGGTCTGGACCTGAGCACCACGTTGCTGCCCCGCGGCTACAAGCGTCCGGAACCTGCGAAGAGTTAAATGAAGAAGAGCGCAACTCAAAACGTACCGTGGATTCTGGTGGAGGACTACAAGCGCTCCAAGGGCTGGGTCGGTGCCGAGCAGCACGAGGCCCGCGCTCGCGCTTACTGCGAAATGCTGGAGCGCGGCCAGATACTTTTCTTTCGCGAGCCGCCCTTTGAGCTGCCAGCGAGCGACCAGCAATTTCTCCTTCAGCAGCAATGGTCTGAGATGCGAATGCACAAGAACGTGTCGTACCGCCCGGGCGAAGACCTGTTACGCGGAGCGCCGGGCGACAGCGTCACTGTGAATCGCCTGCACTCGATTATGCGGAATTACAGCGCTCAGGTGACAGAGTTCCTGGCGAAATTTCTGGCTCCCTACGCCGGCAAGTGGAACCTGGATTTCGCGAGTTTTCGTCCCCTCGAAGAGGAAGGCCGCGACTTACCGCTGCACAAGCGCAACGATCTTCTGCATGTTGACGCATTTCCCAGCCGTCCAACGTACGGTGCGCGAATCTTGCGCGTGTTCACGAATCTGAATCCGTCAAAACCGCGCATTTGGCAGACCACCGAAGCGTTCGAGGTGCTCGCCCGCCGATATGCCGGCGGAGCAGGGTTGCAGGATATCGCCGAAGATAATTCGTTTTTGAGCCGTACGGTTCGAGACTTGGGCACCAAGCTGGGAATCGGCGTGATCGGACGCACACCCTACGATATGTTCATGATTCGTTTCCATGATTTCTTGAAAGAGAACGGGGAGTTTCAAAGAAATTGCCCGAAGACGCAGTTGGAATTTCCTCCGCAGGCTACCTGGATTGTCTTTACAGATTGTGTCGCGCACGCGGTAATGTCCGGGCAATATGCTATCGAGCAGACATTCTTGATTCCGCCAAAAGCGCTCGTCGCGCTGGAGTCCGCGCCCTATCGAATCCTGGGAAATATTGCCGGCCGTGCCCTAGTTTCCTAAATTAATCCGTTCACTGTGGCTTATCTGAAGTTCTTCCGCGTCTTCGTTTACTTTCCTGCCAGGAATTCGGCGGGATCCTCGCCAAAGCCCGCGGCGGCGCCGCGAACCGAGGTTGTGCGGCGGCGTGTTTCGATGCCTAGGCGCTTGATTTTCTGATTGAGCGTGGAGAGCGGAACCTGAAAACGCTCGGCAGCTTCGGTCTGGTTCCAATTCGTACGCTCCAGCATATCGACAATGATCCGGCGTTCTACTTCCTCGAGGATCTCGAAAAGCGATGGCGAAGCGGCGTTTCCGCCCGGCTCGCCCGGCATAGGGGGCAAGAACTCGGCGAGCTGCAAGCGGACGCCCTTGATGATCTCGCGCGTGCGCACACTTTCCGGCAGAATATCGGCGTCCATAGCTTCCTGCGTTGAAAGCACGATGGCTCGTTCGACGACATTCTCGAGCTCGCGGACATTGCCAGGCCAATCGTAATCCATGAGCAGTTTCATCGCGGCATGAGTGAAGACGCGAGGGGGCTTTTCATTTTCCTGGCAGAATTGCTTCAGAAAGCGTTCGATCAGCAAAGGAATGTCTTCTTTGCGCTCTCGAAGCGGAGGCAAATGCAGAGAAATAACGTTCAAGCGATGAAACAAATCCTCACGGAAACGGCCTTCGCGAACAAGCTTGTTCAAATCCTCGTTGGACGCCGCGAGGATGCGAACGTCTACTTTAATGGTTTCGGTGCCGCCGAGTCGCATGAATTCGCGTTCCTGAATCACGCGCAATAGTTTGGCTTGTGTTTCCGGAGTGATAGTAGAAATCTCGTCAAAAAAAATGGTGCCTTGATCGGCGACTTCGAACAAGCCCTTCTTCGAGGCAATGGCGCTGGTGAATGCGCCCTTCACATGGCCGAAAAGCTGCGATTCGAGAAGGTCGCCTGGAATCGACCCAGTATTGATGGGGATAAACGGCTTGTCCGCGCGCGTGGAGGCGGAATGGATGGCCTTGGCAAATACTTCTTTGCCGGTGCCGCTTTCACCGGAGATCAAGACGGTTGAGCGTGAGGGCGCGACCTGCGTGACAAGGTCAAGCACCTTCTGCATCTTTTCGCTCTTGCCGACGATGTTTGGAAAATTATAGCGCTGCTTGAGCGCGCGCTTGAGCTGGACGTTTTCGTCGCGCAGCCTGCGGCCCTCGATCGCGAGGGAGACCTGCGCGATGAGTTCGTCGTTGGACCACGGCTTGGTGATGAAATCCTGCGCCCCGCCTTTGAATGCCGCCCGGGCCATATCGATTGAGCCGTAAGCGGTGATCAAGATGATGGCGAGTTGCGGATCCCGCCGCCTGATTTCCCGCAGCAACTCGAGGCCGTTGCGATCCGGCAGGCTGACGTCGAGCAACATGAGATCGAACGGATGGTCTTCGAGTTGCCGAAGGCCTGCTTCTCCGGTTTCCGCGAGGGTTACCTGGAAACTTTCAGAAGTGAGAAGGGCTTCGAGTCCTTCGCGAATTTCCACTTCATCATCGATAACAAGAATGGACCCTCTAGGCATGAACAGTTTTCCTAGCCACGGGAAATTCCAGCCGGAAGGAGGTTCCCTTGCCCGGTGTTGAGCGCACGTCAACTTTGCCCGCGTGCTCTTTTATGATGCCGTAGCTGACTGAAAGCCCTAATCCGGTGCCGCGTCCGGTGGCCTTGGTTGTAAAAAATGGATCAAAAATACGATGCAGGTTTTCGGCTGGAATGCCCAATCCGGTATCGGTGACTTCGACTGCAACCGAGCCATTGTGCGCGCCCGTGCGCACTTCCAGCATGCCTCCGCTCGGCATCGCGTCGCGCGCGTTCATAAACAGGTTGAGAAATACCTGCTGAAGACGCGTGATGGAACCAAGAACGGGCGGCAGCTCCTCCGTATAATTCTTGATGACGTTCACCTGCGCGGTCTTGAACGGATGCTGGACCAAGGTGAGAGTCTCTTCCAAAACGGAGTTCAGATTCACTTCCACGAATTCGGCCGCCCCGGTCCGCGAGAAATTAAGCAAGTTGTTGACGATTTCGCTGGCACGGAAGGTTTGCTTTACGATCCTTTCGATTGTCTTCTGGCGCGGATCGTCGGCGGGAATCTGTTTCGCGAGCATCTGGATGTAATTCGAAATCACGGCGAGCGGCGTGTTCACTTCGTGTGCTACACCGGCCGCCAGCAAGCCGAGCGAAGTAAGTTTTTCGGTCTGCACCATTTGCTCTTCGAGGCGCACGCGCTGGGTGATGTCGTCAAGCAGAATGAGCCGGCCGAGGCGGGCGCCGTTTTTTCCAACCAGCGGCGCGATCGAGGCGTTGATCACCAGACGGCGGCCGGCCGGTGTGTTCAAATGGAATTTGTATATTCCAGAAACGCGGTCGCTCGCCGCGCGCGAAGAAATTTCGGCCACCAGATCCTGGGGGAGAACGTCCTGCAGGTGACGGTGCAGCGCTTCACGACGCGGAATGGCGAGCAAATCCTCAAGCTGGGGATTCCAGGATTCGATGCAATCTTCGAGATCGACGGTGAGCACGCCGATATTCAGCGATTCGACAATGTTCTCGCTGAAATCCTTCAGCCGCTCTATCTGCATAGCTTTTTGCTCGAGGGATTGATAGAGCCGCGCATTTTCGATGGCGATGGCCACGTAACCCGCGATGGTGGACAGCAACTCGAGGTCGTCAGTGGAGAGATAATCACCATCGACCGTTTTGCCCAGGCCCAGAATCGCGACGGTGCGGTCGCGGAAGCGGCAAGCGATGAAATAATTCAGATCGAGCTCTTCGAGCGTGCGACGAACGGAGTCGGACTCCTGGTTTGCCGAGCGCGCAGATTCAAAGAACATACAGCCGCGCTCGAGAGCAGGACGCGCGGGGTCGAGGAATGACAGATCGAGCGGACCTTCAGGGCGCAGTCCCATAGAACGCGAGAGGACGAACCGGGCCGGATGCGCGGGATCTTCGAGAAATATTGCGAGGCGATCCACCAGCAGGGTTTGCGAAACGCGGTCGAGCACGGAGCCGACCAAGGGTTCAAGGCGAACTTCGTTGGTGAGCGCGCGTCCGAACTCGATGAGCGTGCGGCGGTAATTGAGGCGGTCGCGATAGAAGAAACGGTCGAGGCGCGTCTGGACCCATCCCCGCACGGGCTCAAACAGGAATGCAGCAACGACGATTGCGATAACTCCGCCGGCTGGACCGGTGGGCCAGCGAGTGTGAAAGGTTTCGCCGATTAGCGCGATGCCCGCGAAATAAATGCCGACGACCGCAGCAGTGGCAAAGGTGTAAGCGAGTCCGCGCTTGAAGATGATGTCAACGTCCATCAAACGGTATCGGATGATGGCGTAGCCAAAGCACAGCGGAATGAGCGCCAGGGAAAAGACCGAGAGCTTCATCCACGGCGCCGGGACGATGCCCAGAACGTAAGGCACGATATAGAACAGGAGAAAGGGCAACGAGCCGGCGAACGTCCCGCCGGTAACCCACTTTAATTGTTGCCGCAAAACGCCGCTGGGAGCGCGACGGTAGCTGAAAAGGAAAATGGTGGCCGCAAGCAGGAAATAAATCCCGAGGTTGGCCTGTTCTACTTTATCCAGCCAGTATCGCGTGCTGAAGGCGGGCAGAAAATTCAACGTCCCGCTGGCGATGAAAATATGCAGGGTTAGAAGCAAGGCCGGCAGAGTGTAGGTGGCGGCCAGCTTCGGCCATAGAGTTCCGCGGCGCTCCGGGAATACGAGCGCAAAGTGAACGAGCAAAGCCGGCTGCAGGAGCAGCGCAACCACGTTGGCCCAGTAAATCGTTTGGTCGAAAGAATTCAGTTTTCCGGTGTAATGGAAACTGTACAGAATAAAGGAGGACAAGCAGAAAACGTAAAAGTGAATCGCGCGCGGCGCGTTCCAACGGCGGACGAAGATGAACAGCCCGATGAAGAGATATAGTAGCGCCGTTATGCGGAGGTAATTCTCTATCGAGGACGAATTGTCCTGTGGCGCAGTGACCAGGCGGGTCTCAAAGGCGGCTCCTCCGCGGTGCATCTGGTAGTGCACTTCAGCCCACGGTCCCACATGAAACAAGACTCGGGTAACGTCCGTCGCGCGATGAATGGTGACGCCGCGGACCGACTCAACAGTGTCGTTCTCCCGGATGCCGGCTCTCGCGGCAGGCGAGTCAGCGACAACGTGCCAAGCAATGACACCCTGGGACGTATCCATCCAGGTGACGCCATCATCGGGAAGAACAAACCGCGAGCGCTGCTGGAAGTTCAAAACGGCAAAGACTACCGCCGAAAGAGTCAAGAGTGCCAGAAGGACTGCGCCGAGCCGCATTCGGAGACTATCGTTCATCCAGCCACACCCATAACCTCAGCCTAGAGGCTGATTTAACGCAAGCACGTCAGCTTCCAGTAAACTGCAGATTCTATTAATCATATGCCCTTTATTTTTATAAACTTACGGGAGCTTCCGGCCGAAGAAACTATAGCAATCCTATTTGTGGGAGGCATCTTCCCGTTTCCGGTAGCTTACCACCAGCTAGAACTGAAAGCTAAGCCCACCGCGGAGATATCGGTAGGTGGGGATCAGGACAACTCGACCGTCCGGAGTAGCCAAGGGAACGTACCCTTGCGCAAAGAGGTTACCGCAATCAGCGAGGAATTCCGCGTGGCCTGGGATAAACCTCGGAAGCGGCTGATGAATCCCAAGGCTCAAATAGGGATCGAGGTGATAAAGAGACTCGCCGTAAGGATCCATCGCGGAGACGACCGGACCGTTGATCCATTTGTACCCAGCCGTAAGCTTTGTCCCGATGTGGGGTACCCGTGCGGTAAGGCGTCCGCCTGCGCTTTGACGATAGCGCATCGCCAACTGGTTTCTCAAGGCTGCTTGCGAAGGCTCCTCAGTCGGCGATAGTGCTCCGGCATATTCGTAGAGAATCGTTGCAGAAACATTGTCCGTAAACTTTTGGTGATAAGCGACACGGGTCCCTAGCGAGCCCGAATCACCGGCGTCATAGGCGAAGACATTCGAGACAAAGTCCTGTAAATAATCCGGGCCGGTAACAGACCCGTGCCCGAATACCGCCGTGTGCGTCGAACGGTCGTTGAACACAGCCACGGTAAGACTGGCATTCTTATTGAACGCATGTTCAATAGCCAATTCTTCGTGCAAGCCATTTTCAAGAACGGTATGTCCGTCACGCATCAAAACTATCGGAAATTGATCGAGCGTATTCAGGGCAGATTGCAGCGTGCTTTGATCTCCAGCAGGATCCTGCCATCCATTGGCGGCGGCGAGAATAGAAGCCTGCCAAGTTGGAGTCAGCTGCATGGCTATTTCCGCGCGTGGCCGTACGGCTGCTGTCGTGCCGTCGAGACCCGCCATCACGAAATCCGAACCGTAACGAAGGCTGATTCGATCTCCGATGGCAAACGAATTGTCAAACGACATCCGCAATCCGCGAAATGTAGGCCCGTCGGGGCCCAGGCGCGATTCGCGAATCAGCAGGGTGGTTACTGGCCCGACGCCCTGTTCGCCTGAGGGTATCCATTGAGTAGCCAAGCCACCGGAATAGGCCCCGTTCTCGTAGCTGAACTGGCTGGCAACCAAAAGCTGTTCATGACCGCCGAGAGAAATGTCATATACAAGAGCGGTTCCCGGCGAATCCGACGGATTGGAAACCGATCCCGGATGATCTGAACCCGAAGTCAGTTCCAGACGCACGCGCCCGGCTTGATTTTGCGCCGTTTCAAACTGGCGAGGTGGAAGACCGAATATTTCACCATCGTCTTGCCATCGAAGGACCGGCCGGGTGGCCGCGGCGCTTCGAAGCACCCAGGTCCACTCGTCCGAAGCGATTGGTTGATCAGGCTGGCGTTGTAGTTTTTCAAGCGAGGAGAATACCGACCCAAGAACGATTTCGAGCAGGGTGGTGCGCTCATCATTCACCAGAACATGCTCTTCCATGACTGGGAGAAACCCAGCCAGAGTCACTTTTATCGAGTAGGTGCCTGAGGGCAGCAGTGCGCTGGAAAATCGACCGCGATCGTTGGTGAGCAACTCGACGGACGAGCCGCCGAGGAGCTGATCCGAGCTAACAGAGATCGTGGCGCCCATCTGAGGCGTTCCGGTAGAGTCGAGTACCACACCCGAAATCTTGCCCGAATTCGGGGCGGCGACGGCTGCTAGCGGGAGCAGGCAGAGAACCATACCGAAAATGGATGAGCGAATCACTCGCAAGCTCCCCACGTCACCTCCTCTGCGCAGTCGCTGGTGCCGACGGAGCTTTCACCGTAAAATCCATCGCCGGCGTAATCGTCTGCTTAGTGAGATTATCGGTTACCGCCACTTCAAGCTTGTACGCTCCGGGCGCCAAGGACCCCAGCGTAATGATGTTCTCCAAGGTCAATTCTTCGCCGTGCTCGGGCAATTTATCCTTCGGAATATCAAATTTCAGTACCGGCTCAGTAGCCTTATCTTTCATGACGCGATACTGCACTGAAGCGTCCGATTTGTGAGTTTTGTCATCCACTTTCAGGTTGTAGATCTGCAGGAAAACGCCCATTCCGTCGGCAGCTGCGAACGCGGCGTCAAGCTTCGGGCGAACCTTGACGTCGCCCAAGACAAATTGGCCGAGCCCGATATCTTTCGCTGAGACGGGCGATATTTGATCGGCAAGAATCAGAGAACTCGACGACAAATGGTCGTCTTCAAATCGCGGAACGGCGAGCCGAGTATTTACCACGCCCACGTTTCCGTTGTTTACGTCCTTCAGCACGATATCGAGGCGGTAGAGACCGGGGCTCAGCGGCACGGCCTTCTGATAAATCGAAGGGACGGACTGGGCCTGTTGCAGTAAGGCTGCCGGAACATCGCGTTTGACCGTGTCCTCAAAGGTTTGCACGATTCGGCCGCTGAGCGTGCTGATGCGCCCGAACAGATTCACAGTGGCAGAATCCACTCCCGATTTTTCTTGAAAACTCAACTGTCGCGTAGGTATCTGCACGGTAATGGGAACCAGAACCGTCTCAGACGTGATGCGCAAGAAATAAAAGCGGTAATCGAACTTCACCTGATCACGCACGAGCCGAGAAGTCACTACAGCTTCCAAATCCTTGAATTTTACAGGAGGCGCTTGCTGGATCTTGCTGTAGAGGTCCAGGCGAGTAAATTCATTCATGGTCTCAGGCGTCATTCCAAGGGCGGCAGCATCGTGGGTACCGTCCGTGTTATTGAACCGGCTGGTCTTACTAGCCAATCCCATAGATTCCATTTGTGTGAGGCCGGCCCCTGGGACCATGAGAAGTGCGTCCTTCTCGCTTGGGTCGATGGTGAGATGATATTCACCGCTCATCGTCGGGTCCACAAACTCGAGTTCAACGTTTTCGCCTATGCCTTCCAGGTAGCGATAACGCCAATCTTCGAACGGATAGGTGGAAGTCTCTCCTCCTCCTTCCTCGGAGGGCCGACTGTAAGTGCCGCCCGCTGGATGCGAATCAATCTCATCGGGCGCGCCCCACATGATGTAAATGCGTCCTCGGTCAGCTTTCCAGCCCGGTATGCCAGAGGAATAGTGTTCGTTGGCATATGCGATCCGTCGGTAATGTTCTTCTTTGAAAGTGTTGTCGGCCGAGTCAGGGTCGGGATTGCGACGCTGCCAGAATTGCTCTATGAATTGCTCACGCTCTTCGTTGGTAGCAAGGTGAAGGAATGCGCTGCGCTCTTCCGGGGATATGATGTAGACGACGTCCTCGTCAAGCCATTTCCGGTATTGGGAGTCGAGTTCCTTTCGAAGTTCTTTATCGCTTTTAGCTTTTTGTTTCCCGGACTTTTTGGCCGAATTTTGGTCAGGTTGGGTCTGTTGCTGGGCTTGAGATTCGCCCTGCCCGAAGGCGAGCGGAGCCAGTCCTAAACCGACAGCTAAAGTCGCCAATAGATACACTCTGACGTAACGGCCCATAAAAAACCATTTCCCCTTTGATTGGTTAGAAATTCTAACCTGTCCATAGGTACAGGTCAATGCGGTTCACCCCGTACAGGATATGAGCACGCTGGGCCGGGCCGGGTTGCCTGGGGTTTTCGGGGGTTTCCATGGCTGGAGAGGTTCGGAAGCTTAAGGCGGCTGCGTGTGGGGAACTGGATTCGTTAGCGGCGTTCGCAGATGGCCGCAAGGCCGAGATAGTATTTTTTCTCCATGCTAAAAACACCTAGAATGGTAGTCTTATGGATAGACTAGCGATCCTTCGAGTAAAGGGCCAAGTTAGCGGCAGTTAGGCCAATTGGCCATCGCAGGGTAGCGGAAGATGTCGTTGGAACCAGAAAGAGAGATTGAAAGAGCCCGAAGATTAATGTAGCTAACTGTCTTTATCTCTTTACCTTCGTCTAATCCGGAAACATTCCGGTCCCTTCGGACGTATGGAATAGTGTGGCGGAGACTGCACTCCGTGATTAGAAGACATAAAGGTTGATGCAATGAAAACCTGGCAAAAGGTGTTAATCGGTGTGGCTGCTGTGGTCGTCCTTGGTGGTATCGCGTGGTACAGCGTCTATCAGGCGAACAAGGGTGTCGTGCAGGTGCAGACCGGCAAGGTTGTAAAGCAGGACCTGACCTCGGTCGTAACCGCTTCCGGCGAAGTTAGGCCAAAGAACTATACAAACGTCCTCGGTGAAGGCATCGGGAAGATTACCGATATTGTGGTGAAAGAGGGCGACCACGTGAAGAAGGGCGACATTCTTCTGCACTTGGAGAACATCCAGCCGGCCGCGGACGTTCAGGCCCAGGAAGCCAGCATCAGCTCCACCGAGGCGGGCATGCGTGTGGCCGCGGCGAGTTACGACTCGGCAGTGGCGACGCTGGCTCAGCGCGAGGCTGACCTGGAGAAAGCCAAATTCGACTGGCAGCGCACGCAAGAGCTCTACAAAGAACAGCTCATAGCCAAGCAGGAGTTTGACGCAAATAAAGCGACTTACGACAGCGCCGTGGCTGCACTCAACGCCTCCAAAGCACAGGTCGAACAAGCGCGCGCGGCCCGAGATCAGTCGCGCGACAACATGAATCAGAACCAGGCGGTGCTGAAGCACACAAAGGACATCCTTCGTAAGACCACCTATACTGCGCCCATCGACGGGATCGTGAGCTACATTGCTGTACGCGTTGGGGAAAACGTCGTACCCGGCATTCAGAACGCCGAAGGCAGTAACCTGATGACTATTTCCGACATGAGCGTCGTCACCGCCGAGGTGAAAGTCGACGAAACCGACATCACGAATGTGCGAGAGAACCAGCCTGCCGAAGTGACGATTGACGCGCTTCCGGGCAAGACGTTCAAAGGCCACGTAACTCAAGTGGGTGAGCTAGCCATTCTGCGTTCCTCTGGACAGGCGGCCACTACGCAAACGACTGCGAATACCCAGGAAGCTCGCGATTTCAAAGTCGTGGTCACCGTGGATAATCCACCCGAGGCGCTCCGGCCGGGCCTTTCGGCCACCGCCAAGATTCAGACTGCGGAGAAAAAAGATGCACTGACCATTCCCATTCAGGCGCTGGCGGTGCGGACGGAAAAGGAACTCGAAGAAGCGAAGCCCGGCAAGAAGGCGAGCGACGTCACTCTCGCGGCTTCCAAGCCATCAACAGGGGCGAATGGTGATTCCAAAAAGACCGACATTCAGGGGGTTTTTGTCATCCGCCAGAAGAAGGCAGAGTTCGTTCCGGTGCAGACAGGCATCGCGGGCGTTACCGATATTGAAGTTACCAGCGGGCTGAAGGATGGCGACGAAATTGTGATTGGAAGCTACAAGGCGCTTCGCACACTGCGGCCCGGCGCTGCGGTGAAGGTGGACAACTCGGCGCCTAAACGCGAAGAGTCATCGACCTAGTTGAGCTGAATTCAGGAGCACATTGCGCATGGCCGTGGAAGAGATCATCGCTCCGCAGAGTTACCGCAAGGACCTGGTTGATAGCGGCGTAGTTATTCAAACCGAAGACCTTTGGAAGACGTACGAAATGGGCGCGGAGCTATTGCATGCTCTGCGCGGCGTGAGCATTGAAATTCACAAAGGCGAGTATGTCGCCATCATGGGGCCATCGGGTTCGGGGAAATCCACGCTTATGAATTTGATTGGCTGCCTGGACACGCCGACCAAGGGCAGTTACTGGCTGGCGGGCCGGCTGGTCAGCCAGCTCGACGATGACGAGCTAGCATACATACGCAACAAAGAGATTGGGTTCGTCTTCCAGACATTTAATTTACTTGCGCGCGCGACTGCGCTCCACAACGTTGAGCTGCCTATGATTTACAACGGCACGCCTTCCGAAGAACGCCTGGGACGCGCTAAAAAGGCCTTGAGTCAAGTGGACCTCGCCGATCGCATGATGCACAAGCCCAACGAACTTTCCGGCGGGCAGCGGCAACGTGTAGCCATCGCGCGCGCTCTCGTCAACACGCCCTCGATTCTTCTGGCAGATGAGCCGACTGGGAACCTGGACTCGCAGACCGGCGAAGAAATCATGGCACTGTTTGCCCGGCTGCACGATCAAGGCAATACCATCATACTGGTTACGCACGAGCCCGACATCGCCGCGAATGCACACCGCGTCATCCGCCTGCGCGACGGTAAAGTCGAAAAAGACGAACGCACGCGTTAAGCGCCGGGCCACTAAGCTGAAAAGAAATTGCGGGCGAGGAACAGTACGTTGGCGGGCCGCTCGGCGAGGCGGCGCATGAACCAGGGAAACCAGAAAGATCCGTAGGAAATCAGGACATTACAGCGGTAGCCTTCACGAACGAGCCGCAATTGTTCGGCGCGCTGGATGCCGTAAAGCATCTGGAATTCGAGTTGAGCTTTTGGAATCCCCTGCGATGCGCTCCATTCAGCAATCTTCTTGATCAGCGCGCGGTCATGCGTGGCCATCGCCGCTCGTACCCGCATCTTGCGCGATTCAGGGCTTAGCAAGCGTTGCGCGAGATGAAAGTAATTCTCGTCCACATCCTTCTTCCGCGGGAAAGCTATTTCGGCAGGTTCGTTGTAGGCACCCTTCACCAGACGGACAGCACCGCCGATCGATATTAGCGAATCCAGATCTCTTTCGGTGCGATAGAGATATGCCTGTACGCACACGCCGACGTTTGCATAAGCTTTGCGCGCGAGGCGATAGAGCTCGAGGGTGGCGTCCACGTAGGGGCTTTGCTCGATGTCAATCCAGAGAGTTTTTTCCGCGGGCGTGCGTTCGATCAGCGTAACGAGATTGGAGTAACAAAATTCGCGATCGAGATCCATGCCGAGCTGCGTAAGTTTTACGGATACTTCGGGGCGCAGGTTCGCAGCGCGAATTCGATCCGAGAGGTCCAAATAATGCTTCGTAACTTCTTCCGCCTCCGCGCGATCGATGATGTTTTCACCAAGGTGCGTCAACACCGCGCCGATGCCGTTCGACGCCAGCGTCCGCGCGGCAGCGAGCGCGTCGTCCACATTCTCGCCCGGCATAAATCGCGTCACGGTGCGCTTCATAAAACCGTAACGCGGCGCATGTTCGCGCAGCCATTGGCTCTGCGAGGCCTTCAGGAGCGAACGTCTCATCAGACTCATCGCAAGTCTTCCCGCTGCAAAATTTATTGGGGTGTAGAAAGTGTTTTGATCAAGCGATAGTAAAAGTCCACGCCTTCGTAAAATGACGCGACGCGAATTCGCTCATCGCGGCCGTGGGAGCGATCATCATCCACATCCATGAACACTCCGGGGATGCCGTAGGTGGGAAAGCCGGCAGCTCGCGAGATAGCTCCGTCGCTGGCCCCCGCATCCAGCACCGGAACAACCGGAACGCCAGGCCACATCTCCGCCGCGACTTTTTCAATCGCACTCATCACGTTGGGCTGAAGCGTGGAAAGCGGATTGGATCTTAATCCTGATCCGGACGAGGTGATCTGTGACACGGAAATTTTGGGGTCGGCTAGCACCTTCTCCAGCGTCGCCTGGACTTCATTAGGCGTGTGGCCCGGCAGAATACGGCAATTGACGTTCGCGCGTGCCATTCCCGGCAGGGCGTTATTTGCGTGGCCGCCCTCCAGCCTGGTTGCGACGCAGGTTGTGCGCATACGCGCATTGTAAAAAGGAGATTCCGAGAGCCGCGCGATGGCAGCCTCATCCGGCGGCGTTTTAAGAATCGCTTTCATATCCGCTCCGGTTGAGCCGCCCACGATGTCAGCTTCGCGCTTAAAGTATTCTCGCGTCACTTCGCTGAGCTCGAAGGGAAATTGGTAATGCTCGAGGCGGGTTAGACCTTCGGCAAGCTCGTAGATTGCGTTTTCCTTGCCCGGCAGCGAGCTGTGGCCTCCCGGGTTCGTCACCCTCACATCGAAATCCTGATAAAGTTTTTCCGCCGCCTGGACGCCGACGAGCAGTTTCTTCCCTTTGTCCAGCTCGAAATCGCCCGCGTCAGGATTTAGAATGAATTCCGCGTCAATCAAACCGCGGTGGTTCTTGATCAGCCACTCGACGCCGTTCGACGTGCCGCCTTCTTCGTCCGCCGTGAGCGCCAGAATAATGTCGCGGTCCGGCTTGAATCCTTCCTGTTTCAAACGAATCATCGCCGTCATCAGGATCGCGTCGCCGTCTTTGATGTCTCCCGATCCACGGCCGTAGAAGTAGCCATCCTTCTCGGTGAATTGAAACGGGTCCATGGACCAATCTTCGCGTCGCGCTTCGACTACGTCCAGGTGGCAAATCAGCAGCATCGGTTTTTGTGCGCCTGTGCCGCGCAGGCGAGCGACCAGATTGCCTTTGCGAGGATTCGGCCCGAGCACTTGCACGTCGCTCGCGGGATAGCCGGCGTCGCGCAGCCTCTGGGCCATTGCTTCCGCGGCGACGGTCGTGCTGCCGACAGAATCTGTGGTGTTAATTTCGATGAGCTGCTTGTAAATATCGCGTGCAAGTCTATTCGCGGCGTCGTTACTCTGCGCACGCAGGCCGCCGGCAAACACTGAACACACAAGCGCACTTGGCAAAAGGAAAGTCCGAAAATTCATTTATTCTCCCGGAATAAGAACGAACGAGACTAACAGACCCAGGGTGTGAGGGTCAAAATGGCGGCGGAGAAAACGGTTTGTCCTTCGATGATTCGAGAACGGAGATCGCATAGCGATAAACTTTGAGCTTCCACTGGTCGGCGATCGATCCTTTTTCGAAGATTTCCCCGAAGGCGATGTGGACCTCGCGTCTCTTGTCTTCCGGGAGCGCTTCCAAAAAATTGCCGAAGCGATTCTTCGCGAGAGTCATCGGATCGGTGATGCGTGTCGACGGGGTCGGCTGAGCTGTTGTCGCAGCGGCTGTCGTTTCAGAGCTTGTTGCCGCGGAGTCCGGGTCTTTCGCCGAGGAAGGGGGTTCCTTCGAAGGTTTTAGCTGGTAGCTCTGATAGAACGCGTAGCGGAATTGTTTCTCGTACAGCGCCGCATAGGCTATTTTCACGCGATCATCGGGAGGTTGCGCGACGCCAAGCGCTACGGCGGTGAAATTCTTCAACGCAGTTTCAAAATCGCGGAAGTTTCCGCGCGCACCCATCAACGGCCCTTTGCCGCTCTTGGCGAGCGACGCGACTAGTCGGTCGGTCCGCGCATCATAACATTTCCCGTACGTCGCAATTGCGCGCAACGTCGCTTGCGGCTCCGAGGTTTCAGCGTACGGCTTGACCGCTTCACTTCCATGGTTCTCCGCTACGGGATTTGCATCTCTCGTGTGACTCGCTTTTTCACGGGAATGAGCGATCCAGTCAGTCGAGCTCATCTGCAGAATCTGCACGCAAGACATGCCAAGCTGATCCGTAGCGCCTGTTTGCTTTTGGGCCGCGTGCTGGGCATGTAATCCACCGCCTGTCATCGTCAGGAAGAAAAGCAAGATGGCAAAGAATTTCACGACGCCCTTAACTCTCTGCCGGGATAAGCGACTTGGCCAAAACCAACGCTTCTTCCCGGGTGTGAATGGCGCCGTTTAACTGGGCTTCCTCAACCGTATTCAGGATTTCCTTAAATGCGGGCCCGGGCTTCAGACCGATGGCCAGGAGATCGTCACCGGTTAACAATCGCGGCGGGCGTATTTCCTCGGCTGGCGTTTCCTCGGTGAATCGGCGAACGAAGTCGTAATTGTTCAGCATGCGGTGACTGGACAGGCAATCCAGGCGGTGCAGCTCGAGGTGCTCGTCAAAGCGGTTCAGGCGGGCAAAGCGCTTTAATGTTGCCGGCTTCATCTGCAGCACATCTTTGAACTTCATGTGGCTGGCAACGAGAGAAGCAATCTGTTCGGTATCATCATTTGAGAAACGGAGGCGGCGGCAAATTTCTTCGGCCATGCGGGTGCCGACCTCGGCGTGCCGATCGAAGCGAATTCGTCCGTCAGGGCCGGAAGGCGGCGCGAACGTAACGGGCTTACCAACGTCATGCAAGAGCACGCCCCAGGCGAGTGTGGGCGGACAGCCCGCCGGGAGTTTTTCGAGCATCAGCAGAGTGTGAATCCAAACGTCGCCCTCCGGATGAAATTGCGGGGGTTGCTCCACGCCCTTCATGCGCGCGATCTCCGGCAGCAATCGCGGCAGCAGCTTGGTTTCATCCAGCAACTCAAACGCGCGGCGTGCGGCGCCTTCGGTAAGCAACTTCGTCAATTCGTCGCGAAGGCGCTCGGGCGAAACCTGCGTGATCTCAGGGGCCAGCTTTTGGATTGCGTGGAAAGTCTTCGGTTCGATTGCGTAATGAAGACGCGCGGCGAAACGTACCGCGCGGACCATACGCAGTTTGTCCTCGCGAAAACGTTCTTCGGGGTCGCCGATGGCGCGGATGATGCCGCCGGCGCGAAGGTCTTCGCGTCCGCCCACGAAATCCAGGATCTCATTTGACTCCGGATTCATCAGCAGAGCGTTGATCGTAAAATCCCGCCTCTTTACATCTTCTTGCGGTGATTTTGCGAGCACAACGCTATCCGGGTGGCGGCCGTCGGAGTAACCGATGTCGGACCGGAATGTAGCCACTTCAACCTGAATCGGCGTGGCAGCGCCACTCGCGGAGTCATCAACCGGCGAATCTTCCACGACAATTACAACGCCAAATTTCGCTCCGACCGACAAGCTGCGCGGAAAGATTCGCAGCACTTGATCGGGCGTGGCGTCGGTGCAGACGTCGTAATCAGCCGGCTCGCGCCCAAGCAGAATGTCGCGCACACATCCGCCCACGAAAAAGGCTTGGTAACCTGCCTCGCGCAATTTCCGGCAAATCTGTTCGGCGAAAGCCCGCGGACTCATGTTGCAATTATGAGCGAAATGGAGCGTGGTTGGTAGTCGAGGCAGATTTCAGCGGCGTTCCAGGTTCCCGGTAAAATCCAAGTCTCTAGCGAATCCCGACTTGGCCTCGTACGCTCTCGATTAATTTCTTGGAATCGTAGCCGATTCCGGACTTAAAGACCGTCTCGACGTTCTCGATGTCGTCAATCTTGCTCGAGGGATCGCCTTTGATCAAAACGAGGTCCGCCTGTTTGCCCGCGGCGAGAGTCCCGATGCGATCCTGCTGGCCGAGATAAATCGCGCCATTCTGGGTCCCGACTTGAATGGCTTCGATTGGAGTAAACCCCGCTTCGACGAGGAGTTCGATTTCGCGTTGGTCGCCAAACCCCGGAAGCACACCGCCGTTTCCAGTTGGATCAGGCCCGGCGAGCAGCAAGCCTCCCGCTTTGGCGAACGCCAGCTCAAAATCCATCTCTTTGCGCATCAGCGAAATCATCGGCGAGTCCAATGATACGAATCCACGCGCGGTCAGATAGCTTTGCCCCGATTCCGCGGACATCGCATCCAGCACGCGCCGTTGCAATTTCGGCCGCCCGGGCACGCCGGCCTCAAACACCGGCAGCGTCGAAGTCACCGCCACGTGATGTGACACGAGAGTGTGGATGAGCTCCTGTATCTGCGGTCCATTCACGTCTTGTTTTATCCACGCCATGCTTCCACCCCGGGGGCAAACGTCTGGCTTCTTACCCGTTACGAATTCAGTGTCCGCAAAAACCGGACCATGTTCGAGATCATCGATTCCCAACGCGACAGCTTCCGGCCATGTTACGGAGCAAAGATGTCCCGTTAATTTCATCTTGTGCGCGTGGGCTGCCTCGATCGCCACTCTCAACTCCTCGCGCGTTATGTTCATATACGCTTTGTACGACGTCATGCCTTCCGCCGCCCAGTAGTCCACCATGCGCTTCGCATCGTCCGGGCCGGTCAGTTCATGCATCTGCGCGAAAATCGTCGGTGCACCTTCCAGATACGGCGCGGTCGCATCGATGCTTGGTCCCGGCATCAGGTTCGCGTCGATTCGGCTCTTAACTTTCAGGTCAGTGTAGGGCTCCAGGCTTCCGGTGGTGCGCATCGTGGTCACGCCCGCTGCCAAATAAAGTCGCGGCGCAGTGTATGGGATTTCGGCAATAAACAGTCCTGGCTCGCCAATCCGTCCGTTGGCATATTGCACCGAGATCGAATCCGTGTAGTAAAGATGGTTGTGCATTCCGACGATGCCGGGGATGACGGTGTAGCCGGAGCGGTCCAATTGTTGCGCGCCTTGAGGAATTTGGACCGACGTGGCCGGCCCGATAGACTGTATTTTGCCGTTTGCGATGATCACCGCTTGGTCTTCCTTCGCGGCAGCACCCGTTCCGTCAATAACGCGGACGTGGTTCAAAACGATCACCGGCGCATCCACGCTGACAAAATCCGCCACGTCGGGCGCCTTCTGCGTTTGCGCAGTCGCAACCGTCGCAACGAGCAACGCTCCAATCAGAAATAGATAACGCATCTGTACACCTCGCAGGTCCTGCTGTTCAGAATCGGTAAGGCGCCGCAATTCTACTCCAGAGTTTCTCGAACGGAAACGGCTGGACTCGGGAAGAGATGTGCGGCCAATTCGCCGCTGCAACTAAGCAGTCACGCGGAGAACCAGGGCGGTGATGTCGTCGTGCTGGCGCGCATAGCCGACAAAATTGTTGACGTCTGTCATTACGCGCGCGAGCACATCCGCAGCGTTCACTGGAATGGGCCGCACGCAGGGAAGGAGGCGCGCTTCGCTATATTCTTCTCCGGCTTCATTCACCGCTTCCACTACGCCGTCGGTAAAAATGAAAATCAAATCACCCGGCTGAAGCTGCGTGCGTCCGGACGGATAGGGGATCTCGTTTTCGGTGAAAAGCGGCGTCCCGAGGGGCGGGCCACCGGTCGAAAGCCGCTCGATTTCTCCCGACGCGCGGCGCAAAATCGGATCGTTATGCCCGCAGTTTACGTAGGACATCTCGCGAGTCTCAACATTTATTTCCGCGAGGAAGGCGGTAGTAAAGCGGAGTCCTTCAAGACTGTGTGCCCGAGCGTAGCGTTCTAGGCCCACCACAATTTCATCAAGCGAAGCAGGTGTCGCTGCAAGCGCTCTTAGACTCGCCTGGAAAGTCGCCATCAACAGAGCGGCAGGCACGCTTTTCCCCGCAACGTCGGCCACCGCAATAAGCAAGGACGGCATGTTCGCGCCGCTCGACGGCAGCGGCCGCAAAAACGCGTCGTAATAATCGCCCGCGACGGTATTTTGAGGGCGCGTGGCGAACGCTATATCCACGCCCGCAATAATCGGGGGCTGGGCGGGAACAAGCCACTGCTGAATCTCGCGCGCGATTTCCAGATCGCGCTTCATGGTCACGCGATCGGCCAGTTCGAGCGCCAGCAACAAAAATAAAATCACGGCGCCAAGCCAGATACCGTCAAAGTTGTCGTCGTGAATAACCAGAAGAAGTATCGCGGCGATCAGAAGCACCCGTCGCGCGGGCGACAGCTTCATCAACATGGCCAGAAACAAACCCCAAGCTGTCCGCCAAAAACGCTTGAATTTTGATTTCTCCTGGCTAATGGCCTCGCGGTCCACGTCCTTCGAGTAAAAGCCGTACGTAGCTGTGGCTTCGGACTTGAACTGCCCCCAGAGCTGGCTGATTTTTAGGCCCTCGGTCACGCGAGCCCAAAAATCGCGCAAGCTGTGCAGCAAGCCCTTTGAACGCTTCTCCGGATTAGAAGTTTCGGCCATGAGAGCCGTGATTATAAGACAGGAAACACATTGCGCCGCATTTGTTCCGTCGAGGCGTCAACTGGTTGTGCGCTGAAGAAATCAGTCGTGGTCGTCGGAATCGTCGCGAGTCTTAAGCGAGCCGCCGAATTGTACTTTCGAAAATCCGAAACGGTCGCGAAGACGATCGGTGGCGCGAGCGAGGCGCTCCAACTTTTCGCGGCGCCCCGGATCGAGAAGTTCCATTTGGCCGGACGCGCCCGAGAACGAAGAAAATTCAACGCCCACAAGCCGCAGTTTCGCGGTTCCGTCCCAAGCGCCGGAAAAAAGATCGCGGACCGTGCGCAGAAAAACAGTGTCGAGATCGGAAGGCTCGCTGAGCGTATGGCCACGAGTAATCGTCGTAAAGTTGGCATAGCGCAGCGTAACGGTAACGGTGCGAGCGTGCAGGCCGGCTTCGCGCAGGCGTTTAGCGGCCTTTTGGCAGAGATGGCTTAGCGTGGACTCCAGAACCTCGCGGTCGTTCGTGTCATGGCCGAAAGTTTGATTGTGGGAAATTGATTTCGACTCGGCATCCACGAAAAATTCGAATGAATCGATTCCGCGCGCTTTGCGATAAAGCGCTTTGCCCCACTTTCCAAAAACCTCTTCGAGACGCTGAAGTGTTACCTGCTGAAGTTGCGCAATGGTTTCGACCCCGAGACTTTTCAGCGCAGCCTCCGTCACTTTTCCGATGCCTGGAATCCTCCGCACGGACAGCGACGCGAGAAAGGCGGGCTCGCTTCCCGGCGGAACCCAAACCAGGCCGCGCGGCTTGGCCTGCTCACTCGCGACTTTTGCGACAAGGCGAGTTGCCGCCAAACCACCCGAACAGGGCAACGCGGTTGTTGACGTGATTTCGAGCAAAAGTTTGTGCGCTGCGCCCAGGTGCGGGCCATGAACGCGTTCGGTGCCTGCAAGATCCAGATATGCTTCATCGATGGAAGCCATTTCCACGGTCGGTGAATATTTCGCGAGTATCGTTGCGACGCGATCGCTCCAGCGGCCGTAGAGTTCATGGTGCCCGTCGAGAAACACAGCGTGCGGGCAAAGTTTCGCAGCTGTGCGCAGGGCTATCGCGGAGTGAACGCCGAAACGACGCGCTTCATAGCTCGCGGAGGTCACAACCCCGCGCTGGTCGCGCTGGCCACCGACGATCACCGCCAGGCCGCGCAAGTCGGGGCGCGCCAACAGCTCAACGGAAACAAAAAACGCGTCCATGTCGATGTGAAGAATGGAAGCAGCAGAATCCGCAGCCGGCGCTGATGCGTCGTGCTTCGCGCGAAAATGGGCCAGCTGCGGCATATCGTTGAATTGAACGAGAGTTAGATTCTACGACAAAATAGCTGCGATATTTTCTTAGATACGGTCGGCGGCGGCCACGCGCGGAACCCCTGCGAGATCATTTGTGAAGGTAACATTCGTCCAGCACTTCCCTGTCGCTAGGATCGTCCGTACATGTTCTGCGGAGTTGTAACCAAGTTCGAGGACCAGAATCCCGCTAGAGCGAAGCAGTTTGCCGGCTTGTTCGATCAGCCGCCCATAAATCTCCACGCCCGTAGGACCGCCGAAAAGAGCCTCGCTAGGTTCGTGGTCGCGCACTTCGCGCTGCAACTGGTCCGCTTCATTGCTCGCGATGTAGGGTGGATTGCTGACGACGAGGTCGAAGGAGTGTGATTCGTGGGCGAAAGATTCCAACAAGTCCGTTTGGAGAAAACGGATGCGATCAGCGACTGCATGGCGGGTCGCATTTCGCCGCGCAACCTCGAGAGCGGGCGCGGAAATATCCGTGGCAAAAACGTCAGCGTGCGGCAATTCGTAGGCCAGCGAAACGGCGAGACAGCCCGAACCTGTGCCGACGTCGGCGACGCGCAATAGTTCGCGCGGCAGACCGGTGTCCATGTGAATTTTTAATCCGCGAGGGCCGAGGCGCGCCAAGGCGACTTCCATCACATGCTCTGTCTCCGGCCGCGGGATAAGCACCGCGGGCGTGACCTCGAATACCAGGCCCCAGAATTCCTGTTTGCCGGTGAGGTATTGCGTCGGCTCTCCGGCCGCGCGGCGTGCGATCAGCGCGAAATACTTTTCGGCGTCAGCAGATTCGAGCGACGCTTCAGGATGCGTGTAGAGCCATGTGCGGTCGCGGCCGAGGGCGTGCATCAGGAGAAGTTCCGCAGCAAGCGTGTGCGACGGCACCCGCGACGCGCGTAGCGTCGCCATGCCTTCCTTCAATGCCCGGCGGATATCGATCGTCTCTTCGCTCACATTAGAAGTCGGCGCGAATGCGGAAACCGATTCCTGGTAGTTGGCATTCACCCGTGCGCTGACATTGATACCGTTGTTACCGGAATCTCGCATGATTAGGCTTCCACGAGCTCCTGCTTCAGCCGCTCGGATTCATAATGAGTGGAAAGCGCGTCAACAATAGGCCCAAGCTTCCCTTCCATTACCTGATCGAGTTGATGCAGGGTCAAGCCGATGCGGTGGTCGGTGACGCGATTCTGCGGAAAATTGTAGGTGCGGATCTTTTCAGAACGATCGCCGGTTTTGATCTGGCCGCGGCGCTCGGCAGCTATGGCTTCGTGCTGCTTGGATTGTTCCATCTCGTACAGCCGGGCGCGCAAAACGCGCATAGCTTTCGCGCGATTTTTGATTTGCGATTTTTCGTCCTGCTGCGACACGACCAGGCCGCTGGGGATGTGCGTGATACGCACTGCAGAGTATGTGGTGTTCACGGATTGCCCGCCGGGGCCGGAAGAGCAGAACGTATCGATGCGAAGGTCTTTCGTTTCGATTTTAATGTCGATGTCGTCCGCTTCGGGCAGCACGGCAACGGTTGCGGCGGAGGTGTGAATGCGTCCTTGTTGTTCGGTCGCCGGAACGCGCTGCACGCGATGTACTCCGCTTTCGTATTTCAACTTCGAATAGACTTTATTTCCCTGAATCGCGGCCACCACTTCTTTCATTCCGCCGATGGAGGACGCCGAGCTTTCGAGAATCTCCACTTTCCAGTTTTGCGTTTCCGCGTATCTCGAGTACATGCGAAAGAGTTCGGCGGCAAAGAGGGAAGCTTCGTCTCCGCCGGTGCCGGCGCGGATTTCGACGATTACGTTTTTGTCGTCGTTGGGATCGCGCGGGAGAAGCAGAAATTTCAGTTCGCGCTCAACGATCACGCTGCGAATTTCAAGCTCGTGCTCTTCGTCGTGCGCCATCTGCTTCATTTCGGTGTCGTCCGTTTCAACCAGCAGTTGCTTCGCGCCCTGCAATCCCTTCTGAATTTCCTTCCATTCGCGGTACTTGGCCACCATCTGGGCCATGTCCGCGTGTGTCTTGGCGAGCTTCTGGAAACGCGCCGAATCGTTGTGCACTTCGGGCGAGGAGAGTTGTTGCGTCAATTCTTCATACCGCGATTCGATGTTATCGAGTTTTTCAAACAGCGTTAGATTTGCCATACCATGCCTCGCAATAAATAGATCGTTGTTCGTGGTGGTAATTCTCGAAAAGCTGCGTGAAGGATTTTCAGCCCACAGTGAGCGGGCGAACGAGGGAATCGCTAATAGAAGAAGGCCAACATAGTGTTCATTCCGATGACCAGAATAGTCCCGATTCCCCGGTGAGTCAAACCGAATACACGATAGTTGCGATCGTTGGCAGCGAGACCAGAGATGCACTCCCCCTGGCGCAGAATTGTCTCCTACCAGGCGCGGATGGGGCGCTCTTCAGGGGTATCCCGCAACGGCCAGCTGGTTGAAATTCAGTCTGAGTGAGCGGGAGGTTCCAAGAGTTTGCAGCGAGAAAGAGCGTTCCCGACAGTGTGCTAGTATTCTGAGCTTCCAGCTCGCTCTGGCGGTCGCACTAGACTCAAGGGGCGCTTGCGGGGTGCTCGCTATTTTCCGATTTTGGTCCTGGTGATAGCGCTGAGCGTCACCGATACGGAGGCTCAAATGCAAACAGGCCACGGTACAGCAGCATCCGCTCCGCAGGACGCGTATGCCGAGGTGAATGGCGTCCGGCTGCATTACGTGGAGCAGGGCAACGGGCCGCTGATTCTGTTTCTGCATGGGTTTCCCGAGTTTTGGTATGCGTGGAAAGTTCTGTTGCCTGAATTCGCCAAGGATCACCATGCGGTCGCGGTGGACATGCGCGGCTACAACCTTTCGTCGATGCCGGAGTCAGTGGACGCGTACCACGTTACGATTCTTGTCGAGGATGTGCGAGCGCTCACGGAAAAGTTGGGCGCGAAAAAATTCGTGCTGGTTGGCCACGATTGGGGCGGCGTGATTGCCTGGGCGTTCGCTGCGGCGCATCCGGAAATGCTGGAGAAGCTGGTAATCGTCAATGCGCCGCACCCAGTCGTTTTCGCGCGAGAATTAGCGAACAATCCCGACCAGCAGAAGGCTTCTGCGTACTTCAACCTTTTCACATCGCCGGTGGCCGAGGCAACGCTCGGCCAGAATGATTTTGCGCTGCTTCAACAGAACGTCCTGGCAACATGGGCGAACGAGGAAGATCGCCAGAAATACCTGGAATGCTGGAGAAAGGGACTGACCGGCGGATTGAACTACTATCGCGCTGCGAAATTGAGCTCACCTGTGGGCGGGGAAAAAGCCGATGCCCCTCCTTTCGTGATACCGAAGAATCCGGTCATCACCGTGCCTACACTGGTGATCTGGGGTCTGAAAGACACCGCGCTTCTCCAAGGGAATCTGGATGGCCTGGACCAATACGTGAAGACGTTGAAGATTGAGCGCGTACCGGAAGGAAGCCACTGGGTCGTAGCTGAACAACCCGCTGCGGTGATCCGAGCGATAAGATTTTTTCTACAGTGAGCGGCAGGCCACCGTCTAATCAGTTCAGAGCGTCAATGTCCGCCCGGGGCTCCTCCCGGCTTAAACTTCCGAATAAGAAAAACCAACGGAACTCCCATCAGGACAAACCATCCGAGCTCAGTAAAGCAATCGTTGAACGCGAGGAACGCGGCTTGCCTTTGAAGCAGGTTAAAAGCCTCCGCCTGAGCATGCACAGCCGCATCCGCGTGCGAGAAACCGTGCGTGGCAAAATAATTGGTGAGGTTCGCGAGGAACTGCCGGTAGTGCTGGTCAAAAAGACTTGCGTGCGCCACCAACACGCTCTGATGATATTGCGTTCGGCGCGCCAGTACCGTAGTGACGAAAGCGATTCCAAAACTTCCACCTTGATTGCGGAAGAGATTGGTAAGGCTGGAAGCCTTGTTGTTCTTGTTGCTGGGCAAATTGGAATACGCAAGTTGGCTCACCGGTACGAATAGCGTGGCGATTCCCAACCCTTGCAGCGCTCGCGCCAAAGCCTCGTGACGGTAATCGGTGGTCAACGTATAGCTGGCGAAAAGCCACATGGCCATCCCAAAAACGAAAAATCCGAAACCGATCAGCCGTTTCACACCGAGCTTTGGAAGAATCCTTACCACCACCGGCGCGAGAATCACGATTACAAATGCGCCGGGGCCGAGAACTAGCCCGGCATCCGTCGCCGAATAGCCGTAGAGCCGCTGCATCATCTGAGGAATCAGCACGGTGGATCCATAGAGCGTGAATCCGAACATGAAGTAGAAAATATTTGCCAACGCGAAATTTCTGTCGGCCAACAAACGGATTTCCACCACAGGATCGGGATGGCGCCACTCCCACACAATGGTAAACAGAAGCGCCACCATCGAGATAGTGAAGAAAATTACGATAAAGTGGCTCTCGAACCAATCTTCAGTCTGCCCGCGATCGAGAACGACTTCGAGGCAAGCGAAGGCCATGGCCACCGAGAAAATTCCCCATCCATCGATCTTTAGCTTTCCGTCCTTGCGCGCTGCCTCGACTTCGCGTTTGAACGCCGGCGGGTCAGACACCACGCGGCTGGTCAGGATCAACGAAATGATGCCTATGGGGATGTTGATGAAGAAAACCCATCGCCAGCTCCAGTGGTCCGTGATCCAGCCGCCCAACGGCGGCCCGATCGCCGGCGCAGTTACAATCGCCATGCTATAGAGAGCGAAGGCTGCTGCACGCTTTGCCGCCGGAAAAGTATCGACCAGTATGGCTTGTTCGACCGGAGCCAGTCCGCCGCCGCCGACTCCTTGTAAGACGCGGAAGAAGATCAGAGCACCCAGGCTCGGAGCAAAGCCGCACAGCAGAGAACTCACGGTGAAGAGTGTTACGCAAATCATGTAGTAACGCTTGCGCCCGAATAAGCGGCTCAGCCACGCGGAGAGCGGCAGAACGACAGCATTCGAGACGAGGTAGCTGGTCAGTACCCAAGTGCTTTCATCCGTGCTGACGGCTAGCCCGCCGGCGATATGAGGAAGAGCGACGTTGGCGATCGCCGTGTCCAGAAGTTCCATAAACGTCGCCAGAGTCACGGTGATGGCGATAACCCACGGATTGATGCCCACTTTTGGGAGGGAAAGATTCAGGGAGGCGGTTGGTGTAAGCGTCTCACTCATGAATTCCAGCCTTTTAGATGTGGAAGAGACCGTTCGGTCTCAAATAGAGTATAATGATTTTTCATAAAAGACCAGCCGGCCTCACGGCTGGCCGCAAGGAGATAGAGGTGACTAAGGGAGAACAAACCAGACACGAGATCGTCCGGAAATCCGCCCCGCTATTTAATCAAAAAGGCTATGAGGGCACTTCACTTTCGGACCTGATGGAAGCTACGGGGCTCCAGAAAGGCGGAATCTACCGCCATTTCTCGAGCAAAGAAGAACTAGCCGGCGAGGCCTTCGACTATTCTTGGGGAAAAGCCGTCAGCGGAAGGCTGGACGGCATCGCCGAAGTCGCGGACTGCGTGGACCGTTTGAAGAAGATGATCGAAAATTTTGTCGAGTTGCGAGCAGAGCTGGTGCCCGGTGGCTGCCCGCTCATGAACACTGCAATCGAAGCAGACGACGGAAACCCAGCACTTCGGGCGCGCGCCAAAAAGGCATTGCAGAACTGGACCGGGCGGCTGTCCAAGATCACGACAGAGGGAATCAAGAAACAGGAGATCGATCACCGCGTCGACCCGCTTAAATTATCGCAATTAATCATCGGTTCGCTGGAAGGCGCGTCGCTGATCAGCCGTCTGCAAAAAAGAGACGAACCCCTTCGCGCCATCAAGCAGCACCTCTGCGAATACCTCGAACAAAATGTTAGGACAAACGGCCGCGGCGCAAATAGGTGACGAAGTTGGCATAGCCGCACCGATTTCGGCCGATTGGCTTGCTGGCAGAATCGACCATGCGGGACGGCCTATCGGCAAACACGACCATCTGACTGCTCCCTTTGCTGCAGAGGATGGGTGTACTACGATACGACCCTGCTATGGCGACAAACGATCACACCGACGAGATGATGTGGGGATTCTGGTATCCGGCGCTGCGGAGCGAACAGGTGCGCGGCCGAAAAGTAGTGCGCGCGATGCTTCTCGATGTGCCGGTCGTGCTGGGGCGCGATGCTGCCGGAAGAGCGTTTGCGTTGCGTGATGTTTGTCCGCACCGCGCTTTCCCTCTTTCGTTTGGCCAATTTGATGGCGCGACGGTGGAATGCGCCTACCACGGCTGGCGATTTGAAGCGCACACCGGCCAGTGCCGGGCGATTCCCTCGCTCACGGCAGATTCAAAACTAAAATGCGAGCGGATTTATGCAGGCAGCTTTCCTTGCGAAGAACACGACGGTTACGTCTGGTGCTTTATGAGCAACCCGGAAGGCCGAGCGCCCGGTGTTGCGCCGCCTGCCGCGCCTGAACTGCCGACGTTCAGCCCTCACTATCAGACGGCGCATCTGTGGGCCGATCTTCCGTGCGGAGTGGACCAGGCCATCATCGGATTGATGGACCCGGCGCACGGGCCCTTCGTGCACCAAGCCTGGTGGTGGCGCAGCCGCCGCAGCATCCGCGAAAAAGAAAAGCAATTCGAGCCGATCCCCAACGGGTTTCGCATGAGCCCGCACGCGCCGTCAGCCAACAGCGCACCTTACAAAATCCTGAAGCTCATCACGGGCGAGCCCGCCACAACCATGATCGATTTCGTTCTGCCCAACCAGCGCTTCGAGCAGATTCGTGCGGGCCGCTATTGGCTCTCCAGCCGCACAACGGTGACGCCAATTCGCAGCGATCTTTGCCGGCTGGATTTTTGTGCGGCATGGAACATCCTTACCTGGTTCCCGGTGGTCTCATTCATCATTCATGTTTTCGGCCCGCGGTTTATCCGGCAGGATACCGAAGTGATCGAAAAGCAGGCGCTGGGATTAAAGTACGACGACCGCATGATGCTGGTGGATGACGCCGACCGTCAGGCGCGCTGGTATTTTGAATTGAAGGCTGCGTATCTGGAATCGAAGCGGACCGGCGCACCCATGCAAAATCCGCTTTCAGGACCTGTTACGTTGCGCTGGCGATCGTAGTTACCAGGCGACCGAAACCGCAATCGGGCACATCGGCGTTAGCGGGCGATGCTACTCAGGAACGGATAGTGTTCTGCAGCGCCCATGAAGAAAAGCATCGGGAATGAAAGCCAGAAACCTACTCGCGAGGCGAGAAAACTCCAGCGTGCGAACCATGCGGCTTCCGGCGGCACGGGAGTGCCTTGCTCCGCGCTTGCGCGGGTCCAAATAATCAGCCGCTTCTGAACCCTCCAAACGACTCCCCAAGCATTCAGTAGCATCAGAAAACCGAGCCCGCCGCCCACGCTTATGGAGAGATGCGCGTTGGAAACGTCCGCTCCGCTATTCAGATCCAGGACGAGCCACGAGGCTGCGGTAACGATGATTGCAATCGCAAGCGTCCGCACCCAAGGATTGTCGAGAATTCCTTCGTGCGGCAGCTGGAATGGATAGATCAACGCATAAGCCGCAAGCCAGACCACTACCCACCAGCCAAACCACTTGAGCGTAAGTGACGGGTCACCCGCGTTGTGCGCGTCCACGCTCAGCAGACGGAAGTAATAGCGCAGGCCGACGACTACAGTGATCATCGCGGACCAGCGGAACCAAGCCATCGCGCGCGACATCATCACCGGATAGACTTTTCCTCGTACCGAAGCATCGAGTTGTTTCATGGTGGGAAACCCGACGAGATTGAAAAAATAGAGCAGGCCGATCCAGATGATTCCGAAGATGAAGTGAAGCCAGCGAAGAACGATGAATTCAGCCGCGCCTCCGCCCGCCGGAAAACTGAAATGCGGTAAGAGGAAGTAAAAAACCATCGTCAACGAGAGGAGCGCCATTGAAAGCCTCCAGTGCAAGAAAGAGCGATCGCTTGGTTACGCTATCGGAAGTTTGCGAGGCAAGTCAATCGGATGATGGCGCCGAACCGTTCCCAGGATTATTTAGGCGCGAGAGAGCCCAGCGGGCATGTTCGGTAATGAGCGGATCGTCACCATCGGCAAGACGTTCCAGCAGGCCGACAATTCGCCCATGTGCGTCCGAATCTCGCTCGACGCCCGAATTTCCCAGCGCTACACAGGCATTGCGAATGATGCCGCGCCATTTCGCTCGCTTCACCGCACTATTGCGAAAGATCTCGCTGAATTCCTGCGGCGTCAACGAAGCGAGCTTTTCCAGCTCCGGCGCGAAGAGAGATTCGCTGCGTTTCTTCTCGTTGCCGCCGCTTTCAGCTATCGGAACGAATTGACGCGGTTGAAATGCCGCGAGCTGAGTTACCGGCGACTTGCGATTCCACGGGCACACGTCCTGGCAAATATCGCAGCCAATGACGGCGCGGCCCATCGCAGGGCGTAGTTCATCTGGAATCGCTCCGCGCAATTCGATCGTGAGATAAGAGATGCACCTGCTCGCGTCGAGCACGTAGGGGGCCGGAAATGCTTGCGTGGGGCATGCGTCAAGACAAAGCCGGCAATTTCCGCAGAGATCAGGTGGCGGTGATTCGCCGGGCGGAATGGATGGCGCAAACTCCAGCGTAGTAACGATCACGCCCAGGAACAGCCACGAGCCCATCTGTTCGTTGATTAGACAGGTATTCTTCGCGAGCCAGCCAAGCCCGGCATATTTCGCAGCGATGCGCTCGATGATCGGCCCGGTGTCAACGTAGGCGCGCGCTTCGAAAGGCTCGGCGAACTGAGCGCGCATTGCCGCTACAAGTGCTTCGAGTCTTTCGCGCACGACTTCGTGGTAATCGTCGCCCCAGGCATAACGCGAAATCCAGCCGCGAGGCGACTCATCGGCGTGCGTAACGGGTAGTTCCGTGGAATAGGCTAGAGGCGAATTGTAGTTTAATGCGACCACAATCAGGCTTTGCGCGCCGTCCAAAACGAGAAGAGGGTTCGCGCGGCGGGGGTCGCAAAGGTAATTCATTTCGCCCGCGTAGCCTCGTGCCAGCCATTCGGGCAAGTGTGCTAGCTCTTCGAACGTTCCGTCGAACGAATCCCTAGAAGCGCCGGAGTGGGCTGCCGGCGCGGCTGAAATCGTGGCGACACCGCACAGATCGAATCCCACAGCGCGCGCCTGCTCGCAAACCCAAGGCGTCCGTTCGGCAGTGTTCATGGTGTGATGATGCATTATCGGCGCCGTTGACGTCCAACCGGCAAAAATCGATCCGGGATTGGACTATGGCTCGCGGCGACTGCTACAATGCCCGCCATGGCAGATTGGCGCCAAATCCAGGCACGCATCCGCAAAGCCAAGAACAGCCCAGACGCCCACGCGAAGCTTTCCGAACTTTACCAGCGCACGCACGACGGGATGGTGGCGTGGGAGCTTGCATTAATCCAGGAAAAAGCCGAAATCGCGGACGATGCCGTGAAGTGGTACACCATCGCGGCCGAACGATTCCGGCGTGCTGAATGGAAGAAAAAGGCGGAAGAAGCGCTCACCAGGTTGGGAGCAGCGCTCCCTGCTGGAAGCGCGATATCCATGGATGACGGAGTAAACACGGAAGAACCCCTTAATTCCGTTTCAGACAGGTCGGACGACGGGCAAACGGCCTTGCCTTTAGCTCCCGGTGAAATTCGTGAATCAGACGACGAAGTTTCGTCCTCCGAATCACCTGCCAAAATTAGCGCTTCTGCGGAGTCGGACGATCCCGCCAAAAAGAAGCGGCGGCGGGGCCGCCGCGGTGGACGCGGACGGCGGCGCAAGGGTCCTGGAACTGCGCCGGGCCTTCCGTCGCAAGCTTTCGCGGAGACGAGCACTCCATCTTCTGTCGCCCCCACGCGCCAACAGGCTCCCAGAGCCCCTGCGCCTCGCACTCCGGTTCAAGAACGAGCGCACGCTGCATTCGAATCCCCGGCGATCTCGCATGAGCCTCCTCAGCGGGACCGTATGGAACACGCCGCGCCCATGCTGCCGTCCGAGCGCACCGCGCACGGACGCGCGGGCGATCCCGCGCTGGCCTCCCGGATGTCGCATCTGGAATCGATGCTGCGGCGGCTGGTTGGAAGCCCGCTTCATCGGTTGGACACCGAAGACGCCCCAGCCGGCCCGGGTGTATTTTTGCTGTCGGATTCCGATCAGATCACTTCTTACTACGTGGAAGCGTGCCAGACGTTGCGCGTCGGAGTGGGAAACCTGGTTCGCGGGTCGCGCGGCAGCAGTAGCAAAACCACGCGCGTCAGTCGGCCATCATTCGATACCGGCCTAAAGGCAAAGCTCGCGGAGCACCTCGGAATCACCGAAGCGAAAGTTTCGCAATACTTGAAGGACCACTGCGTCGTCCGCTGGATTCAAATGGATGACGACGCCCCGCACCTAGCCCACTTCGCCATCGGCGTCCTGCGCACCCCTCTCAACCTGGATTAGTTTCGGGTTTCGTATTCCAGGCGAGGAACCCCACTGTAATCTGCGGCCTTAGGTCGCTTGGGGCGAATCGCCGACTGGACAAACGGCCGGGTACTTGGTACTTGCGAAGTCCCGTTGGCTGGCCCCTGACGCCATTCAACCTGCGAATTGCCCCTTTGGATGCACCCGCATAGACCTGCGCTTGGATTTTGGGCAAACTTTGGTACGGTAACTAGTTACGGGTGTGGCTCACCCGTTGAGTTGCTGGGTTTTCGGGGGCTTAGGCACTATCTGGGGTCCGAGCATTCAAAGGGAGAGGTGGAGGATTATGCCGAAGACGGTTGGCAATCAACTTTGGAAATCGTTCGATTGGGCGCTGTGCAGAACCGCAGGTATAACTTTCGACGCGATTCAGTTCTTCAATAAGTACAAGCCGAACCCTTCGTTCATTCCTAAGTGGTCTGAAAAGCCGATGCTGAAATCATGGGAGAAGTCTAAGCCCACTCTCGGCTGGCCACGCACGACCGACTCTCTGTGCCCATCTTGTGTGCACGAAGCGCGCGAAGCGATCATGAACGGCACGAAAGACTGGACTGACCTGGTCCACGAGAAAGTCGGCGAAATTAAGGCGCAAATTATCGAACGCGATGGCCAAGTCTGGATGGTTAAAGAATGCCCCATCCACGGCAAGTGTGAAGACCTGATGGCCGCGGATTCCAAGTTCCTCGAATGGATTGAAAAGAATTTCCCCGGTCGCGACATCCCAGCGCACAACGATGAAGACATGCACCGCCATGGTTCGAGCACCATTCGCCACGGCCGCGGCTCCGTTCTTACTGTTGACCTGACCAACCGCTGCAACATGATGTGCGATCCCTGCTTCATGGACGCCAACCAGGTTGGCTACGTCCACGAGCTGAACTGGGAAGAAATTCAGGAAATCCTCGAGAATGCCACCAAGATTAAGCCGCGCCGCCAAATGTCTGTTCAGTTCTCGGGTGGCGAGCCAACCATGCATCCGCGCTTCCTGGATGCCGTCCGCTTTGCGCGCAAAGTTGGCTACAACAGCGTGCAGGCCGCGACGAATGGAATTGAGTTTGCCAAGAGCAAGGAATTCTGCGCGCAAGCGTTCGAAGCGGGTTTGCGGTATGCATACTTGCAATTCGACGGTATCGGAAATGACGCGAATAGCCATCGCCAGGTAGGCAACCTCTTCGACGTGAAGCTGCGTGCGATTGAGAACATGCACGCGGCGGGCATCGATATCGTGCTGGTAACCACCATCGTCAACAACGTGAACAACGATCAAGTTGGCCCGATCGTGAAGTTCGCGATGGAGAACCCCAAGAAAATCTCGTTCGTTTCGTTCCAGCCCGTTTCCTTCACCGGGCGCGACGAAGAAATCACGCCGGAACGCCGTTTGCGCCAGCGCTACACGCTTTCCCACCTGGCCCAGGACGTCAGCGCGCAGGTGGGTAAAATCCAACCTACCCGCGATTGGTTCCCCATCTCTCTCATTAGCCCGTTCTCTGATTTCGCTGATCTGGCACATGGCCCCGATGCTATGTGGGGACAAATGAGCTGTGGTTGCCACCCGAATTGCGGCGTGGGTACGGCAGTGATGATCAACAAGGAAAACAAGGAATGGGCGCCGGTCCCGAAGTTCCTTAATGTTCCTGGACTCGTCACTGACATCAGCAAGGTCACAGACGCGGCACGCGGCAAGAAATTTTCCGCCTATATGGCTGCCATGGCTCTGCTAAAGAATTATCATCCGTTCCAGGCCCCGCCGAGTTTGCGGCTCAAGGACCTTTGGAAGAAGTTTGACAAGACTTTCGGCGTGAGAGGTCAGGAGAAATCTGAGAAGGTTTATGGAAAGGTCGGTCCGGATCGCACCTTGGATGATTCCCTGAAGCGCCGCCAGGACCCGTGGAACTTCCTGTTCCTCGCAGGGATGTGGTTCCAGGATCTTTTCAACTACGACTTCCGCCGCACTGAAATGTGCATCATTCCCTACGCCACGCAGCAGGGCGAAATTTCCTTCTGCGCCTACAACACCGGAATCGGATGGCGGAAGATTATCGAGAACATGTACAAGAACGCGACCGTCGCCCAGTGGTATAAGGAGCACGGCAAGCACGAAATTTTCGCCAAAGGCAAAAAGGTTGACCTCAACAGCTACGAGCACACGCTGCGTATCGACGAAGACGATGCAGCTCGCGTGCGTCATCTCGAGCACGACATTCCCCTAACTGCGGCTGAGGAAGATCGCGCCCGACGACGCAAGGCCAACGAGGAAGCTGCCAAGGTTCGCCGTATTTACGAAGAGCTCGTGCTGAAGAAGTCCACCGAGACCGTTGTCCAAATCGGCTCGATTCAGCAGATTCAGATGGCGGTTCCGGGAGCAACCGTAAAGCCGGTGCAAATCGCCGGCGCCAACGGCAACGGAAACGGCCAGGCGAACGGCAACGGCCACAAGAATGGCAACGGTGAAGTGAAGACTGAAAAGACCAATGCCGAAGAAGCGGCAGTCGCCGGCGACTAAATCTCGTCTAATCCCTGGCAGAATTGACCAACAGCCTCGGCTCCGGCCGGGGCTGTTTTTTTTTGCAATGCGGGACTCGCGTGACTTTTAGCGCGGAACCTGAGAGTCAGCGCGAATATTTCTTCGCGTAGGCCGGAGTCTCGACTCCCGAAATTAATCTAGGGTCGGGAATCGGAGCCCCTGGGACGATCGGAAGAGGAACGACGCCGGTCCAGATGGGGAGTTGGTAATCTTCCGCGTCGTCCTTCGGCGGCCCGGAGCGAACCTTCGCGGAAACTTCAGCGAGCGGCAGAGCGAGCACGGTTGTGGCTTTCAGCTCCGTTTCCGTCGGCAGCCGGACGTCCTTCCAGCGGCCGGGCACGATATGCTCGGTAAACGCTTCGAGCGCCTTAAGTTTTTCAGCGCGGTCTTCCACCAAAGTGGCACGCCCGAGAATCACGACGGACCGGTAATTCATCGAGTGATGAAAAGCCGCCCGCGCGAGAACCAAGCCATCCAGCAGCGTTACTGTAACGCAAACCTGAACGCCTTCGGCCAACGTGCGCAACATGCGGCTTGCCGCCGAGCCATGGATGTAGAGCGTGTCACCAACTCGCGCGTAGCCGGTAGGAATCACGAACGGCTGGCCCTCGACTGAGAATCCGACATGGCAAATCAACCCTTCGTCGAGGATCGGAAAGACAGTCGCTGAATCGTAAGCTCCGCGATCGGGCAGACGTTTGACCTGGGTGCGTTCCGTGCGTTTGAAATCGCTCATATAGCGAGCGTAGGCTGCCGACCGTAAGGCTACAAGAGCCAATCTGGCTGTGTCCTCGGATGTTTTGAACTACTAAAAAGCCGAGGCACTTCAGTTAGAATGCAGCGAGGGAGCCGCACAATGGCCATCAGCCGCGAGCAAGCGCGCAACGAACATTCCGCCAAGCTGGGACACGATCAATTCAACGAAACCATGTACGGCGTAATTTGCGCAGCGTGCCACAACTACGTCCTGATCGACCACACCAATTGCCCCCGATCCTGCCGCGAACACGAATCCTGCCGCCAAGCCTACGCATAATCACTAAGACCAGTCGGTCAGATCCCCATCAATGCGATTCCAATCAGCCTCTGTGACCTGCGTCACAAGCAAGTGTGCGAAATGAGACATACAGCTTTTTGAGCCGGGACTACAGTGGGGATACTCGGGCAATACGGAGATGAAACATGCAAAACAAGAAAACCATGAAGGCTGCAGTTGTTGAGAAATTTGGAGAGCCGTTGGTCGTGCTGGAAGTTCCCGTCCCGACGCCTGGGCCAGGCCAAGCACTCATCGAATTGTTTGCAACTGGAGTATGTCACACGGATCTGCATGCCGCGGACGGCGACTGGCCAATCAAGCCAACCCCACCGTTCATCCCGGGTCATGAAGGAGCAGGGATCGTCGTGGCTCTGGGACCGGGGGTCACCCACCTAAAGGAAGGTGATCGCGTGGGGACCGCATGGCTGTTCAGCGCGTGCGGGCATTGCGACTACTGTCTTTCCGGATGGGAAACGCTCTGTCCCGAGCAGCAAAATTCCGGATATTCGGTGAACGGAAGTTTTGCAGAGTACACCTTGGGACAAGCGGATTACTTGGGGCGAATTCCCAATAATCTTTCGTTTGTGGACGCGGCGCCCATCCTTTGCGCCGGCGTAACCACGTACAAAGGCTTGAAAATGACCGAAGCGCGACCCGGAGAATGGGTGGTGATTTCAGGGATAGGCGGCCTGGGCCACATAGCCATCCAGTACGCGAAGGCTATGGGCCTTCACGTTGCCGCAGTGGACCTGGGCCCGGAGAAAATGGCGCTGGCGAGGAAGCTCGGAGCCGAAATCACAATTGACGCGAAAACACAGGATCCTCCGAAGGAAATCCAAAAACAAATCGGCGGGGCGCATGGAGCGCTGGTAACAGCGGTCTCACCGATCGCGTTCAAGCAAGCGGTAGGCATGCTTCGTCGCGGCGGAACCTGCGTGCTCAATGGCCTGCCGCCCGGAGAGTTCCCCGTTTCGATATTCGACGTAGTTCTAAACGGCTACACCATACGCGGCTCGATCGTCGGCACGCGCCTGGACCTGGAACAATCGCTCGCGTTCGCCGGAGAGGGCAAAGTGAAGGCGACGATTGAGGTATTGCCACTCGAATCCATCAATGACGTGTTCAGCCGGCTCAAGAAGGGACAAGTGAATGGCCGCGTCGTACTTGGTCTTCGGCAGGAAGCGCTTGCGAAGGTGGCCGTGACCCGCCTCGCGAGCTAACCGGGCTGCACCGCGGATCTAAGTCCCTGTCAGCCGGGTAATCAAAAACTGACCGCACCGCCGCAATTTTGGCTCGTTGACTGGCATGCTGGATAGCCCGTATAATTGGGGTTTGTCACTAGCTTCAGGAGGCAGCATGTACGCCGTAATTCGGAGTGGGGGGAAGCAGTATCGCGTCGAGCCGGGCAAGACTGTCCGCGTGGAGACGCTCGAAGGAAAACTGGGCGGCAAGGTAACGTTTGAAGACGTACTTTCCGTGCGCACCGACGAAAAGAAGTTTGTTTCCGCCGACGACATCTCGAAAGTGAAGGTAATCGGCAAGATCGTGGAACAAGGCCGCGGCCCGAGACTGCGGGTATTGAAATACAAAACGGGCGGGCAATACAACATTCAGCGCGGCCACCGGCAGAATTACACCGCCGTTCAGGTCAGCGACATCCAAATTCCGTAGGGGATCTTCATGGCACACAAAAAAGGCGGCGGGTCATCCACTAATGGACGCGACTCGCACGGTCAGCGACTTGGAATCAAGCGGTTTGGCGGCCAGCTGGTAACCGGCGGCAGCATTTTGATCCGTCAGCGCGGCACGCACTATAAGCCGGGAAAAAACGTTGGGCTGGCAAAAGACGACAGCCTCTTCGCTTTGATTGACGGCATCGTCCTCTTCGAAGATAAGGGCGGCCACGGGCGCTACATCAGCGTGCTCACGGTGGAAGAAGCGGGCGCGCGACAATCGGAGAAGAAGGAAGCTGCTGCAGCACCTGCCAACTAGCTCTGCGCTGTTCTTTACGCGCTCCAACGCACCGGAGCGCGTATTTTTGTCTATGAAACTTGCTTCGGCGTATGCTCTCTCAGCATCTCTTTCTAGCAGGTGATTCGTGTTTGCAGATGAAGCCAAAATTTCGATAAAGGCCGGCGATGGCGGCAACGGCTGCGTCGCCTTTCGTAGAGAGAAGTACGTCCCGCGCGGCGGGCCCTCGGGTGGCGACGGCGGCCACGGCGGCGACATCTACATCGAAGCGAACCCCCACGACAACACGCTTCTGCGCTACCGCTACAACCGTGAATTCAAGGCCCAGCGTGGCGGCCATGGCGAAGGCTCGAATTGCCACGGCGCGTCGGGCGAGGAAATGGTCCTGAAAGTCCCCGTGGGCACTGTGATTTTCGACGCTGACTCAGGCGAGCAAGTTTTTGATTTCGTCGAACCCGGGCAACGGTACCGTGCAGCCAAGGGCGGTCGCGGCGGCCGCGGCAACGGCAATCCTCATTTTGTGCGCCCGTGGCACCAAGCGCCGCGCGAACATGAAGACGGCCAGCCCGGCGAAGAGCGCAACCTGCGGCTCGAGCTGAAATTGCTCGCCGATGTCGGACTTGTCGGCTTCCCCAACGCAGGAAAATCCACTTTGATTTCGCGCATTTCCGCTGCACGTCCAAAAATTGCGGCCTATCCGTTCACTACACTTGAGCCCCACCTGGGCGTCGTTTCAGCCGACCCGGACGCCACGCCGGGACAGGGCCGTGCATTCGTTGTCGCGGACTTGCCCGGATTGATCGAAGGGGCGCACGAAGGCGTAGGGTTAGGCACGCGATTCTTGAAACATATCGAGCGTACGCGCTTGATCGCGCATCTTGTGGATACCAGCGACGCAAACGACCGCGATCCCATCCGCGATTTCGAAATTATCGAGCACGAGCTCGCCTCCTTCAGCCCGGCGCTGATTGAAAAACCAATGATCGTGGTCGCGACCAAGCTCGATGCCACCACAAATCGCGACCATCTGAGCGAATTGCGCGCATTCGCCAAGAAGCGCGGCCTTGAGTTCCACGCGGTGTCGTCTGCAAGCGGCGAAGGAATTGTTGAACTGGTGCGTGCAATGGCTGACGCTCTCGATCGGATTCCGAAACCGTCCATGCCGGTGGAATCGGAGGTTCAACCGGTGGCGTCCCGCGAACGCGATGCCGAAGAAGCTCGCGCTGCCGCTGCAGGTCTCGACGATGACGACTCCACGTCGCCGCCTCGGGAGAAGCGTTGAGCCCGCACTCCATCCATCGGCCCCACGGCCGCTCGATTGCGATTTTTGGCGGCACGTTTGATCCCATCCACTCAGGGCACATCGCTGTGGCGCAGGCAGCACAGAGACGTTTTCACCTCGATGCCATATATTTCGTGCCTTCGTCGCGACCTCCGCACAAAACCAAGCGCGCGCTGACGCCATTTCTGCATCGCTATGCGATGGTCGCGCTCGCTTGCGCGGATCACGCAGGATTCCACACTTCCACAGCCGAGGCGCCGCCGGAAGGCGCCGCTACGCATGTTTTCTATAGTGTAGACACCGTGCGGCGCTTTCACCGGGAGCATCCCGACGATCACTTGTTTTTCATTCTAGGCGCGGATCAGTTTCTCGAAATTCCCACTTGGAAAAATTATGAAGCGTTGCTCGACAGTTGTGATTTCATCATCGCCAGCCGTCCCGGCTTTCGATTAGACGCGTTGCGTCTGGTGATTCCGCCCGAAAGGCTCGGCCGGACGACGTCGAACGATCCGAACAAGATCGTGCTGCGCAAATCCGTGATTCATCTGCTCACCACTGTGGCCAGCCATATTTCGTCCACCGAAATCCGGCACCGCCTGGAACGCAAACAAACGATCCATGGGCTTGTGCCCGCGCGCGTAGAGGAATACATTCTGGAACAGGCTCTGTACCGGTGACGCTAAACTCCCTTCGCCCCGAGCTTCAATCGGCCGTGGAAGCGGCCCAGGACAAACAGGCCGTGGACATCACGGTCCTCAACCTTTCTGGTGCGGGAGCATTCGCCGAATATTTCCTGCTTTGCTCCGGACAAAGCCAGCCGCAAATCCAGGCCATCGGCGAAGCGATCGAAGAAAAACTCCATCGCCAGGGACGCCGCGTGGCGCACCGGGAAGGAAAGTCCAGCGCGGAATGGGTCCTGCTCGACTACGGCGATTTCGTGGTGCACATTTTCAGCGAACGCGCCCGTCAGTATTACGATCTCGAAAGACTCTGGCGCTCCGTCGAGCGCATAACTTTCCCCGCGCCTTCGCCGCTTCCCGCTTCTCAAAGCAATGCGGAAGGTGATGCAACGCAGCAATGACCGCCCCGAACATTGCGTGGGTCGCGGAAGATCCCGCCTCGCGGCGCTTGCTTGAAATCGCGGAAAAACTCGCGGACACTTCTACTACCCTTCTCATCACGGGCGAAAGTGGAACGGGAAAAGATCAGCTCGCCCGATGGATTCACGAGCGCGGGCCCCGCCGTGACGCTCCCCTGCTGAAAATTGACTGCGCCAGTCTGCCGGGCGAGCTCGTAGAGTCCGAACTCTTCGGGCACGAACGCGGAGCATTCACGGGTGCGGTCGCACGCAAACCGGGCCGCCTCGAGTTGGCGCAGACCGGAACAATCGTCCTCGACGAAATAGCGGCGCTCACCCCCGGGATGCAGGCAAAGCTGCTGCGCGTTCTCGAAGAGCGCACCTTCGAGCGGCTCGGCGGTACGGAAACTCTCCGCATGGAAGCGCGATTGATGGCCCTTACGAATACGGACATAGCCAAAGCCGTGGAGACTGGCCGTTTTCGCGAGGACCTTTTCTTCCGGCTAAATGTTTTGGCCATTCATGTCCCGCCGCTCCGCGAACGCCCCGCCGATATTGCTCCGCTCGCTTCGCACTTTCTCGGGCGGCTCGCGCCCGTACACTGCAAAACGGACGCATCCTTCGATCCGAAGGCTCTCGAAGTGCTCCAGCATTATGGCTGGCCGGGAAACGTCCGCGAGTTGAAAAACGCGGTCGAACACGCGCTGGTATTTGCCAAGCAGCCGCTATTGTCACCCGAGGATTTCCCAGAAATTCTACGCGCGGTTGGAAACGAGCACGGACTTACAGGCATGCTGCGTTCGCTGGAAGATCTCGAGCGCGAGGCCATTGAGCTGACCCTGGAAGGGACGCACTACAAGATCGGACGGGCCGCGGATATTCTGGGCATCAGCCGCAAGACCCTGCTTGAGAAGCGCAAAAAATACAGGCTCATCTGAGAGCACTTTTTACGAAGCGACAACATAGTGAAAATTCGTTTGATTATGCTCGGCAAGACGCGGCGCCCGGAAATTCACGCTCTTCTTGATAACTACGTCAGCCGCATCAGCCATTATGTGGAAACGGAAGTGGCCGAGTTAAGGGACGCCGGACCTTCCAGCCTTCGGAAACTCAAGATCGATCCCGCTGCAACGGTTGTATTGTTGGACGCTGCGGGCAAACAACACACCTCGCAGCAATTTGCGCGCTGGTTGGGCGATTTGCGCGACCGCGGCGCGCGAGAGCTGATTTTTCTTTGTGGCGATGCGGAAGGCTTCCCTGATGAAATTCGCGATAGAGCGAAACACAAGATCTCGCTCTCGACGCTCACGATGCCTCATGAGTTCGCTCGCGTCGTCCTGGCGGAGCAAATCTACCGCGCATTTGCGATACTGGCAGGCCACCCCTACCCGAAGTAGGCCGTCTCTCAGAAAATCGGGCGTTTACTTTTTCTCCGAGATCTCGATCGAGGCTCGCGTAGTTTCCCAATCCAGATTCATCACGCATCCTGAACCTGATTTATCAAACGAAATGGTGAAGTTCTCAACCGGCGAACCCAGCTTGGAAGCTTTCATATCCACGCGCGCGAAGTCGCTCTCTTCTCCCGGATATGGAACGCCCCAGACTGGGCCGCCTTTGGCGTTCTTCGTTTTCTTGCTGATGATGAGCGTCCATTTATCCTGATTCGGAATCGTGAAAATTGTGTAGGCGCCTGCCGGGACAGTCTTGCCGCCCACGTTCACATCTGTGTCGATCACAAAAGTTGTGGCTTCGTTCGCTCCTGCGCGCCACACTTCTCCATAAGGAACCAAGCCACCGTAAATCTTGCGACCCTTCGCCCGCGGGCTCGAATAGGCTACAGCTACCGTTTTGCCGTCGGCGAAACTGCAATTTGCGTTCGCCGCAGGGCTAGGCCGCTGGCCCTGATCCTGTGCGTAGGCCGGAACGGCGAGAATAGCGACACTAACAAAAATTATCGCGAAAAACACAGAACGCTTCAGCATGATATCTCCTCTTGAAGAACTAAAGATGAAAACGCACTGACGGTCCGTTTCTATGCTGCTCCTCGAAGCTGTATTTCGGCCGAAGTATATCTCATTGTGACGCCCATCGCCTTCCCCACCATCAGCCCGGTCAGGCCACGAGTTCGCGATGTGGCCGCTTGACGTTTCGCCGGAGGGCGGCCAGTATTGTAAATCGCTCTCGCGAGACGCGAACCCATGCCGGAAGGTAAAGGACTCTTGATCGTTTACACCGGGCCCGGCAAAGGCAAGACGACCTGCGCTCTAGGGACCGCGTTTCGCGCCGTAGGGCAGGGCATGCGCGTGCTGATGGTGCAGTTCATCAAAGGCTCCTGGCACTATGGCGAGCTCGACGCAGCAAAAATGCTTGGTGACGATAAATTCGAAATCCGGCCGATGGGGCGCGGCTTCGTCAAGCTGGGCGGAGCGGAAACCGACCCCGAAGATGTTCGCCTGTGCGAACAGGCTTGGGAATACGGCCGCGAGCAGATATATAGTGAGAAATATGACCTGGTTGTACTCGACGAGATCAATTACGTGATTAGCTATAAAATGCTTGATCCTGAACGCGTGGTGGAATCGCTTGCAAAACGCCCCGAGCGCGTTCACGTGATTTGCACCGGCCGTAATGCGCATCCGAAGCTGGTCGAAGCCGCCGACCTTGTCACCGAAATGCGCGAAGTGAAGCATCCGTACACCAAAGGAGTCCTCGCGCAGCGGGGTATCGATTACTAGCTATGGCTTGGTTCAAACGCGAGAAAAAACCGATCGAGAATCCCACGCCTGTGGAGGAACGCCGCGTGCGCACCGAAGGCATGTGGACCAAGTGCGGCTCCTGCCGAGCCATCATCTGGAAAAAAGACCTGGAGGCGAATTGGGAGGTCTGCTCGAAGTGCGACCATCATTTCCGCTTGAGCGCGCGCAAGAGGCTCGAACTCCTGCTCGATGATGAGCCCTGGACGGAGCTCGACAGCGAACTCGCATCTAGTGACCCGCTTCATTTCACCGACACCAAGCCTTATGCCCAGCGTTTGAAAGACGCGCAGCATAAATTGGGCATGAACGACGCCATTCTCACCGCCGAAGGACACTTGAACGGCAGGCCCGTGATCTGCTGCTCCATGGAGTTCAGTTTCATTGGCGGGTCTATGGGCGCTGTAGTCGGTGAAAAAGTGGCGCGTGCCATCGAGCGCTCGTTGGCTCGGAAATTTCCGCTGATTATTGTTTCCTGCTCCGGCGGCGCGCGCATGATGGAGGGCGTCGTCAGCTTGATGCAACTCGCCAAGGTTTCCGCAGCCCTCGCGCTATTAGACGAGGCAGGGCTTCCCTTCATTTCCATTCTCACCGATCCGACGACCGGTGGTGTTACTGCCAGCTACGCGATGCTGGGCGATTTGAATATTGCCGAACCTGGAGCGCTGATTGGCTTCGCGGGCCCGCGCGTAATTGAACAGACCATTCGCCAAAAGCTTCCCGAAGGTTTTCAAACTGCCGAATTCCTGCTGGAGCACGGTTTTCTTGACGCAGTCGTTCCGCGCAAAGAGCTGAAGCCCTACATCTCCCAGGCACTCAATTTCTTCCTCGGGTAAAATCCCACCGTAGATATGAACTACGAAGAATCCGTTCGCGCCCTCCTGTCACTTGGAAAAGAGCTTGCGGCCCCGCGCCAGCCTGCGAGAATCCCGCCCACTTCAATTCCCGCAATTCCCGTACAGAAATTCGGCCTCGAAAACATCACCATCCTCGCCGAAGATTTGGGCCGGCCCCATCGTGCGATGCCCTGCGCGCACATTGCCGGGACAAACGGCAAAGGTTCCACGGCCGCCATGCTCGAATCGATCCTGCGTGCTGCCGGCCTGCGGACGGGCCTTTACACCTCGCCGCATCTTGAGCGCATCAACGAGCGCATCCGCATCAACGGCGAGAATATCTCCGATCAGGATTTTGCCGCCGCTTGGACCGCCGTAAGCGCCTCCATCGAATCGCTCATGGCTTCGGGCAAGCTCTCGGCACATCCGACTTTCTTCGAATGCGTCACGGCCGTGGCTTTTCTAGCTTTCGCTGCACACCACGTAGATTTCGCCATATATGAGGTCGGCATGGGTGGACGCTTCGATGCCACGAACATCGTCACGCCTGAGGTTGCCGTAATCACGCCAATCGATTTCGATCACGAAAATTATCTCGGGCATTCCATTGAGGAGATCGCCGCAGAAAAAGCGGGAATCATTAAAGCCAATGCCTGGGTCGTGAGTGCGGCACAACGGCCCGAAGCGCTCTCAGTAATCGCCCGCCGATGCGTGGAAATGAACGCGCGGTTGGTGGAAGTGGACGCAGAGTGGCGCATCGAGGACCTGAAAGTGTCGGGCGGTTTCTATAGTGGAGCCGCTACCTTCGCGCATGTGTCCCAAAAAATGGCAATCGCACCGGGGCTTGCGGGCCGCTTCCAAATTCAAAATGCCTTGACCGCGGCCACCGCTGCCCGCCTTTTGACGGAACGAGGATTTCCAATTGGCGACGAAGCAATCGAGCGCGGAATCGCGACGGTGCGTTGGCCCGGCCGCCTCGAACGCATTTCCGAGCGGCCCGATGTGTATCTCGATGGTACGCATAACCCGGCTGGCGCCCGAGAGCTTCTAAGGTTTTGGGAAGAGAATTTTTCAGGCCGCCGCATATTTTTGGTCTACGGCGCGATGCGCGACAAAGCCGTTGACGAGATAGCGAGCCTGCTTTTTTCGCGCGCCGAAGCTGTGATTCTTACTATGCCGCGCCAATCGCGCGCAATCTCCGCTTCGTTGCTCGCGGAAATCACCGGACATTTTGCAAAGGATTCAATCGTCGTTCCCGACCCGGGTGACGCACTGGAGCGGGCGATGGAGCTTGCTGATCCAGAAGGATTGGTATTTGCCACCGGCTCGCTGTATCTAGTGGGTGATATTCGTAGTCTCTGGCGCCTACGTGGCGCAAAAAAGAACTCCGTTGATATCCCGAATTTAAAGCCCTCCAGATACTCCTAGCCCCCTTCCATATTCACCCTGGATCATTTTTCAGTCTTGCGGATGTCTACGTGAAATTGCACGCGAAATGGGAATTCGTAATGTTTTTTGGAAACTGAACTGTCCCATTTGTCCCATCCCCGAACACGTCTTTCCCTAAGTCGGACGCTCTGAGCAAAGGTGTGCAGGCATTTAAGTTTGTGTCGGAACAATTAATGGAATTTCTTCGTTTATTCAGCTAGGTGCCGGCAGCCAAAGTGCAACTTGTACGTCTAAAAAATAAGTGTTGGAGGTGTCCATGAACCACGAAATGAGACGGCAACAATTGGAATCATTCGGCCGCGCGCCGGCGCTGCTTTCGGCTGCATTGCGCCAGTTTCCGAAGAAGATGTGGCTTCATAAACCTTCGCCTGACCGTTGGAGCATCCACGAAATTATTCTGCACCTGGCTGACAGCGAAGCCGGGGCCTACATCCGCTGCCGCCGTTTTATCGCGGAGCCGGAAAGCCCCGTCCTGAATTTTGACCCCGCTCGCTGGGCCGGCACTCTGGGTTATTTTCATCAAAGCACGCGCGAAGCGCTCGAAATTATTCGTCGCCTGCGCAAAGCAACGTATCAATTGCTCGTCGCGCTGCCCGAATCGGTCTGGGAACACACCGGGAATCATCCCACCGACGGACGCCTGAGCCTTGCCGGCTGGGTTGAGATGCAGGAACGCCATATCCCTCACCACATCGATCAAATGAAGCAGAATTACGACACCTGGCTCGAGACACATCCTCCGCGGAAGCCTGCCTCGACCTCCGGGAGGTCAAGTTCCCGTCTCCCCATGGTTAGCATGAGCGCCAGCTCGTTCTAAATCCTACTGCGGGTCCGCCCGTGGAATTTGTTGATTCCTTCCGATTGAAGCCCCTCGCATAGTTGCTGGCGCCGACTCTCAATGGTAGGATGAGCATTCCATGGCATCCAAGTCCAGCCAATCCCCGCGAGTTGGTATCCCGTATCGCACACGAAAAGAAGAACTTACGGGGGAACGCGAGAAGTACGAGCGATACTGCGAAGGCGTCCAACGGGCTGGCGGTGAACCGGTCGAAATATCTCTCGCGCTCTCTCCTGCTCAGCTGAAAGAAACCGTGTTTTCGCTCGACGCCCTGGTACTGCCCGGAAGTCCGGCGGACGTTGATCCGTCGCGTTTCGGCGCTGTGCGGCATCCGGGATGCGGAGAGTCCGATCCTAATCGCGAACAAACGGATTTCGCGCTGCTCAAACTTGCTTTCGCCGAACACAAACCCGTTTTAGCCATTTGCTTTGGCGTTCAGAGCCTGAACGTTTTCCTGGGAGGCTCGCTGATTCAGGACATCCCGAGCGAAATCCCAAGCCAAATTCAGCACAAGTGGGACACTGGAATGCCCGAGCCGTTTCATCTTGTCCAAATCGAGCCGGGAGCGCGTCTCGCCCAAATGGCCGGAGCAAACGAAGTGCGCGTAAACAGCTCGCACCATCAATCCGTGCTCAAGCCGGGACGCGATCTCCGCGTCGCTGCGTACGCGCCCGATGGAGTGATTGAAGCGGTCGAATGGACGGGCGATTCGAATTGGGTTACCGGCGTGCAATGGCACCCCGAGCGGACGGTTGCAGCGGATTCGCTCTCCCAGTCTCTGTTTAGCGAGTTGGTGAAGGCGGCGCGCAAGGCCCCGGTGCATTCGTAGCTCGATGGAATTCTGCTGAAGTTGGAGATGCAATCGCGTTTTTCTGTGATTCGCAATAGGCTGCGAGTTGTTGCCGATTTTCTTGGGGGAATGAATGATTTCGCTGGCAGGAAAGGCTGCACTCATAACGGGAGGCTCGCGCGGAATCGGCGCCGCATCCGTAAAGCTCTTCGCGCAGGCCGGAGCCGACGTAGTCTTCAACTATCATCGCAATCGCGAAGCTGCCGAACAGGTGGAGCAGGAAGCCCGCAAGCACAGCACGCGCGTGGAATCGTTCAAGGCCGATTTGGGCAAAATGGCAGGCGCGAAAAAGCTGGTCGATTTTGCCCGCGAACGCCTCGGCCGCTTGGATATCCTCGTGGCCAACGCCGGCATCTGGAATGAGCGCGATACGCCCATTGAAAAGCTCACTGAACGGGAGTGGGATGACATGATTCGCATAAACCTGAAAAGCGTCTACGCCGTGGTTCATTACGCGGTTCCGCACATGATCGCGCAGAAAGGCGGACGCATCGTAGCCATCAGCTCCACGGCCGGGCAGCGCGGCGAAGCGTTTCATTCCCATTACGGCGCTAGCAAAGGCGCAATCATCAGTTTTGTGAAAGGACTCGCTTCCGAACTTGCGGGGCACAACATCCTGGTAAACTGCGTCGCGCCGGGCTGGGTAGATACCGACATGTCCGCGTCCGTATTGCACAAAAAAGCTGGAATGAAGTCAGCCATGGCTCCCATCGCGTTAAAACGCGTGGCGACCGCGGAAGAAATTGCCGGTCCCATTCTTTTTGCCGCCTCTGACCTGGCAACCTTCATCACCGGAGAAGTAATCAACGTAAATGGAGGTTCCGTCCTTTGCGGATAACGGCGCGCAGGCTCGTGGCAACAGCAGTTCTGATACTTGGGCCTCTTTCTTTCGTTCGAGGGCTGTCCGCGCAGCAATCCGAAGTGATGATGCCGGCCCAGAGTGCAGCGAAAGCCAAGGAAATTTTGCAGCAGGCCATCGAAGGCCTGGGCGGCGCAGCGTATCTGAACGTCCATGACGTCACTTGCACCGGCCGCCTCGGGCTTTTCGGACATTCTGGTGAACTCGATAGATTTGGCCACTTCGAGGACTTCACCATTCCCACCCCACCGTTCAAAGACCGCATGGAGAATCTCCCGAAGCGGAACATCATCGAAGTGAAAAACGGAGACAAAGGCTGGGATCTCGACCGTGGTGGCGTCACCGAAGCACGCACCAGTGACCTTGCGCAATATCAAGAAGACATGAAGACGGATATCGACAATATTCTCCGCTACAGAATCCACGAGCCGGACATGATCTTCCGCTATGGCGGGCCCGATGTGGTGGACCTGCACGAGTCAGACTGGGTCGAGTTGGTGGACAACGAGAACCGCACCATTCGCATAGCGATCGCGAAATCCTCGCATCTGCCTATTCGTATGGTCATCGACACGCGTAATGCCAATACGCGGATGCGTACAGAAGAAATCGAATACTTTTCGAATTATCATCCGTTCTCGGGCATCCAAACGCCATTCCAAATCACTCGCGATCGCAACGGGATTAAGATTTTCCAGGTGTTCTTCGATAAGTGCGACTACAACACGAACCTTTCCGATTCCCTCTTCACCAAAGAATCTCTCGAAGAGCGCTGGGATAAAGTCGGGAAAAAACCAAAAGATAAGAAGTCGAAGGACTCCTCAACCAGCGAAACCGATAAATAACCCGCTAGCTCCGCCTTTTCGTTCTGCTGGTTTGATGTTGCGCTTTGCGGACTTCTCCCGGCCTTCTCATCTCTAGCCACTAGCAGAATCGTCATGCTCGGGAGCATAATTCCCCCGCCAATCACGCGGAGGTGCTTGTGCTTCCTCGACGCGATTTCATTCGCCACGCCGCTGTCGCAGCAACGCTTTTGGGCATGCCGTTCCAGCGTGCCGAGCAAATTCTCTGCACGCAAGCCGCTCCGCTCCCGTCGCGCGATCTGCTTTCGAGCGATCCATCGCGTTACTGGGCCGGCCTACGGGCTCAGTGGTTGCTCGCGCCGGATCATATCAACTTGAATTGCGGTTCCGTTGGCTGCTCGCCGCTTCCGGTTGTCCGCGCGATGATCGACCACATTCTTTCCGCCGAAGAATACCGCGAGCCGGCTTACCCCTGGTTCGGTTACGAAGAAAATGAGCGCCTGCATGCATTGCGTGATGCGCTCGCGTCCTATCTCCATGTGAATCGCGACGAGCTCGCGCTAGTCCGCAACGCTACGGAAGCCAACAACGTTGTCGTAAACGGCCTCGACTTGAAGCCGGGCGACGAAGTCCTGCTCACCGACCAGGAACATCCCGGCGGTCGCTGTCCCTGGGAGCAAAAAGCCGCGCGCTTCGGGGTGAAATTAAACACCGTCGTGATTCCGAAGCCGCCGGCCGGCGCGGAAGAAATCGTTGAACGCTTCCAGAACGCGCTAACACCCAAGACGCGCGTCGTGTTCTTCAGTCACATCACGACCGTGACCGGCGTGATTCTTCCGGCCAAGGAAATCTGCGCGCTGGCGCGAAGCCGCGGCGTCCTCTCGCAAGTGGACGGCGCGCACGCCATCGGCCAGATCCCGCTCGACCTGCACGATATCGGCTGCGATTTTTACTCTACAAGCCCGCACAAGTGGCTTATGGCCCCGAAGGGCACCGGCACGCTTTATATACGCGACGAGCGCCTGAAGGATCTGTGGGTGAGCATCGCCACAGCGAACTGGAATAACTACGATATGAAAGCGTACCGTTTTTCCTGGTTTGGCACCTCCAACCTTTCCGTAATGGTCGGCCTGAAAGCGGCGCTCGATTTCCACCAGCAACTCGGACCCGATGTTGTCTACGCGCGTATTCACGAACTCGCATCGCAAGTACGCGAGCGAGTCTCGGGCCATACGCAACTTTCCATCACCAATGCCAGCGCCGACCGTTTTTACGGCGGGCTCGTTACGTTCGAGCCGAATCAAGCGAAGGGCAAATTCGACCTGAAGCCCGTGATGGATCAATGCGCCTCGCGAAATATCCGTGTTGCCGGCGGCCCTGACCACATCCGCATCGCCACACACATTTTTACCCAGCCCGCCGAACTCGATGCGTTCTATGCAGCGCTGGACGCCGGACTCGCGTAGTTCGATGCAAGCCACCTGCCCCACTTGATTCGATCTCGGCCGAAACGAGCGTCGGGCGCACTCAATTGGCGATGCGGCGCGCGAGGGGTATAATCACCTGATGCCCATGAACCGAAAAAGTGAACCGATGCACGGCACAACGGTGCTTTGCGTGCGGAAAGACAACAAAGTGGTGCTTACCGCCGACGGCCAGGTGACTCTTGGCGAAGGAGTGATCAAGCACAATGCCAAGAAGACGCGCCGTCTTTACAACGACAAAATCATTGCAGGCTTCGCCGGAAGCACCGCGGACGCGCTGTCGCTTTTCTCGCGTTTTGAAAACAAGCTCCAGGAATTTCATGGCAACCTGCCCCGCGCAGCCGTCGAGTTGTCCAAAGACTGGCGCACGGATCGTTCTCTGCGCCATCTCGAAGCTCTCTTGATCGTCGCGGACACAAAATCCACATTCCTGCTTTCAGGCAGCGGCGACGTGATTGAGCCTGACGACGGCATCTGCGCCATCGGCTCTGGCGGCTCTTACGCTCTTGCCGCCGCGCGAGCGCTTTCGAAATTCACGAAACTGAGCGCGAAAGATATTTCGCAAGAGGCCATGCGCATCGCCAGCGAAATTTGCATTTTCACCAACGCCAATTTCAGCATCGAAGAACTATGACCGGAAAGTCGGAGAAAGACATGGTGATCTACTTGGCAGGTGATTCGCAGGCAGCCGAGCCCGAGCCGCTCCCTTCGTTTGACGAGCTGACCCCGCGAGAAATCGTGATCGAGCTCGACAAATATATCGTAGGGCAGAATCTCGCCAAGAAGGCGGTCGCCATCGCGCTGCGCAATCGCGTGCGGCGCCAGAAACTCACGCCTGAGCTCGCCGAAGAAATTCTTCCCAAAAATATTCTGATGATCGGCCCCACCGGCGTCGGAAAGACGGAAATCGCGCGGCGCCTCGCGCGACTGGCTGGCTGCCCGTTCGTGAAAGTGGAAGCGTCGAAGTACACCGAGGTGGGCTACGTGGGCCGCGACGTCGAATCCATGGTGCGTGATCTGGTGGAAACTTCGATAGACATGGTCCGCGAAGAAAAACTAGATGAAGTAGCCGAGCGCGCCGAGCAATCCGCGGAAGAGCGTTTGCTGGATTTGCTTTTGCCTTCGTCGCCGATTCCCGCGGATGCAAATCCCGCCGGCGAAGCCCAGAGGCGTGAGCAATTGCAGCGTACCCGCGACAAGCTCCGCGCGCAGCTTCGCGAAGGAAAGCTCGACCAGCGCATGGTGGAGGTCGAAGTCCGCGAACGCGCCATGCCGGCCTTCGAAATCGTCACAAATCAGGGCGTCGAGGAAATGGACATCAACGTCAAAGACATGCTCTCCGGCTTCTTCGGCCAGCAGAAGAAGAAACGCAAGATGACCGTGGCCGAAGCCTTCGATTATCTAATTCAGGAAGAAGAAAACCGCCTCATTGACATGGACCAGGTCACGCGTCTTGCGGTCGATCGCGTGGAACAAATGGGAATTCTCTTCGTCGACGAAATCGACAAAATCGCCGGCCGCGAAGCCGGACACGGTCCGGACGTCTCGCGCGAAGGCGTCCAGCGCGACATCCTCCCGATTGTCGAAGGCACTACCGTAAACACGCGCTACGGCATGGTCCGCACGGACCACATTCTTTTCATCGCGGCGGGCGCATTCCACACCACCAAGCCTTCGGATTTGATTCCCGAGCTGCAGGGCCGCTTTCCCATTCGAGTCGAGCTCAGTTCGCTCACGGAAGCCGATTTCGTTCGCATTCTCACCGAACCCAAAAACGCGCTCATCAAGCAATACATCGCGTTGCTCGACACCGAGGGGCTGAAGCTTTCCTTCACCGACGACGCCATCGCAACGATCGCGCGGTTTGCCGCCAAAGTGAACGAGCAGACTGAAAATATCGGCGCTCGCAGGCTGCACACCATCCTCGAGAAAGTCCTCGAAGAAATTTCCTTCGAAGCTCCCGAGATGAAAAAGAAAACTGTGAAAGTGGATGCCGCCTACGTGCAGAAACAGCTCGCGAATATCGTGAAGGATCAGGATCTGAGCCGCTACATTCTTTAAACATTAGAAAGAGAAAATGGAAGACAGAAAAGGGGAACAAATTTCCGGCCCCGTTTCGGAAGCACGCGCTTCGCTGCGATCCATTTTCCTGCTTTCTTGTTCACTTTTCTCTTTGTCACTTTGGCTTGCGGGATGCGCCGCACCCGGCGAACCCATCGAACGAAAACCTCCGGTTCCGACGGCGATTGCGGATCTCGCAGCGCAACAGCAAGGAAATGACGTGATTCTGACGTTCACGATGCCGAAAGAAACCGTGCAACATCGCCCTCTGAAGCAGACTCCCGCGATTGAGATTTATCGCGCGTTCGAGCCGGTTCGCGGCTCGGCGGTTCCTGCCACGACGACTGTGCCGGAATTGATTCTCACAATTCCCCCGGCGATGGTCGATCGCCATTCCCAGAAAAATCACGTTCGTGTTGTAAGTGCGCTGGACGCGGGCGATCTGAGCCCACACATAGGGTGGACGGCGGCGTACGCCGTCCGCACGCGAGCATCCCTAAAAAAGGAATCTGCAGACTCGAATCCTGCCGGCGTGCGCATTTATCCCGCGGCCGATCCAATCGAAGACGTTAAGGCAGAGGTTACTCATGCCGGCATCGTCCTCAGCTGGACGCCGCCCCAAAAGACTCCTGTGGGCGCCGCTCCGCCCATCGTCGCCTATCACATTTACCGCGCAGAAGCCGCACCGCAGGTTCCGACCCAGCCGGAGCCGGTGGCTAATGTATCTGTGTCCATCAGTGAAGCACCCAAACTGAAAGTTCCATTCGCGCGCATCGGAGAAACCCCTGAACCCGCTTTCCAGGACTTGCAAGTCGAGTTCGGCTCCACTTACGTGTACTCGGTTCGCAGTGTCTTGCAGTATCCGGATGTGGCGCTCGAATCAACCGACTCGAAACTAATTGCCATCACTCCTCGCGACACGTTTCCACCGGCCGCGCCTCAGGGTCTCGTCGTCGTACTGGTCCCGGCGCAGGGAGCCAATCCTGCATATCTTGACATCTCCTGGGCTATCAGCCCTGAAACCGATATAGCGGGGTACAACGTCTATCGTAGTGAGCAAGACGGCGTGCCGGGAACCCGCTTGAATTCGGAATTGTTGCTTACCCCCGCGTTTCGCGATATGAATGCGGGGCCCGGTCATCATTACGTGTACACTGCAACCGCGGTGGATCGTGCCGGAAATGAAAGTCACGCCAGCGAGCCCGCCTCCGGCGGCGTTCCATCCGAAGGCCAGCTGTCGAACCCATGACAGATCGTTCTCCAATTGATCGTATTATCGGAGCAAGAACTGAGAAGCCGCTTCCTCGTCCCGCACTGTGGACTGGGCTCTACACCGGCACGCTGCTCGTAATGGTAATGTTTGGCGCGCTGGTGGCGGCAAATCGGCTTCCCTGGCTCGATAATCGCGCGCTCGAAAGAAACGCAGCGTCCTACGGTCTCTTCGTTATCTTCATGCTGATACCGGTTGTACGCTTTCTGAATCGCCCGATTCAGATGTTCACGTCGGCGATGATCGCATGGGTTATGTTCGTACTTGCCTACGACATCGCGGGGATGCTCTTCCGGAATCTCTTTCAGGTTCTACGCACGCCGTTCCAGGCTTTCATTGAAGGCGCCCTGGCCTATGGCGTTTTCGCTGTCGGCTCCTGGGTCGGAGCGATGGTTCTTCAAGCGCGGCATCACGCAATCACGGCGCGCCGGAGGCATAACGATCCCGCGGCCCATCATCGATGATCCTCTGCCGCTTCCAAACTCTGGAATTCACGGCGAACGATCTCGACCGCTCGGATCATCAAATACATCCCGAAGTTCGCAACGGGATAGTCGAGGGCAATGAGGTCCAGGAGATCCTCGGAGATCTTTGGGGACTTCGCGAACGCGCCGGGCATTCCTGGCCGCTTAATTCTGTAAAGCTTCTTCCGCCATCCACGCCCAGCAAAATTGTCTGCATCGGCCGCAATTATCTCGAGCACGCGAAAGAGTTGAATAATGAAGCTCCCAAAGAACCGCTGATTTTTCTGAAGCCGCCGTCATCCGTCATCGGACCTGACGAGCCTATCGTCCTCCCCGGCATTTCGAAGCGAGTCGACTACGAAGGTGAACTTGCCTTGGTGGTCGGCCGGCGCTGCCGGAATCCGCTGCGCGATGAAAATCTTTCGCAGTACATTCTTGGCTACACCTGCCTCAATGACGTGACCGCGCGCGACATCCAAAGGTCGGACGGTCAGTTCACACGCGGCAAAGGCTTCGACACCTTCTGCCCCATCGGACCGGTTGTCGATACATCACCTGATGTATCTGGCGCCACGGTCGAGACTTTCGTGAATGGAATCAGGAAACAGCATGGCCACACCTCGGAAATGATTTTTTCTCTTGATGTTATAATTCGCTACATCGCGCAAGTGATGACGCTTGAGCCTGGCGACGTGATTGCTACTGGCACGCCCTCTGGTGTCGGCTCCCTGGCTGCGGGCGATGTGGTGGAGGTCAGCGTCAGCGGCGTTGGGACGCTGCGAAATTCCGTGATCGGGCCGTCTGGAGGCCCGGAGAATTGATTCGTATCAGCCTCCGGGATGTAATGCTGCCGCGGGAGTGTAAGGCGAGCTTTGAAAGAATTACTGAAAGACTGGCACAATTGGCTTCCACTTCTGGGTGTCGCAGTTCTTGCGCTGATCGGCATTATCTTCTGGCTGCGGCGCAAGCCGGAAGATGCCGATGAAATCGAACGCAAGCGATGTGCGTTTCTGAATCGCGTGGGACGCATCGTCGAAGGACAAGTTCTCGAAATCGTAGAACACGCGCGCGATTCGGGGGAAGCGCGGCCTTCCGGCATTCTCGAAAAACGGAAGTCCGCCACCGTTGCGGCGGCAAACGGAACGCGCAAGCTGCTTTACTACACCTATTCGATTTCCGGGGTTACTTACGAAACCGCGCAGGATGTTACCGGCCTCGAAGAGCGTTTGCATTTGACTCGTGTTGCGGCCGGCCAAACTGCCAGCGTAAAGTACGATCCCTCCAACCCTAGTAACTCCATTCTGCTCGCTGACGACTGGTCGGGATTACACTGAGACCGCTTTTTGGCCCCGGCACCACTCAATATTAATTTGCCAAATGCTCGCGTAACCTTCGAACCTCTGCTGGAAATCGGAAGAGCTCGCGAGCGGTGATACACTTTTCATGCGTCTGGAGGAGATCTTGACTCGTACCCGGTACTGCTTGACTGTGGCATACTTTGTATTCGCGATTTCGGCCGCACCTCTCCCCGCCCAGCAGAAAAATACTCAACCGGTCGATCCCAGCCTCTATGCCGGCATGCGCTGGCGTTTGATCGGACCCTACCGAGCGGGCCGTGTCTCCGCTGTCGCGGGGATTCCGGGAGATGCCGCCGTCTATTACATGGGTACTCCCGGCGGTGGAGTGTGGAAGACCACCGACGCCGGCCGCGTTTGGAAACCGATATTTGACGATCAGCATGTCGCCTCGATCGGCGCGGTCGCAATCGCTCCGTCGAACCCCAATATCGTGTATGTCGGAACCGGTGAGCAGACCGATGGCAATGGAATGTACAAATCCACCGACGCTGGCGCAACCTGGACGCGCATCGGCCTGTTTGACGTTCGCTACATCAATTCGATCATCGTTGACCCGCGCGATCCCAACATCCTCGTTGTAGGCGCGCTGGGCCATCCCATTCTCGGCGTCGCGGCCTCGAGCCAGTGGCGCGGCATTTTCAAATCCACCGACGGCGGAAAGACTTGGACGAAAACACTTTATCGAGATGATTTCGCCGGCGCCGCGGATACCGTCGCTGATCCCAACAACCCCCGCGTGCTCTACACCGCACTGTGGAAGCCCTATGATTTCTTCCAAGGCCCTCCGGACGACTCGAAGCAGGCCGATTCCTGGATCTATAAATCATTGGACCAAGGCGCAACCTGGAAAGAACTTCCCGCGATCGGCTTTCCTTCTGACAAACCATTGGGCCGCATTGGTCTCGCGGTCGCTCCCGGTACTCGTGGCCAGCGCGTGTTCGCCATCACCGAGCCTGGCCTGTTCCGCTCGGACGACGGGGGGCAGACCTGGCGCAAAATCACGACTGACTCTCGCGTTCTCGGGAATCTCTACTTCAGCCGTGTTTTTGTGGACCCCAATAACGCGGACACGGTTTACGTGATGCAGACCACCGTTTATCGCTCGACCGACGGCGGCGTGAACTTTACCGCCTACAAAGGTGCGCCGGGCGGCGACGATTATCACGTGTTGTGGATTGACCCGAAGAATTCGCAGCGCATGATTCTCGGCGTCGATCAAGGCGCCACCATCAGCGTTGACGGCGGCAAAACCTGGAGTAGTTGGTACAACCAGCCGACCGGCCAGTTCTACCACGTGATTACCGACAACCAATTTCCCTACTATTCTTACGCGCCGCAACAAGACAGCGGAACCGTCGCGGTCCCGAATCGCAGCGATTACGGTGAAATCAGTTTTCGCGATTGGTTTTCCATCGGCGGATTTGAATTCTGTTTCATTGCCCCGGATCCCACCGATCCCAACATCGTCTATTCCGGCGGGTGGTACGGCAGCGTCGTACGCTTTGACAAAGTCACGGGCCAGATCACCCATGTTTTCGTGCGCGGCACGAAGTTTCGAACTTCGCAGATGGCCCCGCTCGTCTTCTCGCCCCAGGATCCAAAGACGCTTTATCTCGGCACGCAGTACGTGATGAAGACGACCAACGCCGGTGACACATGGGAAGCAATCAGTCCCGATCTCACGGTACCTCCTGGCGCTCCGGCGAACGGCGAAAAGTCGCCAGCTGGCGCCTCCGGTCACGCGCCAGTAGCTAACGAAAATATTTCTCCTGCTTCTCGGGAACCTTCCGATGAAATGGATGCCGCCGACGCGGACGCCGACGAAAAAGAATTCGAACCGCAGCGCCCGAATCGGCCCGCTGCTCTCACTGCGCTCGCGCCATCGCCGGCCCAGGCAGGAGTGATTTGGGCGGGCACCAGCAACGGTCTGATCCAACGTACGCAGGACGGCAGCGCGACTTGGCAGAACGTGACGCCCGCTGACTTGCCCGCCAAAAGCACCATCATGGCCATCGAACCTTCGCACTATGACGCGGATGCGGCCTACGTCGTCACACAAGTTTCTCGGGACAAGCATCCCTATGTGTATCGCACCCGCGACGCCGGAAAATCATGGCAAAAGATCACCGAGGGTCTTGAGGATTCCTGGCTTGCTCGCGTCGTTCGCGAAGATCCCGTGCGCAAAGGGTTGCTGTATGCGGGTACCGAAAACGCGCTCTACGTTTCCTTCGACGACGGAGACCACTGGCAATCGTTGCAGCTGAATTTTCCTGCGTCCGATGTGCGCGACATGGCCGTCCACGGCGACGATCTCGTAGCCGCCACCTACGGCCGCGCCATCTGGATTCTTGATGACCTCTCGCCTCTGCGCCAAGCCGGCCCGGAAATAACCAGTGCGAACGCATATTTGCTGCGGCCGTCCAACGCCGTTCGCGTCCGCTGGGACAACGACCAGGAAACTCCGCTGCCTCCCGAAACGCCCGCGGGAAAAAATCCGCCCGACGGCGCAATCTTCGATTACTACTTGAAATCCGCTCCCTCCGGCGTCCTTACGCTCGAGATTCATGACGCGCACGGAAAATTCGTGCGGCGATTTACAAGTCTCACGCCGGAACCCGATACCACTCCCAAAAACGTTCCTGACTATTGGTTCGGCCCTCTCGCAGCGCTTTCGAAAAATGTGGGGCACAACCGCTTCGTCTGGGATCTGCGTTACGATTCTCCCAAAACTCTGCCATTCAGCTACTGGGGAAACATCCTCGACTACGTCGAGTACACCATTTCCGACCACGCGATTCCAGAAGACACTCCGCGCGAACAAACCTTGGGCCCGCTCGCCGTTCCGGGCCAATACGAAGCGGTGCTCATCGCCAACGGCGTGCTGATGAAGCAGCCGTTCACGATCTCGCTCGATCCGCGAGTCCGTGTCTCGCGAGCCGATCTCGTCAAACAACTGGAAGCGGGAAATAGGATTACCGCCGGTCTCGCCTCAAGCTACAAGGCTTACCTCGCCATCGCACCGTTACGCGAGGCCGTTGTCGCCCGCCAGAAAAGTCTCGCCGCTCTTGTGAAGCAACATCAGCCCTCGGCAAACGCATCTGCGCCGAAACAAAATCCGCCTGGAAAAGGAATCACCGGCGAATCGCAAAAACCGGCGTCGCAGACGAATGCCTCCGACGCTGCTACCCAGAGTCCGCATGCAAAGGATGTCGCGGCCGAGCCGCAGCAAAATGCCCAAGCAAAAGACGCCGCTGTGGCGACTGTCCAGACTCCGGAAGGAAAGGACGTTGCCGACGCGCTGGAGGATCTCGACAAGAAAATTGCGGCGATTCAGGAGGGCACGCCTAAAGCCCCGGGGATTGGCCCCCTCCACCGCGATCTCGCTCGCGTCTCGTTCATGATTCAAAGCGGCGATGCAGCTCCCTCGCAAACCGCCGAATCAGCCTTGGACGAATCCTGCGCCAACCTGACCAAAAATATCGGCGCATGGCGCGATCTGGCAGCGCAAGGATTCGCCTCTGCAAACGCGCTCCTCGCCAAGTACAACCTCGCGCCGTTGCCTGCTCCCGCGAGCCTGCCCGTTCCCGCGGACGCCTGCCGCGAATAACCCTCACTGCCACCCGCTGTGACTCGCGGTTATGCAAAAACCAAAATGTCTCTCACATCGGGATCAAAAAGCTAAATTCCAAATTTGAACGAGCAGCCTCGCGAGTTACGATTAGTTGCGATGGAATTGCAAACTACCCGCCCGCCTTCGTGGAAGATCCTCCTGGCATTCGCCATCATTTACTTCGTTTGGGGATCGACGTATCTGGCCATACGAGTCGGAGTCCGCGAAGTGCCGCCCTTCCTGTTGGCGGCTATGCGCTTCACGCTAGCGGGAATATTTCTGTACGCCTGGATGCGGTTGCGCGGCACCCCCGCTCCAAGCCTGCGCGAGTGGGTGTCCGCAACTTTCCTCGGCGCACTGACCTTCCTGCTCGATTATGGATGCCTCTTCTGGGCCGAGCAACGCATACCCTCCGGCATTGCCGCCGTGGTGTTGGCGACCATTCCCGTGTTCATCACTCTGTTGGAGATCATCTTTCTTCGTACTCAACGACTCACCGTGCGTCTTGCCCTGGCTTTGCTGGTCGGACTTTGCGGCGTTGCCGTCCTGATGAATCGTTCTTTTTCTTTGGAAGAAGCTCCGATCAATCGTGCGGGCGCTGTGGCTCTGTTGATCGCCGCCTTCACCTGGTCTGTAGCGACGATTCTCACGCGCCGCCTGGCGCTTCCAGCCTCGAAGCCAATGAGCGCGGCAGCGCAGATGCTGTCCGGAGGAATTCAGCTGTTCGTCCTCGCCGGCCTCTCTGGAGAATTCTCGGCGTTTCACGTGCAAGCAGTTTCCTGGAACGCGTGGTTCTCGCTAATTTATCTAATCATCGCAGGCTCCATCGTGGGATTCACCGCCTACATCTGGCTTCTACACTATGAATCGCCGACGAAAGTCGGCACCTACGCCTACGTCAATCCAGTCGTGGCGGTCGCGCTGGGGTACTTGATCGGCAACGAAGCCGTTGGCTTGCGCACGCTACTCGGCGCGTTTCTGATTCTCATTAGCGTGATCACGATTACCACCATGCCGAAGAAACGGGAGTTACCTGCCCGTGAAAACGAAGACTTTCCCTCAACACTTCCTCCCGGTTCACGCAATCCGGAAACGGGCGCGGCTTAGCCGCCTGCACAGGCGGGCTCTCGCATTCCGTCCTGCATCGTGCTAGCGTACCTCGTGTTTAATCAGCAACCATTTCTAGTCGCAACAAAACCGCTGCATTCCCATGACTGAACATCGCAAACATCACGACCGCCTGGAAGAATTGCGCAAGCTGAACGCCGAAGCCGAAGCAGGCGGCGGAACAGAGCGCCGCGAACGCGAGCACAAGCAGGGGAAACTCTCCGCGCGCGAGCGCATTGACTTGCTGCTCGACGAAGGCTCCTTCGAAGAGCTCGACAAGTTCGTCCGCCATCACTCCCACGATTTCGGTATGGAAACGCAGCGCCCGCCGGGTGATGGTTTTATCACCGGCTACGGCCGTATTGAAGGCCGCCTCGTGTACGTCTTCGCCCAGGACTTCACGGTCTTTGGCGGCTCGCTCTCCGAAGCGAACGCCTCGAAGATCACGAAAATTATGGATCTGGCGATGCGCGCTGGCGCTCCTGTCATCGGCTTAAACGATTCCGGCGGCGCCCGTATTCAGGAAGGCGTGATGTCGCTAGCGGGCTACGCCGATATTTTTCTCCGCAATACGCTGGCTAGCGGGGTGATTCCGCAGATCAGCGCGATTATGGGACCATGCGCGGGCGGCGCGGTTTATTCCCCGGCCATCACCGATTTCATTTTCATGACTCGCGATACTTCCTACATGTTCGTCACCGGCCCGGACGTGATCAAAACCGTAACGCATGAGGAAGTGACCAAGCAGGAGCTCGGCGGCGCGATGACGCACAACGAAAAAAGCGGCGTTGCCCATTTTGTTTCCCGCGACGACGCCGAATGCCTGGCCATGATTCGCGAACTCTTCAGCTACCTGCCGTCGAATAATCTCGACGACCCTCCTCGCCGCGCTTCGAGCGACCCTTGGGATCGCTCGCACCCCGCGCTCAATGCGCTCGTTCCCGAAGACCCGCAGAAACCTTACGACATCAAGAAAGTGATCCACGCAATCGCGGACGATGCCGAATTCTTCGAAGTCCAGGAACACTTCGCTAAAAATATTGTCGTCGGCTTCGCCCGGCTCGACGGGAACACAGTCGGCATCGTCGCCAACCAGCCGGCCTTTCTTGCCGGCGTCCTGGATATCAGCGCGTCGGTGAAAGCCGCGCGTTTCGTTCGCTTCTGCGATGCATTCAATATTCCGCTAATCACCTTTGAAGATGTTCCGGGATTTCTACCCGGCACGCAGCAGGAGTTCGGCGGGATTATCAAACACGGTGCGAAACTGCTTTTCGCCTTCGCCGAAGCCACCGTACCGAAAATCACTGTGATCACGCGCAAAGCTTACGGCGGCGCGTATTGCGTGATGGCCTCCAAACACATTCGCACGGACATCAACTACGCCTGGCCCACGGCGGAAATTGCCGTGATGGGTCCCGAAGGCGCCGTAAATATCGTGTACCGTCGTGAAATCGACCGCGCTCCCGAAGCAGACCGCGACAAAATCCGCCGGGAGAAAATCGACGACTTCCGCGAGCGTTTTGCAAACCCTTATGTGGCCGCCGAACGTGGCTACATCGACGCCATTATTGAGCCTGCCCAAACCCGGGCCAAACTAATCACCGCCCTGCGCTCGCTAGAAAACAAACGGGATACCAACCCGCGCAAAAAGCACGGCAATATTCCTCTGTGACCTGCAGCCGCGCTATTTAGAACGCAGTAACGGCCCAAAACTGGCTTTTTCTGCCGATTTCCTGTAGCATGCCGTGGTTTTGCCTCACCGCACTTATTCGAATAGGAATCGGAGAACGCTATGCCTAAGAACGCCCCAAAGACAAAGACTTTGATTGAATCGCTCGACGCGTTGATCGAAAAGCATCACCTGTTGAAGCATCCCTTCTACCAGGCTTGGACCGCCGGCAAGCTTTCGAAAGAATCGCTCGCGCTTTACGCCGAGCAGTACTACCAGCATGTGCGTGCCTTCCCCGAGAACCTGAAGCAGCTCGCGGCCCGCGCGAATGGCGATGCCACCCTCCATGCACTAGTGAACGAGAATCTGTCTGAAGAGCTCGATCCGAGTTCGCCGCATCCCATGCTCTGGCGGCAGTTCGCTCAGTCGCTCGGTGTCAGCGAAGCTTCCATGGAAGATGCCCGGCCTCTGCCGGGGATTGCCGCGCTGCTGGATACCTATGACGAAGTAGCGGCCCAAGGCACGAAAGCGCAGGCCGTGGCTGCGTTTTACGCGTATGAAGCCCAGGTTCCCGAAATTGCTACGCAGAAAATTTCCGGCTTGCGCCGTTTTTACAACATCTCTGAACCGCGCTCCCTCGCCTATTTCGCCGTACACGAGGAAGCTGACGTCCGCCATCGCGCCGCTTGGCGCGAATGGCTCGCAAACCAAAAGGACGCTGACACCGTTGCTGTGCTGTGCGCTGCCGAGCGGGGTTTGAAAGCGCTCTGGGGCGCGCTCGACGCCGTGTATCCGCAAGGTTGCGCGTCCAGGAATTAATCAGGTTCTTTCGAAAGTTCGGAAAACCTTGCAAATTCGATTAGCGGATCTTTCCTTGGGGATTGCTTCGTCCTCGAATTCCAAAGTTCAGACTTTTCTCTTAGAGACCTTCACTCCTGCAGGCCCGCCGATGAATGCTTCAGAAGCATATTTCAGAAACAAACCGTGCTCGACGACGCCAACGACGTGATCGAGATGATGCGCGATCTCCTTCGGATCCTCCATCGGCCCAAACGCGCAATCGAGAATGTAATGCCCGCCATCGGTGACGTACGGTTTCTTATCAGCGCCGAGTCGCAGCGTGGGTTTTCCTTCAAGTTGAATTAATTTCCTTTGGGTCGCTTCCCATCCGTACGGAACTACTTCCACCGGAAGAGTCGTGAGCGAGCCGAGCCGCTCGACAATTTTTGTTTCGTCCGCAATGACGGCCATGCGTTTGCTTGCAGCGGCCACGATCTTTTCGCGTAACAAAGCGCCGCCGTGTCCTTTGATAAGGTACAGCGGCGCGAGCATCACTTCATCCGCTCCGTCGATGGTCAGATCAATTTCCGTGTGCTCGGCGAACGTCGACAGCGGTATATGTAAGCCGCGCGCCTGAGCTGCCGTTCCCTCAGACGTGGGAATGCCGACGATGTGCAGATTCTTTTCAGCCACCCGGCGGGCAAGCGCCGCGACGAGAAATGCGGCCGTCGAGCCCGTGCCCAATCCGACGACCATGCCGCTTTCAACGAGCTTTGCGGCTGCTTCTGCTGCCGCTTTCTTCCATTGATCTTGCTGCGATAGTGTCATCGGCGCACTCATCATCTTGGTGGTTCTAGCGACGGACATCATAGCCGTACGATGAGCCCTTGCCAACCTCAAGAAGAGTCGCGGACCGGTTCCCGAACAATGCGCGAATGCAAGCCAGCGATTTTCGGCGTGGAGACGTGTGAGAACCAAAATGCTAGAATCCCGGCTGCCATTGCGAAGGCAAAATGTTTAAGAAAATCCTGATTGCCAATCGCGGCGAGATTGCCGTGCGCATCCTGCGTTCTTGCAGAGAACTTGGCGTGTGCGCGGTCGCAGTCTATAGCGACGCAGACCGTGCTTCGCTGCACGTACGGCTTGCCGATGAAGCTTATCCGATTGGTCCTTCACTCTCTCGCGAAAGCTACCTCGTGATTGAGAAAATTATTGGCGTCGCGCGTTCCGCTGGATGTGACGCCATTCATCCCGGTTATGGATTTCTGGCGGAAAATCCGGCCCTCGCTCGCGCTTGCGCGGCGGCAGGCGTCACATTCATTGGACCGTCGGCGGAAGCGATGGAAAAGCTCGGCTCGAAGACCGCGGCGCGGCAATTGGCTCGCGAAGCGGGCGTGTCCATGGTTTCCGGCACGCTCGAGCCCATCGAAAGAATGGAAGACGCGCGCAACCAAGCGCTCAAGATCGGCTTTCCTGTGGTGCTCAAGGCTGTTGCGGGCGGCGGTGGCAAAGGTATGCGCCTGATCGAACGAGAATCTGAATTTGCCGGCGCGTGGCGCGATGCCTCTTCGGAAGCGCAAAACGCATTCGGCGACGGGCGCCTCTACCTCGAGAAATATCTTTTGCGGCCCCGGCACATTGAATTCCAGATTCTCGGCGATCGCCACGGCCACATCGTGCATCTCGGCGAGCGCGAATGTTCGGTGCAGCGCCGGTATCAGAAAGTAATCGAAGAGGCGCCTTCGCCGGTTATGACGCCCGAGTTGCGGCGCGCGATGGGCGATGCCGCCGTGAAGCTGGCGAAGGCCGGCGGGTATACGAATGCGGGAACCATTGAGTTTTTGGTGGATGCCGACCGCCGCTTTTATTTCCTCGAAATGAACACGCGGCTCCAGGTTGAGCATCCGGTGACGGAATTGGTTACTTCCTTGGACATCGTGAAACTTCAGATTCAAGTTGCTTTCGGCGATCCACTTCCGTTCGCGCAAGAGGACGTCGCGCTGCGCGGCCATGCCATCGAATGCCGGATCTATGCCGAGGATCCTGACAACAATTTCTTCCCATCGCCTGGAAAAATTCTCGAGTGGCGCCCGCCCGCAGGCCCTGGGATACGCCTCGATGACGGCGTGTACAGCGGCTGGACCGTGCCAAACGAATACGACCCCATGCTGGGAAAGTTAATTGCGTGGGGTGCGAACCGCCCGGAAGCTATCGCCCGCCTACAGCGAGCGCTCGGCGAGTTTTACGCGAGCGGAATTAAAACGAACGCCGGACTTTTTCGGCGGATTCTGGCGACACGCGATTTCCAATCGGCCGATATATACACACGCTGGCTCGACGATTTCCTTTCTAAATCGGAGCGCGGCAAACTCCCGGTTACTGACGATACCGATGATGCTTCGGGCGCACGAGATGCGGCAACCATCGCTGCCTCACTCTGGCACACGGCGCGTGGCGCAGATTTCCCGGCGAAAACGCCGGCGCCGGCCCCCGCCAAATCGCGCTGGAAGCTTGAAGGAAGATTAGAACAACTGAACGGCGGGGTTGAGCAGTAGGAGACGGATCCGAGAGACCACTTTGAAATGTGAAATCGAACTCGACGGGAAGCTCCGCAGCGTGGAAATGATCCACACCGGTGGACGCGTGCGTTGGGCGATTGACGGACGTGCGCTAGATGCGGACGCTGTGGAAGTTTCCTCCGGCGTCTACTCGATTTTGACCGGAGGAAAATCCTTTGAAGCGCGCGTGGAATCCAGGGGCCATTCGGACCTCCGCGTCACCGTTGCAGGCCAAGAGTTTAGCGTTGCGATTCGCAACTCGCGCAAATGGAACCGCGATCGCGCGGCAGGAGCTGAAGCCGAAGGACGGCAGCAGGTAACAGCCCCGATGCCCGGCAAAATTGTGCTCGTGCTGGTCAAAACCGGCGACGCGGTGGATGCCGGACAGGGAATCGTTGTGGTAGAGGCCATGAAAATGCAAAACGAAATACGTTCTCCGAAGTCCGGCACGGTTGAGCGTTTGCTTGTAGTCGCGGGGCAGACGGTGAATGCCGGCGAAGTGGTCGCAATCGTCGGCTAAAACTCGTAACCAGCTCTCCTCTCATTCGGCCCCGGCGTTTACCTTTACGTTCGCCTCGCCTTCACGGACCCTTCCCAAGCTTCCCTAAGGCTGCCAACATGAATTGCCGAAGTAATCCGTGCTCGAAAGCCCGGAAGGCACTTGGGGGAAGGGGATGTTTCACGTCATTCTTATCTGGATGGTGGGCTGGTTGGTGCTGGGCATAGTTGCGGTTGCTTGGACCATGCTGTGCGGCGCAACGGCTCACTGGGGCGAAAAAGAAGGTCTCGCATTCTGGCAGACCTTTGCGCTTTGTCTCCTCTTAACTCCGTTGGCAGGCGCGTTGTTGGTGCTGGCTTTCAGACCTCCTCGAACCGGCCGCTCCTTTGCAGAAACGGCAGGCCGCGGCTAGACCCCGCTACGATTCACACGTCCAAGTCATCACTATTACGAAGGAAATTCTCTAACTCGTTCCGCTGAATCCAATTTTAGTTTGAATAATTTCCGGAAATACTCTAATTCGAAGCGGGAAGTTTGCCCGCAGATTCGAGGATTTGGCGCGCAAGATAATTGGTGACGTGCGCTTCATCGCGCGCTTCGATCATGTAGGCCGAGCGAAGAAGTTGTTCTTTGCGATTGCGCATCATGTCACGAATGGACTGTTGGACCTGAGGGTCGGAAAGCACGCGCTGTCCGGCGGCCTCTTTAGCGATCATTTTTAAAATGCGGTAGCCGCCTTGAATCGCGATGGGCTGGGTCACTTCGCCGGGCTTCATCGCCAGCACGATCTTCTTCAGCGCCGGGTCGGAGCGATTGAGCGCCGACTCCGGAACAAATCCCAGGTCGCCGCCCGTAGTTGCGGTTGAGTCCTCGGAGTAATCCATCGCCAGTTGGCTGAAATCAGCGCCGGCCGCGAGCTTTTGCTCCAGGATACCTACCTTACGTTTGGCCTCGACATCAGTGGTTGCTTTGTCGTTCTTGCGATTGCGAGTGGAGGGATCCGGATGCGGCGTGACCACGATTTGCGCGATGTGGTATTGCGGCTCGGCCACGTTGAACTGCGCGCGGTTCTTATTGTAGAAGTCGGTGACGTCCTGATCGGTGATGGATATTTTCGCGATCACTTCGCGATTGAGCAGCTTCTGCACCGAGAGTTGGCGCCGGATGTCGCTCTTCAGATCGTCAACCGTCAGTCCCGTATCCCGCAGTTTTTTCTGGAATTCTTCCTCGGTATAGGGACTTTTTGATTCCGTGAATTTGTCTTCGACTTCAGCGTCGCTGGCAATTAAATTCATTTTGCTCGCGCGCTCGAGCAGGATTTCGTTGTTGATCAGTTCATCCAGGATGCTGAGTTTCAGCGAAAGCGCTTCTTCCTGGGAAGGCGCCGGAGCCTCGGCGTTCACACGCGTGCGAAAATATTTCTCCACCTGCGCCCGCGGGATCTCTTTTCCGTTTACGGTGGCCCAAACATCCGGTCCGGGCGTGGCTTCTTTCTGGCACGAAGCCGCAAACACACACGCCGCAGTCGCCACCAGGACTAAGATTCTCCGTTTCAAACGGGACTCCTTCGCAGGAGGCTTCAAGCAGCCTTTTTCACGAGGCCTGAACGAATGCAAGAAGTGCAGACGCGAATATGCTTGTGCACGCCTTTGATGACCGTCTTCACGCGCCGGAGATTCGGATTCCAGCGGCGCCGCGTCACATTGTGAGCGTGGCTGATCGTATTGCCAAAGCGCGGCTTCTTGCCGCAAAGTTCACATACCATTGCCATTGTCGCCTTGCTCCAGATAGAAAAATTCAAATAACTTGAGCATCGATGCTACCAGAGATTGTTCCGCGCGGGAAGCGATTTGGCGGATGAAACACCCCACAGCTTAAGTCCTTTCCGCGAAAGTATAGGGCCCAAAGCGGCTGGAAAATTAAATCCTATGGCTGTATTGTAACGCAACCATTTGGATGAAACTGGCACTGGAGACCAGGCGTTTGCGCATATCCGGCAAGATAACAATTGAGATAGGGATTCTCGCCATAATTTCGAGATCCTGCCGGGTTCTCGTTTTGATTGCGGCCCTGTGCCTGATTCCTCTGCTCTGTGCGGCGCAGGAATTCCATGGCAACCTGCGCGGAATCGTTCAAGACGCGAGCCAGGCGCGCATCCCGTCCGCAACAATCGTGCTACATGCCGCCGAATCTTCGATGGAAATCAATGCCGTTAGCGACGCGCGCGGAGAATTCCGCGTCAATAATCTTGTTCCGGGAACTTATCACTTGGTGGTGAATGCGAAGGGTTTTGCCGAGGCGCGCTCTGATGTGGCTGTGATGATCAGTTCCGTTCGGGATGTCACCGTGGTCATGACTCCGGGCGCCGTGCAGCAAACAGTAACCGTTCAGGGGCAGGCGTCTTCCATCACCACCGAGCCGATCGATACAGCTAGCGCCGTGCACCAGGGAGTCGTGATGGCGCAAGATTTGGAGACCATTCCGCTCGCCGCCCGAAGTTTTGCGAACATCGCATACTTGGTTCCGGGCACGGAGCCAGTCGAGCCTTCGGACCCGACCAAAGCGCGCATCACAGCTGTTTCCACCGGTGGAAGTTCGGGGCTAAACAATGAGCTTTCGGTTGACGGCGGCGACAATTCCGATGATTACATAGGCGGCTTCCTGCAAAACTTCTCGCCTGACGCCATACAAGAGTTCGCAGTTCGCACCGCTCAAATGGACGCGGATACCGGGCGCACCACCGCCGGTTCGGTCGTGATCACAACCAAGCACGGCACGGATGACTGGCATGGTGACGCGGCCTTTTACGAACGCGCCGCAGATCTGAACGCGCGCTTTCCAATCGACAATCCCGCGCCGAATCCGAAGCAGCCCTTCTCTCGCCAAAACTATGTAGGAACGATCGGCGGGCCTATTCTTAAAGGCAAGCTCTGGTTTTTTACATCCTTCGAAATGGTCCATGAGGACGCCAGCATCGCTTACAGCCCCGCGAGTCTCACACAGTTCAGCGCGCTCGCGCAGCTTGCCGCCGAGGGTCTGATTCCCGGCATCGGTTCAATTTCGGTGCCCGCAAATGTTCCGGTCCCCTTCCGGGATTATTTGGGCACTACGCGCTTCGATTGGGCGCAGTCTTCAAAGTCCCAATGGTTCCTTCGCGCGGCTATCGACAACTACATCACGCAAAACGCTTTCGTGCAGCAGGCCGCGCTTCCGTCCACAGGCGCGGAGGCACACAACAATTACATGAACCTGGTAATCAGCGAGCAATATAGATTCAGTCCCACTTGGCTGGGATCGTTCGTTTTCGATGCCAGCGGTTTGCATCTGACGGCGGCAAGAAATTCGAACCTGGGATTTGCGCTGGGCTTCCCGTTTACTGAGACCTCGAGCACGATTTCGGGATTGGAAACGTTCGGCGACAATCAGTTCGTCACCCCGATCACCGCTTTCCCGGTGCTGCGGAATCAGGAAAAGTATCAGTTCAAGTACAGCGTCACCCACACCACAGGCCGGCATGTGCCGCGATTCGGAGTGGATTTCATTCATGAGCCGGTGCTGAGTGGTGCGCTGGCGGCCACGGCGGAAACACTGACGACATTCGGGCTGAATCCCACGGACTACGTCGGCAATCCGCTACAGTTCGCTGTTGACCTTACTTGCACACCGCAAGGCGGCCTGTCGGTAACCCCCGGCACCACATGCGCGACCACACCTGCGGGCAATGGCAATTTCGATCAAGATGTTCAGCGGCTGGGATTTTTTGCCGAAGATTCCTGGCGGGTCAGCCCGAATCTGACCATAAATTACGGCCTGCGCTACGACACTACCTTTGGGCTTTTCACCGCTGAGGACCGCTCGCAAGCGCAAAATCCCGGGCTCCTAACACTCGCAGCCGCGCAGATACCGCTCTCCGCCGGCGTGCCGCACGACTACCGTGGCGCCGTTGCTCCGCGGCTGGGGATCGCCTATTCCCCGGGACAATTCACTAATACCGTGATTCGCGCAGGGTTTGGACTTTTCTACAATGATCTTGCCCAGAACGGCTGGGTAACCGCTTTCCAAGCAGTGAATGAGCCGGCCGGAACGTGCCAATTCTCCGGCGGCGCGCTCACCGGCCCGGGGTGTCTGCCTGCCGCCGCTACGACTGGTCCGGTAGGAACGGTCTCGGGTGCCGGAGCAATTATCGACCCGCATTACAGGACCCCCTACGCCTTGCACGCAACTGCCGGCATACAGCATGCGTTCAATTCGAAATGGATGTTGAGCGCGGACTTTACGCATGAAGAAGGAAACCACGCCTTCCGGCGTTACCAATATCAAGCGGGTTTCACACTTTTCTCTCCGCTCTTTTCGCCGGGCAACAACTGCCCTGCCGCCGAAGACGTAATCGACTGCCAGAGAAATAATATTCCGAATATCACCGTCTTCAAATCGGATAACCGCTCGAGCTATAACGGCTTGTTGATTCACCTGCAAGGAAATGTGTCGCGGCGCTTCAATCTGATAGCAAATTACACCCTATCAAGAGCTAACACCTGGGGCTGCGTGCTCGGCGAGCTCTTCGACTACGTAAACGGCGTTTGCAATCCGCTGAACCCATTTGGCAAGGGAGATTACGGCCCCTCGGGCGAAGACGTACTCAGCCGTTTTGTTTTGGCCGGGACTTTGAAAGTTCCAGGTGGTTTTGAACTAAGCGGCCTCATGCAGGCGGAAAGCGCGCGCCCCTTCACTTTGACCACCAGCGTCCCGGTCACCGGCGTCGGGGACGGTTTTGATAACCGCGCTGTCGTAAATGGAGTCCCGACCACCCTGGACGAATTCCGTGGAACTCCCTACATCCAAGTGGACCTACGAGTGAGCCGGCCGATATATTTCCACGAGCGCTGGACCTTGAGCCCGTTCATCGAATTCTTCAACCTGTTCAACCGCAATAACCCCGGCGCCAATTTTGTTACGGACGTCGCCGCTCTGCCCGTTCCCCAAAACCAAGTGGCAGCCGGGAATATCACGGACGTCTGCACGAATCCGGCGTGCACCACGACCCAACCAATCACCAGCCTCAACCAATTGCGCGTAGCCGGAGGTGCGTTAGGAGACTTCTTCGGCCCGGGTACCACGGTCGGCATTCCGTTCGCCGCCCAAATAGGCGCGCGTCTCACCTTCTGAACCGCCCATCAGCCGAGTTTTTTATGTATGCTATGCACCTTAACTGGAGGTGTGTCTTGATTCGAATTCCCCGGGTCGGCCTCGCTGTGTTTGCGCTTCTGGCGATTGCTTTAAGTGCACATGTAAGCGAGGCGCAACAATATCCCGTCAGCGCGTATCAGGAAATGCGTTGGCGCATGATTGGTCCGTTCCGTGGAGGCAGGACGCGCGCCGCCACGGGCGTGCCCGGTCAACCAAATGTTTTTTATGTGGGCCAGGGTGACGGAGGCGTTTGGAAATCGGACGATTACGGCCGCACTTGGACGCCCATATTTGAAGATCAACCCTCGCAATCCATCGGCGCTATCGCCGTAGCTCCTTCGAACCCGAATATTGTTTACGCCGCCAGCGGCGAAGGCCTGCAACGCCCGGATCTTTCCGTGGGCGACGGAATTTACAAGTCTGCGGACGCGGGAAAAACTTGGACTCACCTCGGCTTGCGCGATGGCCAACAGATTCCTGCGTTAGTGGTTGACCCTCGCAATCCAAACCGCGTTTTCGCTGCGGTGCTGGGCCATCCCTATGGACCGAACGAAGAGCGTGGAATCTTTCTCTCCACCGATGGCGGAAAAACCTGGAAAAAGTCGCTCTACAAAGATCAGAATACCGGCGGCTCGGATGTTCAGATAGATCCCGCAAATCCAGACGTGATGTACGCCTCGTTATGGAAAGTCCGCCAAGGTCCCTGGGAAGACGGAAATGAGTACAACAAAACCGGTGGAGGACTTTTCAAATCCACTGACGGCGGAAGCACCTGGCGCCCGCTCACAAACGGTCTTCCTAAGAACATCGTGCAGATCTATGTTGCCATTTCCGCAAGCCAGCCGAGCCGTCTCTATGCTACCGTGGGAACTACCGAGCGCGGCGACTATTCTTCCGGCGTCGGCTTGGGCGTTTACCGTTCCGATGACGCCGGTGAAAACTGGCACAGCGCTACAACCGATCCGCGTCCCGCCTACCGTATCGGCGGCGGCGACTTGCCGGTGCCCAAAGTGGATCCAAAGAATCCTGACGTGGTGTACAGCACGAGCATCGTCACCATGCGCTCATCGGACGGCGGAAAAACCTGGATAAGTTTTCGCGGTGCGCCGGGCGGCGATGATTATCAAAACATCTGGATCAATCCCGACAACCCCAAAATTATTCTGCTCGTCGGCGACCAAGGCGCGCTCGTCACCGTGAACGGCGGAGACACTTGGAGTTCCTGGTACAACCAGCCGACCGCGCAGCTCTATCACGTCCAGACAAGCAACGAGTTCCCCTATCGCGTCTGTAGTGGACAGCAGGAAAGCGGATCCGTGTGCATCTCCAGCCGCGGCAATGACGGGGAAATCAACATTAGGGATTGGCATCCGGTAGCCACCATCGAATACGGATACGTCGCACCCGACCCGCTCAATCCCGAAATCGTTTACGGAGCCGGCAGAAAAGAGGTCACCAGATTTTACTGGAGCACGGGGCAAGTAAAAAACGTCACGCCGATTCCCGACAGCGGGCCGAAGTACCGTGCAGATCGCACCCAGCCGCTCATGTTTTCGCCGGTCGACCCGCACGTTCTCTATTACGCCACAAATGTCTTATTCAAGACGGCGGATGGCGGAGAGTCCTGGCAGACCATCAGTACCGACCTTACGCGCGAAAAACCTGGCATCCCCGCGAGCCTGGGAGATTTGGCCGCGGACGACAAAAAGGCCGAGACCCAACGCGGCGTGATCTACGCGCTTGCCCCGTCCTTCAAAAATACAAACACGATCTGGGCCGGCACAGACGATGGCCTGTTCTGGATCACTCTCGACGGCGGGAAAAACTGGGCGAACGTGACTCCTCCAGAGCTGATTCCCTGGAGCAAAGTGACGCAGATGGCCGCTTCACATTTCGACGATCAGTCTGCATATGCCTCGGTGAGCCGGTTCCGCATCGACGATCTTCATCCATACATTTATCGCACGCACGATAGCGGCAAAACTTGGCAGTTAATCGTCAAAGGCTTGCCGGATAACGCTCCCGTCGATACCGTGCGCGAAGACCCCGTCCGCAAAGGTCTCCTCTTTGCCGGCACCGAAACCAGCGTGTGGGTTTCCTTCGACGACGGCGACGACTGGCAATCTCTGCAGCAAAATTTGCCGCACTCATCCATGCGCGATTTGTGGATTCACGACGACGATCTCATCGTAGCGACCCACGGTCGCTCTTTCTGGATACTTGACGACATCACTCCGCTGCGGCAAATCGATGCCGCCGCATCAAATGGGGAGTCGTTTCTCTTTAAGCCTGCCCCTGCGTACAGGGTCAAGCGCGATACCTATACGGATACTCCGATTCCGCCCGATGAACCCTCGGGCCAAAACCCTCCGGACGGCGCGATCATCGATTACTCTTTAGGCTCTTCTATCGACGGGCCTGTGACTCTCGAAATCCTCGACGCGCGAGGAGCAGTGATTCGCCGCTATGCCAGCACGGACAAGCCGGACGTCACGCAGGAGCAGCTTGAAAATCAACTGATCCCCCTTTACTGGTTGCGCCCGCAAAAAATACTTGCAGCAACTCCCGGCATGCACCGCTGGGTCTGGGATCTGCATTACCCGACGCCGGATTCCACTCGTCACGAGTATCCGATCTCAGCAGTTCCGTACGATACTCCGCGACTCCCGCTCGGTCCATCGGCGCTGCCGGCTGACTACACGGTCAAGCTCACCGCAAACGGACGCAGTTCCGCGGTCCCCCTAACCATCAAGATGGATCCCCGCGTCAAGGCATCCGCCGCAGACCTGGAGCAACTCTTCCAGGCCCAAAGCCGTCTCGCGTCCATCATGACTCAGAGCACGCGTGCCATCAACGAAGCGCACTCGCTTCACCAGCAACTGGAAAAACTCTCTGCCCAGGCCAACGATGCTCTGCTTTCATCGTTCAAGGAGCTCGACAAAAAAGCTTCGGCCGTTTTGTCAGGCTCCGCCGGCGATGCTCTGATGGGACCAAGCCTGACAAGTGTCAATGGCTCAGTGTCCGCTCTTTACGCCGAGTTAGATCGTGCGGACGCAATGCCGACTTCTGCGCAAGCGGAAGCAGTAGCGAAAATCGAAAAAGATTCCTCGGCAGTAGCGAAGCAATGGGATGAATTAAAATCCCAGGACCTAGCGGCGCTCAATAGCCGGCTGCGCAGCGCGAATCGCCCGGAAATTCATCTCGACTCCCACGGTCAGTCCGAAGAAGGTGAGGATCAAGACATAGACTGACCTCTCATTTGAAAATGTCACAAGTGGCAGCGAGTATCGATCGAGTTGGTCGGCCCCGGTAACAACAAACGTTCCGTTAGAGACACCAAGGAGAAAAAGTCATGACGACCCGTCCACCGCTACCGCCTTTTACTTCCGAATCCGCGGTTCAGAAAGTCCGCCTCGCGGAAGATAGTTGGAACTCGCGCGACCCGGATAGAGTCTCACAAGGTTACTCGCTGGATTCCCGCTGGAGAAACCGCTCGGAATTCGTAAACGGAAGGCAGGACATCGTCGCCTTCCTCACGCGCAAGTGGTCAAAGGAGCTGGACTACCGCCTGATCAAAGAACTCTGGGCCTTCACCGCAAATCGCATTGCCGTCCGCTTTGCATACGAGTGGCATGACGACTCGGGAAATTGGTACCGCTCCTACGGCAATGAAAATTGGGAATTCAACGACGATGGCCTGATGCGTACGAGGTACGCCTGCATCAACGATCTTCCTATCAAAGAATCAGACCGCAAATACAGTTGGCCGCTCGGCCGGCGTCCGGACGAACACCCCGGACTGAGCGACTTGGGACTTTGAAACAACTCGAACCCAAGGTTCTCCTGGATTGACGAGACGCTAATTTTCGCGCCACGAGGAATTTACGCATGAGCAACACTAGAAAGCAGAATCCGAGCCCAACCCTCGCAACAGCGGCGGCTTCTCGCAGACCATCGTCACTCGAAGAGACGAATCGCAAAGCTCTCCCTCTCTCGGCGCTCGACCTCGTTCCGCTCGTCGAGGGAAGCACCAGCGTCGCCGCGCTCCAAGCCGCCGCCGAACTCGCTCAAGCAGTTGATCGCTTCGGCTACACGCGACTGTGGTATGCGGAACACCACAACATGCCCGGTATCGCGACGACGATCCCTGAGATTTTGATCGCACACGTGGGCTCAATGACCAGCCGAATCCGCCTCGGCGCGGGTGGCGTGATGCTTCCGAACCATTCGCCTCTTCAGGTGGCCGAGTCGTACAAACTTCTCGAAGCCATCTATCCCGGCCGGATCGATCTCGGCATCGGTCGCGCGCCGGGCACGGACGCCCTGACGGCGCTCGCCCTCCGCCGCTCGCGAAAGGCGCTCACCGCGGATGACTTTCTCGAGCAGCTCGGCGAACTCATCGCTTGGGGCAGCGGAACGTTTCCACCCGATAATCCGTTCCGCGCCGTACGAGCGATGCCGGACGACAGGCCGCTGCCGCCGCTCTACCTCCTAGGCTCGAGCAACGACGGCGCGAATCTCGCCGCCGAGATGGGCGTTGCATTCGCCTTTGCAGGGCATTTCAGTCCCGACCCGCCCGAGGTTGCCATGCGTGCATACCGCACCGGGTTTTTCTCGAACGGCGTGCTCGATAAACCATACGCGATTCTCGCCCTCTCGGTCTTTTGCGCCGACACCGAGGAAGCCGCTCGGCGCATGGCTTCGTCGATGCTGCTCTCATTCGCCCTGCTCCGAACCGGACACCCCGGCCGCCTCCCAAGTCCGGAGGAAGCCATCTCGCACGCCTACACACCGGAAGAGGAAAAAATTGTCACGTTCTTCAAGAAGCTCCGCATCGTCGGCACGCCCGAACAGGTCCGCGCCCGCATTCAGGACATCGCCACACGTTCGGAGGCCGACGAGGTAATGATCGCAACGCATGCCTACGACCCGGCCGCTCGCATCCGTTCATACCAGCTAGTGGCCCAGGCCTTCGATTTGCCGCAGTTTACTCCCCACCCCTCAGAATCAAACCGCCTCGAACCGGCAAAGAGGGCCAGCCACAGTGGCGCCGCCTGATCGACTACTCGTATCTCAGTGCGATCATCGGGTCGACACGCATTGCCCGCCGCGCAGGGATGTAACAAGCCGCAAGCGCCACCGCGGTCAGCATCAGGGTGACTCCCGCAAACGTCAGCAGATCCGTGGGGCTCACGCCATACAGCAACCCTGCCATCAGGTTCGACACAACAACCGATCCCACCAGTCCCAGCGCGGCGCCCGCCATCGCCAACCCCAGTCCCTGACGCAGGACCATCGCCAGAATCTTCCCCCTCTGCGCCCCCAGCGCCAGGCGAATGCCGATCTCCCGCGTGCGCTCGTTCACGATATACGAGATCACCCCGTAAATTCCCAGCGCCGCCAGCAACAGCGCCGTCACCGCAAACGCCGCCACAATATCCATCGAGAATCGTCTCTGCTCCAGCGACGCCGCCACCGCATCGTTCAGCGTCTGCGCCCCATAAACCGGTAGCTCCGGGTCCACGGACTGCACCATCGCGCGCACCTCTTCCGGTATCGCACTCGGATTCAGGTCTCCACGCAGAAAGATGGCCAGCTCCTTTGGCGTCTCCTGGTACAGGCTCAGATAGATTAACGGAACGCTCGCGTCCGCCAGCGACTCGGTTCGAGCATCCGCGATCACCCCCACGATTGTGATCCAGGACTTGCTCGGACTTTGCCCAACCCCAGCCCGTCCAGGGCCAAGCTTCAGCCGCTTCCCAAGCGGATCCTCGCCCCGCCAGTAAGTTTCCGCCATCGCCTGGTTGATCACGGCGACCTGCGGCGCATTTTCGTTGTCGCCGTCGTTGAACAGACGGCCCCGCAGCACCGGAATCTCCAGTAAATGAAAATATTCCGGCGTAACTTGCGACCGCTCCACCAAGGGAGGCTGCTTGCCCTGTGTCTGGCGTCCTTCCACGATCAGCGCGCTCCGGTTGCCGTCGTGGCGCAGCGGGATTGACGGCTCCGCTCCCAGCGCCGCTTCCTGCACTCCCGGCAGCAACCGGCTGCGCCGCAGCAATTCGCGCGCAAACACTGCCTCCTGAGCAGCCGTTCCATAAATGTCCGTCTTGGGATCGTTGGGGCTCGGCAGCCACAACTGAACCGACATCACATGCTGCGGATTGAATCCCAGCGGCGCCTTGTACAAATCCCAAAAACTGCGCAGCAACAGGCCCGCGGCCACCATCAGCACCAGCGACAGCGCAAACTCCGTCACCACCAGCACGCGCCGCGTGCGCGTCTGCTCCGTGGAACCCTTCGACCCGCGCCCCTCCGTCCTCAGCGTAGTTGTCAGATCCAACCGCCCTGCCTGCTTCGCGGGCGCCAGCCCGAAAATTAGCCCGGCTGCGATCGAAGCCGCCAGCGCGATCAGCATCACAGTCCAGTTTATCGACAGGTCGTTCAGCCGAGGCAGGCTTTCCGGAATCAGCCGCAACAAGAATCCCTTCATGCAGAACACAATCGCCAACCCCGCCACTCCGCCCAGCAGCGAAAGCAGCAGGCTCTCCGTCAGCAATTGGCGCACGAGCCGATTGCGTGCCGCTCCCAGCGCCTGGCGCACCGCCATCTCCCGCGATCGCGCGCTGGCCCGCGCCAGCAGCAGATTCGCTACATTCACGCAGCCGATCAGTAGCACCAGCCCCACTGCGCCCAACAGCAGGATCAGCGACTGCCGGACGTTGCCCACCAGGTTTTCCTTCAGCGGCACCAATCGCACTGTCCACTTGCTGTCAGCCGGATAATCGCCCGGAAATTGCTCCCGCAACGATGCAACCAACGCGTCCAGGTGGCTCTGCGCCGCTGCAACCGTCAGCCCCGGCTTCAGGCGCCCGACCGTTTCCAGCGGCAACCGCAAGCTGCGGCCCGGGCCCTGAGCCGGATCATCCGGAAAATTCAACGCCGCCCACTGTTCCGTATTCCTCTCGCCCACGGTTCGCCCTGGGTCGCGAAACCCCGGCGGCATCACCCCGATCACCCGATACAAATCGTTGTCCCCCCGCAAACTTCTTCCCACAATGTGCGGATCGCTCCCGAAAGCCCGCTTCCACAGCCCATCACTGATCACCACATCCAGCGTGAACCCCGGCGTTTGATCCTGAGGATCGAACGTCTGCCCCAACTCCGGTTTCACCCCCAGCATCGCAAAATACGCCGGCGACACCCCCTCATACTGCATCCGCGATGGCTGCGATACACCCGTCAGGTTCGCCGACCCGAAAATCTCCAGCACAACATACTGAAAAATTCCCGAACGCTGCAGATCTTTGAACTCCGGAATCGAGATGCCCGCGTCCGTAGCGCCCGCACCAGGCAGATCGTCCTCGATGCGTACCAGCTCCTCCGGGTGCGGATAGGGCAGCGGATGCAGCAGCGTGGCATCGACCAGGCTGAAAATTGCCGTGGTCGCGCCGATCCCCAGGGCCATCGTCAGAACCGCGATAGCCGTAAACCCCGGCGACTTGGCCAGCATGCGTATCGCGAAGCGCGAGTCCTGCAACAGGTTTTCAAAAAACGGCAGCCCCTGCTCTGCGTGGTAATCCTCCCTCACTGTCCCCACCCCTCCGAACTTCATCACGGCCTGCCGCCGTGCCTCTTCCACGTTCATCCCCGCGCGCAGATTCTCCTCCGTCTGCCGCGCCAGATGCTCCTCCATCTCTTCCCGCAGCCGTTTGTCGTCTCGCCGCCCGGTGGCAAAGTTCTTGAGCCGCGCCAGAAACCTTCTCAGGAATCTCATGTCAAGTCCTCCGCCTTCACCGCGAAGAATCGTGCGATGATCGCCGCCGTTTGCTCCCAATCCCGCGTTTCGGTCTCGAGCAGTTTTCGTCCCAACCGTGTCAGGCGATAGAAACGCGCCCGGCGGTTGTTCTCCGAAGCGCCCCACTCGGAAGAAATTGCGCCCTCCTGCTCCAGCTTCAGCAGGACGGGATACAAAGTGCCTTGGTTCACGGCCAGCAAATCGCCGCTGATCTGCTCGATCCGCCGCGCGATCCCATAGCCATGCAGTGGACCGAGCACATCGAGCGTCTTGAGGGCCATCAGCGCCAGCGTTCCCTGCAGAACATCTGTTTTTTCGGTCATGGAGTCGCTCTTTGGGTTTCCCACAGGAACCATCGTGTCACAATTCCTTTTGGAAAACAACAGGTAACACTCGGCCGCTCGCATCCGTTCATGCGAGCTAGTGGCCCGGGCCTTCAATCTGCCCGAGTGTACGCCACTCGCCTCAGAACCAAACCGCGTAGAACCGGCAAAAAGAGCCAGCCGCAGTGGCGCCGCCTGATCGACGAACTGCGGATGCGAGGCTTCAAGTTGCCCTTGCACCAACTCAATCGCGCACCTCTCGAAAGGCCGTTAACCCACTGTAAACGCCGGGAAGCTACAGTTTTGTTACAGTCTTGGTACAGCCATGGCAGAAAAATAGAGGATTGGATTTCCGCACGCGCCGAAATGCTTTAGAATGGGGATCTTCTATTGTTACAGTGGGCGTGTAGCTCAGCTGGGAGAGCACCTGCTTTGCAAGCAGGGGGTCGCAGGTTCGAACCCTGTCACGTCCACCAACCATCTGCCTGCAATTTCAATCACTTGCTAATTCGGTCTTTGTTCGACTTCGCGAGACTTGGGAACATTTGGGAACAATTGATTTTCAAGCTGATCTACGGCCTGCCTCTGCGCCCTCGCGCTGGCGTGCGTGTACACTTCGAGCGTGGTTGACATACGCGAGTGGCCTAGTTGAGCCTGAGCTACTCGTAGAGGTGTTCCTTGCTCGTGTAGAAGTGTTCCATGCGTGTGCCTGAGCGTATGCCAGTTGATCGGCGCAAGTTCGGCGCGTACACATGCTGGATGCAATTGCCGCTTACGCAGATTGTTTGAAGCGAGCGGTGTTCCCCGAGACGTGCAGAATACCAACGCTTCGCCTGACTTATCGCTCGAACGCGAAAGATGCGAAAGTAACGCCTGAAGGACCGCCGGCGGTAGCGGAAGTTCCCGGCGACTGGCTCTTGTTTTTGGCGTGCCAAAATGACCGTGATAGCACGTCTCTTCAACACGCAGTGTGCCAGCCGTCAAGTTCACCCGACCCCATCGAAGCGCGAGAATTTCACCAATGCGCAGTCCCGTCATTGCGGCTAGCAAGACGATTGTCCGCACTGGTTCCTCTGACGCAGCGATCAAGCCCCGCACTTGTTCCATATTGAGAAAGGAATGCGGCCGCTTCAGCGTCCGTTCCGGCATTTTTATGCCACGCACAGGATTGTTTGAGAGATAGTTCCAACTCACCGCCGTACCCATGACCTTGCTCAACAACGATCGGAGGTGGCTGGTCGTTTCCCAGGCATAGCCGTCCTTCAGCTTAGCTGTTACGAACTGCTGAATCTCCGCGCGGTTCACGTCACACAACCGACAATCACGAAAACGCGGGAGAAGATGCTTCCGCAGAATAAGCGAATAAATCTTCTGCGTTGCATATTTGAGTGTTGGAAGAATATCAGGCTCGAACTGTTCAGCCACAAAGGTCCCAAAAGTCATTGTGCCTTCAGCTCGGCGCTGACCGGAGTTGAGAGATGCGAGGCGATTCTGCAAGAGTATGCGGGCTTCGCGACGTCCGGCAATTTCGCTGACTGGTCCGAGTGTTTCCGAACGGAGTACGCGCAGTACCGCACCGTTAGGTTGGATCACGTCTTCTCGCCAGCGTGCAACCCACATCTTCCGCTTCCTGCCTCGAATAAACAGACAACCGTCTTGGTACCGGGTACGAGCCATCCTTTTCCTCTCTTTCGAGTGGTTGGCTCGTCCGCCTTTTCCTATGTCGCTCTTGAGTGTAGCGCGCATGTCAAGCCGCTTCACGGTTGGTTTGGTGGCGTGTGACCCACGCGAGGATTTCTTCTCTATCGAAACGCCAATACTTTCCGAGTCGGTAGCTTGGCAATCGTTCTAGCGAACGCTTGCGTAAGCGTCCGTAGACCCAGGACACGGGGACTTGCAGTAGCTCTGCAACTTGATGAACGGTGAGGAGTTCTGACTTCAATGGCGTGCTCATGTCGGAGGCTCCTTTCGCGGTGTCAGGTATTGCGAGGATGGGCTTCAGACTGAAAGAACTCTTACGAGGTTTCGTCTCGGGGGAATCGGGGCCGTTACTTCTTCGTGGCGGTCATGGCTTCGTTGGGCAGGAGTTGTGTCTTTTTCTCCTTCTCGTGGTCTTCTGTCTCTGGAGGTTTGTATGCGGCAAGATATTCCTGGAACTCCGCATCCTTCCGAAAAAGCCGTTCGAGCATTTCACTCGCAACGTAGGACGTGCTTGAGTGGATGAACTCCGCGTAGCGCAGAAGCCGGAACTTCAGCTCTTGCGACACCCGAAGCTGGATCGTTTCATTCTTCGGTTGTGTGGGCGGTGCTTTGAGAATTGCCATTGGGGGTCTCCTTTCAAATTGGGGGAATTGTGGTGCAGAGCTTGGAAGATCGCGGTCGGTTCGCTAGCGGTGTGCCAATCTCTACGCGGGATGACAATCTGAAGTGTTCGGTCTTGTGGAAGTCGATCTGCGGAGATGTTCGCTGCTTACCTAAAGTCGTAAAGTCGCCGAAACTGCTGAAGCACAATTTCCTCGCTTGAGCTAAACAATCTTCTTGGAAGCATCCCCTCAACATTTCGTCCCACAGGGTATTTTGGAGGAGTGTTGGCTTCCTAGAGTTCGGAATCGGCCTTTACTCATACTAATGGGCAAGAAGTTGGCAGAAACCCCCAAAGAAAAAATACCCGGCTCACTTGAAAAATATTTGAGAGCATCAGGATCTCAGGCAATACCTTGCTACTGATACTAATGCCGGAAGATCGAATGAATGTTCCATGATTCGGCTACGGGTTCATCGAATGACATGACCAGGCACTCCATGGTTTACGGATCAAACGCCGGATTGCCCCGCAGCGGTTTACGCTCTTAGTACGCGGGCAAGTACGTCGAGCATTACAAAATTAAAAAGGGCGGGAGCGACCCCGTGTTGCTTTTCGGGCCGCAGGCCGGGCGAAAAGATGGGGTCGCTCCCGCCCTTTTTGCGGTTTTGCTCGCATCCCGTTTTCGGTCTCGGGGTTCGTATCTTCCTTGATTCTTCGCATTTTGGGAGTGGCGGGTGCGGAAAACCGAAAGGAAAACCGTGAGGAAAGCCGTTTACAGCACGGTTTTTCAGTGGCATTCGAGTTCTGCCCAAAGGAAGAATAGTCACGAGGAAGCAAGCACGTCTCGAATTGCACTTCTTGCGCGCGCGAGAAGGAGGGCTCTCGATTTCCGGAACCAATGGCTTTTTGCTGATCTGGCCCGTCTGCCATTTCTTGTATGCAGACTCGAACGGCTTACCTGGAAAGCATTGCTTCGCGTGATTGAAAAATTCGAGGTCGCTATTGGTTAGGGTTTCATATCGTTTAGCTTCCCACGCCCCACGCAGAACGAAATCTCGCGCGAGCTGCGAAGAGAGCTGCCCTGTCCGGGGTCTAGAGTTCCCCGCCTTTGAAAAGAATGCTGTGCGCTTTCCTGCATAAGCGAATGCAAAGAGTCGCAAGCGTTTCAGGAAACCCGAGTAGGCATCGGGGTGCGTAGTGAAATCCGAAAGATGGCCAATGCCTGGGTCGACGTAGGTGAGGATGGGCACAGCCTCCGTGCGAACTGCATCGAGGAACATCGGGAAATTTGGTCGAACCGTCATATTTCGTAAATTTGGTATATTCGTTCTATAGTTCCTGATTCGTACCAGCCTCTTTCGTATCGCTCGCATACGCGGATCCGAAGGCGATATCATTCCCCTTTGGTAATCCCGCTGCGATTTGCAAGGAGCAAGCATAGATTGTATCTTTCGTGCCGGTCGAATAACGAATGAGATTCCGCGCATGCTATACCTGTGCAGTTGGTTTATTTTTCATGCTTGGCGGTTCGGTGCATGGCCAGGGTCAGGAGTCCGAACAGAGGTTGTCCCCAGCGGACCCGATTCGTGTCGGCGTTTACCGGGTGGATGTCGGCGTCACAGTGACGGATGCTCTGGGCCATTTTATGAAAGGATTACACCGCGGGGATTTTCGGGTTTTCGACGATGGTGCTGAACAACCCGTTACAGAATTCATTCCGATTGAAGACCCTGCGCAACTTGTTTTTATGGTCGAATGCGGTCCGGCCGCATATTTCCGCGGTGATAGCCAGCTCCATGCTGCCGAGACTCTCTTGAATAGCATTTCACCAAATGACCGTGTCGCCGTGGTCGGCTATTCCCAAACCCCACAGCTGATTCTGGATTTCACTACGGATAAACGCCGAGCTCAAAGTGCACTTCATGATTTGACTTCCACTGGAACTTTTGGCGCGCTGAATCTATCCTCCAGCTTAATTAAAACCCTCGACTGGTTGGCATCTACGCCAGGAAAGAAAACAATCGTGCTTCTTTCGACGGGCATAGATACGTCATCAGGTGTTGACTGGCAAGCTATACAGGAAAGACTTGGCAGTTCCGATGTCCGCATTCTGGCGGTTTCGGTTTCCGATGATCTGCGCAAAGTTCCTAAAAGCAGGAAATTGTCCGCCGATAAGCGCGATGATCGTTCGTACATGAAGGAAATGATTGCCGGATCAGACAAGAACCTCTTTGAGATTTCCTCTATCACCGGTGGCCGGGCCTATTTCCCAAGGAATGGGCGAGAGTTTGACCATGCATATGCTGAGATCGCCCAATTGGTCAGTCATGAATACACGCTTGCATTCGTCCCGCCCGCGCTCGATGGCCGCTTGCACTCTATCGAAGTGAAAGTAAAGCATTCTTGGGGTCGCGTCGATCACCGGGAAGTCTACCTTGCACCTCTCTCGTCTCATTGACCGGGTACAATAGGTCTGACTGCGATTCGCAGGTTGCCTGTTCGAAGGTGCGGCAGACGGGCTAGTTACGTTTGACAGTTCGCGGAAATTGGATAAGGACCATACGATTAACGAGCATGTATCATGAACCGTTGATTATTTTATTGACATCACGCGGTATGCTGGCCGATCATCTCGGTCTATCAGTAACGACTCCACCATGATTAGATCACGCGGTGTATTATTCTTCCTGGAATCGTTGCTTCAGGACTTTCGTTTCGCGCTTCGCACCCTGCGCAAATCTCCGGGGTTCACAGCCATCGGCGTTATCACGCTTGCCCTAGGCATCGGTGCTAACACGGCCATTTTCAGTGCGGTGAACGGAATCCTGCTTGAACCGCTTCCGTATGCAGATTCGTCGCGGCTTGCGAGAATCGAAAGCCTAACGCGTAATTCGAATTCCGATAACGCTGAAGGACTTTCATTGCCGACTATCCAAGATGTTCGGACACAATGTCCTGCGTTCGAGGAACTCGCAACTTTTACAGCGTACACGGGGTCTAGAATCCAGAGCGAAGTTGCTGCGGATGTTGTCTCCGCCCCGAGGGTCTCCGGTAACTTTTTTTTACTCCTCAGAGTTAAACCACTTTTCGGGAGGCTTATTCTTCCGTCAGATGCTGAGCCAGGGAATGAGCGGGTGACTATTCTGAATTATGCCTTGTGGAAGGAAGACTTTGGAGGGGACCCGAGTGTGGTGGGGGGGCATATCACAATAGACGACCTTCCTTACACAATCATCGGAGTGATGCCACAGGATTTTATTTTTGGCACTCACGCACGGGGTCTCTGGACGCCGTTTGTGCAACGGGCTGATGAGGTGCTCGACCGCGACGCGCGTGACAGTTTTATTCTAGCCAAGATCAAGAGAAGCGTTTCTCTCGACCAAGCTAACGGACAGTTGAGTTCGCTCGCTGCACGCTTGTCAGAAGCGTATCCTGATAAAGAAAAGGGAAGGAGGTTGGTCGCTAGAAGCGTTAAGGAAGAATTGGTGGGGGGTGTTCGCACTCCCATCCTACTTCTGTTCGGCGCTGTCATCTTAGTGCTCTTGATCGCATCTTTGAACATCAGTGGTTTACTGTTGACACGCGGTTGGGGCCGGCAAAGAGAAATCGCGATCCGTGAGGCGCTAGGCGCGAAGCGACTGAGGATAGTTCAGCAGTTGTTTGTAGAGGGGATGGTTTTAGCGCTTGCCGGAGGAATGCTGGGGACAATGATCTCCGTATGGGGTATCCAGCTACTACGAGCATTAGCTCCGTCTAAGACGCCTCGGATCGAGAATTTGCAACTCGACTCGAATGTGCTGGTATTTACTCTCGCTGTGTCGATTCTTGCGGGTATTATGTTCGGGTTAGTTCCCGCCGTTCAGACATCTTCGCGACGGATGTACTCTTTGCTGCAACAGAATCTGAGTACTTCGCCTCTGAGATTTTCAGTGCGGAGCCCACATCGACTTCGCGCTACACTCGTAGTTTTTGAGGTTGCGATCGCGTTGATTCTTGTTGTGGGTGCCACACTCGTTGTCCGCAGTTTTGAAAAGCTGGTGAACATAAATCTTGGTTATCGGACTGACCATATCCTAACAATGTCAGTGCTATTCAGCCAGGCAGCCTGTGATTATCGCAAGCCGACACCGTGTCAACAGGCCCTCAATGACGTTCTCGAGAGACTTCGGTCTCTCCACGGAGTAGAGAGCGCAGCGGCAACCTCGATCAAGCCGTTGGGGGGAGAAATGGCGACGAACACTCTTTACATCGAAGGCCTGATGGACGGACAAAACGTCTCAGAGGGCACAATCGTTCAGTATCGACACATTACATCCGATTATTTTCGTGCTATTGGTCTCCCGTTGATTACTGGCCGCTCTTTCGCCGGCACTGATACCAGAGACACTGAACTAGTCGCTGTCGTAAATCAGATGTTTGATAAACAGTATCTCTTGGGCGACCCTATTGGAAGGCGTATAGCGATCTCGAAGGATAGAAACGGAGTGCCGCATTGGATGCGTATAGTCGGAGAAGTCGGAGATAGCCGCGATGTAAACATCAAGTCAAAGCCGAAACCGCAGTTTTATGTCCCAATCCCACAGTCAGACTATCTGGGGGGGAGTCTGGTTATACGTACCGCGGGGAATCCGATGGCGCTTGCGGGTGGCGTCCGCCAAGAGATCAGGGCGGTGGATAGAAACGCTCCGATTTTGGGCCTGCAGACTATGGATCAAGCAGTGGCGGAGAAAGTATCGGAGCCGAAATTTGAAACAACGGTGCTCAGCACGTTGGCCGCGCTGGCCCTAGGTCTAGCAATGCTCGGGGTCTATGGCCTGATTTCGATTGCTGTAAATCAGCGAACACGCGAAATCGGTGTGCGAATAGCACTTGGCGCAAGTCAGCGGGCCATCATGAGGATGGTTATTGGCGAAGGGATGCGGCTGGTCCTATGCGGAATCGGCATCGGTATTTGTGGGGCAGTTGTGCTGTCTCGCTTTTTGCGCAGCTTGCTCTTCGAGGTTAAGCCTACGGATTTTGTCACACTTGTCAGCGTTGTCCTCCTGTTTGTGATTGTTGCCTTGGTAGCATGCTTTATTCCTGCGCGTCGTGCGATTCGCGTGCACCCGGCGGTGGCTCTGCGTTACGAGTAAATAACTACGTCAAAGCCTATCGGTTATTCATAGAAGAAGTCGATAACCGACGCGCTAATGTGACCAACCGAACGTGTGAGTTGGAGCTATTGCCGTCTAAAAGTCATTGGCCAGATATTACCTTTCAGCGCCTGTATCGATATTTGACAGAGGAACAGTAAAAAAGACTGAGAGAACTCCTCTCATGAATTGCTTATCGAAGTGATACCATCACCGATAGCCACACCAGATGATACCTTGTGCAGTAGCGAGCTTTCGTAAGTTATATCTCTCATTATCGATGCGTCCGAGTTAACTTAATAATTCGTTAGGTTTTACAGTTGACATCTCTCTACCTTCTGTTGTAAAGCTTGCCACTTAAGACTCTTTCTAGCTACGAGGCGAACGAGTATGTATCGAATGATCGCCATGAGTCTCCAGGTCTGCTTGTTGGCTCTGCCTGTTCCACAGATGACGACACCTCAGAATTCATCTCAACCGTTGGTTTCGGGCTGGACGATCGAGCGGATATTGCGAAGCCGTGCGGTCAAGGTCGTCAAACCGATCTTCCCGGAAGATGCTATTCGGAATCAGACAACAGGAGTTGTCGTGGCCGAGATTCATTTGGATGGGAGTGGAGTCGTTACGACAGTTCACATCTTGCAAGCTCCTTCTGAATCTACTGCGGCTTCGGTTTCTCAAGCAGTTAGTCAATGGCAATTTCAGCCTTTTCCCCCGCCGGATGATAAGCACATAATTTCTGGAAAGCTTACCTTCTATTTTGAATTCAGACACGGGAAGGGCATTGTTCTGGACCCAGCAGAAACGGGCTACGTGGGGCACTGGGCAAAGAAGTAGTTGTCCCAGCCTATGGACCGCTAGAGTAGATCGGGTTTGGCGATCATGTGCGACATAGAAGAAAGATAATCGAGTTGGCTTTTTGTTACGGGGTTCGAGTCGGGTTATCTCACATAGGAGGAAGACAATGAACGCGAATTACATGACGTGGCGTGTATTAAGACTTGTATTTCTCGGAGTTGGTTTGCTGCTAGTGGCAAAGGCTCCTGCCTTACCAACAGCGCAAGCATGCAATGTCTGCAGAGACCATATTTGCTATGAAGGGGGAACCGCTGCACTTTGCGACTTTACAAGCGGGGATTGCGTTGGATCCGGCAGGTGCACTATCCAGCCATAGCGACGAAGCGGGCCGGGAGACGTCCTCGCTAAGTGATTAAACCAAAAGGACAACGTTTCGGCCCGCCGCGTGCTATCCAGATGGACGGGGAGTTTCGACGAGAGTAATTACTGAACGCTGTTTGGGGCGAGACGTATCCATTCGGACTATTGCCGGCTAGGGCCTCTAGTCTCCGGAGAGACCTACTTCGAGGAAATCCATGCGAAAGATCGTCGAGTGGACGCTGAACGGCCTGAGCGTCGTTGTCGGTGTCCTGCTACTGAGTCTGATTGCCAAACATTATTTCGCGCCTGCAGGCGAAACGAGTCCGATAGGGGGGCCAAAACCTGGCACTTCTTTGAGTCTGTCTAACACCGATTGGGCGGCTACTCGTCTGACTCTGGTTATAGCTATGCAGGAAGGATGCCATTGGTGCGAAGCTAGCGCCGACTTTTATAGAGACCTGATTCGCTCGAACGCTACGAACGCGGTTCATATTGTTGCTGTTCTTCCTCAGGCCATCTCGCAGGGACGTACATTTTTGCGTTCCATTAATGTGGATGTGTCAGATGTCCGTCAAGTGGACTTCTCCAAGCTCGGCGTTCAAGCTACGCCTACGCTGGTCCTAGTGGATGGTGGCGGACACGTCAAGTCGAGCTGGGTCGGTAAGCTTTCGCAGCAACAGGAAGAAGAGGTGTTCACAAAACTGGGAGAAAAACGATTAGCGACTCCTTCAAGCGAGGAGATAGAGCAACAATACGAGAGAAGCCCGTCAGTGACTGACCCAAGCGCGGTGACAGGCGCTCAATTGATCCAGATGGAGAAAGAAGGCGGTATCGTCCCTATCATCGACATTCGCCCACGTTTGGATTATGGTGAAGGCCACATCGTTGGTTCCCTTAATATACCTGAGGATGAGTTAGATGCCCGCGTAGAGCATGAAGTGCCCAAAGAAGCTACGGTGGTAATTTATTGTCATTACTGCTTGCCCTGCGAATCTCTTCAACATTCGAGAGGTGCCGGAACTCTTTGCACTCTCGGGAAAACATGGCTAAAAAAATTCGGGTTTGCGAATGTAAAGGTACTTAGTGACGATTTGAGCCACCTTCAGTCGGCTGGTGTCGGGATCATCGGTGTTTCCCAGGAGAAAGTCGCATCGGGGTCAACCCCTATTCAACCTCCCTTTTAAAGTCAACAGATGACCACGCGAAGAATAGTATGTTGTTTTTTTTTATTGATCTGCTTAGCTTGCACGTGTTGGATCATGGGAACCTTCGATATCTACGACGTATCGGCGTCCTCGATGGAGGACACGCTTTTCGACGGAGATCGCCTTGTAGTTCGAACGGTTGCAGTCCATGGTCACCATTGGTGGAGTCGACTTGAACCCGAGCGGGGCAAAGTCATTGTTTTCCGAGCCCCTTACGATCGCAAGGTAGTTCTGGTCAAGAGGATCGTTGGTATTGGAGGTAATCGCCTCCGCGTCTATCAAGGAAAGCTGATCGTGGACGGGATTGGTTTGAATGAGCGTTACGTCCGTCATCAACAAACTTATATTGCTGCATCGGATTCCTGGCCCGTGGATGATGGGGAGTCTGCGGGTGTGCGCACCGTGACAGTCCCTAATGGCTCCTATTTTGTCTTGGGGGATAACCGGGATTTATCGTTCGACTCTCGTGGCTTTGGCTCGATTCCAGGAACGGATGTCATTGGAGTAGTAGTATGTGCCATTCATCGCTGGCGCCCCGTGAAAGTCGGAGTCGGGGATATGAATATTGCAGCTCGTCCGGAGGCTTGTTTGTTATCCTGCATAATCGTAGCCAAGGATCTCCTGTGGGACCCGTTGCGCACGCGCTCGGTTGCGGAGTAGGTACACCAGATGAGAGACGCGGCCACCATGGACACTACGCGCGATCAGGGGTCAGCGCGTTAAGATTTTCGGGAACAATCGGGGAACAAGACCTGCCAAACACCCTCGAAAACCGTGTACCACGACATAGGTAAAGACAAGACGAGCCAACTACTTGGTGTTCTTAGACTAGCTTTGCAAGCAGGGGGTCGCAGGTTCGAACCCTGTCACGTCCACCAACTTTTTTTCTGATTGCAAGGCACTTACTGAGTTCATCTTTTCTCCAGCACCTCGTTTTCGTGCACACTGCGCACGAACTGTGCCGTGAATTGTGCTTAGCATTTTCCCGGTCAATTGACGTGGAAACCGTTGCCTGAACCAGCCAGTCTTCCAATTGCGATTCCGATTACATATGTCACCGCCCCCTCGACTGCGCCCACGACGGTCACATTGTCGGATGGTCCTTCCAGCTTTCGCATTATTGGACCGAACCGACACACTTTCACTTCCTCTCCGAATGTGCTTCTGATTCCTGGATGTCAGGAGTAGCGACTCGTGGCACGACGCTCGTACGCCAGGGCCTCAAGAACCTTTTCGGTTGAGAGAGCGTTTTCAGTCGGTAGCGTCAGTTTCGGCCTAAGTCGGCGCAGAATGTCCTCAGCCATGCGGTACCGCACATTTGCTTCGAGGTCGAAACGGCGACTGAGGAACGATTCGACGAGAGCGCATTCATCGTCAGACAGATGAACAGAACCGAGCGGGGCAAGAATAGGAGCCGCGGGAGTCTGTGGGGCGTGCCAGGTGGGTCTTATATCGCTGAATGATGTTTCGCGCACTACTAGCGACCCGGCCACCAAGTCACCAAGCCGCTTGTTTTCCTTTGTAAGCAATGCGCTGACGATTCCAACGGCATAGAAACCGGGCATCCAGTCCACGATCCTCATCAAATTTCGCCCAATGGATTCCACAGGCGTCAGGGGACGTCCTGAATCTTTGATTACGCGGATCTTCGACCAGCGTTTCCCCGGAGTCTGCCCGTTCCAAATGATTTCAAACAGAGCGAAATACCCGAAATAGAGCAGGAAATAAAACAAAAGAAGAATGGCAGCGATCCACTGGGGCGCGATTGGCCAAACAGCGGAAAGACCTCGCATCGCGAATCCCCCGCTGATTCCAACGACCACCCCGATCGCAATCTGAATCAACGTATCCATTGCGAGAGCGATGAAGCGGCTGCCTATCCCGGCAACAGCGAAATCGAGTGCAGTTTGCTCGGGAGTTTCGATGGTAAGCTTGTCAACAAATGAACCCCGAGAATCTTGGGATTCAGGCAAGTCCCAGGACATGATAACCATCCGTTGGCTGGAGAAACGAAAGCCTCATTGGGCGCGCCTTGAGCAGCTCGTGCAGCAATCGAACAAGAGCATCGCCGCGCTCAGCCATAACGAGTTGAAAGAACTGGGCCTATTGTACCGTCAAATCGCATCGGACCTCGCGGCAGTGCGCGAAGATGCCGGCAGTAGGCAACTGTCCGTTTACCTCAATCAACTTCTCGGGCGTACTCACAATTTGATTTACATGGGACATAAGCCCAAGATGAGCGCGCTCGTTCGCTTCTACCGGGATACCTATCCGCAAGTGTTCCGAGAGACCTTGCCGGAAACTCTACTGGCGGTCGCAGTCGTTTTGGTCGCTGCGATAGCCGCATGGGTGCTGACGCTGCGTGATCCCGCATTCGCCTACCGATTGTTGGGCCCGCACATGATCGAAACAATTGAGCAGCGGCAAATGTGGACCGACTCAATCGTCACGATCAAGCCTTTAGCATCTTCGGGAATCATGACGAATAACCTCTCCGTTGCGTTCAGCATGTTCGCACTCGGGATTACGGGAGGTTTGGGAACGCTCTGGATGCTAGCCGTCAATGGGCTGCTGCTGGGCGTCCTCGGAGCGGCTACGGCGCGTGCCGGAATGGCGTTGCAGCTCTGGAGCTTTGTGGCGCCACACGGCGTGCTGGAGTTGCCGGCCATTTTTATCGCGGGCGGTGCCGGACTGGAAATTGCGCGTGGACTTCTTTTCCCAGGCCTGCTTTCTCGGCGCGATTCGCTCGAGACAGCGGGAGGACGAGCAGCGCGGCTTCTGCTGGGAACGATTCCGATGCTCGTCATTGCCGGGCTGATCGAAGGTTTTTTTTCCCCGAGTGCCGCTCCCGTGGCGATGAAATTTGGGCTCGCCGGAGTCCTTTTTGCAGCGCTAATGACCTACCTGTTTCTGATGGGCCGCCCCGCGGCGAAGTTCGTTAGATCAAATTCCGATCTTTGATATCCAGATACTGATTCACCAGCGAAGATGCCAGCATGCCGGGGACCAGCTCGAAAGCAAAAATCCCACGCTGGCGCAGCCCGCGCAAAAGCAGTTCGCGTCGATGGGCGATTTCGAGCGCGGCCGCGTGGCGGTACATGTCCTCGGGCGTTTGCGGAGTGGTTTGCGCCAGCTCCGCGAGATCCGGCTGGCTCATAGCGCTAAACACAACGAGGTGCCGCCGCGTGATCTGCATCGCATATTCAATCACTTCGGGCAGAGTCGGCGTCTCGGCGAAGTCGGTAATCCATACCACAAGACTGCGCCGGTGTTGCGCGCTGAGCAGCACGCGGGCCGCGCTCGAATGATCTGCCTCCGAAGCTTCGCCCCTCACCTGCGCCAGACCGTCGACGATCGTACGCAGGTGTATTGCTCCGCGGCCCGCGGCGATCTTTTGTTGAACTGACCGCCCGTAGGCAAGTAATCCGACCTTGTCACCGCACTGCGTTGCGACTTGTGCCAGTGAGAGCGCTGCGTTAACGGCATAGTCTAGCTTCGAGAGCCGCAGATCACCGTGCTCTTGCTGTACCTGGGCTCGAAGCAGCCGGCCGGCGTCGAGCACGATCCACACCACTTGGCTGCGCTCGATTTCGAAAACGCGCGTAGTGAGATTGTGGCGGCGGGCCGTGGCAGTCCAGCAAATATCACGCAAGTCGTCGCCCGGCCGATAGTCGCGCAGGCTCTCGAACTCCCGTCCTTGACCACGCTGGCGCTTGCGGCGCTTTTCCATTTCCACTTGCTTGCTGCGGATCAGGTACAAAGCGTGCCGGCGAGCCTCCTCGAGGTCGGGAAGGACGCGAACCGTCTGGGAGATTTCAGCGGCGGTCCAGCGCTCGGCAAATCCGAATCGCGATTGATAACGCACGAAAAGCCGGCCCATCCGAACATCGCCACGTTCGCGCGGAAGAATCCGATAGCGGATTTGCTCGCGAGCTCCGGCGGCCACCGTCATTTCAAGTGCCGGAGGAGGGTTGCGCAGCGAGCCCGCTGCTTCGTCAACCACGCCGCACCACAACGCAGCCTTGCCGAAATTCTCAATAGCAATCACAACTTCCGACGGTGTCGCCAGCGATGGTGCATGTTCCCAAATGCGGCTAACCTCGATCTTTTCGGGCCCAGGAAGGCGAAGCAGATCCAGGACGAATGCCGCGACCACCAGAAAATCCCACAAGAAGAGAGCCGCAATTATCCGGGGCGACCACCACGCCGGTACCACCCAAAGCAAACCCAATAACAACGCCACGAAAAACCGCGGTCCGAAGCCGAATGGCAGCCTGCCGAGCGCGTGCAGTCGCGCGGTGGTCTCGGGCGGAGCGAACGGCCGCTGCTCATTCATTGCGCGACGCTCATTTCGGCACTTCCACAGCGCTAATTACTTGCTTGATGACCTGATCGGACGTGAGACCTTCCAGATCGGCTTCGGGTTTAAGCAGGATGCGGTGGCGTAAAACGGGGAGCGCCGCATTTTTCACGTCATCGGGCAGAAGATAGTCGCGGCCGTCCATCCCTGCCATGGCGCGAGCCACGAAAAAAAGTCCGATCGCAGCCCGCGGACTCGCTCCCAGAGAAATTGCCGGCCAATCGCGAGTGCGTCGCGCGAGCGAAACCACGTAGGAGCGAAGCGCCGGCTCCACGCGAACTCGTTCGACCTCTTTCCGTGCCGCCGGGAGCAGCGCGGGATCGAGCGGGGCGAGAGCAATTTCACTCAGGCGCCGGGGGTCAAACCCCGTCTCGTATCGCGAGAGAATTTCGATTTCGTCTTCCGCGGACGGATAGCCCACATGAATTTTAAGAAGGAACCTGTCGAGCTGCGCTTCCGGCAGCGGATATGTGCCCTCGAACTCGATCGGATTCTGCGTGGCGAAAACTGCGAAGTTTTCAGGTAAAGGATACCGCGTACCATCTATCGTCACCTGGCGCTCTTCCATGGCCTCAAGCAGTGCCGCTTGCGTGCGTGGCGACGTGCGATTGATTTCATCAACAAGCAGAAGGTCGGTGAAAACAGGCCCTCGATGCATCGAAAACGTATTGGTGCTCAAATCGAAGACGTTGGTTCCGGTAACGTCGGACGGCATTAGATCTGCCGTGCACTGTACCCGCTGAAAACCGAGGCCGCAGATACGTGCCAGCGATTTGACCGCAAGCGTCTTCGCAAGCCCGGGAACGCCTTCCATCACGGCATGGCCGCCGCAGACCAGAATGATCACGAGCTGATCGACAACCTCACGCTGGCCAATTATGACCTTCGATAATTCACCTCGAACATGCCCTGCAAGTGCGGAAAGGTTTTCCACGGCTAGGTTTTCTCCTGGCGGAATCGCGACCGGACTTCGAGTTTTTCTGCATGCCTTTCCAAATCCTGGACCAGTTCCAGACCCTTTCGAGGCCGCATCTTCGATGCGCGGTTTGCGCTCTCAGCGCGTCCCAGAACATCTTCGGCCCCGAAATTCTTCCACCCGAGACGTTCTTCGGCGGCCCGCGCCAGCTCTCCGTCGGATGTGTCGCTTGCCAAACCCAATTGCCGCGTCAGCAAATAGCGGAGCCGGACATGTGAAACGGACACCGCCGCGGACACTGCTCCGGCACGTTCATATAAGCCACCGAGAGTATCTACATATTCCAGCGGTGACAACCGCGAGACGCTAGGCTGGCGATACACCGGGCCGCTGCGGCGGCTGAACGTAAAAATCACGGCGGCGGCTAGCAACCCGATTTGCACCAGCCCCCAGATGAACGAAGGTCTGCGCGCGTAGCTCCACAGCGAACTGCGCTGCCCGTGAAAGTATTCATCCCAATAAATCTGATAACGTTGATGTGCTGACCAGTTCGAGACCGAGTTCAGAAAAAAAGTGAGATTATCATCTCGGGTGATTCCCGCATTGGTGAGCGGTGTCGAACCGGCCCACCATACTATTTCTCCGTCTCCCAGGAGCCATGTGACAACCGTGTGCGAATCAGCGTCGCCATAGAGCGCAAGTTGCGCTTCGTTGAGTTCCCCCCAATAAGCCTGGGGTTGAATCGAGATGTGGGACGCCCCTCGGGCGAGGCCGCTAGGAATGTTTGCGGAGAAGGTGGTCCACTTCGGATCGGGCGTGATCGACGAAATGTCCGCGCCCGGAAAAAACTCCCGAATATTCGATCCGGTGAACAGCACGTGACCACCGTTGTGAACGAAATCGGCAATCGTCTCGCGCTCTTTAGTTGTGGGTACCTGAGTCGGCTCGGCAAGAATCAGTAGAATATTGCGATCCTCCGTCGGCAGTTCACTTGGTGCCTCCTCCCACCGCCGCACGGGGTAATGCAGTCGCGAAAGCAGCATGTACGCCGCTTCCGCACCCGCTGACTGCGTCGAATACGTCGATGGAATCGGGGAAGGCGTCTGATCGCTCGGCGGCGACAACGCGACCGAAGCTGCAATCATAAGGACAAGCAGAAAACTGCCGATCGCCAGGAGTTTTCGGTCAGATTCTGCTATTCCAAGGGGCATCCGAGCGCCCCCAATTGGCGTAGTGAATCACTGAAGTCTTCTGAACTTGCGGCTCGATTTGCGTACCAGATTCGTTCCAATCGTGACGTTAAAGCCGTGAGCGGCTCTTTGTAATTCTGCTGCGGACTGGCTGCTTCGAACCGCGAGGCATTCAATAGGCGAAGATATTCCCGCGGCGTCTTGGTGCGGTCGCGAGGTAACGCTCCTGTTTCTTCCAGGCGCGCAATCCCAGCCCAGTAGGCGGAATGAACTGCTTCGCGAAAATCGCCGCGCGCGGCTGCTTGCCGGGCTGTTCGTATCCACTCCTGCCAGGTGCGTGCCGTCACGATTGAGGATGTCGGCCTGAACGAATTCACTCCGTCTCGGTTACTCACGAAGCGGAAAACCCAAAGTGCGACAAACGCGACTCCGCCGATCAGTAACAGCCAAAAGAGAATTTGCGCTCCCATGGGATGGCGTGAAATATTTCCAAACAGCGCCACCAGCATTCTCCCAATCCACGCCGCGATTCGTTGGCGAAGTAGTTCCCAAGCCGATGGCTGGCGCACGCCCGCAAATTCCCGGCCGCCGAGTATCTTGTCGAGTGCCGGTTTGGCGTTTACTGGAGCTACTGCTTTTTTGTGTGACCTTTCGATCTCCACCAGCAAGTGTTCGATCCAGGTCTCCGCTTTTAGTGTTGAAGATGCGTCGAGCTGGTCTTGCAGCGGTTTCGTGGAAATGGAGTAGGTTTGTTCGGGAGTGGAAACATTCCAGGAGGAAGGAAGCGCCTTCCGGATCTCCGCGATCTTGACTGCGGATGGGTTTCCTTGAAGCGCAGCGTCTAGCCTGCGCAGCTCGGCGGCAAAGGACAAGACATCGTAATCTCTGTCGGCCGCACCCTGTGAATTTGACCCGGTCGCGGCGTAAGGATTACCTGGCGCGCCATGGCAGGTTGGGCTGAACAGCAAGACGAAAATCAGAAAGGCGCGAAGTTTCATTCGTGACCACTGGAGATTGTTCCTGAACGGCTCATGAAAGCATCGAGGGAAGTCCGCTTGCCGCAGGCGCGATACTTTCATTCGGATTCATCATAATTTGCAAATCGAACGCTTCTTTCCGAACGCGCAAATCATAATAAAAAACCGCGGTGGCAATCGTGAAAAATGGAGTTACAAGTGTTGTCGCGAAAAAACTCCCGAATTGGCTCAGCGCCTGCCAGGTCCTCAACATTCCAGGATTCTTTACGGACAGCGCCATAGCGAATAGAAATGGCCCCACCAGCAGAAGAAAAAAACCATAAAAAAGCGCGAAATACAGCAGGTAAATTACAAAAGCTCGTCCCGCGTTGTCTTTCGTCAGCGCAAAGCTCCGGCTCAGTGACTCGCTGGGTCCCAATTGCTCGAGCAGCGCCGCTGGAACGGCGGTGATCAGGCGGCAGGCCACATAAACGCCCGGAATGATCAGCAGAATGAAACCGGCGAGAGTCGCTAATCCATTCAGCATTAACACGCCCAAAAGTGTTCCTGCTTGGCCTTTCATTCGCCGCAATGATGCACCGATCGAAGTGGGCCGGCCCAGATAAAGCTCGGAAACCGCGTAAACCGTGGCGCCGTGAGCGAAAAGATATGCAACGAAATAAACTACGACTCCCACGATGCTGACGATTACTAGAGTCACCCCAAGCGCGACGGGCGCGGCTTTCGACGCCACGCTTCCCTTCCACAGCATTTGAGCCAGGTTAAACGCGAGAACCATGAGTTGGGGGATCGCGGTGATGCCAACGAACAGCAGAAAATTTCGCCGGTAGAGGGAAAATGTGCGATCGAGAATTTCGCCGAGCGACAACGGACGCAGATCCAGATCTGCCATTCAGACCTCCTGCTCACGAGAGGGCGAGTGAGTTACTCGATTCGGCACTGTATCAAAACATGATAGGAAAGGCGAGATCTAGTCCGGCGGGCCGCCGCCAAGTGGTTACAGAGGATCGTGAGACGCTACGCGCGGGCGGCAACAAGAAGGCTGGTAGGAATGTCAAAAATTAATCCCGGGAAGCTTACGATGCTCCAAGATTGACACCAGAACGCCCCTGGCATATCGTTGGGTTTACCAATATTAGGTCAAACCGTAACTGTCGGTCTAGGAGTGTCCCATGGCGCGCACCGCGAAAATCATCCGGAGTAATATCGGCTCTTTCGTTCCCGCAATAAGGCTCGTTCTCGCGGCGCTGGTTCTCGCAGCCCTCGTCGGCGCATTCTCATACACAGCCCGTGCCCAGGAAGCGCGCCCGGACTTCTTTTTCGGCTCTCACAAGGCCAATCTTTCAAACATTGTCGTGGTCGGCGATTCACTCTCCGCCGGTTTTCAGAGCGATTCCCTGCTCGACACGGCGCAGCCGCACGGCTGGGCCGCAGTCGTGGCCGCGCAAGCGCACACACCGCTCGTTCTGCCTCTGATTGCGCCGCCGGGAATTCCCAGCGTCCTCGAATTGCTCAGTTTCGGTCCGCCACCGCTCATCGAGCCCGCTCCCGGCACGTCTCCGGGCCGCGACGATCCCTTTGTTCAGGCCACCGATCTCGCCGTTCCAGGCGCCGAACTCCAGGATGTACTCACAACCGCGCCCTCGCTTCCGATCGACAGCCTGACCGACTTGGTCATCGGCTTGCCCGGCCTTCTCGACGGAGTTTCGAAAACTCAAGTGCAATGGGCGCAGACTCTGCAGCCCACTACAATCTTTCTTTGGATTGGAAGCAACGACATTCTGGGAGCCGCGTCCATCGCGGATCCCTCCGCAGCCACTCCGCTCAACAATTTCGCCTCAAACTACAATAAATTGCTCAACGAATTGTCGCAGACCGGCGCAACGCTCGTCGTTGCGAATATTCCGGATGTCACCGTCGTCCCATATTTCACGCCCGCGGCCACCATCGCGCAGGAAGCAGGACTTCCTCAGTTCGTAGTCGACCCTATTCTCGGAATCGGCCCGGGCGATTACGTCCTTCCCGACGGCGTCGCGCTCGTTCCCGGCATTCTCACCGGCTCAATAAAGGGCCCGCTGCCTTCCAGCGACGTCCTCCGCGCGCCCCAAGTCCTCGAAACTCGCGCGATCATCGATGCCTACAACATAATTATCGCGGTCGAAGCGTTTACCCACGGCGCCGTTCTCGTGGACATCCACGCTCTCGCCGACCAAATCCGCTCGCAGGGTATCGAAGCCGACGGCCACCACTTGACCAATGCCTTTCTTGGCGGCGCATTTTCACTCGACGGGATCCATCCCACCAACACCGCCTACGCCGTGATCGCCAACCAATTCATCACTGCTCTCAACCAGCAGCGCGGAACGAACATTCCGCTGGTCGACATCAACCTCGTGGCCAGCACCGATCCGCTGATTTTCTCGGAATTGGCCCCGGCTACTTCGATCGGCAAGCACGTGACTCCGGCCGTTGCCGCATCCATGCGCGCGCTCTTTCTGCATACGTCGTCGCAAAAGTAAAAAACGAAATTCCGGTCAGCCGTGAAACCGCTTCGTTCGCCGGCGATACTCCGATTTTCGTCAGGGCACGACTTTTTACCCTGAGCCTGCGAAGGGTAGTCGTGCCGTAAATTGTGCAAATCAGTCCGGCTTTAGCCGCTGAGGGACGCAGTTTGCGGTTGTGACACAATCTCCTACGCCCTCGCAGAAGCCGCCGGTTTTGCTGGCTGAGCTTTCGCGATCAGGCGTCCCACCGCCGGCGCGATCATCCGCACTTCGTCCATCAGTTGCGCGAACTGCTTCGGATGGAGCGACTGCGCCCCGTCCGACAGAGCGTGCTCCGGGTCTTGATGCACTTCGATCAGCAAACCGTCCGCCCCCGCCGCCACCGACGCTCGCGCCATCGACGCCACTTTATCGCGCCGCCCCGTGCCGTGTGACGGATCCGCAATCACCGGCAAATGCGAAAGCTGTTTGATCACTGGAATCGCCGCAATGTCCATCGTGTTGCGCATGTAGGTGTCAAACGTGCGAATTCCGCGCTCGCACAGCATCACGTTGTAATTTCCGCCCGACATGATGTACTCCGCGCTCAGCAGCAGCTCTTCAATCGTGGCGGACATCCCGCGCTTCAGCAGCACCGGAACGCTGTTTTCTCCCAGCGCGCGCAGCAAGTAATAATTCTGCATGTTGCGCGCACCCACCTGCATCACGTCCACATACGGCCGCATCATTTCAATCTGCGAAGGATCCATCACTTCGCTCACCACCAGCAGCCTGTTCTTGTCCGCGGCCTCGCGCAACAGCTTCAACCCCTGCTCGCCGAGCCCCTGAAAAGAATACGGCGAGCTTCGCGGTTTGAACGCTCCCCCGCGCAGCAATTTCGCCCCTGCGCGAGCCACGCGCTCGGCAATTTCGCCAATCTGCTCTGCCGACTCCACCGCGCACGGCCCCGCCGCCACCATCACCTCCGCTCCGCCCACCGACACGCCTTTGCCCAATTCAATGATCGATCCCTCCGGCCGGAAATTCCGCGATGCCAGCTTGAACGAATGCGTGATTCGTATGATTCCTTCCACGCCCGGTGACGCAACCAGAGTTTCAAGCTCGCTCAGATGCTGCTCGATTTTTCCTACCACTCCGATCACCGCCCTTTCCTCCCCGCGGCTCAAATGCGCTTGGCAGCCGCACTCCTTGATTCGCTCCACCACATGATTGATCTGCTCTTCCGTTGCATTCGTCGCCATGTTGACGATCATGATTGCTCCCTTAATTCCGCTGTCGTGTTGTTCTCCGTCTTTGCCGAAACGTACGAACCCAGAATCCGCATATCCACCGCCAGTTTCTCCAACTCGCCCAGCGCCTTGGCAACTTCCGGGTCGCCAGCCGTCGCTTGCAGGTCCAGATAAAACCGGTATTGCCACGGAAGCCCGTGCACCGGCCGGCTCTCAATTTTCATCAGATTGATATTCCGTCGCGCGAACGGCTCCAGCGCGTAAAAAAGCGCCCCCGGAAGATGCGCGAGCCTGAACACCAAAGAAAGTTTGTCCGCTCCTTTCGGCGCCGTTTCCGTAGCCGGTGCCAGCAGCAGGAACCGCGTGTAATTTTCAGCATCGTCTTCCAAATGCTCGCGCAGGATTTGACCTCCATAAATTTCGGCCGCGCGTCTGCTCGCAATCGCGGCTCGCGTGCGATCTCCCGCTTGCACGATTTCGCGAACGCTTCCGGCTGTGTCGTCGGTCGCAATTCTTTTCAACCCCGGGCGAGCGCTGAAAAATTGTTCGCACTGCGCCAAAGCCACCGGATGCGACTCCACAATCGCCACTTCATCAATCGTTCCGCCGCGCGGCCCGATCAGGTTGTGCTCGATGCGTAGTATCACCTCGCCCACGATAGTCAGCGGGCTTTCCACCAGCAGATCGAACGACCTGTGCACCGGCCCCGCCAGGCTGTTCTCGATCGGCGCCAGAATGTAATCCGCCGTTCCTTGCGCGATTGCTCCGAATGCCGCTTCAAACGTAGGAAGCGCCACCAAGCGAACCTCGCCCCCCAGCAGCTTCACCACCGCTTGCTCGCTGAACGCGCCGCGCTCTCCCTGAAACGCCACGCGCGTATTGCTCGCAACTCTCATGCCGCGTCCGGCTTCCGTCGCTTCTCACGCAACTGCGCCCCGTCTTTTTTCGGCGTCGCGGCTCCGTAGCCGTAACTCTCTTGAACGCGAATCGACTCGTTCAGAATCAGCTGGTAGATTTTCTCCACCGCTTCTTCGTCCAACGGTCCCGGGTTCACTTCCTTCATCCGCGAAAGAATTTCCCGCTCGCGTTCCGGAACGCGAAGCCGCAGCCCCGCCTCTCCCTTCAGTCTTCCCACTTCCAGCGCAAACGCCGCCCGCACGTTCAGCAGGTGCAGCAGCGTCGTGTCAATCGCATCAATTTTCGTTCGCCAGTCCCCAATCTTCATCCCTCTCATCCCGCCTCCTCGACTTTTCCTCAGAAACAAAATGCCCGACGACAACGCCCCAAAAACAAAAAAGCCGCGTCCTCTCGGTGAGAGTCGCGGCCGGCGTCTTAAGACTTGCTGCGGGTTTTGTCTGCTAGCTTCTCAGTTCATCCGAGCGCGTCTCGCCGGTCCGCCCCGTAAAATAAAAGCGGTAAGCATAGCCGAGACAGTAAGTAAACAATCCCATCGCGCGTTTCCAATTTCCCTTTCGATTGCCTCAACCCCTGCAATCGAACTGTAACTATACGAAAGCCTTGCACATGCGTCAAGACTTTCATACTGGCGTCCCCAGCCAGCCCTTTTCACTTGTTCAGGCGTGTAAATCCTAGGCAGCTCATGAACACACCAATCCCCATTTGACAGGTATGGTATAATGGTAAACTATCATGATAATACACTCAAAATACGATACTTACCACGCTCTGAGACGGGCTAAATGAACGCCCCCGCGGTTCGGCCCTTCAGGGGCACCCCGCGGCCTTCCGACAAGAAACTCCGAATTTCTAATCGAGAACTCGATTTATTAGAACCCCTCCTAACTTACACAAAACAAACGACCGCACCCCGTTCTAATCGAGAACTTTCGACCATCCTGCGTTTCGACCCTGTCGCCTACGACAAGAAAAAGGCGGAAGCTCGTGGCGTTTATTCAACACTGCAAGCCTCCGCCTTGGATCACTCAGAACGCGACCGCTCAATGCTTATCGATTGCTCGAGCCGCCCTGATGACCGCCTTGATTTCCCTTTTGGTTCCCTTCGCGTCCTGACTCACGTCCGGATTGAGAACCCTTCTTCGAATCCTGCTTTTGATTGTCGGCCATGGTTTTTCTCCTTGTATGTTTTGCTGCACTGCCGCTCCAGTATCAGACCCGCGCCAAGGCCTTTCTATTCGGATGTTCCTGTAATCTCATCCGAAGAAACTGGTAAGCGCCTACAGCGAAAGCCCTACAAGAATTCTGAAAGGCCGGTGTTGCAAAATTGTTTTGCTTCCGCTAAACGGAACATCCCACTGAAGATAATCGAGCGGCTGCGCAGAATTTTACTTGTCGCTGGAAACCAAGGATTCTTTCAGCCCCAGCGCGTCAATGTAGAACCGGTTGACGTACTCCTTCACCATCCGTGTAGTAGAGAAACGTGGTGCCGCACCTTTTATCGCTTCCTTCATTACCTGAACGAATTCGTGCGGAATCTCGTCGTCGGAACGCCGGTAATAAAGCGGAATGATCTGCTCTTCAAGCAAACGGTAGAGCGCATCGGCATCCACATTGGTTCGGTCACCTTCAACCGGATCGCCGCCGAAAGCCCAGCCGTTCTTCCCGTTGTACCCTTCCAGCCACCAGCCGTCGAGAACGGACAAGCTCGGCACGCCATTCACGCCCGCCTTCATTCCGCTTGTGCCACTCGCTTCCAGCGGGGGCAGCGGATTATTCAGCCACACATCCACTCCGCGCACCATTCGCTGCGCCAGATGCTGGTCGTAGTCTTCCACGAACGCGATCCGCGCGGCGAATTCGGGATCCCGCGCCAGTTGAAACACTCTCTGAATCAACTGCGCGCCACCCACATCCGAGGGGTGCGCTTTGCCCGCAAAAATGATTTGCACCGGCTGCAGCGGATTCGTCAGCAGGCGTTTCAGTCGCCCCAGATCGTGGAGAATCAGGTCCGGCCGCTTGTAAGACGTGAATCGTCGCGCAAAACCGATCGTCAGAATCCGGGGATCGAGCAGCGCGCCGAACGCAATGGCACTCTCTGCGCGAACGCGTCTCTGTTTCCATTCTTCGCGGGCGCGCTCGTTGATGTCCGCAATCAACAAGCCTTTCAACCGGCTCCGCAGCCACCAGAGTTCTTTGTCCGGAATTGCGTCGATCCCTTGCCAAATCTTGGCTCGATCCTGGTCACGCACCCACGTCTGACCTATATATTTGTCGAGCATTGGCTGCAACCACAGCGGATCCATCCAAGTGCCCAGGTGCACTCCATTGGTGACCGCGGTAATCGGTATGTCTGCCGCCTTTTTATCCGGCCAAACCGCCGCCCACATTTGCCGCGCCACCTCGCCGTGCTTTTTGCTCACTGCATTGCAAAACTTCGCCATGCGCAGCGAAAACACCGTCATGTTGAATCCCGCGTTTGGGTCGGTGGGAGAAACTCCCAGTTGCAAAAGCCCATCCCGATTGGTTGCCAAACTATCGTACAAATGGCTGAAATATTTCTCGATCAGCGGGAAAGGGAAAACGTCGGTGCCGGCCGAAAGCGGCGTGTGCGTGGTGAAAATAGACGTGTCGCGAACTTGCGCAATGGCCTGCTCGAAGCTTTTTCCACCTTCCACCAGCATGCGAGCTCGCTCCAGCAGAGCAAGCGCCGGATGCCCTTCATTAATATGCACAGCCGCGGGGTGGATGCCCAAAGCCTCCAGCACCCGCATCCCGCCGATGCCCAATACGATTTCTTGCCGCAAGCGCTGCTCGGGATCGTTGGTGTAAAGACGCTGGGTGATCGTCCGGTCCCAGGGCTGATTCCCCTCCACATCGGTATCCAGCAAATAAACCGGAACCCGGCCGATGTCCACGCGCCACACTTGCACGTGAACCGGAGGATCGAACAACGGCACTTGCACGCGAAGCGGGCGATTATCTTTGTCCAGAACCTGCCGGACTGGATCGTAAGTCCGGTCGAGTATTTTCTCGTCGTCTTCCTGCCAGCCGTCGTCCCGCAGTTTCTGCGAAAGATACCCGCGAGAATAAATCAGTCCCACCGCAGCCACCGGAATTGCCAGGTCGCTGCACTCTTTAATGTAATCTCCCGCGAGAACTCCCAGGCCGCCGGCATAAAGCCGCAGAGAATGATGGAACGCGTACTCCGCCGAAAAGTACGCGATGGGCGCTTGAGGTTCGCCGTACTCCGCCGTGAACCAACCGGTCTGCGACGCGATATTTGCTTCAAATTCTTCCATCACCGCGTCGTATCGCTGCAAGAATTCCGGATCGTTTGCTGCTTTTTGAAGAATTTCCTGCGGCAACTGCGCGATCATTCGCAAGGGATTGTGATCGCTTTCCCGCCAGGCCTGCAGATCGAGAGCTCGAAACATGTCCCGTGCATGCGGTTTCCAGCTCCACCACAAATTCAACGAAAGGCGCTCGAGCCCCCGAATTCTTTCCGGCAAATTGGGAAGACGCGGTGGCAGGTTGGAGTTTTCGTCTCTGAGACTAATTCCAAGATTCATTCTGGTCCCTTTCGAATCTACGATTCCGAAGACGCCAGTCTGGATGCGCTGGCGGAATCCCAAACAGCGTCAATATATCGTGCCTTCAACCTCGCAATCTTGCAACGCCGAACGGAAACCTTGGTGCTGCAATGCACATTTAGATTTAAAAACGCGTTGGAAGTCGCCAAATATTTCCCGCACGAACGGCCGACGGTTGTGTCCTTGGCGGCTAACTCTCACGATGATAGATTCGCGCTGCCTGTTTCGCTTCCATCGCGCCACGGCCTGTTAGTGCAGGCCACTTGTCCGAATGTCACAGAGCACTCCAGTTCGCGATGCTGCTTCCGGCCAGCCGGAATCAGCAGGCCATACCTCCGGCCTCGCCGCTCGCCTGGGAATTTTCGACTCGACCATGGTCGTGATGGGCGGCATCGTCGGCTCCGGCATCTTCATCAACTCCTACGTCGTCGCGAAACTGGTGCACACGCCCGCCATGATTCTTGGCGCCTGGGTGGCCGGCGGCCTTCTTGCGCTGGTCGGCGCGTTTATTTACGCCGAACTGGCCAACCGCATGCCCAAAGTCGGTGGGCAATATGCTTACATCCGCGAGGCTTACGACCCGCTGCTGGGTTTTCTCTACGGCTGGGTCAGCATTCTGGTGATTCACGCCGGCGGGACGGCTGCCGTCGCCGTAACCTTCGGAAAATATTTTCGCGAGTTCTCTCACAGTGCCGTGCCGGAAAAGGTCGCTGCGATTTCCGTCGTCGTCGCGCTTACCGCAATCAACTGCATTGGTGTGCGCGCGGGGAGCGGCGTGCAGAGTTTTTTCATGGTTTTGCGCATTCTAGCGATCGTAATGATCGTCGGCTGCGGCGCGTGGTTTCTTCTTCGGTCTCCCGCCGCGCCTCATCCGGCGTGGCGTCCGTGGCTGGACCGGCCGCCTTCGTTCGACCTCTTAACAGTTTTTGGAGCAGCGCTGATTCCTGTGATTTTCGCCTACGGCGGCTGGCAGACCTCGAATTACATCGCCGGCGAAATTCGCGAACCCCGCAAAAATCTTCCAAAAGCTCTCTTGCTCGGGGTCGTCGGAGTCATCGCACTGTACGTTTCCGTGAACATCGTTTACGTGCAAGCGCTCTCTCCGGCAGGATTGGCAGACACGACTACGCCGGCCTCGGCGGTGATGCGCGCCGCATTGGGAAACTTCGGTGCAAAGCTGATAGCGGTCACGATCGCAATATCCACTCTTGGATTTCTGAGCCAGGCTATGCTCACGTACCCGCGCGTCGCTTTCGCTATGGCGGAAGACGGCGTACTCCCTCGTGCGTTTGCACACCTGGGATCGCGCAGCCGGGTCCCTGTGGTCGCCATCATTCTGCAGGGCGCCATTACCAGCGCGGCCGTGCTGCTCGGCACGTTCGAGCAACTCCTGAGCTATGTTGTGGTGATGGACTGGCTGTTCTTTGGACTCACCGCGACCTGCCTTTTCGTTTTTCGACGCCGCCAGGCACGCGCGGAGGTCCTGCCGAGCGCTTCCACGGGCTTCCGCGTTCCTGGACACCCGTGGACCACTGCTCTTTTCGTATTGGCGGCCTGGTTGATAGTTCTAAACACAATTTACAAATATCCTCGCAATGCCGGCGTCGCCATGTGTATTCTGCTCGCCGGGGTCCCTGTCTATTACTTGTTACGCGGGCGCGCAAAACGCACCCCCAGTTCCGAGTGAGTTCCGTCCATGAGCCCTCAAAGACGAGAGATTCGTTCGGCGTATATCGAATGGGCAAAACTGCGCTCCGCTGCGCGCTACAATCTCGCCGCGAGCGACGTCCTCCATTTTCCGCTGAGCGAACTCCCCGTGCGCATCGAAGATTTGGAAATCTCCGGGCCAAGCGGGTATGGCTACCAACCGCTGCTCGAACGTCTCTCCGCCAAAGCGAATATTCCGGTCGAAAACATCGTTCTCGCGCAAGGAACTTCGATGGCGAATCATCTGGCCATGGCCGCCCTGATCGAGCCTGGCGACGAAGTGCTGATCGAGGAGCCTTCGTACGGGGCTATCGTTTCCGCCGCGGAATATCTGGGCGCAAAAATCCGCCGCTTCCCCCGAAAGTTCGAATCCGGATTTCAAATGGACCCGCGCGAGGTGGAACGCAGCATCACTCCTCGAACGCGATTGATCGTAATCACAAACCTCCACAATCCCAGCGGCGTGCGCACGCCGGACGCAGCCATGCGCATCGTCGGCGAAATTGCCCGCAGTCTCGGCGCGCACGTGCTCGTAGATGAGGTTTACTTGGAAACTTGCTTCGATTCGCCGTGGCAGTCTTCGTTTCTTCTGGGACAAAATTTCGTGGCCACCAGCAGCTTGACGAAAGCGTACGGGCTCTCCGGGTTACGCTGTGGCTGGATTTTTGCCGCCAAACCTCTAGCCGAGCGCATGTGGCGATTAAACGATCTCTTCGGAGTTATGGGCCCGCATCCCGCCGATATGCTCAGCGTGATT
>Ga0181531_10000018_pt1 | contig 156615 bp, 136 predicted proteins | sample PEATcosm2014_Bin_38_FD_119743 | JGI IMG/M metagenome (GOLD analysis project Ga0181531, IMG submission 119743) | Peatland microbial communities from MTU Mesocosm Facility, Houghton, MI, USA - PEATcosm2014_Bin11_10_metaG | ecosystem: Environmental > Terrestrial > Soil > Wetlands > Peat | place... | reverse complement strand
GGTTTGGGCTGTTCCGATTTCGCTCGCCGCTACTTTCGGAATCTCTGTGATTTATTTTCCTCCAGGTACTGAGATGGTTCACTTCCCTGGGTTAGCTCATACCCGCCTATGTATTCAGCGGGCTGTAACGGGAGTTCATCCCGTCGGGTTTCCCCATTCGGAGATCCTCGGATCAAAGCCTGCTTGCGGCTCCCCGAGGCTTATCGCAGCTAGCCACGTCCTTCATCGCCTTCTGGCGCCAAGGCATTCACCGTACGCCCTTAGTAGCTTAATCATAAAACTTACTCAATCCGTCTTCTGCCAGACTCCGCTCCGGACTTTCATCCGGCGCGATTCACACGGTGCTTAGTCCGTGCTTTTTAAATCCTGCCATCAACGTCCCGATTCTTCCAGTTCCATACATCCTCGCAACAAATCTTCTCGCAACCCGGGCATGGGCCGCGAAGAAGTCTTTATGATTTTTTTTGGAAAACCACTCAGGTATTCGTTGCAGGCTTTCGATTCTGAAATCTTCGGACTCCGCTGCAGCTTGCGCTGCGGCGGTTTGAATAAGCCGCCTTTTCTTCCACAGTATTGCTCGATTCTCGAGCAAAACTTGTAAATAATCCGCACCATTGCCCCAGCAGGGACCGTAATCCCTGCCGAGTTATCGGCGCGAACTTGCCAGCCTTTCTGTTGTCAAAGAGCGTTTTATTCCGAGTCCATCGGAATGCCTCAATCGCATTGAGGCTTGTCTGGCGGGTCTTATCTGATCGCGTTCCGCGATCTTGCCTTCCAGCTCTGCTTTTGCTTCCGTGTTAGATGAATCGTGACCGCAGGAGGGCTTTCTTGCCTACCTACTACTCACTCTCCACTACTCACTTCCACAAAATAAAAAACCCGGCGTCGAGCGCCGGGTACAGCCACCCACACTTAGGTGGCTCCACGCGATGCTCGACATATTTCTAGCCTGTGCTCGTAAAGAACCTCACTATAGGATCTACTACTTGGCCTTCGCTTGGTATTACGCTGGGAAGACGCTTCTTCGACCCGACTGTGATGCCCCTGCTGGCTCAGCTACCCCCGAGCCATTTGTAAGTATACCCACTTTTCTGTATTCGTCAAGTCCCTGTAACAAATTATTTTCGGTAGCCTGTGGTTTTAATGTGCAAATCTCATGCTCTCTTTTGCGATCCCCATACTACCATTAATCTTCTCTGACCTCCAAGCACCTCTCTCTCATCAAACCTGGCGTGCATGGCTTTGTAAGTGCCATATCGTTCCGCACCTTGCGAAGGCCAGCAGCGATACAATACAGGCTTCCCAGAATGCCGTCCTCCACACCTCAGGCATCTCCCGTCCCGCCAGCTGCTTTTCGCCGGGATGCGCGGGCACCTTACCTCCTGCAACCATCATCCGACTTGCCCCTCATTCGTAGAGTTCACTCCGCGCCAATAGCGTGGTGGCTCTGGTGGAATGTTCTGAGTCTCGACGCTCCCGCGGTTGCGTGCCTCTGGGCGATACTTTTTCTTCGTTCCGCTGGAATCCGTCCCCCGCTCTCCACTCTTTCCGCTCTTGCCATCGCCGTCTGGCTCATCTACACATTCGACCGTTTGCTTGACAGCCGCACATCGCGCAGCCACAACGAATTGCTCCTTCAAAAGCGCCACTTTTTCTGCGCTCGTCATCGTTTCGCCTTTACGGCAATGGCCGTCGCAGCAAGCGTCGTGCTGCTCTTTCTCTGCAAAGAGTATCTACCACTCGCCGCTTTGCGAGCGGGCCTATTCTGGGGAGCCATTGTCCTTCTTTATCTTTGCTTCATTCACTCTGGGGCGCGCGGCGCGGCGGGGTTGATGCCTAAAGAAATCGCTGTTGGCTTGATTTTCGCCGCAGGTACAAGTGTCCCGCTCTGGTCCTTAGGGGAGCGAATCTCGCTTCATTCCGCAATGGTCACGCTGCTTTTTGGACTGTTGTGTTCGTTGAACTGTCTCGCGATTGAGTGCTGGGAGTCGTCTTCTCCCGAGAACTCTCTTCTTAAGCCAACTCCTTGGATCGGCTGGACGGATCTTCATCTAAACCAATTGGCAGCGTTCGTCGCGATTGCTGCGCAACTCGCCAGGTTTCTTCCGGGTTCTCGCGAACTGCCTCTTCTGGCAATTTCTCTAGCAGCTATCCTTATCCTGCTTCTAAACATCAGCCGCAAAAGTCTCTCGCAGGAATCCTTGCGCGTCCTGGTGGACGCCGCTTTAGTCGTCCCGGCGCTATTGGCACTCTTTTACTGACGCTCCGAAGGACTCTGCACATGAACTGCGACCTCATCGCTCCCCACTACCAATCGCTGGAATATCTTACGTTTGGCAAATCCCTGGAACGCCGCCGCTTTGCGTTTCTTTCCGCGGCTGTAGCGGCCCGTAGCGCTATCCTCTGCGGCGGTGGTGACGGCCGATTCCTGGCCCGACTTTTACTGGCCAATCCGTTGGTTCGTGTTGATTTTGTCGAAGCCAGCGGCAAGATGATCGAACTGGCCGAGCGCCGCATCCGGGCCCTTGGACACGCTTTCCGCGCGAGGGTTCGCTTCGAGGCTTGCGATCTGCGACACTTCAAACCACGGCAATCGAATTACGATCTGATCGCCACTCATTTTTTTCTGGACTGCTTCTCGCAATCTGAAGTGTCCGAACTTTCGCAGCGTCTGGCTTCCTGGGCATCTCCCCAGACGCAATGGATCGTCTCCGAGTTTCAGGAAGCGCCCGGAGTTTTCGCAAACCTCGCCAGCCGCGTTCTCATTCGTGCCCTTTACGCCGCGTTTCGCATCTCCACAGGCTTGCGCATCACGCATCTGCCCAATTACGAAGCCGCGTTAGCCGCCAATGGCTTCCGCCTCCAATGCGACGAACACTCCTTCGCCGGGCTTCTCCGCTCATCCCTCTGGAAACGTGTCATCTAGTTCGCCACGTTTATGACGGCTGTGCGCGCCTATGCAATGCACTTCGCTCAATCCGGCCGTTTCGAGACTGTCTATTGTTTCTGAGCTTCGACTTTGGCGTCCCGTTCCCGCGTCATATCCGCGGCTTGCTGGACAGTGGTCGATGGCGGCAAACGTTGAAACCGAGTGTCTACTTCCCTCTGCCGCACGCCAATTGTTTTGAAGAACAGCGCCTTCCCGTCCATCTTCACGTCCAGCATGATCATCTCCCAGCAGCCCGGCCCCATCTCCTGTTCCTTCACCATAAACGTCCCGCCCTTATCCAAATGCCCCAATAGGCCGCCGCCAAATTTCACCTCGCTTGTGAGGCGTCCGTTCATCTCGGCAAGCCGCTTTTGCTTGACGTTCAGGGTTAGCGTTCCCTCCATGTGGTGAAAAACGTTCCCTTCGTGGCCTAAAGGATGAAATTTTGGGTTGGGCGTAAAATGCAGCCGGAGCAGGTCTCCTTCCTCCGCTTCCTTTTGAAACAAAAATGCGTTGGGAATGAGTTCGAGCAGGTTTCTTGCCTGCTTTGCGTCTTCCTGCTGCTCCCGCTCTTCCTTCTTTAAGCGGCCTGAGTTGTTCAGTAAATCCCCTATTCGTTCATCCTCGACTTTTCGCTCCTGTTCACTCAGAGGCTTGCCATTCACGGCGATCAATCGCTGGAGCTCCAAGTCTCGTGACTGGCACGTCGAGAACAACAACTCCTTGCCGTTTTTCTCGGTCAGCTTGCGATAACACCACAACGAGGTGTCGTGAATCTGGGCGTCGATTTCGTGTGTAAGAACGTCGCGCACGGTTTGAGACCAGTCTTTTTCCGACTGGGCTTGCGTGGCAGCTTGCACCGGGTGGCCTACCCAGCCTGAGGAATCAAGACTTAAGGCCAGCAGAAGGGTAGCCAAAGCTAGTAAGACCTTTCCTTCCGGGCTTGCTTTGGAGCCACTCTTTTTCACTTTGTTTGTCCCGTAAGAATCCGGCGCCTTTTTCAGTCTGTGCAAGCTAGATGGCCTTGCCGCGCAAAGAAAATTCGTGCTGCCGCGCTCAGTTTGAGCAGAGGTTCTCTATGCTCGTTATATTTAAATGACACAGTTTGTGAGACGCAGCGATACAGGGTTTCACTGACTTTTAGAAGTTTTCAGTGGGAGCACAAAACCACGGGCCTTGGCTGATTTTTATTGAGGCTAATGAGGCAAGACGTCCACAATCGGTTTGCCGGCCTTCGGAACATCCGCGGGATAGTCTTCTCCGAGCAACGCAGCCAAGGTAGCCGCAATTTGATTCTGCGTTACCGCTGCAATGTGCGAGCGTTCACCCAGCGCGGCCGTATCCGGCCCAAGAAACGCTATCCAGATGTATTTCGAATCCGGCAGTTTTTCGCCGTGGTCTCTCCACTTATTGTGCTCGGCCTTTCCGCGTCCATGGTCGGGAGAGAAGATCAGGGTCGTGTTCCCGCGATATTCCGGCATGGACTGCACGGTCTCCCACAAAACGCGCACGTAATCATCGGCGCGATGAGCGGCATTCAGATATTCCTTGTAGTTACCCGCATGCGCCCAATCGTCCGTCTCGCCCAAAGAGAGGTAAAGAATCCGCGGCTTTTTCTCTTTCAAGTATTCCATTGCTGTGTAAAAGGTAATCGGGTCGAAGGGTTCATCGTCCCAAACGCGCGGGGTCTCGGCTTTCAGGCGATTCAAAAGCTCCAAGCGCGGCGTCTGAGGAATTGCGGTCAGCGGAGTATAGCCCGCGTTCACAAGGAATCCCGCCCGCTCTGCGTTGAAAATATACGGAAAGAGATCCCACGCTCCGAATGCCGCGATGTCTCCTTGGAAGGATTGCTTCTGTTTCAGCCACTCGAAGACCGTTCCATTGGGGTTTAAGAATTTGTTGTTGCTGTTGATGCGGGCGTCCGCAAAACCGCACAGCGTCTCGTTGTAGCCTGGGTAGGAAAAGTTCAGCCCGTTCGTGACGTACGCGTCAGAACCCTTTTCGCGATTCCCATAAATTTGCCCATTCTTGCTGACCACGCTCCAGAGGAACGGCATTAACGCCGCGCGCCGTTCTTCCGTTGTATCGCGCCAATAAGCCTTCTTCAATGCGGCCACGTCGTCAACCTTGCCCTTCTGCTTGTCCGTGAGGCTCGCTTCGGCCCCGTTAAAAACCTCTTCCCAGCGCAGGCCGTCGGTCATCACGAAAATAATGTTCCGCGTTTTGCGTCCTGCCGGCCCTTGGCCAAACAGGGCCGCAGCCGCGGCGAGAAAAATAAATACCGCTATGGGAAATTGATGCGCTGCACTTTTCATGAAGAAGATCTCCTGAAGTAACTGGCCGCTGGCGCAACCCTTGGGTTTTGTTTCATCCCAGGGTGCGGATTTTTGACTTTCAATTCCTGCGCTGCTCAACCTGTCGCCATGCCTCCTCGAGACCCCGGGCGGCAATTTGTTTTTCAAGTTCAATGCGGTCGATGGCCCTCGGGGATGCATCGAGCATCGAGCGAATATCCCGCAGGTGCCTCTCGGAGCCGGCTTCCCGATAATATTCCAGTTTGCGCAGGATCACGTACTCCAAAGGCGCGACAACCAACTCCTGGCCTTCCACTTCTAACCGCCGCGCCCGCGCCAAGCCCCAGGCGTGCAACGGATCACGTCCGCTCAAATAGATGTCCGCCTTGAAGCCACTCTCCTCGTGAATGATGTTGAAGTGCCCGCGTTGTTCGCGCGCCGCTTCCACCGCGATCACGTCTGTTGGCGGGCAATAGAATTCCGTTGGCGGAAATAACTCGAGCAGCCTCGCAATCTGCTCCCGAGCCAGCACCACGATCAAATTCACGTCGTGGGTCAGCCGCGGCTCTCCATAAACGATGACCGCCACGCTCCCGCTGACCATATAAGCCACGCCCAGCGCGTTTAGCCGCTGCGTGAATATCAGAAAAAGATTAGCTTCGGGCATACAGGAAAATTTCGCGGACGGCCTGGTGAATGGCTTCCTCGCTCCAATCCGGGTGTTCCGCGCGCAACGCAGCCGCCTTTAGCTGCGGGGCGGAATCGTACAGACGTTCGGTCGCGCGCAATTTCTGCGCCGGCGTCATGGCTTGCAACACCCGTTGTATTTCGGGTTCCATCGCAGACACCAATTGTAGCTGGTTGCACGGGTGCCCGGGCCTCGAGTTTGGAGGCCGCATACCGATTGTTTAGATCGATGGATTCGGGAGACTTCTCCGAGAGTGAAGGCAAGCCCTCTTCCCTCACGGCGCCTGAGCAGGCCGCAATAAATATGGTAATTGACTTCGCACGCCGCCGGGCAACCCGCCCTCGAAGTAATGTGCAACAAAAAGGTTGCCCTTTTTTGCGAACAGCGCTAATATGCAACCCGGAGGTTGCTTAAATGGCCGACCGCATCGAAAAGCGCATCGAACTTGCAGCCCCTATCTCCCGCGTCTGGCGAGCCCTCACGGACTACCGCGAGTTCGGCGAGTGGTTCCTCGTAAAACTCGATGGCCCCTTCGTTCCCGGCCAGGTCTCGACCGGCCACATCACCTATCCCGGCTACGAACACGTAAAATGGGAAGCCGTCGTCCAAAAGATGGAGCCCGAGCGCTATTTTTCCTACACCTGGCACCCCTATGCCGCGGACCCCAACGTGGACTATTCGCATGAGACTCCCACTCTCGTAGAATTTACACTGGAAGCCACTCCTACAGGCACGCTTCTCACCGTCACCGAAACCGGTTTTGAGAAAGTCCCCGCCGGCCGTCGTCCGGACGCTCTCCGCATGAACGATCGCGGCTGGACGCAGCAGATAAAGAACATCGAGAGTTATGTCGCAAAGAGGCCGTAGCATCGGAAGGACACCGCGCCGCACCCCGGCGCTAATCTTTGCGGCGCTTGGCGACGAAACGCGGCTAATACTTGTCGCTAGACTCAGCCGCGGCAAGCCGCACTCCATCTCTGCATTAACTCGTGGCTCAAAGCTCACACGCCAGGCCATCACGAAGCATCTTCGCGTTCTAGAGCGCGCAAAAATCGTTCGCAGCGTCCGCACCGGCCGCGAGAGCCTCTTCGAATTCGATCCTCAACCCATCGAAGAAATGAAAACCTACCTCAATCTCGTCTCCCGGCAATGGGACAACACGCTGTCCAGGCTTAAATCGTTCGTTGAGAGCTAAGCCTGAAAAGGCCGTAGCTCGAAGGGACTACCGCGAGAAACACGGAAGAGCTGTCAGGACAAATCCGGATTTGCAAAGCCGCTACTGCTTTTCCGCGCTCTTTTTCGGAAAGTTAAAGGATCTTTCCACCGCGTCTTTGGGATCGCTCGAGAACTCGTGGTCGCGCCAGAGCCATCGCATCATTTCCGGCAAAATCGCTCCACCCATTTTCTGCCCGTGCTTGTTCATCCCCCACGCGTAATTCACGTCGTAGCCTTTGGCCGTGAGCGCCTGCATCATGCGCACGTTCTGATAGAACCAGTCGCGCGCCTGGTTATATGCCTCGTCGCCCCGCTGCCCGCGATTGTCGTTCCGACCGTCGCACAGAAAAATGCGAATCGGCTTTTTCTCGCTCTTTCGAATGATATCGGGATAGGCATTCCCGCCACGCAGATCCACAAAGCTCCCCACATTGCTCAGGACCTTGCGAAATTCATCCGGCCGTTCCCACGCAACCGTAAACGCAACGATCGCGCCGGAACTTGACCCGCCGATTCCGTGCCGCTCCGGATCCTTCGAGATGTTGTATTCCTTGTAGAGCACGGGCATCAGCTCATCCACGATCACGCGAGCGTACTTGTCGTCGAGCGAATTATATTCCGTGGGCCGGTTGGTGGTTTTATCGCCCCACTCGGTCGCATTAGGCTCGGGCTGATCGGGCCGCCGCCCGGGATTGATGAATACGCCGATCATCACCGGCAGTTCGCGCCGAAAAATGAGATTGTCCATCACGTTCTGCGCCCGCATGTCCCCGTCAGGATTCATGAAAGCCTGCCCATCGTTGTAAATCATCAGGCTCGCTGGAACCGCAGGATCGTACTGCACGGGAACGTAAACCCAATACGTGTGCTGCGTGCCGGGATACGCATTGCTTGGCAACGTGAAGGGGCCGCGGATTTCGCCCTTGGGTACACCCTCCTGAGGCAAGGAATCAGGACCTAATTTATAGAATGCGTCAGGGTCAGGTGTCTGGGGCGGAGGAGCCTGGAATGCCGAAGGTATGCCGGCGGCATGCAGCCGGCAGCTGGCAAAATGAGTGCCCATAAGAGCCAGCGCGAAAGAAAGAAGAATTATTTTTAGCCTTGGATTCATGATGCGACAGACCATACCACAGTGCACTCAGGTGAAGTATCCCTTCGACGCCGTAAAGGCTGAGGGTTGGAGTTGTAGCGGTTATCTGAGTTTCGATTGAGCTAATTTGAGAACGGAAAGCGGTTAACACGGGAGGAGCACAACTCTCCCTGAAGTGCTCCCCACGCGTCTCCCGACCAATTACCCCCCACGACTTACTGGCACCTGGAACAACGGTGCCCCTATTGGTTAGAACAGGGGCATTTGAATTGGGATGGGCCTAACTACTCTGGGTAGTGCGCGGCGCGCCAGAATCGTTTCCCGGCAGTCCGCAATACGCAAATATACCTGTTTGCGTATCGAGGTTCAGCCTTTCTCGGCCAGTGTCTGGCTCGTGACTTTTTCGCGCGGTGGGTTTTCGGAGACGTGGTAGGGTGAAGAGACGGTGAAGATGCGCTGGTTGCCCTTGACCAGCAGGGTCCACTCGAGGAGGCGGCCGCGCTGGTTGTGCAGGAAATACTCGTACCAGCGGTCCTCGACCAGCTCGGGAATGACCACCACAATGCGGCGATCCGGATGCTTTTCCGAGAGTTCGAGGACGTACTGGACCAGCGGAACGATTATGAAGCGATACGGAGATGGAAGTACGAGGAACTGCGGCGGCTCGGCTCCGGCATCGCGGAAGGGACGTTCGACGTAACGCTCCCAGTCTTCGTGCAGCAACTCTGCGTGCTCGCCCGGTTCGACGTGAATGGCGATGATTTCCTTCGAGAGGCGCGACGCGAACTCCAGCGCTTGCTTGCTGACCTGGCTCCAGCGGTCGATGGGCACCACCACGATAGGAGGGCGGCCGTGGTTCGCGGGGACGACGGGCACGCAAGCGTTAGTGGCGACCAAGACGGCGTGATAGTGGCTGCGAACGATGCGGAAGAAAACGATCAACATAGGAATGAAGAGCAGAGTGATCCACGCGCCGTCGATGAATTTGGCGACGAGGACGACCATCACGGTGATTCCCGTAACCGTGCCGCCGAGGCCGTTCACCATGGCGCTTTTGAACCAGTGCGGGCCTCGTTTTTTGCGCCAGTGCACAACCATTCCGAACTGAGAGAGCGTGAACGCCAGGAACGCGCCCACGGCGTAGAGCGGGATGAGCCTGTCCGTTACGCCGCCGAAGGCGATGAGCAGGACTCCCGTAAGTACTGCCAGAACCAGGATGCCGTAGGTGTAGACGAGACGGCGCCCACGATAGGCGAAAGCATGAGGCAGGTAATTGTTCTGAGCGATGGCTTTGCAGAGGCGCGGAAAGTCGGCAAAAGCGGTGTTCGCTGAAAGAGATAGTACGAGCAGGATCGAGGCGATCGTGAGGTAGTAGAAAACTCCTTTTCCAAAGACAGCGGCTATGAGCATGGATAGAAGGCTTTGGTAGCCAGGCTGGCCGGGATCGGTGGCGGCGATGCCGTAAACCTTGACCAGATAGGAGATTCCCGCAAGCAGAACAGCCAGGAGAAAAATGATGACCGTGAGAGAACGCTGGGCGTTCTTCACGCCAGGTTCGCGGAAGGCTTTTACCCCGTTGCTAACGGCTTCGACACCGGTGAGCGCTGTGCAACCGCTGGAAAAAACCTTCAGGAGGAGCCATAAAGTGACGGCTTGCGTTACGGCTGGAGGCGGGGGCAATGGCGCAAGGGGCGCAGGATGGCCGCCGCTGAGGAATGTGCGAATCAAACCGCCGCCGATGGTGATGAGAAGAGTGCCGACAAAGAGATACGTGGGAACTGTGAAGATGGAACCGGCTTCGCGGACTCCGCGAAGATTGATGACCGTGATGATGACAAGAATGCCGACGCAGATCACGACGGTATGGGGGAGTAGTGAGGGAACTGCGGAAACGAGTGCGCCAACTCCCGCGGAAATACCTACCGCGGCAGTGAGAATGTAGTCCGTGAGCAGAGCGGCTGCTGCCAATAAGCTGGGGTAGGCGCCAAGATTGTATCGGGCAACCGTGTAGGAACCGCCGCCCCCGGGATAGGCTGCAATCGTTTGGCGGTAGGAAAAGTAGACGATGATCAGCAGCGTGATGATCGCGGCGCTCACGGGAACGATGTACTGAACGCCGAGCAAACCCAATGGAATGAGCAGGCTGAGGGCGGCTTCCGGGCCGTAGGCGGCCGAGCTGAGGCCGTCCAAGCCGAAAATGGGGATGCCTTGGAGCGGGCCGATCTGCTCCGCACGTTCGTCAGAGGTCTTGATGGGCTTGCCAACGAGTAGGTCGAGAATGTTCATGGGCGGCTCGGTCCGAAAGTTGAAGCGATTCCGGAGTGACCATTTGCAACGAGATTGGGGGGAAAGTCAACGGGAAGAAGGCGGTGACTTGTGATTCGTGACGGGTGGGAGAAGGCCGCTTCTTCAAAAGCGGGAACAAGGCTCCCGCACTCCAAGGAAGACTGTGTTACTTTATTGCTTCTTGCCTCCCATGAAGCTCTCCTCAGGCCAAATTCGGCTAAGCGCTTCCGATTTAAGCAATCATCTGGCTTGCAAACATTTGACCACTCTGGATTTGGGCGTTGCGCGGGGAGAGCTGACGGAGCCAGCCTGGGCCGCCCCGGACTTGAAGGTGATTCAGGAACTTGGGTTGCGGCATGAAGCGGCTTACCTCGCGCATCTTGCGTCTCAGGGACTGAACGTCGAGAACCTGGGGCACATCGATCATAAGAATGAAAAGCGGTTGGTGGAAGAGACGCTTCGCTTGATGGAATGGGGTGCGGATGTGATTGCCCAAGGGGCGCTGCGGGACGGCGATTGGTTTGGGCGGCCCGATGTTCTGAAGCGCGTGACGACGCCGAGCGAGCAGTGGAAGTGGTCGTACGAAGTGGTGGACACGAAATTGGCGCGGGAGACGAAGGCGACCACGATTTTGCAGTTGTCTTTATATTCGGAATTGCTGGCGAAAATTCAGGGGACGGCGCCGGAATTTTTGTGGGTCGTGCCGCCCGGCGTGGGATTCAAGGGCGAAAAATACCGAGTGGCGGAATATGCGGCTTACTACCGGTATGTGAAGGAGAGATTGGTCAGAGCGGTTAGGAAGGAGATTTTTGCTACTGAAGAAGTGACGAGTGGTGAGTGGCGAGTGCCGAGTGCGGAAGACGAAACGTATCCCGAGCCTGTGGAGCATTGCAATGTTTGCCGATGGTTCAAGGAATGCGATACGCGGAGGAGGGCAGACGATCACTTGTCTTTGGTGGCAGGGATTCGACGGCAGCAGAGGGATCAGTGCGAGAAGTGGAATGCGGGGACGATGGCGAAGCTGGCCGTCTTCCCTATTCCGTTGAAGGAAAGGCCAGCACACGGGTCCAAGTCGGGGTATGAGCGTGTGCGCGAGCAGGCGCGCGTGCAGGTAGAAGGGCGAACAGAGAACAAGCTGAAGCACGAGCCGCTGGCAGTGACGGAGGGCATGGGATTTTGCCGGTTGCCGGAGCCGGCAACGGAAGACATGTTCCTAGATTTGGAAGGCGATCCGTTCGTGGGCGAGCAAGGGCTGCAATATTTATTGGGGTTTGCGGTGAAGGGTGAGCACGGAGAGTTGAAATATGAGAAGCGGTGGGCGTTTAATCGCGAAGAAGAGAAGCGCGGGTTTGAGTGGCTGGTGGATGAAATTATACGGCGGCGGGAGGCCGACCCGAAGATGCATGTGTATCACTTCGGGGCTTACGAGCCGAGTGCGCTAAAGCGGCTCATGGGGATGTATGCGACGCGGGAAGACGAGATCGATCGGTTGTTACGGGCTGGCGTGATGGTGGATTTACACCAGGTGTTCAAGCAGGGTTTGCGTGCGAGCGTCGAGGAGTACTCGCTGAAAAAACTGGAAGCGTTTTACGACTTTCAGCGCGCTACGGCGCTTGATGAATCGCGAGTAGCGATGCGGTACGTGGAGCATCGGCTGGAGCTGGACTGGGGAGACGAAGAGTTGCCCGAACAGATTCGCGTGGCGATGGAGGGATATAACGCGGACGATTGTTTTTCGACGGCGAGGATGAGGGATTGGCTGGAGAAAGAGCGGCTAAAGCTGACCGCGACAGGAAAGATTGTAGAGCGTCCTCCCGAAAAAAGCGGCGATGCGAGCACGAAGTTGGAAGAAAAGCTGCACCGCGCGGCGGCGCTTACGGAACTCCTTTCTGCCGAAGTCCCCGTCGATCCGAATGCGCGTACGAAAGAGCAGGCAGCGCGGTGGCTCCTCGCACAGCTTTTGAGCTGGCATCGTCGCGAGGACAAACGAGCGTGGCAGGACGGCTACCGATATGCGGAGATGAATGACGAGGATTTGCTGGACGAGCGAGTAGGTCTGACGAAAATGAACTTCCTCGAAAGAGTGGAGGCGGGAAGCGGCAGGCAGGTTTGTACGGACCGATATTCTTTTGAAATGCAGCCCAGCAGCAATGTGCGGGCGGAGAAGGATCTGTACTTCGGCGATGAGAAATTCGGGACGGTGGTGAGGATCGATCACAAAAAAGGCGTCGTGGATATCAAAAAGACCAAGAAAAGCGAGGAGTTGCATCCCTACACTGTCTACATGTGGGATTCTCCGATTCCCACGGACGCGCAGGCGGGTTCGCTATATAGAATCGGGGCTTGGGTTGCGGAAAACGGGGTGGATGCGGTTGGCCGGTATCGGGCCGGGCGAGATTTGTTGCTGCGCGAGCCACCGCGGCTGGCAGGCGGAGAACGATTGCGGCAACTGGCGAGCGAGACGGTCGTGGACGCGGGGAATCGTATCGCAGCGGCGCTGGAAGATTCGGTTTTTGCGATGCAAGGGCCGCCTGGATCCGGGAAAACATATACGGGAGCGCGAATGATCTGCGAGCTGGTTGGCCGAGGAATGAGGATCGGAGTTACCGCGCTGAGCCACAAAGTGATTCGCAACCTGCTGGATGAAGTGGTGGACGCGGCGCATGAGTTAAGCATGGAGAATGTGCGCTGCATGCAGGTAGACAAGAATGGACAGGCGGACGAAGGAGTAGCAGTGATGAAGGAGAAGGAAGAAGGCTGGGAGACGCTGCAAAACGGAAGCGCGAACGTTGTGGGCGGGACATCGTGGGTATGGTCTCCGGAAAAGGCGTTTGAGATTTTGGATGTGCTTTTTATTGATGAAGCGGGACAGATGTCACTAGCCGACGTACTGGCGGTATCCCAAGCTGCTAAGAAATTGGTGTTGCTGGGCGACCCGCAGCAATTAGAGCGGCCGACGAAAGGGAGTCATCCGGATGGAGCGGAGAAGTCGGCGCTGGAGCATTTGCTGAACGGGCGGAAGACCATTGCCGAGGATATTGGATTCTTGCTGCCAGAAACATGGCGGCTGCATCCGAAAGTCTGCGAATACACTTCGGATCTCTTCTACGACAGCAAATTGAGTTCGCATGCGACTGCGCGCAACCGGGTGTTTGAGGGCCATCCATGGATTAAGAAAGCGGGATTGTGGTATGTGCCCACGAAACACGAGGGCAACCGGAATTCTTCGGCGGAGGAGGTTGAGGTGGTTGCGCGGATTGTGGAAGGACTGATGGAGATCGGGGTGAAATGGTTCTACAGCGCCGGGAACAGCCGCTCATTGAAAGAAGATGAGATTTTGATTGTCGCGCCGTACAACGCACAGGTGTCGGACTTGAAAGCACGATTGCCGAAGATGCGAATCGGCACGGTTGACAAATTTCAGGGGCAAGAGGCACCGGTGGTGATTTATTCGCTGACGACTTCTTCGCCGGAGGAGGCGCCGCGGGGGATGGAGTTTCTGTACAGCTTGAACCGGCTAAATGTGGCGACTTCGCGGGCGAAGACGGCGGTGATTGTCGTGGGAAGTCCGAAGTTGTTTGAGCCGGAATGCCGGACGCCGCGGCAGATGCAACTGGCGAATGCGTTGTGCGCTTACCGAGAAATGGCTACGGAAGTGGATACGCGCGAGATTTAGGAGAATAGAAGACAGCGTGCTGGGTGAAACCGAAGAAGGCAAACCGTAGAGGCACGGAGGGCAGAAATGCAAAGAGGGGATGCCAATTGGCGTCCCCTCTTTTTTTGCGTTTGGCGCGCTTGTTTGAGAGCTGGGTTAGAAGTCGAACTTCAGAGCCAGCTGAAGGATGCGCGGGTTGCCCACGGTGCTGGAATAGAAACCGAAATCGGGCGCACCGAAAGCGCTGTTGGGGGCGGTGAAGTTCGGATGATTGAAGACGTTGAAGGCTTCCGCACGGAACGTCATGTTGTATTTTTCCGTGAGCAGGAATTTCTTGCTGAGATACATGTCCCAAACCTGATCAAAGGGCGCGCGCAAGATGTTGCGGCCAAGATCGCCGTAAAGAGCGCCACCGCCGGGACCGATCGTGAAGGATTGATTGCCCGGGCCACCGTCAACATTGAGACCGGAAACCACGGTACCCGGTGCGAAGAATGTTGTGTTGGCAAAAACGGCGGAGTTGAGGACGCTCGTGCCAGTGAAATTTTCCGGACGGCTGCCGAGCATTACGTTAGACAGGCTGCCCACAAGGTTCGGATACGTGGCACCCGCGTTCGGTCCAAAAAGATTGGTGGGGCAACTCTGGCAAGTAATGGAATAGGGCAAGCCAGACTGGAAAGTTGTGAGTCCACCGACGGACCAGCCGCCGAGCGGATAGCGGAGAAGGCCTTCCTTGTGCCCCGGAATGGCATATTCGTAGGTTACGACAATGCGCTGAGGAACGTTGAAGTCAGACACCGCGCGCTGCCCACGGAGATCGAGCTGGTTATTGCTGGCGGCGCCGAGATCCTGATCGAAGCCGCCGGATTCATTGTCCATGGACTTCGAAAAGGTATAGGAAGCCTGGAGGAAAAGGTTTCCCTGGCGGTGATTGACGGTGAAGATAAACGCGTTGTAGCTGGAGTGGCCGAGATCGGTGACCTCGTTGAGGCCGCCGCCAGCGTCGAAGCCGAGAACACCGGCGCGGCCTTCGATATTGTTGATGGAGTTTGTGGTGATGGTGGTTTGGGGCACGCCATTGGCGCCACCGATGGTGATGGGATTTGCGGCGTTGACCAACAAAGCCTGATTGCGCTGGAGGCTGTCAATGAGGTGAACGCCTTCGGAACCGATATAGCCGACTTCGACGAAGAAGTGCTGCGGAAGTTCGCGCTGGACAGTGAGGTTCCAATTGCCGACGTACGGGGTAACCAAGTTACGAGCGAACGGGTTGACGCCCAGAGGAGTGCTGCTGAACGTTGGGTCACCATTCGCGTCGACGGCGGTGAGGGCAGGAGGCGCCGAATATAGCGGGAATTGATTCGCTGTCGGCAAATTGGGGAACGGGCTGGAAAGGGGTAGCGCACCACTGGCACCAAAGACATCGGGAGCGAGTTGGAAAAATGGCTCGCTGGTGATGAGCTGGAGGAGGGTCTGGCCGGAGGTGCGAACGAAATAGATACCATAACCGGCGCGAACGGAGGTTTTCCCGTCGCCGCGGACATCCCAGGCGAGGCCGACTCGGGGAGCAAAGTTATGATTACTATTGCTGTAGAGAGTCGAACCGGACACACCGGGAGTGCCCTGGATGGCGCCGAAGTTGGCGCCAGAAGGCAAGATGAATCCGTTGAGGAGGCCGGGGCCGGCGTTTTCGCGGGCGATGATGTCCAGGCGAGACGGATCGAAATTGCCGACGCGGTCTTTGGTGTCGGTCAGAGGGCCGAGATAGTCATAGCGAAGGCCTAGATTGACGGTCAGCCTCCGAGTGATCTTCCAATCATCCTGGAAGTAACCGCTGAGATCGTTGCCGCGGAAATCTCTATTCGTGATGCCCGAACCGACGAAGGATTCGCCGTTGTTCAAATCGCCGAGCAGGAAACTCTGGAACGAATCGAAGAGAAGGAATCCATTCTCGGCGAAATTATTGAAGAGATTGATCTGGTAGCGGCGATATTCCCCACCGAAGCGGAAAGTGTGCTTGCCGCGAGTCCAGGAGAGAGTGTCAGAGAAGTGAAACGTGTTGTCGATGTCCTGCTGGTCGAAGTTGGTGGAGGCGCCGCCAAATTCGGGATTGATGTCGAAGGTGGCGAGGACTGGGATGTCAGGATTCGTGGCGGAGTTGAACCTGCTCATGCCAACGGAAGCCAGGGAAGCTGTGGGATCGGCCATATTCGAGAAAGTGATGCGGTTGTAGCCGAAACGCGCTTCATTAATGAGGTTCGGGGATAAGGTCGAGGTCCAGGAGATGGTCGCGAGGCGGTTAGTAACCGGCTCCACGTTTCCGGCGCCGAAACTGTTATTGGTAGAGGTTTGGCTATCCTCGCCGCCAAGAGGATTGAGCGTGTTGGAGTTGGAGAAGAAGAAGCGTTCAGAAATTTTGTTTTTCGTGCCGATGAGACGATCTACGTTGACGTTGAACTGATCTTCGTTGTAGCGAAGTGGTTCGGAGAAAGTGGCTTCGCCGAAGGTGCCGGGCGTTCCTGTGCCGGAAGGAATGAGGAAGCCGTTGAAATGTCCGGGGGCGTTGAGGAGTGCCAGGGCCACGGGATCCAAAGAGCCTGGTGTAAGACCAAAGGCGGATTCAATGTTTGCTTCGGTGCGTTGCGCTGGCAACACCGGGAAATCTGCCTGCGCCGCTCCGGCGACTCCGTTGATCTGGCGCGTGCCTTCGTAGGAGACAAAGAAGAAAGTGTCCTTTAACTGTGGGACGACCGCAGGAACCGGGCCTCCAAAATTTCCGCCGAATTGATTTTGTTTCAAGGCCGGCCGGGGAGTACCTGTGGCATTGAAGAAATAGAGGTTCGAGTTCATGTCGTCATTGCGGAAGAACTCGTAAGCTTCGCCGTGGTAAGCCGAAGTCCCGCTGCGAGTGAGTACGTCGACGTTACCGCCTGAAGTTTTCCCCTGGGAGGCGTCGTAGAGGCTCGTTTGCACGCGGAATTCCTCGAGGCTGTCGGGAGACGGGATGGGAACAGTACTGAAGTTGTTGCCCAGAAGCTCGTTTGAGTCCGTACCGTTGATAACGAGGTTGTTTGCCGTCCCGCGCTGACCAGCCACGTTAATGACGGCCTCTCCACGGCCCGCTTGCGTGGCGTCCGGCAACGTTTGCGAAGTGCCAGCATTGAGAGCCAACAAAAAGGTGAAATTGCGCGTAGACAGAGGAAGATCCTGCAAAACCTTTTCCGTGAGGACATTACCGAGCGTCGCGTTGGTGGTGTTCACGGTTTGCACGGCGTCGGCGGAAACAACGACCTCGGCGGAAACTTCGCCAAGTTCCAGCGCAACGTTAAGATTCGTGACTTCCGTGACATGCACGGCAACATCATGCAAGACCGCGCGGCGGAAATTGGGGCTCTCGACCGTTACATCGTAGTTGCCTGGATCGAGCAATGGAAACACGATGGTGCCATCGCCCGTGCTCGTCTTCGTCTGCGCGACTCCCGCTCCTGTTTTCGAGGAAATGGAAACTTTAGCCCCGGCAACGCTGGCGCCCTGAGGATCAGTAAGCGCCAGACGAATTGCGCCTTTCTCGGAAGTGATTTGAGCGGAAAGCGAAGGCGAGAAAAAGAAAAACAAAACCGCGGAAAATAAAAACAAAAAACCTTTCACGCTGCCACGTGAAATCATTGAATCCCCCAGTGACCAATATTGGGCACTACCTTATGAGTTGCCCAGCCGAGAGTGCAATATTTCGATTATCTTACCGAACGGCCGGAAGAATCGTTTGCAGTCTGACGCTGATTGAGGTGCAAGCAGCTTTCCAAACGCGACTATTCTTGCGCGGCAATTACTTAGGCCCTTGTTTTCTTAAAGTTGTGCCGACAACGCGGAAAATTCTGTGATTGTGCTGAGCGGAACTCATACAGATACCCATATAACTGAGCGATTTATTTATGAATTTCAATGAGCATGCCCAAAAGCAATTGCAAACGCTTGGCGCCGATGCTTGCATTGATCGATGAAGAGGTGAAAAAAGATTTATAAAAAATTGAGAAATGCAAAGAGAGAGGCACTTTCGCGCGCCAGCGCGAGTCAAAGTTAGGCGACGAGCGGCTCCAGAGGCTAAACTGCGAGCCAACGCTTCTCAAACTCGCGCGAGCAAATCTATACCTGCTCAATGTGATGCGGATGAAAATAAAAAAGTTCCATCAGAAATGCGATCCGAGAACCGAAAGCGGCAACCGCGGAGAGAGTGCGAAGAAACGCGGCCCAGTGAGCAATGCGTTTGCGGCCCTGGGGCCGGGGCTCATTACTGGGGCGGCGGACGACGATCCATCGGGAATTTCCACGTATTCGGTGGCCGGGGCGGCTTATGGTTATGCGACGCTTTGGATTGCGCTGCTGACGTTTCCGCTGATGTCCGCGGTGCAACTGATGTGCGCACGGCTAGGAATGGTGACCGGGAGCGGACTGGGTGCGGCGGTGCGCAACAACTACCCGCGCTGGGTCCTGTGGGGCGCTTGCTCGATCCTGGTGATTGCGAACGTCATTAATATTGGAGCGGATCTGGGCGGGATGGCAGAGGCGACCCAGCTCGTTACAGGAATACGCCCCATTTTCTGGATTCCCTTCTATGTACTGCTGATTCTTGCGCTTTTGTTTTGGAGTTCCTACAAATCGATCGCTCGAATCTTCAAGTGGCTGACACTGTCGTTGTTCGCGTATGTGCTGGCATCGTTTTATGCACACCCAGATTGGAAAGCGGCGCTGGCCGTGACGCTCGTGCCCCATGTGGAATGGTCGCGGGGTTTCCTGGCCGTGCTTGTAGGAATTCTAGGGACGACGATTTCGCCCTATCTCTTTTTCTGGCAGGCAGCGGAAGAGGTGGAAGAAGAACGGGCCAAGGGACGAACGACGCTGGAGCAGCGGCAGGGTGCGACCGCGGAGGAATTAAAGGATGCGCGGACGGACACACTCGTAGGAATGTTTTTTTCGAACTTGATTATGTATTTCATTATTTTGACTACGGGCGCAACTTTGCACGCGCGTGGACAGACAAACATTGCGACGGCGCGGGAGGCGGCGGAAGCGCTGCGCCCCCTTGCAGGGAATGGCGCGTATCTGCTTTTTACCATGGGGCTGATTGGGACCGGGATGCTGGGCGTTCCGGTTCTTGTGGGATCGTCGGCTTACGCGGTGTCGGAAGCGGCCGGGTGGGAGGGATCCATGAGCGACCGGCCGAAAAAGGCGAGAGCGTTTTATCTAGTGATGACGTTAGCGATGGCGCTGGGCCTGGTGCTGAACTATATCGGATTAAACGCGGTAAAAATGCTGTTCTGGTCGGCGGTGATTAACGGGCTTTTGGCGCCGCCGCTGATTTTGCTGGTGATTCTGCTGACGAGCAACCGCAAAGTGATGGGCGAGCACGTGAACTCGCCGATATTGAAGTATTTGGGGTGGATTACGTTCGCGTTTATGGTTGCGGCTGCATTCGGAATGCTAGCCACGTCCTGAAGCTGCAACCTCTTCAGGAACGCTGCCTCCTCGCCCGACTGTACCGTCTTCTTTCCTGCTGCACAGGAAAGACCCTATAGACTGCAGTCCTGTGCATGCGAGAATGGCGCTGGCATCTGACGAGAATGCACAGCCTGCAGATAATCCTTGCCGCAGCGCCCACTGTCGCGCGCACCTTCCGGCGCTGGATCTTGCACCTCGGCGCGATAGGATTTATTCCCCTTGGACTTCTCGACAGTTCCGTGATTCCCGTGCCGGGGAGCATGGACGTCCTGACCATAGTCCTGGCATCGCGCGACGGGAGGTTGTGGCCTTACTACGCCGTGATGGCGACGGTGGGCTCGGTGCTGGGTTCTTTCCTGACGTACCGATTAGGACGAAAGGGCGGCGAGAAGGCACTCGAAAAGAGACTCTCCGCGAGAAGACAAAAGAAGATTTTCCAGATATTCGAACGGTGGGGATTTTCGGCCATTGCAATTCCCGCATTGTTGCCGCCGCCGATTCCGCTGGTGCCGTTTGTACTGGCGGCCGGAGCGATGCAGTATTCGGTGAAAAAATTTTTGTTGGCTATCACGCTCGGGCGGATCGTGCGTTATTCGATTCTGGCCTATCTGGCGAGCAAGTATGGAAGGAAGATGTTGCCGTTTTTGACGGCGCATGTTTATTGGGTTTTGGGGATCACGTTGGGGTTAACGGCCGGTGGGGTGGGTGCGTATTTTTTGTTTGGGCGAAACACAGAGAAGAAGAAATCGGAGCCGTAGAGACACCCCGAGGAGATCAGTGACGACCTTCCGGCTAAATGCCACCAACGGGCCCGGCGATGGTTTGCATCGTCAAAAAATGGGTTTGGGCGCTTGACAGAATTTGGGGCGTAAGCCTAGGCTGCGGCTGCGCAGTTCGTGCCGGTGGCGGAAGCCGGCAGCGACGGAGGCGAGTCATGTGGAACCGACGAATTCTGAACGTTGCGTTTGGCGTGATGGGAGGGCACGGAGGTTTGTTGCTCATTTCGGTTGCCGTGGCTATGGCGGCGCTCGCCACGCCGTGGGATGTGGCTGCTGCGGAAGAGTATGGCGTCGTAGTGGAACGAAATGTTCCGGCGAAGATGCGCGACGGCGTGATTTTGCGCGCGGATATTTACCGGCCCAGGGCTGACGGGAAGTTTCCCGTGCTGCTGGTGCGGACGCCCTATGACAAGACGCAAGAATCGTCTTTCGGAATGAAGGGCGCGGCGCGCGGATATGTTGTGGTGGAGCAGGACGTGCGCGGCCGGTTTACGTCGGGCGGCGAGTGGTATGTATTCAAGAACGAATCGCTGGATGGTTATGACACGGTGGAATGGGCGGCTGCGCTGCCTTATTCGAATGGGAAGGTGGGGATGTTCGGCGGTTCGTATGTGGGAGCGACGCAATATCTCGCCGCGATCGCGAAGCCACCGCACCTGGCGGGGATTTGTCCGACCGTGACGGCGTCGAATTATCACGATGGTTGGACGTATCAAGGTGGGGCGTTCGAACAGTGGTTCAATGAATCGTGGACGACGGGTTTGGCGATGAACACTATGCGCCGACGCCTGGAGCAGAGCAGCGCCCTGGGTTGGACGAAGATTCTGCCACTGAGAGATTTTCCGGCGATTGAATCGCCATCCGCTGTGGGGATTGCGCCGTATTTTACGGATTGGCTAGAGCACCCGAACTACGACGATTATTGGAAGGAGTTGTCGATAGAGGACCATTACGCAAAGATTCAGGTGCCGGTGCTGAGCTTCGCAGCGTGGTATGACATTTTTCTGGGCGGTTCCCTGCGAAATTATTCGCGCCTGAAGACGGAAGGCGGAACCGACGCAGCAAAGCGTGGGCAGCGCCTGATGGTCTACGTGGGCGGGCACGCGGGAGGTAACGACAACCGATGGGTCGGCGCGGTGGATTTTGGCGAGAAACTGCCGATCGATCAAGACGCGATTACGCTGCGCTGGTACGACTGGCTTTTCAAAGGCCAAGCGAACGGCGTAGAACAAGAGAAGCCGGTGAAACTATTCGTGATGGGAAAGAACGAGTGGCGTGACGAGGAAGATTGGCCGTTGGCGCGCGCGAAGAGCACGCGGTACTACCTGCATTCCGCCGGGGGAGCGAACGGGCTCTTGGGAAGCGGTTCTCTAAGCACGACACCTCCGTTGGAAGAAAAAGCCGACCAGTATGTTTACGACCCGGCTGATGCAGTGCCGACGATAGGCGGATCGCTATGCTGCGGCGCACCGCCACCGCCGGGCAACGGTCCACAAGATCAGCGGCCTGCCGAAGGACGCGCCGACGTGCTGGTGTTCACGACCCCGGCGTTTCCGAAAGATTTTGAAGTGACTGGGCCGGTGACACTGGATTTATATGTGAGTAGCTCGGCGGTGGACACGGACTTCACGGGCATGCTCGTGGACGTGTGGCCGAATGGATTTGCGCAAAACTTGACGAGCGGGATTTTGCGGATGCGCTACCGGAATTCGCAGGAGAAGCCGGAATTGGCGAATCCGGGTGAGACGTATCACATCACCGTTGACCTGTGGGCGACGAGCAATGTCTTTTTAGCCGGACACAAGCTGCGGCTCGAAGTCTCCAGCAGCAATTTCCCACGCTTTGACCGGAACCTCAACACCGGGGAGACACAAGCGCGAGGGACGCGGATGATCAAAGCTACGAATGTGGTTTATCACGACAAAGCGCATCCTTCCGCGTTGATTCTGCCCGTAGTTCCGTGAACTGATCCGGGAGTTGCGACTTACCGGGCCCTGCCAGCATCTAAACCATGCTCAGGAGGCTCCTCTATTGACACTCTACGAGGTCAGGTCTACACTACGGAGTTTTTAGATGGCCCCGAAAGCAGACAGAGGGGCGGGACTTCCATGGACAAGAAAAGGCTCGACTACTACAAAAAGAAGTTACAAGTGCGGCGAGAAGAATTGATGAAGACGATCGCCCGCACGCAAGAAGAGGGGCGAACCGCGGATGAAGATCCGACGGTGGACCTCGCGGACAAAGCGGCGAACTCCTATACCAAGGAGTTTCTCTTTGGCATGACCAACACCGACCGTACCATCCTGAACATGATTGATGCGGCGCTGAAGCGCATCAATACGGACGACTACGGAGTGTGCGCCAATTGCCAGGAAGAGATGCAGCAGAAGCGGCTCGAGGCGGTGCCCTGGGCCAAGCACTGCATCACCTGCCAAGAAAAGATGGAGCAGGGACTGCTGTAAACGCCACCAGGAAAGACGCGACGAGCGGCCAGCCTGAGAGGGCTGGCCCTACGCTTTTATAGCTCGATTCCGCATAATTACCTTAGCGTACATTCCCTCTTTCTCCGTTCAGTAACGAAGAGTAGATTGCTTCCTGCGCATGGGAGAACGCTCCTCCATGGCGGTCGCAGGGCGTGCGCGGAGGGGTGTGGGCGCTTGGCTGGCGGAAGCTAGCGGTGCGGTCGTCAGCGTGTTTTTTCCCGCACGGTGCCGGATTTGCGATCCGTTGTTAACGGGAGGCAGCCCGGTTCCTATTTGCGAAGAATGCCTGGATTCCTTTGAGGCAGTTCCTGACAGAAAATGCAAGATTTGCGGGCATCCCCTCCCCGCCTTGTCCGAGACTGAAGAGGAACAGCTGGTGTGTCCCGCGTGCCAGGAAAAGACTTACGCGTTCGAGCGGGCGCGGAGTTAGGGAATTTACGACGGGGCGCTGGTGCGCTCAATTCTCCTATTGAAGTGGGAGCAGATCGCGCCTCTGGGAGCGTGCTTCGCGGAACGCCTGGTCCGGGATCATGTCTGCGGACGTGGTGGTACCCGTGCCGCTGCACCGAGACCGCGAACGAGAGCGGGGTTATAACCAGGAGCGGCTTATTTCCAAACCGTTGGCCAGTTCAGCTGCGGTTGCCGCATAAAGCCGTCTCGCGGATGAGAACCCGCCCCCGACCGGACAAGCAGACCCTCAGCCTGGCAGAGCGATGGGAGTCGGTTCGTGGCGCTTTTGCCACACGTCCAGGCAGCCAGGTTGACAATAAGCGCGTCTTACTGGTAGATGATGTAATGACGACCGGGGCAACGCTGGATGCCTGTGTGGGAGCCCTTTTGGAATCGGGAGCCAAGTCGGTACTAGGACTTACGGTAGCCCGAGCCGCAAAGAATCGACGGCCGCACCGGTCCGTGGTAACCTAGGTGAGACGGTTCGCAAGTTAAGGTCGCGCGATGAGCGCAAACCGGCCCAAGTCGGGAGATTTCCGGGGGCGGCCTGCCCCTGAAGTAGGCGGAGGCGCTGTGCCTGGCGCTGAGAGTCCCGCAGGTAGTAGATCCCACAACCCAATTTTACCGAGGCGTGCCTCGTTGATGCAGGAGCCCGTGCTTGTGCTCAACGCGACGTACGAGCCTATCAATGTGACAGCGGTTCGGCGCGCCATGGTGCTATTGCTCAAGGGCGTAGCGCAGGCGGAGGAGATGCACAGCTCGGAAGTGCATTCGGCGGCGCACGCGCATCGAGTGCCATCCGTAATTCGGTTGCTGGCTTACCGGCATATTCCGCAGCAGAGCCGAGCGCTATCGCGGAAAAACATTTTGCTGCGGGATCGCAATACGTGCCAGTTCTGCGGGCGGATTTTCCCAAGCTCGGAATTGACGCTGGACCACGTTGTGCCGAGATCGCGCGGCGGGCGGTCTTCTTGGGAGAACCTGGTGGCTTGCTGCTACCGCTGCAACAACAGCAAGGGCGACCGGACGCCGGAAGAAGCCGGGTTTAAATTGGCACGACGGCCACGGCCGTTCACGTTGCATACGTCCCGGCAGCTGATGCGGCTCATCGGACATCGCGACGAGAGGTGGCGTAAGTACCTGTTTTACTAAGCATTTCGGCCTAAAAAACAGTTAAGAAGAAATTTTCGAAGAAATGGAAACCTTTTTTGCTGGCATGCATCTAAATTAACAACTAACCACTTCGAGGACACACCCCGGGAGGCAGCCAAGGTACACACCTTGGCTGCTTCTCTCCTTTTGGGCCGCCTTTTTTTCACTTCTGCTATTTCTCTGAAGCAAGGATTCGAGCAATTTGCGTTGCCGCGCAAACAAGAGCGAGACGACGTGCGCCCTTACAGATATCGACCTCAGAGGGTTTCTGTTGGTTTGCCGACCGGCGCCATGTAGAAACTCTTTAGAGCGGCTTCTTCGTCGGGAAATTCCGGGAACATTTCGTAGAGATGTGTAACTTTTAAAACCTGCTGGACATTGCGCGACAGTCCAACCACTCTCATTTCGCCGCCGCCTTTCAGGACGGTGACGTAGATGCGCGCGAGTTCGCCGATTCCGGAACTGTCCAGATAGTGCAAACCGCTCAAATTGAGAACGAGATTCTTGCGGCCTTCGGCGAGAAGACGCGAGATATTTTCGCGGAGAACGCCGACTTCAAAAAAAGTGAGGCGCCCGCGAAGTTCGATAAGGGAAGCCTGCGGGGAATGCCGTATGGTCGCGGAAAACTCCACTCTGTTCGCTCCTGGTGGCTGGCAGGGATAATTCTACTTGGGCGGGGCAAGCGGGAACAGATTATTTCGAAAATAAAAATTTGTGGCGAAAAGTCGGAATAGGGCAGTGGCTCAGGGGGCGGCTCGCCGGAATTGTTCTTTACTGGCGCATGACGACACGCATGCGGCGACGCCAGCTTTCCGCGAGTCCGACGCGCGTTGCCTCCCGTTCGGGCGGCAGAAACCGGAGAAGCGTGTCCGTTACAGGATGAAAGCGAAGCGCCGGCGCAACGAGATAGACGAGAGGCGGAGCCTTCTGGAGTTCGCTACCAGGGAAATATCCGTAGCGGGAGATGATAGATGTAATAAGTGTTATTTATTATAAGTAAATAGGATTCCGGAAACCGTCAAGCGGGGTTGCTGAACGTTCCAGGTATAAGGGATATGCTCGAAGGAAACTTCGAAGTTGCGCCCCTCGCCCGGGCCCAGCGGCGGCGCAGGTTGCAGAAACAACGATCGGGATTCTCGTAAAACGTTCTGGCCAAACTGGTCAGAAAATTCAAGGTTCACTTCCACGTTGGCGAGCGGTAAACCGCCGCCATTCGTGAGGCGTCCGGAAATCGTGGTGACTTCCTGATTCAGGAAATTCTCAGCGCGGCTCATCGTAAGGTTTTCGATTAGTAGTTTCGGGGCGTAGGCCTGTTCCGCGGCGCCGAATGGAAGATGTACTTCGCGAGTGGCAGTTGCGGAATGCCGTTCAGTGCCGGGCCACATCAGAATGATGAGTGCGATCGCAATCGTGGCAGCGCCCATCCAGAGGATCCAGGAACGGCCAGGTTTTGGTTGCGGCTGATCGAGCGTTTCCTTGTGCAATGTTTCAGGCATGCATTGCGTCCAAAGAAAGATGCTGGCCTGAATGTGTGCGGGCGTCAAGAGTGCGGAGCAAAGTAGGGAACGAGCTCAAGGGGCCCTTTACCGGCCACAATTTAGCGGACTCATTTTACCGGCCGACAACAAGACGCTGAACCAGAGGTTCAGGCAGGTGGGCAGTCCGCATGCGGTCCTGCACGGAAGTAATGTCATAAGGAACGCGCCAGAATTCCACGGTTTGATGCTCGAGGTCGGCAATGGCGAACCCCGCGCGCGGATCGCCGTCGCGCGGTTGACCGACGGAACCGGGATTCAGCAGGTAACGACGCGGCTGCTCGATACGCAATGCGGAAAAAGGCTCGGAGGGACGCGGACGAATCTGAAGAACCTCGAGATTGGCGTCCTCATAAGAGAAACCACCTTGATGGTGAGTGTGGCCAAAGAACGTAACTTCGGCGGAAGAATCGAGAAGCCCGTCGAGAGCTTGCGCGGGCGTGAACACATATTCATCTTCATCTTGAAACGCGCCGTGTACCAAAACGATTCCGTCGGTGGCAAACGGGCCGGGAGGCAGAGCAGACAGCCAGGCAAGATCCTCGGCGCTTAATTGGGAGCGAGTCCAGTCCACGGCAGCTTTTGCAACGGGATTGAAATCGCTCGTATCCATGAGGCCCGCGACGGCCTTGTCATGATTGCCGCGAATGGTTTCCGTGCCGAGTTCGCGCAGCCGAGCGACGACCTCGTGCGGGTCGGGTCCGTAGCCGACGACGTCGCCAAGGCACACAGACACGTCCCAGCGCCCCGCAGCACAGTCGAGCGCCGCAGCAAACGCCGTTGCATTGGCATGAAGATCACTCAGAACAAGTATGCGCATTCACCCTGTCCGCAAAATTCCATTGAGTATAGATGAAGCCGGGAGGCGATGCACCTTTCGATCACGAAAGGTGTTTCGGAAATAACGTTATGGGACAAAGGATCTTGCGGGAAATCAAGAATATTTAGCAAAAATTGAGAAATCGGGGCACCCAAACAGCATGGCAAAAAGCATCCCATTGCAAACCAAGCAAATAATTAGCGAGATTCCAGAAGAAAATCTGATGACCGACGAAACATTAGCGTGGGCCGACTCGTCTATACAAGTGCAGCCGATGGAGCTGCGCAGGTAAGCCAGAGACTTCAAGAAAAACCCCGCGGTGGCAGCCGCGGGGCGATGACACGCAGTCTTTCCGGCCGTTAGTCCAGGAAGAACGAGGTGTCTTGCGGGTGAGACTACTCGCCCCGGGCATCCGTGTCAACTCTGTTCCGCTTGCGCCGGCAGCTGAAAGTGCGGCTGACTTAATTCCGACGGAAAGGAAGTTGACACCCATGAAATTCAATTCGCTTGTCCGCAGTGCAGCGCTGGTGGCGGCGTTGGCGTGTACCGTGCCACTCCTCGCGAAACCCATCACCAAAACCATCAACATCACGCAATCCGCAAAGATCGGCAAGGCCGACCTGCGCGCGGGGGAATATCGCCTGATGATTGATGGAAACAAGGCCACAGTGCAGAAGGGCAGCCAGGTTCTGGCTGAATCCGAAGGCCGCTGGGAAGACCGCAACACAAAAGCGGCGTACGACTCCGTTCTGGTTGGCGACAATGGCCAGGTAAAGGAAGTTCGTTTTTCGGGACAGTCTCGCGTTTTTGTTTTCAGCGAATAAGTAAGGAGTTTTTGTGAGTCCTATGGAAACGACGAGTGGGAGGCTGCACCCAATGGTGGCCTCCCTTCTCGTCTTATGCGCAGCGCAAATTTTGAAATGGCAGTAGCCGTTTTCGGCAGCTGGCGAAATGATTTCTCGAATTGCCTTAGGCTTCAGAAGAATTTGTCCACTTTTGCAGATACACTCTTCCGCTGGCAGCCGCTAACGAATCAGCATGCAATCGCCGTAGCTGTAAAAGCGATAGTCCGCTTCGACGGCGTGATTGTATGCGCGCAGCACGTTTTCACGCCCCCCGAATGCGCATACCAGCGCGAGCAGCGTCGAGCGCGGAAGATGGAAATTCGTCAAAAGCGCGTTCACTACGCGGAAATGAAATCCCGGATAGATAAATAGCCGCGCATCGGCTTTGCCCGCGAGCAATAGGTCGGCTGAGCCGGATTCCGCAGAGCGCAACGCGGCAGCTTCCAGAGCCCGAACTACCGTCGTGCCAATAGCAAGAATCGGCCGGCCCGCGGCGCGGGCTTGCATAATGCTGCGTGTTGTTACTTCCGGGATCTCGTAGGCCTCCGAGTGCATTACGTGGTTTTCCAGCTCTTCGGCGTGAACTGGTTGAAATGTTCCTAAGCCGACCTCCAGCGTCAGTTCGCAGATCTCGACCCCGCGCTCTCGGATTTTTTGCAGAATTTCCGGCGTGAAGTGCAAGCCGGCTGTCGGAGCGGCAATTGCCCCAGGCTGTTTGGCAAAAACAGTCTGGTAGCGCTCGCGATCAGAAACCTCGTCCGTGCGGTGGATATAAGGCGGCAGCGGGATGTGTCCAAGGCCTTCCAGATGCTCCTGGACGTCTCGTGTGTCACGTGAAACAAATCGTATCGTGCGCGAGCCCAGCTCCCCGCGTGCAACGACCTCCGCTTCGAGTTCCCCCTGGCCAAACAAGACGCGTTCCCCAATTTGCATCTTTCGGCCGGGACGGACGAGTGCGTCCCAGGTACGTGGGTCAAGCCGACGCGTAAGGAACACCTCGACTTTACCGGTCCGGTGCTCTTCCCGCGTGGCGTGCGAGTGGACTCCGGCACGGCGCCCAAAAAGCCGTGCCGGTATAACGCGCGTGTTGTTAAGGACGATCAGTTCGTCGCCGCGAAGCAGGCCCGGGAAATCGGCAAATAGGCGGTCTTGAACCGCGCCATTGGCTCTCGAAATTGTAAGAAGCCGCGAAGCGTCGCGGCGTTCGAGAGGCCGCTGGGCGATCTGGCTGGCAAGAAGATCGTAATCGAAGTCGTCGAGGCGCATCAGAGGGGCAGTTTAGCAGCATCTCTAGTTTGGATTTGCGAGAAACGAGTGGGAGGCAGTCCATCGCTCTGAACTCACGGACGGTTGAGAAAGTCTGGGAAGCCAAGAAGACTTGGATATTCGCATTCTATTGATAATAAATGGCTTAAATTATTGGCCAAGGGATCTAAAATTTATATTGACAACGCGACACTCATATAATATTATCCCCACTGCATTAAGTTCAAATCGCAGGAGACAGAACAATGAGAGCATTTATTAATCGGTGGGAGCCTTCCGGAAGGACTTCTACCCTTCAAGAGCAGGTCAATCGTTTGTTCAGTGATGTGTTGGAGCGTTCCAGTGAGGAATCCAGCCTCACGACTTGGGCGCCGGCCGTAGACATCTACGAGACCGAGCATGAGTTGGTCGTTAAAGCCGATCTGCCGGACGTGAATCCCCAGGATCTCGACATTCGGGTCGAGAACAACATTCTGACGATTCGCGGCGAGCGCAAGTTCGAGAAAAAGGTCAACGAAGAGCAGTATTTGCGCGTCGAGCGTGCCTATGGCTCGTTCAGCCGCAGCTTCTCGCTTGCCAATACCGTGAATTCGGAAGCCATCAAGGCGGACTACCAGAACGGAGTGCTGGAGCTGACGGTTCCGAAGCGCGAGGAAGCGAAACCAAAGCAGATCAAGGTGAACGTCGGGACGCCCGCGGTGGCTATGGCTGCCGGAGCAAAGTAAGGCAGGACAGAGTTGTAGTATAGAGGGGCTGGCTTAAAGAGCCGGCCCCTTTTTGTCGCAAGCGATGAAGTTTTGGAGTGAGGAAGAATCATGTTGCGATTTGACAAGATGACATTGAAAGCGCAGGAAGCGCTGCAACAAGCGAACGAGGTCGCGGCCAATCACGAAAACCAGCAGATTGAGCCGGTGCATTTGCTAGCGGCCCTGGTCTCGCAGACGGACGGGGTAGTTCCCTCGTTGCTGACGCGGCTGGGAATCCACAGCGAAGTTTTGGCGCAAGAGATTGGGCGGGAGATGGCGCGTCTGCCAAAAGTACAAGGCATTGCCCAGCAGCATTTGGGAAAACCGTTGAACAACGTTCTGGAACGCGCGTTTGATGAGGCCGAGCGATTCAAGGACGGGTACGTTTCGACAGAGCATCTTTTTCTTGCCCTTGCCGGCCAGGATCGCGATCCCGCGGGACAGCTGCTCACGAGGCAAGGCGCCTCGCATGAAGCAATTTTGCAGGCGCTGACGAGCGTTCGCGGGACACAGCGTGTGACGTCACAAAATCCGGAAGCTACTTACGCTTCCCTGGAAAAATACGCGCGCGACCTGACGGATCTGGCCCAGCGCGGCAAACTCGACCCCGTGATCGGGCGGGACGAAGAAATTCGCCGCGTGATGCAAATCCTCGCGCGGCGTACCAAGAATAATCCAGTACTCATCGGCGAGCCAGGCGTGGGAAAGACGGCCATTGTCGAGGGACTGGCACAGCGCATCGTGTCCGGCGATGTGCCGGATGTATTGAAGACCAAGCGTCTCGTGGCGCTCGATTTGGCCGCGTTGGTGGCCGGCGCCAAATTCCGCGGAGAATTTGAAGAACGCCTGAAGGCCGTCTTGAAGGAAATCAGCGAAGCGGAAGGGCAAATCATTTTGTTCATCGACGAATTGCACACGCTCGTGGGAGCGGGCGCGGCCGAAGGCTCGATGGACGCCTCGAACATCCTGAAGCCCGCGCTGGCACGCGGCGACTTGCGCGCGATTGGCGCAACCACGCTCAATGAATACAAGAAGTACATCGAGAAGGACCCCGCCCTGGAGCGACGGTTTCAGCCGGTCCTCGTCAGCGAGCCCACCGTCGAAGATACGATCGCGATTCTGCGCGGCTTAAAGGAGCGCTACGAAGTTCATCACGGCGTGCGCATAAAGGATGCGGCGATTCTAGCTGCTGCCACGCTATCGCACCGCTACATTTCTGACCGATTTCTGCCGGACAAAGCGATTGACTTGATTGACGAGGCCGCTGCGAGCCTGCGCATGCAAATTGATTCGCTTCCTGTGGAGATTGACGAAATCGAGCGGCGCATCCTTCAGCTGGAAATCGAGCGGCAATCCCTGTTGAAAGAGACCGACGCGCACTCGAAAGAGCGCCGGAAACAGATCGAGCAAGAGCTGGCGAAATTGAAGGAAGACTCCAGCGCCCGCAAGGCACGATGGCAAGCGGAAAAAGACGCCATCACGAAAATCCGCGAGCTCAAAGGAAATATCGACCAGCTTAAAACAGAAGAACAGAAGTTTGAGCGCGCGGGGGAGCTGGCAAAGGTGGCGGAAATTCGCTACGGCAAGATTGCCGCCGCCGAGCGCGAACTAAAGCAAGCCGAAGAACGCTTTGCCTCGGTGCAAAAAGATTCGCCGATGCTCAAGGAAGAAGTCGACGAGGAAGATATCGCGAAGCTGGTCAGCAAATGGACAGGAATTCCCGCTGGCCGCCTGATGGAAGGCGAAGCGCAGAAGCTCGTACACATGGAGGAGCGTCTGCGGCAACGGGTCGTTGGGCAAGAAGATGGGCTCGGACGTGTTGCTAACGCGGTTCGCAGGAGCCGTGCTGGATTATCCGACGCTAAGCGGCCAATCGGCTCATTCATTTTTCTCGGACCGACCGGCGTCGGAAAAACCGAACTCGCTCGGGCACTCGCTGAATTTCTCTTCGACGACGAAAAGCTCATGATCCGTATTGACATGAGCGAGTACATGGAAAAGCACAGCGTCTCGCGCCTAATTGGCGCTCCTCCAGGCTACGTTGGGTACGAAGAAGGCGGCCAACTCACGGAGCAGGTGCGGAGGCATCCATACGCGGTGATTTTGTTCGACGAAATTGAGAAAGCGCATCCAGATGTCTTCAACGTTCTTCTGCAGATTCTCGAAGACGGCCGTTTGACCGACGGTAAAGGCCGCACGGTGGATTTTCGCAACACCGTTCTAGTGATGACCAGCAATGTGGGCTCCGCGGCCATCTTCGAGCTTTCCAGCAAAGATCCCGAATACGCGCGCAAGGAAGCCATGGAGGCCTTGCGAGCGGCATTCCGCCCGGAGTTCATCAACCGCATTGATGAGATTGTGATTTTCAATCCGCTCGGCAAGGAACAGCTCAGCCGCATCGTCGGGCTGCTCTTGAAAAACGTCGAGAAGCTGCTTGCGGAACGGCAAATCACACTGGAGCTGACCCCGGCCGCGACAGATCTGCTACTTCGCGAGGGCTACGATGCCGCCTACGGGGCACGGCCCCTGCGGCGAACGATTCAGCGATTGATCCAGGATCCGCTGGCGTTGCAGATTCTCGAAGGCAAAGTTCTGCCCGGAGACCACATCAAAGTGGATCGCGACGGCCAGAAGGACGCCATGCGTTTCGAGCGCTTCAAGGCGAAACAACCGGCAGCAGCTGCCAGAATCTAATACAGTATGGGAGAGGAAACTCGCAAAAGACCTCCTCTCCACTTACTCTGTTGGAGCGCTATTGCGTTTGTGGTTCTTTAGGTGAAGAAGGTACGTTATGAGAATTTTTCGAACGACATTTCTACTGGTCGCACTGACGCTGTTCCTTATGGCGATCGGCGCCGTGATCGGCGGACGCAATGGCATGACCATCGCGCTTGGGATTGCCGTTTGCACGAACGCGTTCGCATACTTCTATTCCGACAAAATTGCCCTGGCTTCCAGCGGAGCGCAGCCAGTAACGCGCGAACAGTTGCCGCGTCTCTACGCGGTCATGGAGCGGCTGGCTGCAAAAGCCAGCATTCCTGTTCCCAAGTTGTACGTCGTGCCGGACGAAGCTCCCAATGCGTTCGCGACGGGAAGAAATCCGCACCACGCGTCGGTGGCCGTAACCCAAGGCTTGCTGGAACTGATGAACGATGACGAACTCGAAGGCGTTATCGCCCACGAACTGTCGCACGTACGCAACTACGACATCCTAATCAGTTCCGTTGCAGCCACGCTTGCTGGAGCCATCACTTGGATTGCCCACTGGGGCATGTGGTTTGGCGGTGGCGATGAGGAAGATCGCCGAGGAAGCGGGGTTCTCGGCTTGTTGCTGTTTTTCCTGGCTCCCCTTGGCGCGATGCTGCTCCAGCTTGGACTTTCGCGTCAGCGGGAATACTCGGCAGACTCGACCGGAGCGCAAATGGTCGGGAACCCTTATGGGCTGATCAGTGCTCTACAGAAGCTCGGTGCGTACAACAAGCAAATCCCGACGACGGCGATTTCCCCATCCACCTCAGCTTTGTGCATCGTTAAGCCGCTCTTTGGCGGGGGAGGATTGTCCTCTCTTTTCAGCACCCACCCACCCCTCGAAAAACGCATCGCCATACTCAAGGAAATGACCGTCGTCCCCAAGCGCTAAGGATAAGGGGCACCCTGTTTGGCCATTTCGTGAATTCGCTGAGTAATCTTTCCCCGGGACTTTTGAAGCGGCTTGTCGTAGACCTCTTGGTAGCCTTGTAAGCTACTGATTCTGCATTCGTTAAAATCCCTGCGTCCCGTGGGTCATTTGGTGAATCAAGTGCAGTGGTAGTCCGTGCATAGAGACACATGCGGGGTCAACGGGGGACCGCAGTTATGAGCTGTCGAGACACTATCCATTTGATTTGTTGGTACTTAGAGGGAAGATTGTCACCGCCAGTGGCAAGCGAGATCAAGCGGCACTTGGACTCTTGCGCCGATTGCCACATGGTTTTGGACGCGGCCATGAGCACTCTGGACCGCTATTTTACACCTGTAAAGGGTTCCGACGAGGAGCCTGCGCCGCGAGCGGCCTAGAGTATTTCCTGTAAGTCATAGCCGTATAATAACTTGCCTGGAAAAAGCGCGCCAATGCGCGCTTTTTGCGTTTAGTGCATTTCGGAACTCTCTACCCTTGACCAGGCCCCTCGAAGAACCGCAAAATTTACCGAAGGACGGCCAACTAAGTAATCTTTACTAGTACTAGTACGTATAAACCCTCCGCCAGCGTGCTCCCATCGACGCGACAACCCTATGGATTCATTCAGGTTAAGCCGTCAGCCCCAGAAGGAAGACATTTGGCGTATCGGATGCACTTTTCTGAAGCCACAAGGGGCAAAGCCCCAAAGGAGAATGAAGTTATGAGCGAGTTTCAGGAATCCTCGAATCAGACCATTACCGAAACCCCACGCTGGGTGGGTATAGCTGTTGCGGTGCTGGCCGGAGTTTCCCTGCTTGGCTTGGGAGTCGGCTACAGCGCGCTCAACCACGCGAACAGCATCGAGCAATCGACGCAGACCTCTTTGAAGCAGTCGAATGACGCACTTGCGCAGCGGCTGGCCAAAGAGGATGAAGTGAATCAGGCACTGCAAAGTGATCTGAAGGTGGTAACGGACAAGCTGAACCTGACGCAAGGCGAACTGATCGCCGCGCGCAAGCAGGACAAGAACGCGACCGCCGCCGTGGATCAGAAGGTCAATGGGTTGGCGTCGTCAGTAAAGGCCGAGCTTGCCAACAAGGCCAACAACGAGGACGTGAATAAGCTGAATGGCGACGTCAGCGGTGTGAAGTCTGATTTGGACGCTCAAAAAAACAACCTGCAAATGGCGCGCAGCGAGATGGGCACGCTTATCGCGCGCAACCATGATGAGATCGACCAGCTTCGCCGCATGGGTCAGCGCGACTACTTTGAGTTCACCGTGACTCGCAAGGCTGGCCAACAAAAAGTGGGCTCGATCCAGGTTGAACTGAAGGACACCAATACCAAGAAAAACCAGTTCACCATGAATGTGCTGGCGGATGACCAGAACTTCGAAAAAAAGAACCGCTCCGTCAACGAGCCAATTTTCTTCTACACCGGTGGCACCCGCACCGCGCTGGAACTGGTGGTTAACAAGGTCACCAAAACGACGGCGACGGGCTACTTGAGCATTCCTAAGGCAACTGCAACAACGGCTGCCAGCACTGCCAACTCGGGACAGTAAGACAGGTAAATACCTAACGCTTCTCGATGAGGGGACAAGGAGAGGGAGGGTTCCAGAGGGCCCTCCCTTTTTCTTCTCGGTGACGGAACTTTCAGGCGGGCAGAGCTTTGACTCCGCCCGTTTTCGTTTTTGAAAGAGCGCAGGATTCCGCTACGATGGAACCTCGCCATGACGACGACACTATTACACGTGGGACGAGCGCTGACACCCGCGACCGAAATTCCCGACGCAGGCATCCTGATTCGCGATGGAGTGATTGAGGAGTTTGGACTCCGGGAGGGCATGCATCTCCCGCCTTCCGCCGAAGAGATTTCCGCTCTGGACAAGACCGCGATTCCTGGGTTTTTGGACATACACATCCATGGAGCCGGCGGGCATGACGTCATGGAGGGTACCGAGGAATCGATCTCGGCCGTATCAAAGATGGTGGCGCGGCACGGCACAACCTCTTTTGTGGCCACCACGGTTACAGCGGGTACGGAAGATACGGTGCGCAGTGTCGAAGGCATCGCGCACTACATCGCCCAGCAGCACGAAACAGCCGATGTCCGGGCGGAAGTGCTGGGCATCCACTTTGAGGGGCCGTTCATCAGCCCGGTTAGGCGAGGAGTGCACCCGCCTGAATGCTTGAAACTGCCCTCGGCGGAAGTCCTGGACAAATTTTTGCAGGCTGCTGCAGGCAATGCGCGGATCCTGACCATTGCGCCTGAACTGCTCGGGGCACTGCCTTGTATTGACGCTGCGCGCAAAGCAGGCATGGTAGTCGCCATGGGCCATACGGATGCAACGTATGAGCAGGCTCGTGCTGCGATCGCACACGGAGTGCGCCATGCAGTTCACGTTTACAATGCCATGCGCCCGTTTTCGCACCGAGACAGCGGCGTGATTGGCGCGGTGCTTACTTCGCCGGAAGTCAGCGCGGAGTTGATCTCCGACGGCGTTCACGTGGACGAAACGGCGATGAAGATGCTCCTCCAGGCCAAAGGTCCGGAACACGTCATCCTGATCAGCGACGGCGTGTCGGCAACAGGCATGCCGGACGGAAAATACATGCTCGGGAAATTTGAAGTGACCGTTAGCGGCGGAATCTGCCGAAACGCGGAAGGAAAACTGGCTGGCAGCACCCTGACGCTGGACCGCGCGCTGCGAAACATCGTTGCGCTGGGCGTTCCCCTGGCCTCTGCGGTGCGTATGCTGACACTGAACCCGGCGACTTTGTTGGGAATCGAATTCAAAAAGGGAGCCCTGCGGACCGGAGCAGACGCAGATATTGTGTTGCTCGATCAGGGATTGCAGATCACCAACGTTTGGGTACGCGGCGCGGCAATGGAGTAAAGCCCACCACAACCAGGAAGCATTGTGCTGCGCCCCTGCAAATTCACAATCTGCTTCCGACTAGGGATTCAACGGAATATTCAGACCTTCGGCCAATTGTTCCGCGTCGAAGGGACTGCAAGTAAAATAACGCCCGCCTATTTCGATCGTAGGCACTTTGCGTTTTCCGTTGTTGGCCTTCAAGACGATTTCTTCGGCTGAAGAATCCTGTTCTATATTCACCTCGCGGAATTCCACCCCGCGCTCTTTCATGAAGGACTTCGCTCGCCAGCAATCCGGGCACCAGCGAGTCGTGTACATGGTTACCGTTTCCATCTTTGCTCCAGGACGATTAGATGCCGGGCAGTGGACCAGGTCGCAGAGATCTGTGCGGGTTCCAAAAAGATATCAATGGGTTTCGACAGGAGCGCCGCGATATTTGCGCGCGACCTGGATGCGAATCAGGGCGCGCTGAAGGGAAATGCTGACTCGGTCAAAATCGATATTCGGATCACCGGCGGACAAGCGTTGTTCCGCGCGGGCTTTTGCGGCCTCGGCCCGCGCCAGGTCAATCTCCGCGGCGCGCTCCGCGGTTTCCGCGAGCACCGTGACGCGATCTCCCAGCACTTCGGCGAAACCCTGAATGATTGCCATAACCCCGCTGTCGTTTCCATTTGCGCCGCGATAATTCAGTTCGCCGATGCCCAGCTCGGTGATAAGGGGTGCGTGCCCCGGCAAAATGCCCAGTTGTCCCGACGCACCTGGCAACACAACCTCCACCACGCTTTCGCGCAGCAATTGCTTCTCCGGCGTGACGATGATCAGCTCGATGGAATCAGGAAGCATGTTCGGTTCTAAGCGTTCGCCTTCATTTTCTCCGCTTTCGCGAGGGCTTCATCAATCGTGCCCACCATATAGAAGGCCTGCTCCGGAATGTCGTCATACTTGCCTTCGACGATTTCCTTGAAGCTGCGCACGGTGTCCGCAATCTTGACGTACTTGCCTTCGAGGCCCGTAAACTGCGCGGCCACGAACATGGGCTGTGAAAGGAATTTTTCGATTTTGCGCGCGCGAGCCACGGTGCGCTTGTCTTCGTCAGAGAGTTCTTCAATACCGAGAATCGCGATGATGTCCTGCAAATCCTTGTAACGCTGCAGAATCGACTTCACGCCGCGCGCCACGCCGTAATGCTCCGCGCCAACGATGCGTGGATCGAGAATACGCGAGTAGCTGGCCAGCGGATCAACGGCTGGATAAATGCCGCGCTCGACGATTTGACGGCTCAAGTTTGTGGTCGCGTCCAGGTGCGTAAACGTCGCAGCCGGCGCGGGATCCGTGTAGTCGTCGGCCGGGACGTAAATCGCTTGCACGGAAGTAATTGAACCGGATTTCGTCGATGTAATGCGCTCCTGCAATTCGCCAATTTCGGTGTTCAGGTTCGGCTGATAACCGACGGCGGAAGGCATGCGGCCGAGAAGCGCGGAAACTTCGGAACCTGCCTGCACGAAACGGAAAATGTTGTCGATGAAGAGAAGCACGTCGAGATGTTCTTCGTCACGAAAGTATTCCGCGACTGTCAGCCCCGTCAGTCCGACGCGCAAACGCGCACCGGGCGGTTCGGTCATCTGCCCGTAAATCAAAGCGGCGCGGGACTTTTCCGAATTGCCGGGCACAACGACGCCGGCTTCCTGGAATTCCAGCCAAAGGTCATTTCCTTCACGCGTGCGCTCACCGACGCCTGCGAAGACCGAGACGCCTCCGTGCTGCATCGCGACGTTGTTAATCAATTCCTGAATCAAAACCGTTTTGCCGACGCCGGCTCCGCCGAACAATCCAATTTTTCCGCCCTTCAAGAATGGCTGAATGAGGTCAATGACCTTGATTCCGGTTTCAAACATCTCAAGTGTGGTGGACTGGTCAACTAGCAACGGCGCCGGACGGTGAATGGCATAATTGTGCGGGCTGGTCAGCTCCCCGAGTTGGTCCACAGGCTTGCCAAGAACGTTCATCACGCGCCCAAGAGTTGGACGTCCCACCGGCACCGTAATGCCCGCTCCAGTGTCGTACGCTTTCATTCCGCGAACGAGGCCTTCGGTCGGTTCCATGGCGATGGCACGAACACGCCCCTCGCCCAGGTGCTGCTGTACTTCGGCGATGACGTCGACAGCTGTAGGAACGTTGAAGCCTTCGCTGGTAATTTGCACGGCGTTGTAAATCGACGGCAAATGCCCCGACTCAAATTGAATGTCGAGCACGGGCCCAATGACCTGCACGATGTGTCCCGTTGCTTTGTATTGCTCTGCCATGCCTTCTCCTACGCGGTGGATGAAGCTCCGCTGACAATTTCAATAATTTCTTTGGTGATGGCCGCTTGCCGTACTTTGTTCATGTGCAGGGTGAGCGCTTCAATGACGTCGCCTGCATTTTTTGTAGCCGACTCCATCGCGGTCATGCGCGCAGCGTGCTCGGCCGCGGAAGATTCCAGCATCGCGCGAAGAATCTGCGTCTCGACGTAACGCGGCAACAGCTTATCAAGCAGTTGTTCCTTGGGCTGCTCATAGATGTAGTCGACCTGCGCAGACGCCTTCTCTTCCTTCGTTTCTTCTTCGGGACGAGTTGGTTCCACCGGCAGGAGTTTTTCAACGACGAGGTTCGGCGTCATCACCGTCTTGAATTCGCTGAACACAATGTAGACGGCGTCGATTTCTTCCTTCGCGTAAAGCTCCGTAATTACCGAAGCAATGTCACGCGCCGTTCCAAAATTAACGCGAGCCAGAACGTTTACATATTCCGCTGCAAACGTGAATCCAGCCTTCTTCAAGGAATCGCGGCCTTTTTTTCCGACTGGTATCACCGAAATCTTTTTGCTTTTGTAGGGGCGAAGAAACTCATTGGCCTTGCGTAAAATGTTGGAATTGAACGCGCCGGCAAGACCCCGCTCACCCGTCAGGATCACAACCAGGATCCTTTCTTCGGGCCGACGTGCGAGCAATGTATGTTCCGGCTGGTCGATACGCGACATAATCGACCTCAATACACGTGCCAATTCCGTCGCATAAGGCCGCGCGGCCAGTGCCGCTTCCTGCGCTCGGCGCAGCCGTGCCGCGGCGACGAACTTCATCGCGCGGGTAATCTGCTGGGTGTTCTTCACCGAGCGAATACGGCGCCGAAAATCGAGAAGTGTAGGCATGGCTCTTGCTTTTTACTTGGTGGCAGCGGCCTCTACCGCGGCCGTGAAGCGTTCCTTGAAGTTGTCCACGGCCTTCTTGATTTCTGCCTTGATCCCGTCGTCCAAAGCCTTCTTCTCGGCGATGCCCTTTAGAATGCTCGGATTACTTGTCTCCACGAATTGCAAAAATTCCTTTTCGAAGCGCCGCACTTCCGGCACGGGAATGTTGTCAATCGCGCCGCTGGTCGCCACAAAAATACTGAGCACCTGCTTCTCGACGGAAAGCGGCACATACTGGTCCTGTTTCAGAATTTCCGTCAACCGCTGGCCGCGAGCGAGCTGGCCTTGCGTCACTTTGTCGAGCTGATCGGAACCGAACTGCGCGAATGCCGCGAGTTCACGGTACTGCGCCATATCCAAGCGCAAAGTGCCCGCCACCTGCCGCATGGCCTTGATCTGGGCGTTACCGCCGACGCGGCTCACACTAATGCCAACGTTGATGGCCGGACGAATGCCGGCGTTAAAAAGATCCGCTTCCAGATAGATCTGCCCGTCTGTAATCGAAATTACGTTTGTCGGAATGTACGCGGAAACGTCGCCTGCCTGCGTTTCAATGACCGGCAACGCGGTAAACGAACCCGCGCCCAGTTTATCGTTGAGCTTCGCGGCTCGTTCCAGCAAGCGCGAGTGCAGATAAAACACGTCGCCAGGAAAAGCTTCGCGGCCCGGAGGACGCCGCAACAACAAGGAGATTTCGCGATAAGCCTGAGCATGCTTGGAAAGATCGTCGTAGAACGCAACCGCGTGGCGCTTCGTATCGCGGAAATATTCGCCCATGGCACACGCCGCGTAAGGCGCGATGTATTGCTGCGAAGCAGGCTCCGCGGCCGATGAAGCGACGACGATCGTGTAATCCATCGCACCCGCATCCGTCAGTGTTTTCACCACCTGCGCAATCGTCGAGCGCTTCTGCCCGATGCCGCAGTAAATGCAAATAACGTCGCCACCCTTTTGATTGATGATGGTATCGAGAATGACCGCGGTCTTGCCGGTCTGCCGGTCGCCGATAATCAACTCGCGCTGCCCGCGTCCGATCGGGATCATGGCGTCAATAGCCTTAATTCCCGTCTGAAGAGGCTCGCGCACAGGTTGCCGGTCCAGCACGCCAGGTGCAAGCCGTTCCAGCGGATTGCGTTGTTTTGCAACAACGGGCCCTTTGCCGTCCAGCGGTTCGCCTAGCGGATTCACCACGCGCCCAATCAGCCCCTCGCCGACCGGAACCGACATAATCGTATTCGTGCGCTTGACGACGTCGCCCTCTTTCAATTCCGAAGACTCGCCAAGCAGCACCACGCCGACCTCTTCCTCTTCCAGGTTCAGCGCAATGCCAAACATGTTGTGCGGGAAAGAAAGCATCTCTCCGGCCATGACCTTCGCCAGACCATGCACGCGCGCAATGCCGTCGCCGACGCTGATAATCGCTCCCACTTCGTCAACGGAAACGGTCTGTTCATAATTCTCGATCTGCTCTCGCAGGATCTTGCTTATTTCATCTGCCTTGATGTTCGCCATGCCTGCTCCTGACCTCTGTTCCGCTATTCCGCCGTAAGACGCGCGCGCATCTCGTTCAGGCTGTTGCGCACCGAGCCGTCATAAATCGTGTCGCCCACACGAACAATCGCGCCACCCAGCAGGGTTGGGTCCAGCGAATATTTTGCCTGGATCTTCTTGCCGGTAATTCGTTCGAGTGTTTGCGCAAATCGCTTCTTCTGCGCTGCGCTCAACTCCACTGCCGAAGAGATTTCCGTCTCGGCAATGCCCTGTCGCTGCCGGACGACGCCCTCAAAAGCGGCGATAATTTCCGGCAGAATGTGGGTACGATGATGATCCGCGATCACAAATAGAAAATTGCGAATAATTTTCCCTGCGCCCAGACGCGCCGCGATTTTTTCCATGACGCCGTGCTTGGCTTCCCGCGGCACGGCGGGACTGGTCAGGAAATTACGCAGCTCGGCAGACCCAGCGACAACCGCACCAAAATCCGCCAATTGCTTAAGCGCGGGATCGGCGGCGCCCTGCGCCAGCGCCACGTCCGCCAGCGCATTGGCGTACTGGAGGCTCGCGGACTTCAATTCGGCCTTCCTTCAAGACTCTTCACAAAGGTGTCCACCAGCGTTTCCTGCGCCGCCGGGGTGAGCTGTTTGGCAAGCAGGGATTCCGCGCCATCCACAGCCAGCGATGCGGCCAGAGCCTTGAGTTCGATGCGAGCAGCGCGCTCCGCGGCGTCAATTTCCGCTTGCGCCGCGATTCCCACTTTTTTCGCGTCACTTTGCGCCATCGTTCGGATGCGCTCGCCCTCTTCGCCAATTTCGCGCTGCGCGGTCGCACGTAATGCAGCGATTTCCTCCTCAAGCCGCGCTAGCTTCCCTTCCGCTTCGCGAACCTGGCGCTCTGCTTCTTCCTTAGCCGCCGTCGCCTTCGCGATGGCCGAACGAATGGTTTCCGCATTTCCGCGGAACCACCCCGGCAGTTTCTTCGCGAAGAGCCAAATGAGAACCGCAGCAACGATCGCGAAATTGATCCACTTGAAGATTTCGTTCGCGTTTTCGCCCGCGGAACTTCCGCCTTCCGCGGCTGCAAAAGCCGTCAGGCCGGCGCAGAAAAACACAAAGAGAAAACCCGAGCCAATAAAAAGTCGTTTGTTGAGTCTCATCGCACTTCCTTCGATGGCCTGCCGGGGCGCGGCGTCGGCAATTGCAGAATCCGCCGCGCAATCTCAGCGGATAACTGAGCGACCGTTGCATCAATTTCGCGGCGCGCCGCAGCAAGTTCTCCTGCAATCCGCTCTTTCCCCGCCGCAACCTGGGCTGAGGCAGCCGCGCGCGCCTCTCTAATCAGCTCGGCGCGTTCATCGAGCAGCTTCTTCCGCGCCGCCTCCTGCTCCCCGTAAACTTTCGCGTTCGCCTGCTTCAAAGCATCCTGATATTGCTTGACCTTTTCGGCCGCAGCAGCCTGCGCCGCTTCGGCAGCTTTCTTCGCGCCAACCGTCCGCGCACCCCGCTCTGCCATCACCGCCATCAGCGGCTTGAAGAAAATCGCCCTTAAAATGAAGTAAAAAAGCAGGATGATCAGGACTGTAGGCACAGCCTGAAGGAACAGTTCTCCCAGTTGCTGAACAATTTCTTGCATTAAATTGAGTAGCCTAACACTCGCTTTTGGGGCCCCGGACCGGCCACCAGGTTGGCAGCCGCGCCGTGGTGCCCCTCTACCCTGGAAGAGGCGTTACGGTGGGCCTGTCGCTGCCTATTGAAACAATATTTTATATCATTCACTCTGCCTCGCGTCAACGCGACCCCGAATCGACTAGTAGGTTAGTTAGAGGAAGCTATGAAGACGTCACGCGCGCGCATGGTGGTCTCTTACTGGTCGTCCTCTCTGAAATCGACGAACAAACGATCGGTTTGGTTCATTCTCGTCGTAAATACCCATCAAGAGATTTTCTTTTTTTGTTCGCGCACCTCAGCCGCATCTTTTTTGGCTCGCCGCTGCGCTCTCTGGTTCTCGGTCTGCAGCCCGGAGCGTCTCGCCGCGCATGCTCCAAGCCAAAACGACTCTACCGTACCTTCCGCTAGCCATTCCAAATTCACGCTCGGTCCAAAGATATGCCGGTACATCATCGGCCCAAGCAGCAAAGCCACGCCGAGTTCTTCATCCAGAACGGCGGGGAAAATTCCGCGATCTACGCCCCGGCGCAACAATTTCTTTAAGCTGTCGCGCGCCCGTTCCATCACTCGCGTTTTCCAGGCCCTGCCAAATTCTTCATTGCGCGCCGAATACGCAATCAAGTGCGGCATCAACCTCTTCTGTATAGCCGCCTTCTTGGGGGATGGCTGGTATTTCAGGTAGGCCTTCAGATCCGCCCTCAAATCGCCGGAGTCCACTTCCGGTGGGCCTTCGTCGAGTTCATGTACATGCACCATCACAGCAAGGCAAAGCGCATCCTTGTCGGCCCAGTGCTTGTAGACCGTGGCTTTGCTGACGCCGGAGGCCGCCGCAATCGCGTCCATGCTCGTGGCATCAATCCCGCGCTCGGCAAAAAGATTGGTCGCCGCTTCCAAAACTTCCCGATGCGCTCTCTGGCTGAGTCCACGAGCCATGGCTTAGATCTCGATTTTCGAAAATCGCCACGCGCCTAGACAGAGAAGCGCCGCGGCAACGCATACAAGAACCACTGCGTCAGTGACCGCTCCAAAGTGTGATACGCCAATCAGGGTGGCGCGCAGCCCATCAACGCCGTACGACAGGGGATCGAGCGCGGTTACGACAGCAAGCGCTTTCGGCAAATTATTCAGCGGGAAAAGCGCGCCCGATAAGAAGAAAATCGGCAGCACCAGAAAGTTCATGATCAGCTGGAATCCCTGCATGTCTTGCAAACTGGAACCGATCGCCGTTCCCAGCGCCGCAAAGACGGTCGCGATCAAACCCAGGAAAACAAAACCCAGTGGAACCATAGCCAGGCTTACGGGACGAAACCCCACCAGCAGGCAAACGATAACAATTAGAGTCCCCTGGATCATCGCGACTGTCGCTCCGCCCAGTGTCCGTCCAATCATGACCTGAATCCGCGGCACAGGCGCCACAAGAGTCTCTTTCAGAAACCCAAATTGCCTGTCCCACAAAAGCGCAATCCCAGAAAATACGGATGTAAATAGCACCGTCATTCCCATGATGCCGGGTGATATAAATTGCCGATAGTTCCCGCTGCCCGCCTTCTCGAATACCGGTCCGAGACCGAATCCAAGTACCAGCAGATAGAGCAATGGCTGTCCCATCGAAGCGATAATTTGCGCTCTCGACCTCGAGTACTTTTTCAGCTCGCGCAGCCACAAAATGTAAATGGCGCTCATCGTCTCTCTCCCTGAACCTTATCTCCTGAACATTCTTGCCATCTGCCGCAACTGGTCCGCCGAACCGGCACTTTCTTCGCGAATCGAAGATCCTGTCAGCGCCAGAAAAGCTCCTTCCAGCGATTCCGTATTGGTCTGCTGCTTCAACTCCTGCGAAGTTCCCATCGCCACGATTCGCCCATGGTCAATCACTGCGATCCGGTGAGCCACACGGTCCGCTTCGTCCATATAGTGAGTCGTCAGAAAAACGGTCACGCGCTCTGTCTCGTTCAGATGCTTAACGTGCGTCCATAGCTGGTTGCGGCTCTGCGGATCGAGTCCGAGTGTTGGCTCATCGAGGAACAAAATCTTTGGCGTGTGCAAAAATCCTCGGGCAATCTCCAGCCGCCGCTTCATGCCTCCGGAAAACTGCTTCACCACTGTGTCGCGCTTCTCCCACAACTCGAATAGCTTCATCAGCGTCTCGGTCCGCTCGCGGCGAATCTTGCTTGGCACGTGATACAACACGCCGTGCAGATTCATGTTTTCCCAGGCTGTCAAATCCTGGTCCAGGCTGGGATCCTGAAACACTATCCCAAAGGCTTTCCGCGCCTCGTTGTGGTGACTCACTGGATTCAACCCGTCGAGTTCCACGCTTCCGCTCGTTGGCTTCAGCAGCGTCGTCAACACCTTGATGGTCGTCGTCTTCCCCGCTCCGTTCGGTCCTAGAAACGCAAAGATTTCGCCCTTCTGCACGTCAAACGACACGTCGTTGACAGCTGTCAAATCCCCAAATTTCTTGATCAGATTTTCCACGCGGATCATGCTGGGTTCCATTGGATCCGTTCCTCCACTTGGGCGGCTGGGATTCGAGCTTTCCGGCAAGGCGCCGGACGAAGCGGACATACTAAACGGTTTAGTTTAGTATGTCAACGCACTTCTTCGCCTGGCTCGATCCGTCTCACGCTGTTTTTGCTCCCCTTTTTACTTTCAGGTTAGTGCGCCGCAGTCGCGGCCGTTTCGCTGCTTTTGGCCGGCGTCGCCGTGTTGGACGCCGTGCAAACTTCGCGGATCGCCGCGACAATCGTGTCGGGCCGCTCGAACGGTATCATGTGGTCGCTGTCCGGAACCATGATGCGCTTGCCACGCGTGGAAAGCTGCGATTCTTTCACCTGCAAATCGTTAACCCAGATTTCGTGGAAGTCGTCAAACTCCTTCTTCGGAAACCCCGGCGGCAGTTGTGACGCATCGGCCGATTTCCCTGCGGTCAGCACGATCAGAGGTTTATCCCCCAGGTTCCCCGCCGCCCGTACTTCGACGGCGCTCTCCTCAAACGCGCCTAATTCCGCCGCAGACGCATTAATGAATTTGGTCTGTCTCTGCAGATAGAGCATCTCCTGCCCAAACTCCTTGGAAACGCCCGGCGACTCTCCCTGATTGCGCTGCGTGAAACGTACGACACCAAATTCGATGAGCAGCGGCGCAAGCTTTACCTGCTTCTGCATGTCCTGCATCGTTTTTTTCATGAACGCCTGAATCGGTGGGGACATCCGGTTGTTCTGGTCCTCGTGCGACGCATCCACCAACACCATTCCCGCCACGTCGGCTGGGTACGTCCCGTTGTAAACCCGCACGTTGTAACCGCCGAACGAATGCCCCACCAGAATGTACGGCCCTTTTTCATGAGCCGCTTCGAGGAGTGCATGCAGTTCTTTCACGATCTCGCTGCTCGTCCGTGGAAGTGTCGTCCCGTCGCTCCAGCCATATCCCGCGCGGTCATAGGAACAAACACGCGTGAACTTGGCGACTTCGGTCTCGACGGGATTCCATCCCACCGCTGGGACGCCTAGCCCCGTATCCAAAATCACTGTGGGACGGCCTTGCCCGCGACAATCGAGGTTGAGCGAAATATTGTTAAAGGCCGCCCCAAGCGAAACAGACTTTCCCTGCTGCGGGAATCGCCGCGCATCCGCGTTGTTTCCGATGGCTTGGTAGCACAATCCGACAATCGCTATAGCAGCGACAAGAATCAGCAGTCCGACGAAGATGCGGCCCAACCATCGCAGTACGAGCCGGCCGGGTGATGAAACATTTGTTGCGTTTCCGTCTGCCAAGGGGAACTCCTCGCTTGCTGGATTTCGGGGCGCTTGATGCGCGGATATTAGACCGTGCTCCGCCGCAGGTCAACAGAGGAGAAGCCGTACCCTTTGGCATTCTCGAAACTGACTTCGTGGGCTGCTGCAAAGGGAAAAGCGGTACCTTAAATACTATGAGTTTGGCCGCTCGCCGACTGGCGGCGCGGGATCGTAGACGTAACGGACATCAACGGGCGTATTGGAACGCCCTGTCACCAAATGTAGCGTTTCGTAGAGCTGCGTCCCGTCATAAGAAAGCTCGAAGGTCCGGCTCATCTTTCCGCCGCGTGGTCCCTTCTCGTCCGTCGCCAGCCGCGCCCCGTCCCAGTGCGCAGCAATCTCCTGATAGCTGTCGTCCTTGGAGTCTGCCTTTTCAATTTTCCGTCCATCCGTGAACAGTACCAACTTCCGGTTTTGGTCGTCGGTCAGATCCACTTCTGGATCCTTCGCATCCTTTTGAGCCAGCGTAAGGGAATTCGCGGGCGCGACCACGTCCTGCAGGCGCTGCTGGTCCGCGTCACTCTGACCACTTCGTCCGCCGCCGCGGCCGCCAACTGGAAAGCCCGCGATGCTTATGCCGCTCCCGCCCCTGCGGCTGCTGGCATTGTTTTGCGCGTCCTGCAATTTCTTATGCGCATCGTCGCTGTCGTCGCGATTCAGTTTCCACCGCCCCAGGATGGAAGTCCTGGTCTCCGCTTTTGGCTGCTCCACGGTCTTCGGCGGCGCATCCTGCGGTTTCGCCGCCGGCAAAGGTCCTGGAGGCGCTTGCGCTCGCACAAAGAAAGGAACCGCAAGAACGAAAACAGCCAGAACTCCGGCAGTGAGCAAGTTCGGTTTGCAACGCAACTTCATGAAGGCACCTTGCTTATAAAAGGGGCTTCCCCCGGGAAAGGCATAAAGTTCCTGAGCGTCATCACGTTAGATGCGGCGACCGCGCAGGATATCTCACCCGATAACCGTCTCAGCCGGAAGACAGCCGGGCATTCAGAGCGCTAATCCGCGGAAGCAAAGCCAGCGCTCCAAGCTCGCGAAACCGCTTGGCATGTTTGCGGTACGCATGTGCACCCGTGGGTAAAATCGCCATAAAAGGTACTCGTGCATCACGCGCAGCAAGCGCGTCGTCAATATTATCCCCGACATATAGAGCCCACGAAGGGTCTCGCTCCCCAAGAATCTTCAGCAATCCATCCGGATAAGGTTTCTTCCGCTTGACGTCGTCCATCGTCACGATCTCACGAAAGTATCTGACGCCAGGCCATCGCTCAAACGAATAAGAAAATTCCTGACGCGTCCGCCCGGTAAACAAATTCAGCTCAAACCGCCGTCCCCACCGTTCCATTTGCCTCGGCGTAACCAAAATCCGCTCCTTACGCACGTTCCCAACTTTGCCATCCTTGCCCCAATAAAATTGCGCAAACGCGTCACGCGCTTCCTCATATGACGTCGGCCGCCCCAGCGCCGTGGCCCAGTTCGATACCATCATCCAGTCATCGTTATTTCCCGGCTTGCTCTTCCACTGATGCAATTCCGCCCAGCCCACGCGCTTCCCGGTTAAAAAACGCATCGTTTCCAAACCGGAAAGCCAGTACGACCGGCGAACATCCACAAGCACGCCGTCCACATCGAATATCAGAATTTTCGGCAGCAGCTTCCTTAACGGGGGCACGACAGAATTGGAGCAGAAAATTTCCTCCCGGGCAAATCTCTTGTTTCCCTCGCCGCCCTCTCCAGCACGTCCACGGAACAGCCGTCGAACATTCAAACGCACGAACTAGCAAGCACTTCATTTTTCCCGAGACACTGTTTCTCTCTGCTTACCAGCCTCCTCCCTACGCGCCAGATACCCATCCAGTATCTCGAATAATTCCGGCGACCGGATCGGCTTCGTAAGATAACCATCCATTCCTCCCGCCAGGCATTTCTCCCGGTCGCCTTTCATCGCATGCGCCGTCAAGGCGATAATCGGTTGGTGCAGCCCTGTGGCTCTCTCTTTTTCGCGAATCGCCGCAGTCGCCTCAAATCCGTCCATCTCCGGCATCTGCATATCCATCAGCACCACGTCAAATTTTTCCTTCTCGAGCGCGGCCACCGCTTCCTTCCCGTTTTCCGCTACCGTGACGTGGTGCCCCTTCTTTTCCAACATCCGCATGGCTAACCGCTGGTTCACCGCATTATCTTCCGCCAAGAGCACTCGCAACCCTGATTGCATTTCCACCGCTGCCTGCACCGCGTATCGCGTAACCAGTGGATTCGCGGCGCTCGGCTCGTGTGCCCCAATTACCCGCGCAATCGCCTCGCGCAACTCCGATTGCCGGATGGGCTTCAATAGGTACGCGGCTATTCCCAGCTCCTGGCAACGCGCCGCGTCCCCCCGATGGCCCACCGACGTCAGCATCATGATCATGGCCGCGGATAATTCCGGCTGCTGCCGGATTTTCTCAACCATCGTAAAACCATCCATATCCGGCATATTCATATCCGTCAGGACCAGCCCGAATGGTCTGCATTCTCCCTTCGCGATGGATAACTGTTCCAGCGCCGCTTCGCCTCCCTCCACGCAATACGGGCTCATCTGCCAGCGCGAAAGCATTCCTTCCAGAATCTTGCGATTCGTTCGGTTGTCGTCCACGATAAGCACCCTCACGCCGCGCAGGATTTCTGTCGGCGCCGTCTTCTCTGTCTGGACCGGCTTGGCCTCCGCACTACCCAGAAATACCGTGAAATGGAACTGGCTTCCGCGTCCTTCCTCGCTCTCCACCCACGTCTTCCCTCCCATCATACGCACCAGCCGCGACGATATCGTCAGCCCCAGTCCCGTGCCACCGTACTTGCGCGTCGTGGAAGTATCCGCTTGCGAAAACGGATCAAAAATCACCGCCAGTTTGTCCTGCGGAATCCCGATACCCGTGTCCGTCACCGAGAAATGAAACATGTTGTCCGCGGCATCTTTGGTCTCGCGGAAAACCCGCAGTACCACTTCTCCGCGTTCGGTAAATTTGATCGCGTTTCCCACCAGGTTGATCAGAATTTGCCGCAGCCGGTTCGAATCGCCGCGTACAACTTTCGGAATTTCCGGCGCGATCTCGCACAGCAGCTCCAGGCCTTTTTCGTCTGCTCGTACGGCCAGCGTTTTAAGCGTCGCCTCCACGCAATCGCGAAGATTGAAATCGATCGCTTCCAGATCGATCCTTCCCGCCTCGATCTTCGAAAAGTCCAGAATGTCGTTGATCACCGTGATCAGCGCATCCCCCGACATCTTCACCGTCTCAAGGTATTCCCGCTGCTCCGGCGTCAACTCCGTTTCCAGCGCCAGCTCCGTCATTCCCAATACCCCGTTCAGTGGCGTGCGGATTTCATGGCTCATGTTGGCCAGGAACTCGCTCTTGGCCCGGCTCGCCGCTTCGGCTGCTTCTCGCGCTGTTTGCATCTCCACTTCGGCTTCCCGGCGTTTGGTGATGTCGCGGGCGATTCCGGCGATTCCGGTAACCTGGCCGGCCATGTCGTATAGAGGCACCCTTGTGCTCAGCAGCCAGATTCGACTTCCTCTGCGATCTAGGCAGGCTTCCTCTCGATGGAACTGCCCCTCCCTGGTCTCCATCACCTTCTGCTCATCCTGGAAGTACCCGCTTGCCTCTCTCTCGGGATAGAAGTCAAAATCTGTTTTCCCAAGCAATGCCTCCGAATCCCTCAAGTCCAAAGAGCGGGCCAAAGAAGCGTTGGCGACGAGAAAACGGCTTTTCGTGTCTTTCACGTACATGAAGTCAGGCACATTATCGATCAGGGCGCGCAACACTTTCCGCTCTTCCATTAGAGCGTCTTTGGCTTTCTTGCGCTCGATAACCTCCATCTGTAACTCCTCCGTCCGGGCTTGAACTCGCACTTCCAGCTCATCTTTCGCTCCTTGCAAGGCCGCGTCCCGGTCCTGAATTCGTTCCAGCATCTTGTTGAAGGAACCGATGAGCGTTCCCACCTCGTCATCTCCGCTCCCAATCGCCCGCAGCGTGTAGTCTTCCTCCAGGGAAACTTTGCTGGCCACTCCAGCCAGTTGCAAAATGGGTTGAGTGATAAGCCCGAGCAATTTCCTTGAAACCAGGAACGCCGCGAGCGTGGATACAATCAAAACACCCAGCGAGATTTCTGTGTACTGCGTCATTTTTGCGTGCAGTGCTGTCAGATCCGAAATAATGGCAATGGCCCCTGCTTTTTCCCCTCCCAGGAAAACGCTTCGCGTCAAAATCAGTTCCTCGGGGCTGAACCGCGCTCCGTCTTCCTGGCGCACAGGCAGTTCATAATGGAAGGCAACCCCAGCCCTCCGGTACTGCGCAAAAACCGTTCCACGGCCGTCGTACAGGCAGGCAGCGACGATATGCGTGTCGGAGCGAAGCGCCTCCAGCGTTTCTGCCGCGGACTTGTGATCGCTAAAAGCCAGTGAAGCAGCGCTGTTTGTCCCCAGAGTATCGGCGAGAACCGACAGTTCGCTGGTCATTGCCGCCCGGAAATTGGCTCGCTCATAAACCTCAAATGCCACGCACGCCAGGCTCAGGCCCACCAGGCTCGTGCACAAGATCACGAACGTCAGCTTACGTTGAATGGACGCTTTTCGGAAAAAATCCATCTCAATCTCCTTTCGGAACGCCGATCACGCTCTTCGCCAGCACCAGCCGCTTTGAGCTGATTTTCAATCCTGCGTGTTCTGCGACGTCCAGGTTGATTTTCGAATCGCACCTTGTTATCCGCCAGCGTAAACCTGATAAACCCGCCATCCTCCGCGAAGCGCTCCCTCTCTCCCCCAGTCAGGACAGGATTCCCGTTGAAATTTGCCAGCGCCTCGGAAATGAACTTCGGCCCCGCCGCAGACACTTCCCACGCCTCCGGCGACGGAGGTTCCACCAGCCACAGAAAAAGAGAGCCCGCCGCAGGATCTGACGCAACTGAGTATCGAAAATTTAATGAACGTGGAAGTGACCTCGGTTTCGACGAAAGACCCAGGCCGGCCTGCATCCGAGCAGCGGGAGCACAAGAATTCGCGCGCCGGCGCTTGTCCGCCCCAATGCGCCCAATCTCGCTTTTCCACCCTTTTTGGACACAGCTTTCCCCCGAGTTCTGGTATGCAACTCTGGGACCGAAAAGAAGGCCTCGAATACACTCCAAGATCCCTGTTTTCATGGAGTTAGCGAAGGATGGTTGCCCTTCGATTTCCTAATTTGCGTCGCGGACAATCGTGTGTTCCAAAGTGGCGCAAGCGCGCTCCGACCTTCCATCTCCCTCCCCAGAAAGTCGCCTCGCGGGCAGCTCGCTCTCAATTTCCGGTATGATGAGCCGGGCTCCGCAACGCCGGCGCCTGTCATCCGGCTGCCCCGCAGCCGCCTGGAAACGAGGAAGAGAGCATGGCTGGATTTGCAGGTGTCGACTTCATTGACTTCGATTCGCAGCTGAACGACGAAGAGAAACTGGTGCGCCAGACTTCGCGGGAGTTCGTCGAACACGAAATCATTCCCATCATTGAAAAACACAGCCGCGAAGGAACCTTTCCGAAACATCTCGTTCCGCAGCTTGGCGAGTTGGGATTTTTCGGTGCGAACTTGCAGGGCTATGGCTGCGCGGGCATGTCTAACGTGGCGTACGGCCTCGTTACGCAGGAGCTCGAGCGCGGAGATTCGGGATTGCGCAGCTTCGTTTCCGTGCAGAGCGCGCTGGTGATGTATCCGATTTATGCGTATGGAAGCGACGCCCAGAAAGACAGATGGCTGCCGCTGCTTCAGCAGGGCAAAGCCATCGGCTGCTTTGGTTTGACGGAGCCGCAGTTTGGCTCAAACCCCGGTGGTATGCTGACGCGCGCGGTGAAGAAGGGCAGCAAGTTCGTTTTGAACGGCGAAAAGATGTGGATCACCAGCGGTTCGCTCGCGGATGTCGCCGTGGTCTGGGCGAAATGCGAGGATGAAAAGATTCACGGGTTTCTGGTGGAAAAAGGTACGCCGGGATTCAAAGCCTGGGACGTGCACGGAAAATGGTCGCTGCGCGCGTCCGTCACTTCCGGACTCGCCTTCACGGATTGCGAAATCCCCGAAGAAAATCTGCTTCCCAACGTCGTGGGACTGAAGGGCCCGCTTGGCTGCCTCAATCAGGCTCGCTACGGAATCGGTTGGGGCGCGCTTGGCGCGGCGATGGCTTGTTACGATACCGCGCTTCAATATGCCAAAACGCGCAAGCAGTTTGCCAACAAGCCCATTGCTTCGCACCAGTTGGTTCAGGAAAAGCTGGCCTGGATGATCACGGAAATTGTGAAAGGGCAATTGCTGGCGCTTCATATAGGACGGTTGAAAGACAAAGGCAAGGCGGATCCGTCGCACATTTCCATGCTGAAAATGAACAACGTCGGCGTCGCGCTGGAAACAGCCCGCAAGGCGCGCGATATTTTAGGCGCGAACGGAATTGTCGACGATTACTGCATCATGCGGCACATGAACAACCTCGAAAGCGTTTATACCTACGAAGGAACGAACGACATTCACAAGCTGGTGATTGGAGAGAAAATTACCGGCATCTCCGCGTTTTACTGATTTGGGTTTTTGTAGGGGCGCAGCCTGGCTGCGCCCGGTACGAGATTCGCGTCAGGATGGCACCCCTTAACTGATAGCTGACTCGTTTTCTAGCTTTAGATTTTCAGGCTCTTGTTTCTCTAGTCGAAACCAGGAAACAGACGGAAGTCTGTCCCACCCCAGCCAACCCGTATCGCGCGTTGCCGAATCTTGTATGCTGTAGGGGCGCAGCCGCGGAAAGCAAGATGTATCGTGCCCCTGCAGGAGACAGATTTATGAATGCGTCCCCGATCGGTTTCTCTCGCTCGTTTCTTCGCTACCTCTTGATGCTGCTGACTTTCGTCGGCGCGGTTTGCGGGACGGCGCTCGCACAGACAAAAGCTACCTCAGCGCCAGCGCAAAGGTCGGCGGCGCCTGCCCAGAAAACGGTGGTGAGGCAATCGAAAGTAAAGATTCGGGCCATCACTGCGTTTGTAAATCTTGACCGGACGCAGTACCAGATCCAGATTACCGACGCGATGAAGATGCTCAAGCGGGCACGCACCATTTTTGAGTCGCGCGGATTCCCGGTGGAAACGATTCGCATTGCCACGCAGCCTTTTCCGGAGTACATCGAGGGACTTTCCCGAGAGCAGGCCCTGCAATTTTTCAAGAATTACGACGCGCTGGCCGTCGACCAGGGTTTCTCCGCCTCGATTGGGCCAGCCATGCTGAAAGCAACCGACAGTCCCGCGCAAGCGGATTTGCTCGCCGAGATTTTGAAAAACACAAAAGCATTGTATGCAAGTCTCGTGGTGGCAGGCGACGACGGCGTGCGATGGCCCGCGGTGGGCGCAGCGGCGCGGGTGATGAAACAGCTCGAGGATACTGAGCACAGCCAGGGCAATTTTCGTTTTGCGGCCATCGCCATGGTCAAGCCTCTGACGCCTTTTTTCCCCGCGGCGTATCACAATGGTTTCGGCCACCAGTTTGCCGTCGCGCTGGAGTCTGCCAGTGTCGTGGCCGACGCTTTCCAGGACGCACCCGATCTGGCCACCGCGCGGCGGCGCCTGATGGATAGCCTGAGCCAGGAAGCATTTGCCATAGAGTCCGAAGCAGGGCGCGTGGACAGCGACACGGGCTGGGCGTACGTGGGCATGGATCTTTCGCCCGCTCCTCTGAAGGATGTTTCCATTGGAGCCGCGATTGAAAATCTGACGACACAGCCAATAGGCTCCAGCGGAACGCTGACTGCGGCGGCAACGATTACCGCGGCGCTGCGCGACATCCGAGTGAAACAGACCGGTTATTCGGGCTTGATGCTGCCCATTCTCGAGGATTCGCGTCTGGCGCAGCGGTGGAGCGAGGGACGCCTTTCGCTCGACGCTCTGCTGAGTTATAGCGCCGTTTGCGGGACAGGGCTCGATACGGTGCCGCTCCCCGGCGACATCAGCGCGGAGCAGCTATCGCTCATCATCGGCGATATGGCCAGCCTGGCGGTGAAGTGGCACAAGCCGCTTTCGGCCCGCTTGTTTCCGGTACAAGGCAAGGGCGCGGGGGACGTGACAGAACTCGACAGCGACTCTCTCGTGAATGCGACCATTCAGCCGCTTGGCAAGCCATAAGGCAAATTCTTGGGCCACTAACGGTGTCCTGGCCCGGCCCCCCATTTCTTCAAATATGCCGCGACGATCCGGTTTTGACCTGGCAAAGCAGGTGCAAAGCGTACGGCCGGACATCCCCATCGTCATGACTTCCGGATACATCCGCAGCGAGCATCAAGAGAAGGCGCGAGCAATCGGAATTCAGGAGTTGATTCTTAAGCCGGATACCATTGAGGAACTTAGGCGTGCTCTTGACCGCCTTCTTAGCAAAATTCCTGCCCGAATCTCAACCGCAGCATTGAATTTACGCGAACTCCGTGGAAACTTGGGCCGGTGACCCAGCTCTATTAAAGCCAAAAGCTTGCCGGGAAAGAAATCCCGGCAAGCTCTTTAGCAATATAAGCCGCGATGCGTAACGTCTTCGCAACCAACTAGTGGCGTTCGGCTGACTTAGAGTCGTTGTAGGGTGCGCGCTTCTCCAAAACGGTTACTAGGAGATGGCCGCCTTCGGGAACTGGAACGCTGTGGCCGCGCACGATTTCAGGCGCCTTGATGGGGTGGCCGTAGACGTCGCCGCTTGCATCGTTATCGGGACGAAGAGTTGTGCCTTCAAGAGAAACTCCGGCAAAGACACCACGGGATCGCGAATAGCTAAGGATTTCGGCTTTCATCCACGCATCGGTGTCCGCGGAGGCATCACGGCCAAGAGGGCCGGCTGCGACAGAAGCGTCTCCGCCGAGCTTAACCTTGCTGCTCAGAATTGAATTCATGCCGCCCTGATTCATGACCAGCAGGACGAGGTCCGTTGCTTCGCCGCCGATTTGGAAGCCCACGCTTCCACCTTCCAGCGCATACATGGCCGGTGCCCCCCATGGTCCATTGAAGCGTTCCTTGGTGCGGCAAACCATGGCACCGCGGCCGTATTCTGCGCCAACTCCGAAAGCCAACTTCTTGACTGACGGGAACACCACGACGCAATCGACCTTATCCAAAACAGCTTGGGGAATATTTTCCGGAATGTTGAGTACTTCCTGGAGAACAGTGCCGCACTCTTCGAGCCGCTTTTGCTCCTTGTTTAAGTCCCCGGCAAGCAGTGTGCCTGCTGCGAGGGTGAAACATGCTGCTGAAATCGCGAATCTCTTCATTGCCAAAACCTCCGTGGTCCAGATTTGGTGACTCGTCACCTTTTGCTGAGGCTACGAGTGTGGGGCAAAGCGCTAAAAGTGGCTATCCGGGGAAGTCGGTAGGAGGCCAGGGATTTTGCACTAGGGCGTTGATGGAAAAGATTGCTCCTTCGGACGCTTATATATCCATATCGATAACTATTGTGGCGTGCCTAAAATTTGGGTCCCGCGAGAGCAAAGAATCGCCCGCAGCGGGCGAAATAACGTTTTGTACGCCCCCGAGCGGTTCCAGGAGCGATCGGATTCCGTTCTAACTCCATCGGCTAAATACATGGAAAAGCGTATTTCACCCCAGATGCGGGAGTCATACCTTGATGAGAGCGTAGGTGTTGGCCGGCGTTCGCGAATAGTTCATCGATGACGCGACAAACGTACGGAGTGGGCATTGCAGATCGTTTGAGATTCTTCTGCGAAGGTGAGGCGGCGATGAGTACGACGAACAAAACGGTCCAGGAAACGGAACCCCCGAAGAAAGTGAATATCCTGAAGGCTGGTTCGCTCGAGCAACTACGCTCCGAGCTCAGCGCCAAGGCTAGAGATATGGCCTATTTTATTTATCAAAACAGCGGCGAACAACCTGGCAGAGATTTGGGTCATTGGGTAGAAGCGCAATCAAAGCTGATGGGAACAGCCATAGAGATACGCGAATCCGGACCGTGGTTTCATTGCAACTGCGAAGTCATCGGCATCGAGCAGGCAGAGGCTCGAGTGGCACTTGACGAGACGCAGGTTCTGATTAACTTGAGCGGAGGAATCGATCCGAACTTTTTTCCGCAGGATGGGAGTGTGCCCGTATTTTATTGGGCAAAGTGGCCGCAGGAGGTGGATCCGTCGACGGCGGCAGGTTATGTAAAGGATGGGATGCTGACCATCGAAGTGAAAAAAAAGTTCGATCCGCCGGCGGAAAACCCGCTTGTAGAGCGGCCAACTTCAGCTGCTGCTCCACCCACACCCTTATCCAAAACTTCAGGCTGACTTTTTCTTAGCCTGCGGCGCCTGCGACGTTGGCTCTTCTTTCTTGCTGTTCATCGCTTTCACCGATTGCCTGAACTCCTGATATAGCTCCTGCTCGGCTAGCGTCCAATCGGAGACGTCGTATCCGTGCTGATGATTGCGGCGCTCGAATATTTGGTAAGCGCGCTCCGCGATATCTGCTTGCGTGGGCATTTTTGGTGTTTCGCCACTCATAATGGGCCCTTTCTTTACATTATTTTCGCTTCGAACGAACTAAACTTCGTCCTGCACTGCTTCCAGTACTTCCTTACTTTTTCTCAAGATCCTGCGGATCCTGAGAAAAAATGAGCGCGCTATAGGGCGGAATCTTCAGTGTTGCGCGAAATCCATCGGGTCCTTCCCCGGCGGTTACGTCTTGCGCTTCTGATCCAAAAGACGGACTGTACCCCGACCAATCCGAATTCAAGCGCAGTTTCCAAAGACCAGGGCGCGGGAACGCTACAGAAATTCCTATTGCCCCGGTCTGCGCAAAATTGCTGACGATCAAGACGTCGTCTCCTGCGCCGCCCTCGTACCACCGGTGATAGGCGCAAAGATCTTTCGCTTCGTCGAGATAGACCAGGTTGATGTTGGAGCCCGTGAGACCGCGCGTATTTTTCTGCCGATTGAGGCGAAGATCGATAAGGTCATGATAAAGGCGCACGATGCCGCGATATTCTTTTTGCCGATCCCAATCGAGCGGAACACTGTCTTCGAACCAGCCTCCTGAAAGAAACTCCTGCCCCTGAAAAAGCATCGGAATGCCCGGCGAGGTAAACATGATTGCCGCGGCCAGAGTGGAACGTTTTTGTGCGTACCAGCCTTCGGAGTCTCCGGCGTTAATTTCGTGCGGAAGGCGGGCTTTCCCGTTCGAGACTTCGTCGTGAGACTCGCTGTAAATGACCCGTTGAAATGGATCGTTGTTAAAACGCTGAGTTATAGCGCCAGCCAGCGCTCCCATGGAGCGGTTTTCATCAGAAACGGCTGTTGCCACCGAGCGGACCGGGTGAACAAACTGCGCGCACCACTGGGCCGTATACCCGGCGCCGCCTTCTCCAACAGACTTGGTCAGCCAATTGTTGTCCTGCAGGTCTTCGGCAATGGAAATTTTCTTTGGATATCGTTCGCGAATCGTGCCGTTGATCCATTGTGCGAGGTTCCAGCCGTCAGGCAAGTCTGAACCCGGATCGCTTGGACCGCGGACTGTGCGCATGTAGACTGTTGCATCCATTCGCACGCCATCCATGCGATATTCCTCGAGCCACATCATCACGTGGTCGAGAATGAATTGCCGGACTTCTTTGCGCCCATAGTCGGGGCGCGTTTCTCCCCACGGAGTTTCGGCACGCCAATCATTGTAGAAATATATGCCGCCTTTGCCGTTTTCCGACCAGCCATCAAACTGCCAAAGATCGAGGTCGCTGGGGCCGAAATGGTTATAGACAACATCGATGAGCACACCGATGCCTTGCTTGTGCGCCGCTTTAATGAATTCCTTGAGAGCAGTGGGACCGCCGTAGTTTGTCTCGACGGCAAATAAATTAGAAGGGTTGTAACCCCAGCTTCGATCGCCGGCGAATTGGGAGACAGGCATGATTTCGATAACATTTATCCCCAGCCGCTTCAGATAATCGAGCTTCTCAGTGGCCGCCTGGAACGTTCGAACCGTATTGCCCTTCCCTTCACCAAAGGTTCCGACATGCATTTCATAAATAACGAGTTCGTTGATAGGTGGCAGTTCGAAGCCCACATCTTCCCAGTCAAAACCGGAGTCGCGAATGATTGCGTTGCCGACGGAATTAGTGACTTCGCGGGCGTACGGGTCAATGCGCGTCACTTCGAACGAACCGTTTTTCAGGAAGTAGCGATACTCATTGCCGGCCTTGGCTTCGGCTATTTCGGCGACCCAATAGCCCTCTTCCTGTTTGCTCATTGGATTGGCCTTCTTGTCCCAATTGTTAAAACTTCCGATGACCGAAACAAATTCTGCATGAGGAGCCCAAAGTCGGAAAGAAACTTCGGTTTCGTGAGGGGTCGAGCCCATTCCAATGGCTTGTCTGGCTGTTGACACGCTCATGGTTAAGTCCTTGATGGCAAATTGACGCTGCAACGTCCATACGCATTGTCGATCCGCTAGACCTTCATTCGACATCGGGGAAACACTGTAATTCATTGAGCGGGAACGATGTGGCGCCAGCGCAGTTAGCCAGGTCGAGCGTCGCAGACTGCGCACTCTCTTCAACTTTTCGCGATCATGAATGCTCTTGAAATGATCACCAGGCCGTGGCTGGAACGATATCGCAGCTTCCAGTAAAGGCTTGGACCGGTTGCGCTACACGATGATCCCCTTATTCCTACTCGTTACGGTGTATTGGCCCCAAATCGTTTAGGGCTTACGCTCCATCCTGCTGAAACCCAACGAGAGCCAACCATCGCAGCTGAATCGTTGGACTCCCGGTGGGAAAAGTCATGATAGGGGCCATCCAATGAAAAAGAACCATTTGAAAAAGCTGTATGTTGACGAATTGAAGGACCTGTACAGCGCCGAAAACCAATTGGTCAAGGCGTTGCCGAAAATGGCGAAGGCCGCCACATCTCCCGACCTGCGAGCAGGATTCGAAGGTCACCTTAAACAGACGCAAGAGCATGTCGCTCGCCTGGAGAAGATTTTCGAGGCGCTGCAGGAAAGTCCAAAGGGCAAGCCATGCAAAGGGATGGTAGGCCTTATCGAAGAAGGAAGCGAAATGATCTCTGAAGATCCTGAACCGGCGGAATTAAACGCAGGACTAATCGCTGCGGCGCAGCGCGTTGAGCACTATGAGATGGCTGCCTACGGATGCGTTCGCAACTACGCGCGGCTTCTCGGCGAGAACGAAGCGGCTGAGCTTCTGGATAAAACATTTAACGAAGAGAAAGAAACCGACGCAAAACTGACAAAGCTCGCCGAAACGGTCAACGCCGAGGCCATGAAAGAAGAAGGAGGCCAGGAGGCGCCCGAAAGCAATGCGCGCAAAACGAAGATGTTGAAGAAGACCGCTACAGCATAGAAACGACTTTTTTGAACGAGCAGAACGGCCCGATCCTCCAAGGTCGGCATCACGTAGAAAGGAAGAAACAATGAAATTCAGAAAGCACTCTGTCGCAGCGTTATCCCTGCTGGGACTCTCTTTGCTCGCTGGACCGATCGTGGGAGCAAGAGCTTTCCAGCAGAATCCACCACCCGCGCCGCCCGCAGACAACACGAAAACGAACCAGCGGGACAACAACCAAACTTCACCCACGGCCGACCAACAGAAAATGAACCCCGCCGATCGCGACATCACCAAAAAGATTCGGATGGCGATCCACGGCGACAATTCGCTTTCCACTTACGCACACAACGTCAAAATCATCACTCAAAACGGAAAGGTCACGTTGAAGGGGCCTGTGCGTTCCGAGGATGAAAAAGCCAACATCGGCGCAAAAGCTATCGCAGTGGCGGGCGACGGCAACGTGGACAACCAGCTTGATGTCGTGCCACCGAAACAATAACTCAAAATTCCAGCCCTCAAATCAAAAGGAGAAACAAATGAGCCACAACAAGAAGACGTCGGTATTTGGAATTTACAGCAACCGTACGACAGTTGAGAATGCCGTGGACACATTGATTAAGTCGGGATTTTCCGCTTCCGATGTTTCCGTTCTGCTTCCTGAGAATCTCGGTCCGAAGTCTATCGGAACAGAGAAGGCCACAAAGGCTCCCGAAGGCGCCGCAGCTGGTGCAACTTCCGGCGCCGTTCTCGGCGGCGGGCTCGGGCTGCTTGTAGGAATTGGGGCTCTCGCTATCCCTGGCCTCGGTCCCTTCATCGCTGCCGGTCCGATCATGGCGGCACTGGCGGGAATGGGAGTCGGTGGCGCGGTGGGAGGCGTGACTGGCGCTTTGGTGGGCTTGGGAATTCCCGAGTACGAAGCCAAGCGTTATGAAGGCCGTCTTCAGAAGGGTGGGATTCTTCTGTCCGTTCACTGCGATACATCGGATGAGATCAAGCATGCCAAGGACCTGCTGAGCGGAACAGGAGCCGAAGATATTTCTTCGACATCCGAATCCTCTGTGGATTCTTCTGCAAAGGCGTCACGGGCCGGTGCAAATAGTTAGACGAGCCGACGCAAAAGGAGACTTGCTGACACGGCAGGTCTCCTTTTGTAAATCACAGTACGAGACTAAACAAAAAGTTCAAGGTTTCGAGTCATTTCAAATCTAGCTTCAAGGGAGGATTTATGAGATTTGGGCCATTTCTCGGAATTGCAATACTCTTGTTCATTTTGTGGGCCGGTGGATTTATTTTCTTCCACGTGGCCGGTTTTTTGATTCACGTCTTGCTGATACTCGCCGTCATTTCGCTGCTGGCACACTTGTTTACCGGGCCGAGAACGGCCTGATCATGCCCACGTGTGTTCCATTTGTTCCAGCCTCAAAGCGACAAGAAGTTACTACTGGTTGGGCTTCTATAACGAAGAACTAAGCATTAGCGATGGAGTCGTGGATGACGGTGGGCGATTCTTGATCCCCGCCGTCTGGACTTTCCGGTGCTTCCACTTCTTCTTTCATTTCCGCAATCACCTCAGCAAGGCTGTTCAGGATTCGATCATCTTCCGCGAGATGCATGCGCTTCGCTATGCTTGCGGTGTCCACCGAAAAGCCCCAAAACCCGATCAGAATTTTAAACGTCGGAGAACGCTCCCGCAACCTTTTGTAGAGGTTACGTGCATGTGAGATGACAAAAGGAGGCAGCGCGGAGATGCAAACGATCTCAGGTCCTGCACGTTCGACAGCGGCAATTATCTCCGCAGCTGTTCCCGTAGGCAGACATTGCGCCCGATGCCCGGCGTGTTCCAGAAGTTGGGCAAGCATCGTTCCCACGATTTCATCGGCGTCGTCCCTGGCGGGAAGGCAAATGACTCTCCTTGGGGAAGGGACGTCTCGTGAACTCTCCCGGGCGGCCCCTGGAGTTTCATCAGCGCCGTTCTTTTTCTCTAACTTCTGCGATTCCCGGGCATTTCCTTCGATCGCCCTGTCGCCCAGTTCTTCGATGAGTTCCCTGGTGCTGAGAGTTATAAACTGCTGGGTTGTCTCGTCCAGATTATTGCGGTGACGGTCTTGTTCCGCAAGCGCCAGCGCAGGTATAACCACGGAATCGTACAATTGTTGCAAGGAATGGTCCTGCAAATAGGATTCAAGAACCCATTTCGCTTCGTGCTGGTCTGACGCGAGCAACCGCTGATAGAAATGCGACTCAGGAGCTAAGACCGGTTCATCGCCGAGCAGAATGTTGAGAAAACCAAGGTTCGGGACATATCGGCCGATTACGACGAGGCATACCGTCAGGGGCGTGGAGAGAACCAGGCCGATTGGGCCCCACAACACCGCCCAAAAAACTGCGGCGACCAGAATGGCAAGTGACGACAATCCGACCTGCGCTCCAAATAGAAGAGGTTCCACCAGATTAGCCACGAGCAATTCGGTTGTGGCATAAAGCGCCAGCGTCAAAAGAGTGTGGGTCCAACCGTCGAACATTGCCAGCGAAAGAAGAATCGGCAACACCGCGGCCAGCAGAGAACCCACATAGGGCAGGAATCGCAACAGCGCGGCAACGACGCCCCACAACAGGGCTTGAGGCACTCCGATACAGTACAAGCCCATGCCAACGATAACGCCAAAACCAACGTTTACGCTCAATTGCAGGAATAAGTAGCGGCTCACGCGGCTGCTGGCATCATCCAGAGCCTGGGTCATCAAATTAAGGTGTGCATGGCCGAAAAGGCGGATGAATCGATTGCGCAGATCTTCTCTACGAATGAGCATGAAAAGTGTAAAGACTGTGACGATTCCGAAGATGCTGACGGGGCCAACCAGACTGTTCAATGATTCGAGTGGGTTACTTGCTGGCGGAACCATTTCAACCGCTATTGGCTTTGCGGAGGTTCCGGCCGCGAGTCCTTTGGGTGTGATCGGGCTCGCTGGGGCTCCCGAAGAAGGATTTGACTCCGCCAATTCGTTGCCAATCTCTTTAACGGCGGCGGCGGCTTTGTTGATGCTTTGATTTTTTGAACCGTGCAGGGATTCAATCTTCAGCTTAATGTTAGTCCGATTACCCGGAAGCTGATCTGCAACCTCGATCAACTGGCCCGCCACAACCCACCCGAGCAAACCCAAAGCAAACACCGAACAGGTAACGACCACGACCGATGAGACAGCTCTCGGTAGATGAATTCGATCCAGCAAGCGCACGATCGGAGTCAGGAGAAATGCAAACAAAACAGCCAGGGCAAAGGGTACGAAAACTATCCGCGCAAAATACAATGTAGCGACGACAATTATGGCGGCGATGAGAGTGGCAAGCTGAGAGAGACCTCGCGATGCATCGTTGCGTGGCAAGTTTGCGGCACCCGGTTACGCAATCCGTCTTAACTACCAAACGAAATCATTCAGCTTGGTGGGCTGGGGAGATTCATTTCGTCCCGCTACCTTTAATCGCTGGAGCGTCTTCTCCAAGCGCCGTCGCCAGCGCAATCAGATGGTCCTGTTCGTCCTTGAGAATCTCTCGAATGTGCTCGGCCATCGCGTATTCGCCTAATTCTTCGCACTGTTTCACGCGTTCACGGTAATTTCGAATGGTTTCCGTCTCGTTTTCGAGGTCGAACTTCAGCATCTCTTTCGCCTTCTCGGAAGTGCGGACGTTTTTAGGCGCAACGGCCGGCATGCCCCCGAGGTAGTCGATTTGATTGGAGATAATGAGCGCGTGACTGAGTTCTTCTGCGGCGTGTTTCTCCAGTTCGCCAGCGATGTTCATATACTCTGCGCCTTTGAGGACTTGCGAATAAACAACGTAAGAAATGATCGCCTGATATTCGCGCGACAAATCTTCGTTCAACAGACCCACCAGCTCTTCTCTTGATACGCTTTTCGAATCCTTCGCCTCTGCGACAGCCTTCATTTGAGTCCTCCTTGTTTGTGCTCTTCGCTTCGGTGCTCCTCAGTGAACCGGAACGCCGGCTTGCAACTAGAAGCCACGCGCTTCAGAAACAAACTCCGATGGGATCATCTTAAGTATGAATTCGTGACGCCACGTCGACCTGGCGGATGTATTCCCCAATCGAAAATATATTGACGTGCGCTAACTAAGCTATCCGGTCAAACCAGTAGGAACCCGATTGAATCTCTCTATTCTCTTCGGCAAGGGCTAACAAGGAATAGGACGTGACGTCCTAAAATCCAATCGCAACTGCAGCATCCGCAGGATAGGACATTTCCCGCGTGGTAATACAGCAGGCCTCGTATGGGCTAAAAAACAGGGGTGCCGTATCTTTCGGCTAGGTTGGATCAAAATAATGCCTTTACATCCCGCGCAACCCGCAGCAACCGGGACGGGCTAAGCAAAGGATGATCCGGCAAGAGGAACCACAATGCGCACGATGATCAGCGTTCGTTCGTTCTTACTCGCTTTGATGATGCTGGCTTTTTCGGCGGCATCCTTCGCACAAGTACGTATATCCGTCACGATTGCCCCCCCAGAACTGCCCGTTTACGAACAGCCTATTTGTCCCGGGGATGGTTACATTTGGACCCCTGGATATTGGGCCTGGGATGATGATTATTATTGGGTTCCGGGAACATGGGTGGAGGCGCCGGAAGTTGGCTTTTTCTGGACTCCCGCTTATTGGGGCTGGGAAGGCTCGTCCTTCGTTTTCTATGACGGATATTGGGGTCCGACAATCGGATTCTACGGCGGTATCAACTACGGATTCGGCTACTTCGGCCATGGTTTTGACGGCGGACGTTGGGACCACGGACACTTTTTTTATAATCGCGCCGTAGCCAACATCAACGTCAATATCATTCACAACGTGTACGACACCAAGGTGGAGAACGTTACCGAGACCCGCGTCAGCTTCAACGGAGGCAACGGCGGGATCAACGCTCGCCCGACCGCTCAAGAACAGGCTGCTGCCAATGAGAGACATATTCCACCAGTCGCCGCTCAGACCGAACACATTCAGGCTGCTCGCTCCAACCAGCAGCTGCGCGCTTCCGTAAACCACGGTAAGCCGCCTATCGCCGCAACTCCAAAACCGGGCGCGTTCACCGATCACGCGGCCGTAGCCGCAAAAGAGGGCACTCCGTATAACGCTACCGCCAATCGCGAAGCCAATGGCAATGGTAACGGCGCAGCGCGTACCGCAGACAACGGCGCGGCCCGGCCAGCCACTCCAATTCATCCCAAGGATCTTCCACCAGCGGAACGCCCTGCAGCTCCGAATACCGGGAATCCTGATTTGGACAAGAAATACCAAAAACAGCAGGACAAGCTTCAGCAGAAGCAGGACCAGGAACGGCAGAAGCTCCAGCAGAAACAGGACCGGGACCACGCCCGGCAAGCAAAAAACGCCGATGATAAAGCACAACAGCAGCTGGAGCAGAAACACCAGCAACAAACTCAGCAGCTGCAACAAAAACACACGCAGCAACAACAGCAACTACAACAAAGGCAGGCTCCGCCGGCGGCAGCACCGCGCCCTGCTGCGCCTGCACGGCCACATTGAAGGACGTAACAGATCAGCACGTTCGCGCCGTGAAGGCTTCTAGCTTTCACGGCGCGATTTTTTTATCTGGGAAACCAGAAAATTGGCAGAACGCGTTCGAGCGGCTGGAACGCGTGCAGTGCGTGCTTGTGCCCGCCGAATCCGCATCCGCATATGGAACGTCGTTACCTGATCGTTCCGGGCATCGGGTCATCTCGAATTCACATCCTGGATACGAAAGCGAATCCTAAGCATCCCAGGATCGTGAAAGTGATCGAGCCGGAAGAGTTCATCAAGAAGACTGGGTACACATCGCCGCACACTATCCACTGTGGCCCTGACGGCATTTATGGCAGCGCACTTGGGTCGGCCAATGGCGATGGTCCAGGCGGCATCTCCCTGATGGATGCTGACACGTTTGAGCTCAAGAGCCAATGGGAGAAGGAGCGCGGCCCACAAAATTTGGCGCACGATTTCTGGCGGCACCTTGGGCACGACACATTGATCAGCTCCGAATGGGGCACACCGAATATGGTCAAGGACGGCCTCAACCCGGAGTTGCTACTCGGCGGAAAATATGGCCACACGCTGCACATCTGGGACCTGGACAAGCGGCGTCACTTGCAGGAAATTGACTTGGGCGCGGAGCAACAAATGGTGCTGGAGCTTCGGCCCGCGCACGATCCCAAAAAAGACGTTCGGATTCGCCGGCGTGGTCGTCTCCCTGAAAGACCTGTCGTCGTCGGTTTGGATGTGGCACCGCGACGATAGCGGCAAGAACGGCAAATGGCAGTCCGCAAGGTGATCGAAATTCCCGCCGAGCCGGCCGATCCGGAAAAGCTGCCGCCGCTGCTGAGAGGCCTGAAGGCAGTGCGGCCTTTGGTGTCTGACATCAATCTCTCGCTCGACGACCGCTTCCTCTATGTCTCGTGCTGGGGGACTGGTGAGTTCATTCAGTATGACGTCTCGGATCCCACCAACCCGAAGAAGACGGGATCGATCCACCTCGGTGGCATCGTGCGCCGAGCGCCTCACCCCAAGAAACCCCAGCTGGCTCTCAACGGCGGTCCGCAGATGGTCGAGATCAGCCGCGACGGCAAGCGGGTCTACTTCACTAACTCGCTTTATTCTCCGTGGGACGAACAGTTCTACCCTGACGGGGTGAAGAGTTGGATGGTGAAGATCGACACCAATCCCGAGGCCGGGATGAAGCTTGATGAGAAGTTCTTCGTCGAGTTTGACGGCTTGCGCGCATCAGGTGCGGCTAGAAGGGGGCGATGCTTCCTCGGACTCGTATTGCTACTCGGACGCGCAATGACACCTGCGGGCATGACCTGGACCGTGCTGTGGTTGATGCCGGTCCTCGGCGCCTACCACGGACTTAATCCCGGGACGGGGCGGCTTTTCGCGGTGGCGCTGGGGATACAAGAGCAAAATGGGACGGCAGTGGCGAGATCGCTCGTTCCCATTGCGCTTGGCCACGCGCTGGCCATCGGCAGCGTGGTGCTGATCGCCGCGCTTCTCGGCGTGACGCTGCCGCTCATAGCTATCCGCTACTGCGTGGCTGCGCTCTTAATAAGCCTCGGAATTTACTGCTTGGTGCAGCATCGGCACCCGCGATGGGTTCGTATGCAGGTAGGTTTCCGAGACCTGACCGTCTGGTCGTTTTTGATGGCTTCTGCGCACGGCGCCGGTCTGATGGTAGTGCCCGTGCTGCTCGGCAGCAACACCGCCCAAGCGGAGGGACGCATGGCGGGTCGTAATCATATGGTCTCGACCAACAGTCCCCTGGCCGGGATGCCTTGCGACCGGGGTCCATACGGCTTCTTATCTTGCGGTCACAGCGGTGATAGCTTGGGTGGTGTATCGTAAGGTCGGCCTCGCGCTTCTTCGTAAGGCGTGGGTCAACTTTGACTTGGTATGGGCAGCCGCGCTCGTGGCCACGGGTCTCGCCACGCTCGTGATCTGACTTCTCGAACGTTCGAGCGAATCGGACGCGGCGATTCTTGGCAAAACGCTGGCTATTTTCGGCGGCTCTTTTGGCGCGGTTTACGAGTTCGCAGAGCATTTCTCGCAGCTCCGGCCTTGGCAGCAATTACGCCTAGGGTTGAGCCGATGGATTCAGCTACGCTTGCCAGGAGTGTTTCTTCTTTTCTTGCTGGCCGGCGTCTCGCTCGGATCCGTAGAGTATTCCGTCTGGTCGCTATTTTGGCTTTTTTCATTTTTTCTCCTACCGATCTCAGATATACAACCGTTCGCTAACCCATAAGCTCGAAGCAACCCGAGCGCCGAGACATACGCGCCCTTGCTCGGTCTTTGTTTGTCTTGTCTATACAATCGGCCTGCGTCCCTGGATGACGCGGATCAAGATGACGATGATCGCCAGGACCAAAAGAATATGGATGAACCCTCCCACGGTGTAGGAAGTCACCAGGCCCAAGAGCCACAAAATCAAAAGAATCACGGCGACGGTCCAAAGCAAATCCATACTCTCCTCCTTGTTTTCTCAAGTCATCCGACCAGTACTTGGACTAAATCAGACAACGACTTGGACGATGGAGAGCATAGGGGGAGGTCGTTTGCGGAGCCATCCGGTAATCGGTGTAGAGTGTCTGCCAATTTGCTTTAGAAACTTTGGGAAGCAAAAGATAAGCGGCGAAGTTGCGGTGACGAATGCATCGGCTCAATATCATTCGAACGCGGGATATTGGACTTAGGTACCGGTTCCCGCGCCGCTGAGGGCCACCGTCTGGGGACTTCCTGCTGCATCGTCTACGATAATGATTTGCGCGGTCTTGGGCCCCGTGCTGACTGGAACGAACATAACTCCGATGGAACAGCTCGCATTGGGCGCCAGTTGACCGGTGCCCTCGGGACATGCGGAGCTGATTTTCTGTAGGTGGAATTCAGCCGCTCCTGGCCCAGTAATATTGATAGCGGAGTTTATGTTTAGCGTTGCGCTTCCCGTGTTGCTGAGTACGATCAACTGGACCTGACTGGAAGATCCAACGGCATGACTCCCGAACGCGAGCGTGGCGGGAGAAAGCGCTACCGTCGGCGCGGGCGCGCCGGAATGTCCTGTGAGGCTGACGCTATGCGGACTTCCGGAGGCATTATCGGAAATGGTCAAGGTCGCGGACAAATCCCCGTCCGCTTTGGGCTTGAAAACCACCAGGATGCCACAATGGGCACCCGCAGCCAGAGTGGCGGGAGCGGCAGGACAAGTATGCGTTTCCGTGAACTCGGCGGCATTCTCTCCACCGATCATAATGGAGGTGATAACCAATTCGGCCCCACCGTTATTGGTGAGAAGAACCTCTTGCGGAGTGCTTCCTGTTCCTTGCGGTTGAGCCTGGAACTTGAGTTCGTTCGAAGAGAGCAAAACCATGGGCTCGTTTGCGAGAATGCAACTTGCCAGCAAAAGGTTTGCGACGGAAAACAGCACTATCCGGCGAACTAGCCGCCGGCACATGTCTCTTGCTCCCTGAGATTCGAAGGCGTGTTCCATTTCCATAAGTTCCTCCACTTACGACAAAGTTCATCAGTGCGAGCTGATCTGGCCCTCTGCAGGATTCGAGACGCTGGAAATTGCCATCGCGTTCCTCAGCTTCTCTACATCTTCTTGCAATCTGATCCGTGCCTTTTCGTTCCGCCTTGATTTGGGAGAATCGGGCTGCGTCTCGAAGAATCGCAAAAGATCGGCGCGCAAAGGCGAGGAAGCGCGAACAAATTGCTCTTGCGCAAGCTTCTCCAGAAGCTGCGCGTAAGCGGCGTCATTCAGTCGATACTCGCCGCGCACGGTCCGTTCGCCAACGTCTATATTGTCGTTGGGGAGATCCAGCTTGTCCTGCCTCAAACTGGCCAAATAAGTCTGGTATTGATTTAGCGTGATGTTAAAGCTGTTTTCGAAAAGTTTCTCGGTTTGCGGTGTGGGTGCACGAAACCCCAGGACTCGCAAGGGTCCTACTTTGGGAACCAACCTGTATAAGATGACCAGAAACCTGTCTCCAAAACTGGGCTTCTGATAATTCTTTCCCCACTCTTTTTCGTAGCTTGCTTGTGACAAGTTATACAGAAATTTCTGCCGCGTCATTCCGGGGATGTCTTGTCTGATATCGTTCTGTTTCAATTGCCAGGCGACCTTCGCCACCTTCGGAATGAGCGAGCTGACACTGTGCCGATAGGACTCGATCGCGCGGTCCTCGTCGTGAAAAATAAAACGGAGCTCGAGCCCATAGGTCTCCTGAAACGCGCGCTCCAAGAGGGGTTGCGCGACGGCGAAGCCGATAAAATCATGATAGCTCTGTGGGGCATAGCGCTCTTTTGCGACTTCGAGGACGTCAAAGCCGAATTCCGTTTTGACATGAGCGAGAGGATCATCTTCGTAGGTGACAACATTTCCGTATTTCTTCCTTAGCTCCGGATACAGAAGCGGCACGGCTACGTTGATGGCCAGCCGATGGCCTGCATTGTCCGCGGCATAGTGAGACAAAGCGCCGACTGCGAATGCATACTCGTCCAGGTCTCGGGAATCCCGGAGCAGCGCTTCCACGAAATCGCCGCTGCGCACGTAGTGTGTAAGATCGCTGAAGAACTTGTTCCCGTGCGGGTAATACCCCATATCTTGAATAATTGCGCCGCCGTAAGCGTATGCGTGCGCCTCGCGCAGCTGTTCTGGGGTTGATTCAGGGAAGCGTTTGAGAAGGGCGGACCGTATATGCGTGTCCCAAGCGGCGTCTATGATGGCCTCGTGGGTCAGCACGGAATAGGCTTTGGAAGGATTGGCGCAAAAAAGCGAGAGGACAATGGCACAGACAACCATTGCCTCTCGCCGTTTGCGTTCGATTCGCACGATGGTTTCCTAAGCAAGGGCGTGACGTGAGGGACGTCGTACCCAGGGATTGTATCTTGCACAGAGGTTAGGACTGGCCGGCCCGGCGCGCTTTGTTCTTTGAGCCGGAGTGGGCATCGCGTTCCATCTCTTCAGTCTCTGTGTCGGACCCGACCTCTTGCTGATGTTCCTCGCGAAAGGCCTTCACGAATTCATTCACCTGCTTTTCTGCTTCTTCTTTTGCGATTCCGTAACGCTCTTGAACCTTTCCAACCAACTGGTCTCGCTTCCCGTGAATCACCGTCAAATCGTCGTCGGTCAGCTTTCCCCACTTTTCCTTTATCTTGCCGGTGTTTTGTTTCCATTTTCCTTCGATCTGATCCCAGTTCATTGCAGCCTCCCTTGGTCTGAAACTTTTCGGACTAGCCGTCCCAGCCGCCATGGAAATGATGGCTGGGTGTGCGGCGCGTCACATCTCAATGGAAACACCTCTGGTGAAGAGGGTATATACCGCGAACTACCGAACAGCACGAGTTGAGTACCCTAGAACAACGCACTCGCGCGCGCCTACCATGATCATTGCAAAGCATTAGGGTTTACGCGGTATGGAGCCTGTTGTGATCCAGCGTTACAAATAAACGGAATCGCGAACGGGTTCCCGCAACGACAAATCAAAACACGCGATTTCGTGTACCAAAAAACTTGGAGCCCGAAACACAGGAGGTTCGTCATGCTACGTTGGGCGCTGGCTTTTTTTGTAATCGCATTGGTGGCTGCACTATTCGGTTTCGCGGGTATCGCTGTGGCCGCGGCAGGAATCGCCAAGATAATTTTCTTCATTTTTCTTGTTCTTTTTCTGGTCAGCCTGGTTGGGCACCTTCTCCGACGGGTTTAACCCCATCGCGGGGGCTGCCATTCAAGCAAGGCAGGACCGGTCTGCACTAGCTTTGGCGCAACATGGAGGATCCATTGAGCGGAAAAACTATGCTCGGCGTAGTCCTGATGGCGATCGGGGTCATAGCCCTGGTCTATCAGGGTTTTACGTACACTACTCAGAAAAAAGTGCTCGATATCGGTCCCATTCAGGCGACCAAGGAAGAGCATCACACCATCCCTCTTCCACCTGTCCTTGGCGTCGTGGCGTTGGTCGGCGGAATAGCGGTTATTGCGTTTGGCCGGCGGGGTAATTAGCGAGGCCGTAGTAACTGAAATTCAGATGAAAACGGAAGGCGGGCCATCCGCCCGCTTTTTTTTGTGCGATCCGTTTTCGCCAGTGCAAGACGCAACGGTTCACTCTCCCGTCATTGTCCCGCCGGCCGGTACAACATTCCGAGCCAATCAATACAGGGACCTCTGTATTGTCCGCCAAAGCGTCACGCCTTATATCTCATAACGGCACAAATTAGCTCATAGTTTCCAAGGAAAAGAGGACTTTCCCGATGGAATGGCAACCACTAGTTTGCGACGCTACTCTGATCGAACAGGCACGCGCCGGGAATCAACATGCCTTCGGAGAACTCGCCGGCCGGCATTCCAGCCGAATTTACGGAGTCTCTTTCCGGATTCTTAAGAACCGCGAGGATGCCGAAGACAATTTGCAAAACGTATTGTGCAGGGCGTTTAACAGAATCAGCCAATTTCAAGGAAAGTCGCAATTCTCAACCTGGCTGGTGCGCATTGCGATTAATGAAGCCTTGATGATGCTGCGCAAGCATCGCTCCGAAGATAAGACGCGGCGTCCTGAAGGAGTAGAGCCGCACAGCAGCCCGGAGGCTCGCGAAGATGTCAGGGATTGGCACGCGGATCCAGAACGGCAGTACATCACCAAGGAATTGGCGGCAAAAGCTCTGGATGGGTTGCATCCCACGCTGAGGTACACGTTTATCCTCCACAAAGGAGAAGGGTGGACCAATCGCGAATTGGCTAGCGCGCTGGGCATTAGGGCGGAAACCGTGAAATCTCGAGTTTTTCGGGCGCGCGTGCGCTTGCGTCAGCAAATCCATGCCATCACGAAGACAAAATCGGTAGCCCTACAGGCATAAGGATGGCAGTTTCGACCAGCGATCCGTCTTGAGTTTCGGGATACCGCGAGCGCCCAACACAGGCAGTTCCATCGGCCACTGCAATCCAGCGATCTTGCGAATGGGGCCGAACGTCGAAGATGCCCCCGGCGTTTTTTGTAAGTGTTGCTGATAAAGGACTTAGCTATACCACAAGTCCTTTCGAGGCAACACGTACGAGATGGATGCTAAGTGTTGAATCTAAAGGGTTTAAGCTTTCTGAGGGTTCTGGGAGATTGATCGAGTGTGTGGCGGCGCTCCGGCAGTCGCTTCGCTGCTGGAAATTAATCCAGCTTTGCCGAAAGGGTCTCCAAAGCGTCTTTCCCGGTCTTGATCGCTGTGGCCATGGTCTCTTCGCCTTTAGAGACCGCTGCCTGCAAATTCCTAAGGGCTTTCCGTCCTGTTTTTCGAAGCTGTTTGATTCCGTCCTCGGTCGTATCCTCGATCCACTCGCGAGTCTCCGCGCCAGATTGTGGAGCAAACAGCAACGCCAGGCCCACTCCTACTCCCAGCCCAGTTAGAAATGCGATTGCCTTGTGTCCTGAGATCATCTATTTAATCCCCCTCGTTTTGGCAAACAGTCCTGGCGCTTTGACGAAACTCAATGACAACGCTGGGAACCCGAGACCCCATGCCGAAAAGCGGCGTTCGGTAAAATGCTGCCGGCTTTTGGGTCTGCTGGGGATTCTTTGCCCTAAATGTTCATCCGTCTGAGGATATAAAGCGCCTCAAATTTGAGCTATCAGGTATCAGCGGTATGCCGGAAGGAAATAAATTGTATGAGGCAGCGCACCGCTGCGATTGAAAAAGAAGGTTGAGCAAGATCCTTTTGGGAAGTAAATTCCAGAAAGCAAGGAACCAGTTTTTAATTCTTATGAACCGGCTTGAATTCTGTCACTTCCGTTACGACGCTTTTCGCGACTTCGCCATCTATTTTTGGGCTGATGTAGGATCCATCCGCTATCACGATGTTGAGGGCTCTGACCAATTCTTGTTCCGCGTCTACCTTCAAAAGATATCCCTGGGCGCCGGCGCGGAACGCGCTTCGGACAAGTTCTGCAGTCTCATGCAGGGTCAACAAAACAATCTTTACTTCGGGATGCTTCTTGCGAATCTCTCGAGTTGTCTCAATACCGTTGAGCCCGGGCATGGAAATATCCATGATGATTGCTTCGGGTTTCAGCGTTTCCGTCAACCGAATGGCATCGGTCCCGTTGTCTGCTTCGCCACAGACCTCCCACTCTGGAAATGATTGCAAAATGGCTTGTACTCCTCGGCGAATGAAGGCGTGGTCGTCAACGATAAGCACTCGGTGCATAGTACTCCCTCGCTCCGGGTCTTCGATGGGAGTTACGGACTCAGCTCCTTTACAAGATAAAGTTCCGAGAAAGGGCATCGAAATGACAAGTCCAAATCGTCCGAATCGGAGCAGTTAATTTCTTGGGGCCGCAGCTCTTTTTATCATGCCTCAATGATTTGATTTTTAACAGCATATCGGACGAGCTCGCTGACCGAATGTAACTCAAGTTTTTTCATTATGTTGGCCCGGTGGGTTTCGGCGGTCTTCACGCTTATTCCAAGTGCGACGGCGACTTCCTTGCTGCTTTTGCCTTCGGCCAGGAGCTGGACAATTTCGCGCTCCCGCGGCGTAATCCGGTTTCGTGAAATCGCCTGCGGTTGAGCACCCACGACCGGCCTGGAAAAGCCATTTAAGAGCATATCCGCGGCACGTGCTGTGAAAAACGTACGCCGGTTTGCAAGGGCCTCGACCGCACTAACGAGATCGCGGTCCGCGTCCGACTTCATGATGTAAGCCCTGGCGCCGACTTCCACAATGTCGCGTACCAACTGGTCTGAAAAATGAAGCGTCAAAATAAGGATTCCCGCCTTTGGAAGCAGCTTGTGAATTTGGCGTGATGCTTCCAAGCCATTCAGCTCCGGCATGCTGATGTCCATCACCACGACATCGGGTTTAAGCTGCTCGGCTAGTTTAACGGCCTCGCGGCCTGTTTTTGCCTCGGCGCAAACTTCCCAGCCGGGACGCGAAGTCAGGAGCTGCTTCAGTCCGCGCCGGATTATATCGTGGTCATCCGCGACCAGAATCTGCAATGCTTTTGTGCTTGTTCTCATATCCATCTTGTGTTGTGGCTGAACAGCGCGCTCAGCTAGCATAAATTCTGCCTCCTTCAGCTTACGCAGTATTAGAGCCTTCAGCTTAGGCTAGCAGCCATTGATATACCGGGCGCAAACCCAATTACATACCATTTTTCCTGTATTTTCACCCTGGTCCCAAGTTGATCCAAAGCCAGTTTTGTTACCGTTTTGGGCGTGTTTGTGTCCACCGTGAGTACCTTCGCCGGAAATCCGCAGGAGGCCGCTTATCGGAGTGTGGACATCGCGGACGCTCATTAGAGGGATGTGCCTCTTCTATTTACACTGAACACCTGATTGTGATGGTTTCAACTCGCAGGTAACTTAATTAATGAAAGTACCCTTCGCAAAACCCCTGCACAGAGCAGGTGCCTGATCCACACCGAACACAGGCACCTGCTCTTTCCCCCCCAGATTCACCAAACTCAACGCTCACCCAAATCTAAGAGCCATCACAACCAGCAAGTATGGGTAGTGAAGTTCGCGGCGTCTACAGTGCCGTTACAGCATCAGCTGTATTGTGCGCTCCGTCAGGACAACTTAGGGTTGACTCTTCATCAAGTCGCTACTCGCGACTCGGGACAATTTATGAAAACCACAGCTTCAGCAATGGCCGCAGATCTCAACGCGAATCCGCTTCCGATTGAAGTCATTCGCGGGGTAGATCGGGTTGCATTTCGCGAGACGCTGCAGCGAAGTATCGCGGACAGAGCCTACGATTTGTTCCAGGAGAGTGGTTCCGTTTCTGGAAACGCCTTATCCCATTGGCTCCAGGCGGAGAAGGAGATCCTGAACTATGTTTCAAGCTTCCGCGAATCCGGCGCGTGGATCGTTGCGAATCTTCAATTGAGCAATGTCGTTCCAGAAGACGTCAAAGTATTTGTGGACCAGAATAGTGCAGTTATCTCGCTCGAGGAGCCCATAATCAAGCAGAAGCCACCCGATGCAATCATGGAAAGTTGCTACATAGCCGAGTGGCCGGCCAAGATTGATCCAGCGACGGCGAGCGCCTATTTGAAAAACGGAACTCTAACTCTGGAAGTCAAAAAGAAATTATGAACGGGAAGGTCCTGCGGTCTGGACGACGGTTCCGCTGCTCTGGCAATAGACGAAGTATTCGGCTGGCGCGATTTCGACCAGCCGAGCCATCTGGACTCTAGCCTCTTCCAGCCCTGCCACTGCCTTTACCCACAGAGGATGCCCGTCAGGCAATTTCTTGAAGATGTCGAATTTCAGACTCATGTCGACTCCTTGCAGAAATGTTATCGGTTCTTATGTTCGCCCCTGGATAGGGCACGTCCCTTTCCATTCTTGCATCCAGTTTTCATCACGCTAAATCAGTGAGTTATGAGTAGAAGACGGTTTGGGAATTGCTTGTGGGTACCGGGCACTTTGCATTTTTGGGCTGCACTTTTGTAATTTGTGCTCAATTGGCTAGTACTAGAACGCGGAAGACGGCTCATTGGATAAACTCTCTTCCTATGAGAATGGCGCGCTTTGCGCTGCTGGTTGCCAACTAGTTTTCGGGACTTCCATCGCAAGAGCCGGAGACGCCAAAACCGATCGGAGCCTTGCGCTCCCACGGCTCAACCCAATGCTTCGCTGCAATTGCGCCGACAACGTCTCCTGTCCATCCGCAATGGCAATGCGGATTGAACCAATGGGCGTCCGCATCTTCCAGATTCCTGTGCTTGCTTGCGCATGCGGATGCAAGGGGTCTTTCACAGAGTGGACAAGCGAATAAAAGTACATGAGCGAATTGCTCTGTAGTTGACATGAAACCCTCCTCCCAAGAATGGAAAGAATCGACGTTAGATTCTCTCTATCCGCTGGTTCAGTTTATCCAGTTCAGGGATCCCGAGCGCTTGCACAAAGAAAAACGGTCCACTCGAAAACAAACGGAAAATCTCTGGCGTGCGTAGCTGAGCCGACAGCCCAACCGTCTGTCAGCTACGGTTGTGACGCCAATTCCAGTAGTCGCGCTGCTCAGCTGGCGTTAGCGTCGAGTACTCGCGGTAATGCTCGTGACGGCCCTCCCAATAGGAGCGATAGATCGTGATTTCATGATTGTCCCAGCGGTGATAATCATGGTGATCGGCGTCGTAATATGTCACGCGCGCCGCACAGCCCAAGCCGGCGATCGAGAAAAATAAGGTACTTCCCAGAATTGCTTGACCAATTAAGTTTTTGCCCGTCTTCATGGTCGGCATCAATCCCCCTTTATCCGGGTTAGGTTGCCAGCGCGCTTGACCGTCATCAATACTGGCATTCCTCTAAATTGGGGACGGTGACTCATGTATTTCCCCGCTAAACCCTTGCGCACAGGTGGCTCTCCGGGTTCCGAACCGCTGCCAGCGACCGCAAGGGATGGTGGGTCTCCTTCTCATAGCGGTTGAACCAATCTTCATAGTGAGGTAGTGTGGAAATCCATTTTCTAGATGGACCTCCTTGGGAAGGACTGCGTCATGAAGACCACGTCCCCTATTTCTTTTGCAGGTTCCCAGCTCGCAGAAACCCGACACGTTTGTGCATTTTTCCATAGCGAAGAGGAAGAATATCGCGTATTGCTTCCCTTTATTAAGGAAGGGTTCGAATGCGGCCACAAAGCTGTTCACGTCGTTAACCCAGACCAACGAAGCGAACACCTTCGCCGGCTGGCCGCCGCGGGCATCGACTCCGCCGCCGCGGAGCGCAACGGCCAATTCGATCTCCGAATTAACAGGGAAATATACCTTCAAGATGGATCGTTCGATCAGGACCGCATGCTGCATGCGTTTAAACAGATCGCCAGCGGCAAGGCTGCCGGAGGTTTTCCGCTCAGCCGAATCGTTTGCCGGATGGACTGGGCGGCGGAAGGAAAATCCCATATCCACGATCTGATTGAATTCGAGTCACGGGTAAATGACGTTTGGGAGCACCACGATGACGCCGTGATCTGCACCTACTATCTCGGAAAATTTGGCGGGGACACGGTGATCGATATTATGCGAACGCATCCGATGATCATCATTGGCGGAATCCTGCAACGAAATCCCTTCTTCGTCCCACCGGGAGAATTTCTTCGAGAGTTCCGCGGACGCCAAGCCGGGCGTGGCGCATCCGCCTCAGCTGGAAACTAAAATGGCAGCACAATCCGAAGGCTCCGCCGAAGAGATCAAGGGACTTCGGCGCTGCATCAATGATTTGGTGAGCATGCTGGCCCTTCCAGCCGCTTGGATGGGTGGCGAACCATTGCGGATTATGGGCAATCTGCTCGACGCATTACTGAGCATGCTCAGCCTGGATTTTCTCTATGTGCGGTTGAAGAACACGGCGGACGCAGCGACCGGAGAAATGGTCCGAATAAGCCCGACGTGGGCCGTCAAACCCGGACCGCAAGAGATGGGGGAACGACTCAGGACATCGGTGGATGATGACTTTCAAGAATCGCCGCTGCTGCTAAGTAATTTTTTTGTGGAGGGCGACATTACGTTAGTGCCCTTGCGACTTGGATTGCATGACGACCTGGGGATCATCATTGCAGGTTCCCGGAGATCGGATTTTCCTCAACAAACCGAAAGACTCCTTTTGAACGTGGCGGCAAACGAGGCTGCCGTTTGGCTGAGAGAAGCAAGCCTCCTGAGTGAGGAGCGACGCGTCTCGAGCGAACTGGATCGGCGAGTCGCACAGCGAACCGCGGATCTCGCTGCGATCAATGACGAATTACAAAGAGAAATTGCCGAACGCAAATCTGCAGAAGAAAAGTTCCTACGAGAAGAAACCGAACTCAAACGAAGCCAGGCACATAAGGCAGCGATTCTAGACTCTTCACTTGACTGTATCGTAGCCATGGACCACCAGGGTTGCATCACTGAATTTAACCCAGCAGCGGAACGCGTCTTCGGATACAAGAGGGAGAAGTCCTGGGCAAGCCCTTAGCTCACGTTCTCATACCGCCGTCGCTCCGTCAGCAGCACCATTTGGGATTCGCCCATCACCTGGCCACCGGCGAATCGCGAGTGCTGGGCAAGCGCCTTGAGATGACTGCCCTCTGTGCTGACGGAAGAGAAATTCCCGTGGAAATAGCGATCGCGCGTATCCAGCAGGACGGGCCTCCTTCCTTCACTGGCTATCTGCGTGACATCACGGCACGCAAGCAAAACGAAGATGCATTACTTGAGGCCCACACAAGACTGGCGCAGAGCGAAGAACGGTGGCGGTCGGTGTTCGAGAGCTCAGCAATCGGCGTTGCGCTGGCCGACTTGGAAGGCCGATTTATTGCCACAAACCCCGTGTTCCAGAAAATGCTGGGATACACAGAACAGGAATTCGAACAGCTTCATTTTCTCGACATCACCGTTGAAGAAGATCGCGATCTCAATAGCGCGCTCGTCGCGGACCTTTTGGACGGAAAGCGCCGTGAATTCGAGATTGAGAAGCAGTATCGACGGAAGAACGGCAGCCTGGTATCGGTGCGTAACAGTGTTTCCGTGGTGTCCGGCTCCGACCGAGTGCCGCGATTCCTTTTGGCGCTCTCCGAAGATGTGACCAGGCGTCACTTGGCCGAGGCGGCGCTCGATAAGGCTCGCTCGGAACTCGCGCATGTCGCGCGAGTAACGGCCTTGAGTGCTTTAACGGCTTCGATTGCCCACGAGGTCAACCAGCCGCTGTCCGGCATCGTCACTAATGCAAGTACATGCCTTCGGATGCTGGATGCCGATCCTCCTAACGTGGAAGGCGCGCGCGAAACTGCGAGACGTACGATTCGCGACGGCAATCGTGCCTCTGACGTGATCACACGGCTGCGCGCCCTATTCGGCAAAAAGAGTACGCCATTCGAATTATTCGATTTGAATGAGGCGGCCCAGGAAGTGATTGCGCTCTCGGTGAGTGAGCTGCAGCGGAATAGGGTCACCTTACAGTCAAACCTTGCGACCGATTTGCCTTCCGTCCTGGGTGATCGGATTCAGGTTCAACAAGTCATTCTGAATCTGATACGGAACGGTTTAGATGCCATGAGCACGGTTGAGGATCGCCAACGGGAATTGCTGGTTATGACAGAACGCGACGAAGGCGGCGGAGCTCGCCTGAGCGTGACAGATTCGGGAGTGGGGATAGACCCTCAGATTGAGGAGAAGCTTTTCGAACCCTTCCATACGACAAAGGGTGACGGCATGGGAATTGGCCTTTCCGTCAGCCGGTCCATCATGGAAAGCCATCAAGGTCGCCTCTGGGCGGCTCGGAACGAGGGCCCGGGAGCGACATTTTCATTTGTCCTTCCTTCCAGTACTAATACCTAAGTCTAATAGACGCCTCCGCTGCTGGCCGTCATTCTGCTGGCAATGAAGAACGAGGCGGAGCGGTAGCCCATGGATAAGCTTGTCGTAGTCGTCGTGGATGACGATGAATCGGTGCGCGAATCGCTTCCTGACCTACTGAAGGAATTTGGTTTTGCGGTCCTCACATTCTCTTCGGCGGAGGAGTTCCTCGCATCTGGTAGCACGGCACGAACCAGCTGCCTGGTTCTCGACATCGCCATGCCGGGCATGAATGGACTCGACTTACAAAAGGAACTTAAGGGTCGAGGAGACAAGATTCCGATCATCTTTATTACCGGCAAAAGAGATGAGTCCATCCGTAAGCGGGTGCTCGAACAGGGAGCGGTGGATATACTTTTCAAGCCATTCAGCGACACGGCGCTCCGCCAGGCGCTGCACAAGGCAATGGGAAGCGACTGACGACAGCGCACCGCAATCGGGAGGTGTACTATGACGCTAGCCAATGTCGTGGAGCGTAAGATGGGGCCCCCAACCATGCTGCCCCCAAAGTCCATCGTGTTCGTCGTTGATGACGACATCTCTGTCCGCGAATCATTGGAACTGCTGATTCAATCAGCGGGCTGGCATCCTGAGTTGTTCGCTTCAGCGAATGTATTCCTCGAGCATCCGCCCATTGCCGTCCCCAGTTGCCTTGTTTTGGACATTTCTCTCCCAGGGCTAAACGGTCTCGAACTGCAGGAGCGCATCGTCGGTAAACGTCCTGAAATGCCTATCATTTTCATCACCGGACACGGAGACATACGCAAGTCAGTCCAAGCGATGAAAGCCGGAGCCGTCGAATTTCTGACCAAGCCCTTCCCTGATGACGTGCTGCTGGACGCTATCCGCAATGCGCTTGAACGGAGCCGCAGTTCTCTCAGCCAAACGGCCGAGACGCAGTTCTTACGAGACCGTTACGCGTCACTCACTCCTCGCGAACAGCAGGTCATGAAGTTAGTAGTCTCAGGTCTCTTGAACAAGCAGGTCGGCGGAGAATTAGAGATCAGCGAGATCACCGTTAAAGCCCACCGCGGCAAGGTAATGCAGAAAATGAAGGCCGATTCCTTGGCGGATCTGGTAAAGATGGCGGCCAAGCTCGGGATGCATTCCCCTCCGAGAGCTTGACAGGAATAGTTAACGGCTTAATCGCTATGGTTCGAAGAGCCACAGCCTTAGGACTGCCCATAAGACTAACCCGGTTGCGCAAACGAGACCAATACATCCAACGAGCAATTGGGAGCCCCTGATATTGAGTCCGCGTAGAGCCGCATTGCGAACTGATCCGGTGTTGAACGTCCGTGTTTTGGGATTTGCCAAGCCGGTGTTGGTCCACGCAGCCGAAGTACCGTTTCTTCCGGCTGTTTCAGCGCTAATCATGACTCCGCTCCTTAATCGCTTACGGTGTGCCCAACGCCTATTTCCCCGTCAATTAGATAAACGCGAAGAGTAAAACGATGCCGTCTTTGTGATCGAATTTGCGCCCCGATACTAAGGTATCGACCAATACCTTAGTTCAATTGTTTTTCGCCCGCCATGCTGGCTAAATCGCGCAAGATGTGCCGGAGTCCGGGAGTGACATATCAGGGTTGTTTGGTCGCCGAGCCGCCAGCACAAAAAATCACGCCAGAATCGTTGCGCAAGATAAACTCTCGCTTCGCCATGTATCGCCAATCGTAACTTTGATCGAGAGGGGATTCTAAAATGGAACGGATCATCGCAAGGCTTCTACAGGATTTTGAAAAGGGAAAGCTGAGCCGGAGACAGCTCATCAAGAGTCTGGCGGTAACCGCAACGGCGGCGTCTGTTGCCGGCCCGGCCCCAGCTACTGCAGCCTCGAACACAGGGTTCAAAGCGATTGCCGTCAATCACATTTCTTATCAGGTTGCAGACTACGCCAAAACGCGTGACTTCTACGCAGATCTTTTTGGAATGAAAGTTTCACAGGACGACGGAAGTCAATGTTTCCTTGCGTTTGGAGATACCTTTCTTATTCCGCGAAACAAATCCGGGAACACGCCTCGCGTCGATCACATCGCCTACACCATTGCAAACTGGGACAAACACGCTGTCGAAGTTGAGCTGAAGCGCCGCGGCCTGAACCCAAAACCGGATACCGAAAATAGTTTCCACGTCGAAGATCCAAACGGATTTGATCTGCAAATTTCCGGGAAAGAGATGAAAGCTTAGTATGTCGAGGTGCCAGTCGCCCCCGGGAGCGGAGCGATATCAGCCGCGCAAGGACGGGATGGCTCCTTCCGCCATCCTGATCCTGATCGCCCTTTTCGCATCGCTGGTTGGTTGCCACCGTGGAACGAAGCAGGACGTCGAAGCCAAAATCTCATTCACTCAAGTGCCTCAGTCGAACCCGGGAGATAGAAACTTGCAAGACGTAATGGAAGGAACGGTAAGCGGCGCGCGACCTGGGCAGCGCATGGTCATCTATTCCAAATCCGGAGGATTGTGGTGGGTGCAACCTTTGCTCACTGCGCCATACACGCCCATTTTGCCCGACCAGGTCTGGCGGAATGAAACGCACCTCGGTACCGATTACGCCGTCTTGCTCGTGGACCCCTCCTACCAACCGGCGGCCGTCCTGGATCGACTGCCGAAACCAGGATCGGCGGTTTCAGCCGTCGCCGTCAGCCCGGGCCAGGAAAAATCCTCATCGTTCTTCGTCGACTTTAGTGGGTACACGTGGCGCGTACGGAAGAAACCCAGCGATCGAGGTGGGACGAACAATCGCTACGATCCCGACAATGTATATACAGACCAAGCGGGTGCCCTTCATCTGCGCATCATCAACCGCGACCAGCAGTGGACCTGTTCAGAGATAAACCTGACGCGCAGCCTCGGCTATGGCACTTACACGTTTACAGTCGAAGACACTTCCAAGCTGGATCCGTCCGTGACGTTCGGCATTTTCACCTGGGACTATTCAACGGATAGCGAGAACCACCGCGAATTTGACATTGACATCGGCCGCTGGGGTGACCCGGAGAATCAGAACGCCGAGTTTGTTTTGCAGCCGCCTTTCGTTGCGGCCAACGTCACACGCTTTATGGCGCCGCGCGGCAAACTGAAGTACACCATTGCCTGGGAACCCGGCCGGCTAACCATGAGTGCATCGCGCCCGTCTGAATCGCCAAACGCCTCGTTCGTAGCCAGACACGCATTTACGTCTGATGTTCCTACACCCGGATTTGAGTCACTTCGCCTGACGCTGTATGTCTACCGGATTCCAAACCTTGCGTCTTCCGGTCTTCAACGTCCCGCCGAAGTTGTCGTGGATCGGTTTGAATTCTTGCCCTAGATTCCGGAGGTTTTGCCGTCCAATGTCGCGCCGTTTCCTGATCGTAATGCTGCTCCTGTCATCCAATTCGGTCCTGGGTGCGCCGCAGAATCAGATCATGCCCAGCCACAGCCACGAAAGTTGGAAGGCCGCAGCCGGTTTTCCAATCGGATATGCATATTCCATGGCGCAAACATCGGATGGCTATCTGTGGATTGGCACAAGCAAGGGCTTGCTCAGGTACGACGGTCTCAATTTCGTCCCCGTTCGCTGGAACGATACGAATGCAGGGTTTCCCGTTCTGGCCGTAATCACGGACTCCAGCGACCAGTTATGGGCTGTCGATGACCACACGCATCTCTTTCGTTTCGCGAATGGCGGGCTTGTCGGGCCCATATCCGACAATGGCAGACACCAGTATCTGAAAGCTTCCGTCAATCGAACCCGCGATGGTTGGCTTCTCTTCGTTTCTAAGGTGCAGGGACTAGTGGAGTATGAGCGAGGGCAGCTCCGGACCCTTCTGGATCCGGGGCCGCTTCCGAACTGGCCCATGGCTGTAGCGCAAACGGGCGACGGCACCTTCTGGATCGGCACCCTGGAAACAGGTTTATTTCGCGTCAACGTGACGCGCGGCGTCGGAAAAATTGAGCATGTGCCCGATCTTGGAAATTTGAAGATCAACTGTCTGCTCCCGCTTGGGCCTTCAACGCTCTTGATTGGGACAGAGAAGGGTCTATTCAGTCTCCATGACGGCAAACTGGCGCCGAGTTCGGCTTCCCAACTCGGAGATGCCGAAATCCTGGCGCTCGCTAACGGTCAGCATGGAGACGTGTGGATTGCCACTGGCGGTCATCTCTTCAAGGCACACGCGAAAGACATACAACAGGATGGACGAATCGATTCTCTCGATCACCTGAATCTGAACACTACGGTAACCGCATTGTTCGAAGACCGCGACGCAAATCTGTGGATTGGCGGAACAGAGAGCATTGAACGCTACCGCGATAGTGGGTTTACGACCTATTTGAGTTCCGATGGTCTGCCTTCCAATAATAGCGGAGCGATTTACGTGGATCCGCAGCAGCGCGTTTGGTTTGCCCCGTGGGACGGAGGATTGTATCGGCTTTCGCAGGGCAAGCTGGAGCGGATTGAAGCCGCGGGCCTGATGAACGACACGGCTTATTCCATTGCGGGAGGCGCACGTAATGAAGTGTGGGTGGCTCGAAAGTACGGTGGCGTGACTCGCCTCTTTTTACAAAACGATTCTATGCAAGCCACTACATATACCCGACGAAATGGGCTCGCACAAGACGCCGTTGATTCCATCTACCGGGCAGCGGACGGGAGCGTTTGGGCCGGAACGCTTGACGCAGGACTCAGCCGCTTCGATGGCACAAAATGGCGCACCTACACGGCTCGCGACGGTTTGCCTTCGGACAGGATTTCCGTGATTACCGGGGATGCTGCCGGAAATATTTTTTTGGGCACACCGAACGGTCTTGCCATATTCAAGAATAACCAGTGGCTTGCTTACACCGCTCGCGACGGCTTGCCGCCGGGCCCAGTGCAAAGCCTTTTTCTGGATCAGGCAAATACGTTGTGGATTGGAACATCAAAGGGCATCGCGTTTCTCCAGTCTGGCGCTGTGCACGTTCCCATCGGCGCACCGAACGCGCTTTACGGAGAGATTTTGGGCATTGGCGAGAGCAATGGTTGGCTGTGGATCACCACTCGCGATCACGTTTTACGGACCAAGGCTGCCGCCCTGCTAAAGCAAGCGTATAAGGAAGAAGATTACCGTGAGTTTGGAGCCAGTGAGGGGTTACCGAGCACCGAAGGCGTGAAGAGGAGTCCTTCGTTGGTTGAAGACAGTCGCGGCCAGCTGTGGTTCTCGCTGAATCGTGGCATCTCGGTTTTGCAGCCATCAGCGTTTGCTGCCCCGGCCTTTCCGGTAACGACTCGTGTCGACGGCATTGTCGTCGATGGAACATTCGTCGCGTCGGCCGACGGGATTCGGATTCCCCCAGGCCGGCACCGCTTAACGTTCCGCTACGCCGGCGTGAATGTGTCGAATCCCGATGGTGTGAGATATCGCTATCGGTTGGACACTGTCGATTCGGCATGGAGCGAGCCAACGGCGTTGCGCGAAATTGACTACACAAATGTTCCGCCTGGAAAATTGCAATTCCACGTAGTGGCGCGTAATCCGGACGGTGTCTGGAGCACAGACGAAACCACAATGGCTTTCCAGGTCGAGCCTGCATACTGGCAGACTCGGTGGTTCCAGATTGTCAGCATTGTGGCGCTCTTGCTGATCGTTGTGGGCTTGTATCGAACTCGCCTGCAGCAACTCCATCGTCAGTTCAACGTGGGCCTGGAAGCGCGCGTCAACGAGCGCACGCGCATCGCGCGAGAACTGCACGATACGCTGCTGCAAAGCTTTCACGGACTAATGTTTCAATTTCAGGCGGCCCGCAACATGCTTCCACGCCGGCCGGAGGAAGCCATGCAGGCTCTCGATGGGGCCATCAATGCAACCGAGCAAGCAATCACCGAGAGCAGGGGTGCTATTCAAGACCTACGTTCGGAAAACATTGCTCAAAGCGATCTGGCAGAATTGCTGACGGCCATGGGACAGGAGCTGACGAATGCTCAGAATGCAAAAGGTGATTCGCCGGTATTCCGCGTGATCGTAGAGGGTGAACGGCGAACTCTGACTCCGGTTCTCCAGAGCGAGATTTGCCGGATAGCGCAAGAAATCTTAAGAAACGCTTTTCGCCACGCGCAGGCACATCGGATCGAGGCTGAGATCCGCTACGATGATCAGGCGCTTCGGTTGCGGATCCGCGATGATGGAAAGGGCTTGGATCCAAAGGTCCTGGAGGAAGGCGGCAGCGCCGGACACTGGGGGTTGCGCGGTGTCCGGGAAAGAGCCCAGCAAATTGGAGCGCGATTGGATCTCTGGAGCGAAATGGGAGCCGGCACCGAAATTCAGGTGGCCGTTCCTGCTGCCGTTGCGTACAAGAATTCGCCGAGAGGCTCCCGGTTCAAACTGTTCTGGCGGTGAAAAGCTATGACAAACGATCCCGGCCTGATCCGCATCCTCACCGTCGACGACCATCCACTGCTTCGCAGGGGAATCGCGGCGCTCGTTAATGCGGAACCAGACATGAAGTTGGTTGCGGAAGCGTCCAATGGACGCGAAGCCATCGCAATGTTCCGATTGCATCGACCGGATGTCACCTTGATGGATCTTCAAATGCCAGATTTAGGTGGTACGGAAGCGATCACCAGCATCCGTAGCGAGTTCCCCAATGCGCGAATTATTGTGCTGACGACGTATACGGGCGACGTTCAAGTCTTGCGGGCCCTTAAAACTGGCGCCCAAGGTTACGTGTTGAAGGGACACGTACATAGAGAGCTGCTGGAGACTATCCGCGCCGTGCACGCCGGACAAAAGCGCATACCCGCGGATGTCGCGACGGAGTTAGCCGAGCACACCATGGATGACGCTCTGACAACACGGGAAATCGAAGTACTTCGGCTCATTGCCAGCGGGAATGCGAACAAACAGATAGCCGATCAACTTTCGATTGGCGAAGCGACCGTCAAGAGCCACGTCACCAACATCCTTTCCAAGCTGGGGGCTAATGACCGGGCCCATGCTGTCACGATTGGGCTAAAGCGCGGAATTATAGACCTGCATGCCTCCTAAAAGGAGGAGCATGCCACCCTACTTTCGATGGACCACATAATCCCTCTTTCAGGTGTTTCGGCTCGTGTGGCACATTCCCTATCATGAAGCATAAAGAAAGGGACTTTTGCAGCGCTTATTCTCAACCTTCGCCGATGGCTGGCCCGGCCTCGGTCTTTTGCTACAACGGACTCTGGTCGCTATCGCGCTCTTTCATTACGCGATCGTGTCTGTAAGAGCCTCGACTGAGTTTGCGACAGCTTTGCCCCAAATGATTGGAGCGGGCGCGGGGCTGCTGTTGCTCATCGGTCTGTGGACGCCGCTGGCGGGAATGTTTCTTGCCCTCATCGAGTTGTGGATCGCGTTCGCGCACTCTGGTGATCCATGGATTTCCATTATCTTGGCGGCGCTCGGCATCACTTTGGCGATGATCGGTCCCGGTGCGTGGTCGATTGATGCACGGCTTTTTGGCCGGAAGCACATCGCCGTCGGCGATTAGTAGACCTGTTCTATCCCCCCAAAGCGTTAGCGTCGCTTCTCACTATCCATCTACCTCAAAAGCCAACCAATTGGGGTTGTGCCGGCGACGTCGTACATTTCACAATGAGCGCGTTCTCGAGAAAGCGTGAGTTCCACTCATCAGCCCGAGAATCAGTAAGCGCTTCATTTTACCGAGCGCCTCATGTTGTTGCAGCAGGTTATATGGGGGTTGTTATGGAAAATCTCAGCGCAGTTCAGTCATTTTCGCATCCACAAAGCGCAGGCACACTCGTCATTGCAAACAATGGCGTGGAAGCCACAAACGTGAAACTGCCGTCCATCCTCGGCTGGTATCGCATCTTGCGAGCGCATTATCCGTGGCCGTTGTTCCAGGCGATTCGATATGCGCTGTGGCTCGGACGCTAAATTCCGGGACTAGAAGCACCATCAGGGAGCGCAACTTTCAAAGAGGGCAGCTTAAGGAGTGAGCTATGCATTCGACCGCAAAAGCAGAGATTTCGGGAGCACGCACCATGAGTTTAGCGCATGTATTCAGCCACGAATTGAAATTTTCACCCGGGCCGCTCGTCACTCCAATCGTGTTTGTGGTTGACGAGGACGCCGCGGTGCGCGCGTCGCTGGAGTTGCTGATTCGATGCCAGGGCTGGAAACCGGAGACATTCGCGACCTCGCAAGAATTCCTGAAGCGTCCACGAACCGTTGTTCCCTGCTGCCTCGTGCTCGACGTTTCTATTCCAGGCTTCGATAGCCTCGAATTGCAAAAGCGGATTGCCGTTGAACGCACCGATATGCCGATTATCTGCATCACGAGTCGGGGCGACGTGCCAACGACCGTGCAGGCGATGAAGGCTGGCGCTCTGGAGTTCTTGATGAAACCATTCGATGATGAGGTGCTGTTGAATGCGATGCAGGAGGCCCTGGAACGCAGCCGCGTTACTCTTGCTCGTGAGACCGAGATGCAGGAACTCCGCGATTGCTTCGCGTCGCTCACCCGCCGCGAACGCGAGGTTATGGCCCTGGTGGTCGCCGGCTTGTTAAATAAACAGGTTGGTGGGGAACTCGGCATTAGCGAGATCACGGTGAAGGCGCACCGCGGCCAGGTGATGGTAAAAATGAAAGCGGACTCCCTCCCTGACTTGGTGCAAATGGCCGCGAGACTCGGTGTCGCACATCCGCGACCAAGGAAGAATACTGTTTCGCCCGTTGTTTTCAGTGTGTTCCCGTCTCGGACTCATTAGCTTTAGTTTTTCCATTGGCACTCACAGCGGCAAGGGTTCCGCCCCGGTGCTGCCGTCGTGCCCCCAGAGCCCGTAGTTTTGCCAAGCTTACAGCTCAACTAACTCTTTTAAATACAGCACTTACAAAAATTGCGGGCCCGCAGACAACCTAAAGCCTTAATAACGAAGCATTTACGGGGATAGGCTCGCAAGTGTTGATTCTAAATAACTTATCATAGATCGAAGAGAGGACGGCTATGTCTGAACCAGGGTGGCTGCACCTGATAGCGACGAGGCCTGCCACGGACATCGGACATTATATATATAGCGCCGCCGCTGGTCATGAAGACATGGCCGTGCCCTGAATTCGGAACTACGCCTATCGTTGACTAGATTCTCGAGTTTCGTCCGGTTCGTCCAATCAGAAGGGCATGAAAAACGAGTCAAGCGCCGGCCTGGCGCGCGATTTGGCCGATGTAGTATCCGAGCCGATTTTCGACATCCCCCGGCTTGTGGAAGCCCTTCGCGATCAACGCCTTGATCCTATCCTGCGCGGCGGGTCGCCCGAGCGAAGCAATGCATGCATCCCACCCGGCGCCGATCTCGACATCCGGCGGCAGGCTGGTGTTGACCAGGCGCTTGGCGTTCGCGATCGCCCATTTGTCGAACTTGGCGATGCGGGTCGCAAGGGATTCGACGAATGGGTCCAGCTCGGTGTCGGGCAGAGCGCGATTTACATAGCCGTAGTCCTCGGCCTGCTCCGCCGTGATGTCTTCTGAGCTCAGGAGCACTTCGAGAGCTCGGTTTCGGCCGATGAGTTGGGGCAGCCGAGCCATGGGGCCGCCTCCGGGGACCATCCCCACACCCACCTCCCATTGCGAGAGGATCGCTTTTTCGCGGCTGGCGAAACTCATGTCGCAGGCAAGCGTGATCTCGCTCCCGTTGCCCGTGGCCCGACCGCGGATGAGGGCGATGGAAGCGACAGGGACGCGGGGCAGTCGCACAAGAAAGTCCGGCCACGGCGGCAGACCTGTTGGGCCGGCCGGCAGTGCAGTCAGATCTTCGAGCTTGGCCTCGAAATCGGAGTGATTCAGGAAGAAGCCGTCGACCGCGCTGTCGAAGACCACGACCCTGAGCTGTTCGTCGGCCTCAATTGCGTTAATGACTTCCTGGAACTGCCGAACCATTTCCGGGCCCATGACGTTGATCGGTGGATTGTCGAAGGTGACGCGCCAGTAGGCGGGTGATCGCCGGGTCACGCGGAGCTGTGCGGATTTCGAGGGTGCGTTTGCAGTGGTCATGGAATTCTCCTTCGTATTTGCGATTCTTCTAAACCGGGTGATGGCCCTGCGCGTTCTAGAGATCTGGACTGCTTCTTGCGATACGTTTGGCTCGCGTTTCGCCCAGTCGCGATTAAGCCTGCAGTGCCGTAGCAAAACAATTGGACGAAGGTATTGGCAATACCTTGGTATCAGTCGCGCAGCAAAAGCATTCCAATTTTGTTCACATCCATCGGCACACTGAGCAAGTCCCACGAGAAACAGGGCTACAGCTCCGGGCCACCGCGAATGTCGCCGGACCCATACCAAAGCACAATTTACGAGCACTCGCGATGTGGCGCATTCTCCACCATGAAATCTCGCTAACAAACAAATCTAAAGATTGCGAGAAGAAGAGGACAAAATATGAACATCCAAGAAAATTCAAAAAGCAGCGCGCCGGTAAACTGCTCGCCGATGGATTTTCCGGCGCTCGCATCGGATTGCGACGCGGTTCTCGTGGCAGAAGCAAAATCCGGGTCGTCGGTCGCTTTGGGAGAACTGTACGAACGGCATCACCGAAGGGTTTACCGCACTGTCTTCCGCGTCCTTCGCAATGAACAAGATGCTGAGGATGCAGTTCAGCGTGCTTTTCAACGTGCTTTAATAAATCTTTCCAGATTTCGGGAGGATTCGACTTTTTCAACGTGGGTCACACGCATAGCCATCAATGAAGCGCTAATGCTGCTCCGCCAGAGGCGGGGAAATACACTTCTCCCGGGAAACGACAACGGCGACACCGAAGATGTTTCCGAAATTGCTTTGGCGGATAGAGGGCCATCGCCGGAAGAGGCTCTTGCCGAAAACGAGCTGCGTGCGGTCGTAATGCATGCGATTTCGCGCCTTCGAAAAAACTTACGTGTGGTTATCTTCCTTCGCGAGTTCCAGGGCCTGACGAGTGCTGAAACCGCCCGTCGACTGGGCCTGACAGTGTCCGCCGTTAAGGCGCGGACTTTCCACGCCAGACGCTATCTGCGGCGGTACATCGAACGGAAACACAAGCCTGCCCTCAACAGTTTTCTGTGTTGGGATACGAAATAAAAGTAGCGAGGTGGCCAGCGGAGAAGGGGATTCTGTCTGAGCAACCGGAGAAGTACGGATCGTAAAACCCAAGCATTTTGTGATTAACGGGCGGATTCCCGAAAATACATTTCTTCATTAATTCCTGGGAATCGCTCTCCGAGCAGCAAACTCCGCGATCGCGTGAATGACTCGATCCTGCTGTTCGTTTGAGAGTTCGGGGTAGACGGGCAGGGATAGCACTTCGTGGCTGGCGTTTTCAGAAATTGGAAAATCACCCTTTTTGTATCCAAGTGAAGCGAATGCGGGCTGCAGATGCAGACACAGAGGGTAATAAACCTCGGTCGGTATCCCATGCTGCTTCAGAAAATTCTTGAGTTCATCGCGGAAAGCGCACCGGATCGTGAACTGATTGTAGACATGCAGAAATCTGTCGTCGGATGCCTGCGGAGGTGTGATGAAGGGAGTGAGTTGCATGTCCTCGAATGCCTGGCAATAGCGCGCGGCGCGATCCTGCCGGCCGCTGGCCCATTGATCCAGATGGCGAAGTTTGACGCGCAAGATGGCGGCCTGCAAAGCATCTAGTCGGCTGTTGGTGCCTAGGATTTCGTGATGATATTTCTTCTTGCTGCCGTGGACGCGCAACATCCGGAGGCGCTCGGCCATCCCATCATTGTTGGTGGTAATTAAACCACCGTCTCCCGCACCGCCGAGATTTTTGGACGGAAAAAAACTAAAGCAACCGAAATCGGCTAATTTTCCTACATTCTGCTGCTCGTAACGCGAGCCGATCGCCTGAGCTGCATCCTCAATGACGGAAAGGCCTCGCTCCCGCGCGATCCGCAGAATCGGAACGAGGTCGGCGGGCAACCCAAAAAGATGAACTGGAATGATAGCGCGCGTCTTTTCGGTGATGACGGATTCGAGTAAAGAGGAGTCGAGATTGTACGTGACAGGGTCAATGTCAACAAAAACGGGCTTGGCGCCGACGTGAGCGATGGACCCGGCGGTCGCGATGAAACTGAAAGGCGTCGTAATCACTTCATCGCCAGACCCGATCCCGGCGGCCAAGAGCGACAAGATCAATGCGTCCGTACCCGATGCACACGATATTGCGTGATCCACGCCTAATTTGGCGGCGATTTCTTCTTCAAAAAGCTGCACTTCAGGGCCAAGAATGAAATGCTGGGATTCCATCACGCGAGCGATTGCAGCAAAGACTTCTTCGCGGATGGTGGCGAATTGCGCCTTGAGATCCAGATAGTCCAATGGCGGGAGAGGTGCCACCGCCGGATTAGCTTCACGCGCTTGCGCGACTTGAGACATGTAGGATCCTTTTCGCTAGAGAAGAAATATATAAGACCTTATTGCTGGTAGGAATCGAACGAGACCCTCGATAGAAAGGCATGAACCAACAACAAAGGACGAGCTTACCTGGGGGAGTATCTAAATCTTTCTGCAGCGCAGAATCAATACATCGTTAAAACTCAATAAAAGCATGACGGCGACGAAGCAAAACGTAAATCTTGACTAAGTGGCTGTATATTACCAGAGGTTCGCCGCGAGCCAGGGAACCTCATAAGCTTTTGCGCCACTCAACAAATCCAATACGCTCTCATACCAACCGTCGTAGTCTGGATCCATAAGTGGCGTGTTGTGCCAAAGCAGCGTGAAGACCCCGCCCGTTTGCTCGACTCTTCTTATCAGGGCGCGGACGCGCTCCAAACCTTCCTGGAGGTCCAACCGCATGTATTTCACGGGAGTGCAATCCATTAAAATCAACGGTACCTCGATCAAGTTTAGCTCGCGGTTTTCTGCCCAACACCATGGACGGAAGGGAAACGAGGTGCCGGCCCGAAAACCAATATGATCAGCAAAACCCACGGAAGAGTCGTAGCGCAGCCCGCAGGATTCCCAATCGAGCCAAGACTCAGGAGTCCAACGCAGATAATGTTGTCGCCCCCCGGGAAAATCTTCCTGTATGGCGGCTTTGAGTTCAGCGATTTCCCGCGCGAGATTTTCGCGGTGATGGAACGTGTCGTAACCGGGATGCACCCCTACTTCAAAATTGATCTCGCGAAGATCTCCAATCAAGCGCTGAATTCTTTGGTCCGTGAGGGAATAACCGGAATCGTATGCGGCACGCGGAGAGCACTTCCAGAAAAAGGCAGAGTGCAGCCCGCGCTCCTTTGAGATTTTGGCTAACTTGCGGACTAGAAAAAGGTTCATCGGATCGCTAGATAAAATTGGGCCAAGCAGATCCCGGACGGTGGCCGAAGGAGCGTGTCGCTTGAGGGTGTGAGCGATTGCAGAGCGGAGATCAAACGGCAAACCGACATCGTCTATGTCATGAGTTAGTTTCGCTCGAAAAAGCGGCTTCTGCGGCTGCCAGCCCGGTACAAGAAAAGTCAGGACCTGACTAAAGGCAAGTCCGTGATCGTCCAGGATGGGACGCTCCAGGAAACGCTCTCGAGACGCCAGGGAGCTTGTCGAGGGGAAGCGCCCGTGCTCGTCCACTTCAGGCCGAAGAGATTCCTCGACTCGCGAGAGTGTAAGAAGGAAAGATGCGAGGAGATCCAACTCACAAACCACGCTACCGTCAGCGGATGTTTGGTATAGCGGAGCGTGATTTTGCCGTGACCGACAAAAAGGCAGGATCAAATCAGGTGGAGCAACGTCGGTCGGGGGAGTGGCGAGCCATTGTGCCCGGGCCACCGGAATCTCGCCAGCCAGATTATGGGTCAAGCCCGCGTCTGGACCGTGACAAAAATAAATCTGTCTCTTTGTCTCCAGGCCGAGAGATATCGTCGTTTCAATCCCGGAGACCTGGATATCCCACCTCCTGAAAAATTCCTGGGAGACGCCGGCGCGCCGAGCTAGTTCCTTTACAGCATAGCGGCGAGCCTCAGGCGTGATCCGAGGCAACTGTTGTGGTGCATCGATGCACAAGGGAGTGGTAGGAATGCGGCCATGGAGAGGAGCTGGGGAGGAACGTTGAGAATTGTGCGCAGTTGAGGGGCTCAAGGACCGTTACCTTTCGCCGCGTGCCAAAGTCAGAACCAGCCGCTTTGCCTGATACAAGAAGAGGTGCGGATTTCTCGTCTTGACCGCTTTGATCAACTGACTGTAAGGACGGCATAGGGAAGATGCCTTGTGAATTAGAACCTTGCCCGGAGCGTTCAACAGCAAGGTTCGCAGCTCCGTTTCATTGCCCGCGTGAGTTTCCGAATACTCGTTAAGCGCCGTTCCCAACTCCTGGAAACAATGTGCATCCGCGCCGGCAATCTCGGGCAGCTTCCATTCTTGAGCAAGCTGCCGGGCCCGGTCGTTCTCTTCGGCGGAACATCGAGAGTTATAGGTTTCGATCATGTCAACAGCTGAAAGCAACCCGTCGTCGAGCTTATGACCTTTGTATGGGTGAGGCAAAACGACGAGACCGCCCTGTTCATGAATTTGGCGAACGATCACGCTTGATTCGCGCGAGACGATCTCTTCCTGGAGGAACAGTCCGATGATGTCACCTTTTTCGCTCTGGTACTCGGCAGCGACAATCACGAAAGGAGGATTGCCCTGGGAATTTCGTTTGGTTTCCAGCGATCCCTTAATCGTATTGTGGTCAGTGACAATCAGGGCGTCTATTTTCAATTCACGCGCCCTCGCAACAATCTTGTGGGGCGGCAAAAGCGAATCGAAGGAATGCCGAGTGTGAAGGTGGAAAAGGCAGCGAAATGGCATAGCCTAGGCCTTTCTGGGACGAAACGCTCTCGCGGCGAGGCTACCCATTTCGGACAAGTTTGGCCCGAGATCTCCCCACCAGACATTCGACCTTACCCTCGGATTTAATAAGTCGAGAACAACTGCGAAGAGGGACTGGGGCCGGGTCCATACATGATAGAGATCACCCTGACCGGAGAGCGGCCAGTGAAAGCGCAGATCCCGACGATATTGATCAGTGAAAAGTAATGTCTGGCCGAGCGCCATGCGACACAGGTCACCGGGGAAGTCTGCTCCCGCAGCCATGGCGAGATCAAGAGAGCCCCAGAATTTTGGATTTATCTCCATCAATTTATACTCAGAATCGCGATCATCCTGCCGGAATTCGACCATGGCGACACCATGCCAATTCAAAGCATCCAGCATCCGCCGACCATGGGATTCCAGCGTGGAATCCCAAAAACTCTCTGCGCAGGAACTGACGCCACCCGTCGCCGGGTACTCCCTCACACGACGGTGCATAAAGACTCGCTTGCAAACGCCATTCTGATAGGTGGCAAATAAGCCGCAACCACGCCCAGGAATATACTCCTGGACAATTAAGTCAGAGCCAGCGCTACCGTCGCGAGGATCAGATAACTCGAGGAGAGCAGTGCTCAACTCTTCCTTGTTGTGGACATAGTGTATGGGGGGCCGGCGGGGAAATTCGCGTTGGGGCTTGATCACCAGGGGGAAAGGTAATTCAGGGTTGAGTCGATCTCGTTCTGACGCCCGGATCGTCCGAGGTGTTGGAACCCCCACTCTCTGCGCCAGCCGAGCCATCTCCAATTTATCTGCCGCTTGGCCAATCGTTTGATAGTGTGGAAGTTCGAGCCGGGTGAAGGGCAGAAGCTGGTCTTTTCTTTGGGCAAGAGCCATGGTCATGGAATAGCTGACAGGAATTACAACGTCAAAATGCTTTTCCTGTACCGCACGCAGAGTAGTTTTGACCAGACTTTCGGCAGAGCCATTCTCCGCCAGGATTACCTGGTGGCAGTATCGGGATCGGCAAGCCAAAGATTCCTTTGAGCCCGCGACGACACTGACGAGCACGCCCTGCCTGCCCAATTGGCGGACGATTCCCAAGGTGTGCTTGTAGTGCTCGTCGGTAACTAACGCGTGAGTTCCCGCGATGCTTTTAGATCCCGCCAGACTGCTGCCAATAGCAGTCTCTGCAAACCCTTGGAGTTGTGCGCTGGTCGTCAAATTAGCTTGGTCCAAACTGCGGAAGACTCTTCTTGTGCTAAATCATGCGCGTGAAACATATCTAGAGTATTCCTCGGGTTTTACGGGAACATTACGAGCCGCTCCACTTGGACTTCCAGAAGTTGCCTTGGCGACAGCAGCAAATGTTAGCTGTCGACGGGCCATAGGCGAAGTCGTAGGTTCGCACAATGCGAGCAGCAGGCTGGAATATGGACGGGCTAACTAATCGGTTCCGCAGCGTAACGCTGTTGTGGAACAACGGCAGACTTCTTGCCGCAGCAGGCTACGCCAACAGCAACGAATTCACTGTCCGCGGATGCGGGAATCTGGATTCTGGTTAAGAGGCCTGCGTCCTGGTAGCGGCGAAGACAAAGGGAGAAGAAGGCGTCGGTGCTAATCCATTTTTCCCGAAAAGACTGTTTGTTTGCAGCGCAATTCCAAAAGACCTGGTTGACAGCCTCTGGAACCGCGAGAGCTTCAACGGGGTTATGCCAGAGGATGGAGATCCCGCCCCACCCCCGATTCCTGCTTTCAGCAAGGACTCGATCGGCCAGAAATTGGGGCGACTCATTGGTGGTGCGAGACTGTTCAACCAGGCTGCCGTCCATGATGGCCAAGGGTATTTCGAGAAAATTGCAGGCCCGCTCTTCCTTGAAATTGTACGGGGGAAACGCGAAGCTCGCGCCGCTCCGGAAGCCGACGAGATCAGTGAAACCGACAGAAGAGTCAAATTGAAGTCCGGCCTCCTCCACAATACGAAATAAATCAGCGGTATGGCCGAAGCGCAGCCAATGTTGGCGGTTTCCGGATGGCGGATTCTGTAGAATTTTGCCGAGTTCAGCCGCTTCGGGCAAAAGGGTGCGAGCATCGAGGGAACTCTCGTATGAACCATGAATTTCGACGGGAAAGCCATGCTTTGCGGCATCCTGCAGAGGTTCCGAAATGTCCTGGAGTAAATAGTTTGGATCCCTGCGATGTGCCTTCTGCGGAACGACGAAAAGGGTACTCGTTACGTCGTATTCCGTAAGGCGTGAAATCAATGTTGGCAGGTAATCGCCGATTCGCTCACCCTTGAGCAATCCTTTGATCATCGCGAAGTTCGCCGAAAAATAATCCCAGCTCCTATAGTGAAGGACGGCTATGGCGAGGTTCTTGATTAGTCTGTGAAGGGTGTTGAAGCGATTCGTAAAGTAAAAGTCTATGTCGTGGGAACAGACGACTAAATGATCGACGCCGGATACGGGGGAGGGAGCTTTGGGGAGGGCAGGTTCGGACTCCCCGCCCTGCAGACAATTCTCCAGCCACGCCATTAGAAGGGAGGCGTGCGGCTTCCAAGCAGGAATTCCTTGTTGCTCGAAAATCATTTTCGCATCGGGGATGCGCCCGACGCTGTCGCGGTTCAGAATGTCTTTTTCATGTCCGCTGGAGAGCCACTCAAAGATTTCGCCGAGCCAATCTGGCCGTAAGGTTTGTGGATCCAATCCGTGGAATAGAATGATTTCCTCGCTAGCGTACGGATGACGTATCACCTTTCGAGTTTGGGCAGCGGCGGCAGGCTGGTATAGAGCGGGGATGTGCAGAGATTCTTGCGAGCTGTTGGCCAGATGGCCACCGTAAAAAATGGTACGGACCTTCTCACTGGAATTAGTAGAGAGAACCCGGTGGCCATAAATCGCAGCGTAGACCCGAAACGCATAATCCATCCGAGCGCGCACTGATGGGGTAACGTCCGCAGCAAATTGCAAACGGATTGTAGTAGCTCGAAGCACTTCTCGCAGTTTCCCTGATTCGGAAATAAAAGCTAGATATAACTTTGGGACGATACGTCGAGTGGACCTATTGAATCGAATCCTTTGTCCTAGAGTTTGCTGCCTTGCCCCCATCCGCCAAACTTGGCAGGCGCATGGAAGGGTTCATCGGAACGGGCGTCAAAAGCTGGCGAGCTTTTCCGCGACTTCTGATTTTCATTCGAATCCAATCTGTCAGTCCGGGATAGGTATAAGTACCGGACGTTCGTCCCTGGATGGAAATAGGCTTGGCAGTTCCGCGCTCCAGCTCTTCTAATAGGAGACCGACTTGCGGAAGGCTATCCAAGATCGCCTTATGCCCTATATATAAAGGACTGTCCGTCCTGGTATTGATTCCAATGGCTTGTCCCTGCAAATACACGTCGCCACCGTCATACAGACCGTTCATTTTCAGCACAGAGTATCCCAGCATTTCGGGTTCCCGATTATGTATCGCCCAAAATGGTGAATACAAACCCTTATATTCCGGAACGATGCCTTCATGCCAAAGGAAGGCTCCGAGACGTGGAGTTTCTCTAATTTCTTTCTTAAAAAATTCATTGATGCACATGGACATGATGAGATCAGCGCGACGTTCACGAACGAACCTAACCACATCACGAGAATTGATGTCATCGGTGTGGATGAAATCACCTTTCCATGAGGGTTCCCCATAGACCTGGACGTAATCGTTATAGAGGCGACTCTGGAAGGGTTCGGCATGATCCCTAAGGAGCTTCCTCGAAAGATAATAGTAACCAATCTCGTCCAGAGCCTTGGCCAGGCCATGGCGGGCCAAACGACGTCTGACGAATTTGACAGTGTTGGGAAACGTCTTGGCCCATTCTGCCGAAGAAGTCCAGACGGCGCCGACCAAATCGGTGTGTTTGGAAAGCCAATGAACCATGAACTCAGTAAACCGATTCGGTGACCCAACAAAAATACAACGGAGCATTCCGGCTCCTAGATGTGAAATGTCGAGCTAGTCGTGATCAGCGATGAGGATGCCTTCCAAATGGGCTGTCCAGATTGATAAGGAATTAAAATCGGTTTAAATATGCCGATTCACGAATTGAATGAACGAAAATGAAAACGCTCTTTGCTAAACAGAGCATTGTGCGCCGACTGCTGCTGCGAGAGAATAAGCACCTGTCGAGTCCAGTTGCCCCGAACAGGTAAAAGTGCTACTTGACCAACCCAACGCTTGAAGAAGCCTCACGGATGTGCCGCTCGGTTGGGTGCAGCAACATATCGTCCAGCCACTTTTGAACGATCTTCCCCCAGCTGAATTCCCGTTCGCAAAGCCGCCGGCCGCTTTCACCCAATTCCCGCGCCAGGACAGGGTCATCGGCCAGACGGACAATGTGTTCAACCAGAGGTTCCACCTGTTCGGGTGGCACCACCATCCCGGCATTCGCGTCAGAGATAATTCGTTGCATCTCACCGAGGCCGGAAAAAACGACAGGCACTCCGCTGGACATGGCGGGAAGAGATTTCGAAGGCCGAGCACTCAGGTGGATGGGCTGGTCCTTCAAGGTCACGAGCGCACCGCGTGTGATGGACCACCAACGCGGCATTTCTGAGAGCGGAACAGGATCAACGAACAAAACATTGGTCAAGCCAAGTTTCGCGCTTTCGGCCCGCAAGTCTTCCTTAACCGGGCCATCTCCGAGAAACACAAAAGCGATGTCCTTCCGGTGCCGCAGGCGATCAGCAACCTTGAGCACCAGAGAAAGGCCTTGGGAATGACCAATCCTGCCAGCGTATGTGAATACGGACTTTCCATTCAGTTTCCAGAGATCAAGTAAAGACTCGTCTGGCGGACGAGGCTGAAAGAGAGAAGTATCAACTCCGATGGGGAGGAAGAGAATCTTATTTCGTGGAACGCCTTTTTTTTCCAGCAGAATCTTGCAAATGCCTTCCGTAACAGAGCTGACGAAATCTGCCGCTTTGTAAAGGATCTTCTCGAGCTTGCCTGCGATGCTCAGAAGAAGGCCGGATCGAACCAGTCCGCTATCGGCCACGGCGTCCGGCCACAAATCTGAGACATTCATCACCAAAGCCGCGCCTTTCAAACGTGCCAGAAGAAGTGCCGTCAGGCCAAGAAAGAGTGGCGGCGAATCCACGAAAATGACATCCGGATTACCGATCCAACGAAAAGAAAGAAGGGAAGAAAGGCAAAAAGAAAAATAATTCGCAAGCCGAGGGAGAAGTCGGGCGGATTGCGCGGCATAGATCCAAGTTCGGAACACTGGGACCCCGTCTATTTCCTCACGGACGACGAACCGGCCCTGGTAGTCCTTGAAGATTTTCCCAGTGGGATAGTTGGGCAGCGCAGCAACTACCTTCACTTCATGGTCCTGGCGCATGAGCTCTGTCGCGAGACTGCCGAGCAGAACTTGAGCGCCGCCAATTTCAGGTGGATAGCATTGCGTTAGGAGTACGAATTTCAATTTTGTACCTCAGGGCCTGGGGGGAATTCCGGAATATATTGCAGTCAGGCTTGCACCGACAAGGTCTTCGGGGAAGCATACTCCACCAGGGTAGGGAGAAAACCGCGCAACGGTTTCAGGGGCTCCGTCGGAATCGGCTCGGCCAAACGGCAGCCGGTGGAACATGTGCCGGCCAGTTGTTGCACCCGCAGATAGCTCACCCGATTGAAGCTGTCCCGGGCATGGTGGTCGTTGAGAAACTGCACGGCATCCTTCAATTCACGGGCAAACCCATATTCCATAATTCGGAAGCCTTGGGTCACGAATTCGACGAGATCTTTGTCGGGTGCGCGCGTCCCCCTGCCAATTCCCGTGTAACGCAATGGTTCTTCGAAATCCGAGCGAGACCAAAGATTACAAGCATCCACAACTGCAAAGAGCTTTGGGGAAGACTGCCGGATTGTTTGGAGCTCTCTTACGTAATCTATATGGCCAGTGCAGGCAATCAAAACTTCCGCTTCGCATGTGGCTTGTGCCAAATCGTTGGTGAAAAATCCGGTCAAGCCGAGCCGTCTGAGGTTCTGATCCTCCCTATTTACGTAGGGATCATGAATCCAGACATGCGCTTCTTTTTCCAAGAGCTGTTTGGCCAGCACCAGAGACGGGGAATTGCGGGTATCTTCCGAATTAAAGCGATAGGCTGCGCCAAGTACAGTGACCCTTTTGTTTCTGAGATCACCGGCAACAGCCTCAGTAAGGCGAAGAGTCCAGGCAGGTGAAGCATCGTTGATTCGGCGCGCTTGTGTAATCAGGCTGTCCGGAGGGCAAGCGCCCTTCTCGATGCGCCTCCAGAGCAGGAGAATTCCATCTTTGGGGAGGCAATGCCCGCCAACTCCAACGGTTGGGACGAGGAGTCCGCCAAAAGGAACGGCATTGGGGTCTTTCGAGGCGCGATCGACTTGATTCAAGTCCTGGTTGACCGCTTCTCTTAGCTGGAAAAAATCGATGTCGAGCTGGTCGCAGTAACGGCTGATTTCCGTGCTAAAGGCAATTCGAACGTCACGATAGGCGTTCTCGGTTGTCTTCACGATTTCCGCGGTCAAAGTATTCGTTTCGTGCAGAGTTCCCTCTGTCACGATCCGCGAATAGATTGACTTGATGAGCCTCGGAGTGACAGGCAGAAGGCCGGAAACCAGTTTGTCGGAACTGCGAACCCGTTCGACGAGCCGGCCCGGCATTACACGGTTGGGACTGAAGCCCAACAAAACATCGCGTCCATCCAGCAAACCGTACGATGCAAAATGGTCCCGAATGAGCGTCCCAAGAGTTGAGGGCGCCAAGGTCGATTCGACGACAATCAAGGGAATGTTTTCTGAAGGCTTGTTCTGCAACGCCTGAGCAAGGGCTTCGAGGGAGGAAAACAGTGGCCCATAGTCCGGTTCCAGGTCTTTCTTATCTGTCTGGACGCAAACCAGAACAACATCAGCGTCCCACAACTCCGCCGAGTTGTGAGTCGCACTCAGCAGTCCGCGGTCAACAGCTTTACGGACAATTTCGTCCAGTGCTGGTTCGATGCCTTTGATTGGAGAAACTCCGGAGTTTATGGAGGTCACTTTCCATCCGGAAGTCTCCGACTCGCGTTGCACGACAAGGATTCTGGCGGGATCCGGACTCCCTTCGCGAATCTCCGCATTAGCCAACATCGCGGCCATCGGCATCCCGACAATACCGGGGCCGATGACACCGATTTTGCGGACTATCCAGTTTCGGGCTTCCTGATTTTCAAGTCTGAGTGGCATAAACGTGGGTTTCCATTTTAGTTGTAGCGTCCATAAACTGCCGGTACCACAATTCCAAATTCAAGAGTCCCCAGATCTTCCGGCCGAACGGCGGTTCTTCATGTAGAAGCTTTTCCACGGAGGATGGGTCGAAAATCCCCCGGGTTCGGCAATGGTTGGAGAGCAAGGTATCCTTTATAAATTGCTGAGCTTGGCCGCGCGCCCAGAGGTGAAGGGGGACCGGGAATCCCATCTTGTCTTTACGACGCAAGATGCGTTCGGGAAGAATGTCTCCAATGGCGCGTTTCAACGCGTACTTCATTTCCGCCCCCTTAAATTTGAGCGGGGCCGGCATGGAAGTGACCAACTCTACGACGCGGTGATCCAGGAACGGTACGCGTGATTCCAGGGAAGCGGCCATGCTGACGCGATCTTCCACATGTAACAGTGCAGGAAGGCTCGAGACCATATCGAAATGTGTCATCTTGTTGTAATAGGATTTGGTATCCGGATGATTAAATATCTGCTGAAAACGTTCAAAGGCTCCTTCGCGGTCAAAAGTCGCACGAAATTCATCACTGTAGAAATCCAAAGCGCCGGCGCTGCGGTCGATCAGCTGAAAATAGCGCAAGTCCATCGGCGCAAACGCGCCTTCTCGCAAAAAGGACTGCAGCATTGGCGTGTACTGCTTTAGGGCTGGCAGGTTTGGCAGGATGGAGTTCAGCGACACGATGTGCTCTTTTTCTTCATTGGTTTCAAATATCGCGCCTTTCAGTGCCTGTTCCAAATAGGCAACTACATAGCGCGCGTATCCACCAAAAATCTCATCACCGCCTTGGCCACCAAGTACAACCTTGACCTCCTTGCGTGCGGCGGCCGCCAGCATGAACTGAGGGAATAAGCCTGGCCCTGCCGCAGGTTCGTCCATATGCCAGATCAACCTGGGCAGCACTTCCACAAACTCAACTTCTCCCGGGAAAACGACAAAGGAGCGGGCACCACAGGCTTCGGCAACTTCTCGCGCGTAGCCTGATTCGTCAAATTCGGGGCCTTCCGCAAAGGCTCCTGTGAACACCTTAATCTGTGCCGGGGAATGGCGGGCAGCCAGCGTTGTGATGATGCTGGAATCCAGGCCCCCGCTGAGGTAAGTGCCAAGGGGTACATCGCTACGCATCTGAATGCGGGCCGCATCTTCGATTAGGTGGCGCAATTTCTCCAGGAAATATTTTTCGGTATGTTCCAAGTCCACCCGGAAATGGGGTTCCCAGTAACAAGTTGTTCGCACGCTAAGATCTTCCAGATTTATGACCTGAAACCGGCCAGGCAAGACCTTGTGGATACCCTTGAACAGGGTTCGTTCCCCCAACACGAACTGAAAAATAAGATAGTCGCGCAAAGCACTTTCATCCGGCTCGATCTGCAGGCCGGGAAACTGGAGAAACGCCTTAATTTCGGAAGCGAACAGGAGGGCTTCTGAACTCAGGTGATAGTAGAGTGGCTTAACGCCCAAATGATCGCGGGCAGACAATACCCTGCGTCGATGCCGATCCAGAATAAGAAAAGCAAAAATTCCATTCAGGCGGGCGACGCACTCCTCGCCATATTGGAGGTACATTCTTAGGATAACTTCCGTATCCGATTTCGTTTGGAAGAAATGGCCGAGTTGCACGAGTTCGTCGCGGAGTTCTATGTAGTTGTAGATTTCACCGTTGAACACGATCGAAACGTGGTCAACAGTCATGGGCTGATGTCCCGACTGGGTATCGATAATGCTCAGGCGCTTATGACCGAATCCAATCGAGTCTTCGATAAGAAACCCCTCATCATCGGGCCCGCGATGCTGAAGAGTCGCAACCATATTCGCCAGCAGCTGGCGGTCTACTGCCTCGCCTTTTCTCTGTAGAATTCCGACTAATCCGCACATTCCCTAGGGGCTCCGGGGTGGTGGTACCGAAAATGGGCAAGCTAACGCCTGTGAATTACATTTTGCCTGTCTAGCTCAGGAGCTTACCGTCTGTAAACTGTCGAACCAGCAGACAAGGAAAGCTGCGCCTGTCGTGAATTTGGGGACTATACGGGCATCGCATTAAAACGGGGTGACATGCGAATGAACGTTCTGACAACCTTCGAACGCAGGGACAAACCGAGATGGCCATTCCACCGGTTTCATCAGCAAGTAACCCGCGCTTAATGTGGACCGCCTATCGTACGGACGAGCTTAAGCGGCTTGTCGGTCCCGGATGCGCGCTGTGCGGCATGTATGTGACAGCCTGAGATTTTGTGTAACAACGTTTTGTTAGGAAGGTTCTCTTTTCAGATGTTGAATATGCGTATCGTTCGTGGACCTCTTGGGGAACAGGAGTACTCCGTCATTCTTTCCGAGTATAACCGCCTTACGGGGGCCGGTATTCCAAGGAAGGAATTTCTGCGCTGGGTGCAGGATAGCCCGGAAGGTCCAGCCTGGCATGCCATTCTTGAGACAGATGATGCCAGGATTGTCGGGCACACTTCCGTATTGCCGATTCGCGCTGGCTTTCGTGACAGATATTTGATGTCGGGAATGTCCGAATACTCTTTTGTTCACGAAGATTTCCGGAAGGTCAAGATTAAGGGCATGGAAGATGTGAACCGGCCCACGTTCATTATTTTGCTCGATCTCCTGTTTCAGCATTGTATTAAGCAAGGATTTGAGCCGATATTTGCGTCCACAAACGAGAAAAATCAGATTTTCACCCGCAAAGTGGGCCTCCGGCCGGCCGAGTTTCCACTCCGTGAGTGCCTCCTGGTGCGCAACCCCATAGCCGCGGCGAGGCATACGCCAAATCTCGAGCTCAAGCAGCGAGCTGCCTTGTTAGGAGTTGGCATCGCACAAAAGGCATTATGGGCGGTTCGGCGGCCCTTTACGCGTTCGAATCATGGCCTACGCGCAGTTGCAATAGGCTCTAAAGCACTTTGCTTCGATCCTGCGCAGCTCTCTTTTTATGAGGAGAAGGAATCCATCTGTTGGCGATTCATACCGGAGCAGTACATCTTATACGTGCTGGAGCAAGCACCCCTGGACTATCTAATAGTTAAGCGCGGCCGCGCGGACCGCTACCTTAGAGTTTGCCAATTTCACCTGAGCTCCGTGAAATCGGTCCAACCAGTTATCCATGGATTGCTGGAGCAAGTCCGGACAGACCAAGCGATTGGTATCCGATGGGCGGTATATGATTCAGGCAGATTGGCCGAGGAACTCGTGGCGGAACTGCGCGGCCTAGGCTTTTTGTGCGCGCGCCGAACTCGCATCGTTATGGTTCACAAGGAATTTCCAACTTACCTGGAACCGTGTGTTTGGAGGATGAGCGATACGCACTTTTGTTTCGACCCTTGAGCAACATTGACTTCCTTCCCGCGTTAAACTTCCCCTTTTCTTCCCAGGTATGCTCCAAGGCGCAAGGCTCGCCTTCTTCGTTGCAATCTTACGATAGAGTTGGGGAGTCGGATAGGCTGGCGTTAGCATTGTTCAGTGACCCTGCAGCGTGAGAGATCTTTTCTTTTAGCCCAGCTGCCCCACAGGGATGATCCAATTGTGAACAACAGTATTCATCCCGTTGTTATTTTCCTCTAACAAGTGAGGCTTAGTGTCGCGCTCACCCACTCTGATTTCGCAGTTCTATCGAGGCAAAATCGGAAGCTGGTCCCAACCCAATTTTCAAATTTATAGGCCAGGGAAATACGCCTGTAAGCCGGAGGGCGAAGCTGCATGCAAAGCATTGCTGATTTGCCCCACTCCTCAGCGGGGTTAGGCACGTTCGGCTGGTATGCCGCTTATGTAAAGCACCAGCATGAAAGAAAAGCTGCCGAACTCCTCCGGCGCAAGGGGGTCGAAGTATTGCTTCCATTGCAAAAGGTAGTTCATCGCTGGAAGGATCGTTATAAAACACTTTCGGAGCCGATTTTCCCCGGCTACTTGTTCATCCAGTCCAATCTGGAGGACAAATGGAAGATTTTGAATACACCCGGTATTTTCTTTCTTGTGGAAAGCCAGGGAAAAGCCAATACGATTCCTCCCGAGGAAATGGAGTCCGTTCGTAGGCTGGTCGCTTCGGGCCTTCCGGTGCAAGCTCATCCGTACTTGACTTCTGGGGATAGAGTTCAAATATGCGCGGGGCCACTTCAGCACGTGACTGGAATATTGGATCGCTTCAAGAATCAGTATCGAGTGGTCATAAACGTTGAGCTTTTACAGAAATCGGTTTCGATTGAAGTGGAACTCTGCAATCTGAAGCGTGTGCATCTGCCCGGTAAGCCGGCCATCGATACATCTATGCGCGTAAATTCCTCCCGTGCCGGCCTTGCTGCAGGGGTTTCCCCAAATAAGTGAGTGGAAGATGAAATGGTACGTAATGTATGTCTACTAATGGCCACGATGAACTGACACCGTTCCGCGCGGCGGGGCAGCTCAGCCTTACCCCGCGACCGGATGCGTTTGCCTATCAGGAGCACAACTACACCTGGGAGCAGGTCTTAAGGATTCTCCGCAAGCATGCTCGCTTTGCCCTGCTTGTGGCTAGCATCGTCACAGGCGCTGGTCTTGTATACGCTCTTGGGCTGAAGGATTTTTACCGGCCGGCGGCACTTCTCGAAGTCGCTCCTCCCAGCAGCGGAATCAATACGCTGCACGAAATCGATTCGACTATCCCTGCCGACAATATGAATCAAGAGTACGTAGAAACCCAGGTGCAAATTCTGGGTAGCGACGCTTTGGCCGTGAGCGTAATCCGGGAAATGCATCTGGACCGGAACCCAGAATTCGTCAACGAGCGGCTCATCAAAGAGTTCCGGGCAGATACAAACGGCCCAAGTTTCCATTCTGCTCCTGGCCAACTCTCGATATTGCAGGAGCAAATCGACCTGGCCACGTTGACTGCCGCCGAATTTGCCGCTTTAGAACAGTTTCGCAGGAAACTGTCCGTAAGTTCCGTACACAATACCCGCCTCGTGGAGCTTAGCTTTTCGGCAAATGACCCTGCCACGGCACAGATGATTACAAACACATTGGTCACGAAATTTATCGACCAGAATTACAGGCAGCGCTACACCAGTACCATGCAGGCCTCCGAATGGCTCTCATCACAGCTTGAGGATCTGCGCAAGAAGGTGCAAGAGTCAGGTCAAGCCGTCGCCGAATATCAGAAAAAACATGGGCTGCTGGAAGTAGACGATCGCGACATGCCTACGTCTCAGCTGATGAACGAAGTCAACCGCCAACTAAGCGAAGCTCAAGCCAGCCGTATTGAGAGTGAGGCTTTTGTCCGCATGGTTGATGATGGCCACAGTGACTCCATACCCGCCCTGCACGACGACAAGCTTTATCAAGATCTGATGGCGCACTATACGGATTTGCGTACGCAGCTGGCCCAAGCCAGGACTGTGTACGGCGATGCCAACGTAAACGTCAAGAAAATCCAGGACCAACTGGTAGAAGTATCCACGCAAATCGATGCAGAGCGTATGCGCGCGATCGGGAGGACTCGCGCCGCCTACACCGCGGCCCTCCATCGAGAACAGCTGATGGGCGTCGAACGCGAACGCCTGCTCTCCCAGATGTCCAGCCAGAGCTCCCAGCTCACCTCGTTTCACATGCTGAAGGAAGAAGCCAATGCCAGCGCGGCCCTCTACAACACACTCCAGGGCCGCCTTCAGGAAGCGGGCATTTACGCTGGATTGCGATCCAGCAACATTCGTGTCGTAGACATGGCTACGAATCTCCATAAGCCATCTGGGCCTCATCGGTCCTTTATCATCGGTCTGGGGGCTTTAGCGGGCTGCCTATTGGCCGTGGTTCTTTCGTTTGCGCGAGAGAGTTTCCGTAACACAGTACTCACCCCCGACGATGTGCGGTCATGGACTGGGTTGCCGTCGCTGGCGCTTCTTCCGGCCATGTCGGCGGCGAGCTTCACGGAAGAAGCAGGTTCCCGGGATTCTTGGAAATCGCCCAGTTGGTGGTCTTCCAAGGACTCAGATGATCGGGCAGTAGAAATAATGAAGTCGCCTACTGCGGAATCTGAGGCTATGCGCGATCTACGCACGGCACTGCTCAATGTCAGAGCGTTGAAGTCCCCACAGGTAATTCTGGTCACTTCGTCGACGGAGGGGGAAGGAAAGACCACCGTAGCTGTGAATCTTGCAGTTGCCCTTGCACAGCTTGGTCGAACTTGCCTGATTGAAGGCGATCTGCGCCATCCCTGTGCCGCCCGCGCCTTTAAGATTGAGGCGCGCGCGCCACTTACGGATGTTTTAGAGGGCCGGATTGACTTGGAATCAGCCCTTGTCAGTGTTGCGGATCTCCAGAATCTTTCGGTACTCCCTTGCGGCGTGGTTCCCGGCAGTCCTGCTGACGTGCTTTCCTCTCCGTGGATGAAAGCTCTGCTGGATCGGATCAAGTTGGATTTTAGGTTTGTGGTGATCGATTCACCTCCCGTTATTCGCTTCTCGGACGCTCGCTTCCTGTCTTCTATCGCTGACGAAGTGGTGCTCGTTGGCCGCTATGGCATTACTACGCGAAGGGCGATACAAAGAACGACGGAAATCCTTGGCGAAATGCGTGCTTCGGTTGCCGGCGTCGTCCTCAACGGAATAGACCTTTCGTCTCCAGATTACGATTACTACATTTATGGCTACTCTCATGGAAAAAATAAGTACGGGGGACGGCATTATCCGAGTTCACCCGGAGGACCTCCTCCTGGCAAGAATAGCCAGCCCGGAGCGTTCAGTGCCCATGCATGATCCACGATCTTCTGAAATTCTGGCCTACGGGGTAACGACCTTGAACTTTCCTCGCAAATCGAATTCGAAACTCTGCAACTTCCTGATGCCCGCATTTCTGACACTCGTTGCACTGACAATCTGCCCGACCTCTTCATTCTCCCAGGCTTCACCCAGCAAGCCTGCCATTCCCGCCATAGAGGAGTACAAAATTGGGCCAGGCGATATCCTCAGCGTTACCGTTGTCGACGCGCCTGAATTCGGCGGTAAGGTCCGCGTCAGCGATACCGGGGCGATTCAGATTGTTGGGGCCAGCAGTTCTATTCAGGCAGAAGGGCTTACCTCAATCGAGCTATCGTCAGCCATTCGGAAAACGCTTATTGATTCCAATCAGCTCCGCGATCCCAGGGTGAGCGTGTTTGTCGAGGAATACCACGGGAGCACCATCACGGTTCTCGGTTTCGTTACCAAGCCCGCTGTGTATAGCTTGAACCATCACACCTCCGTCCTCGAAGCCATCTCGCTAGCAGGAGGAACTCTTCCGAATGGTGGCAGCACCGTGACCGTCGTTCGCGGTTCAGCCAGCGCAGAAGCTACTGGCTTGCCGGTCGGTTCCGTGCAGATCATTAACATGGCGAGTCTCACCCGGGGCGATAAACCGGACGCAAACATTGAGGTCCGCAACGGTGACGTAGTCAACGTTTCCCCTGCTGAAGTCGTTTACGTAGTTGGTGCGGTCACAAAGCCCGGAGGTTTTGTCATGAGCAATCCCTCCGCGGGTGTTTCGGCGGTACAAGCCGTGGCTCTGGCCGAAGGGTTACTGCCCCTCGCCGCCGGTCATAAGGGGTTGATCGTCCGCCAGTCCACCAGCCAGGAAGGCCGTCGGGAAATCCTCGTTGATCTCGATCGCATCATGGCTGGCAAGGAGACTGATGTCCTGCTAGCGCCGAATGACATTCTCTTCGTTCCGCAAAGTGGCACGAAGAAGACGCTAAAGGTCCTGGGCGATGTCGCTATGGCTACCGTCAATGGTTTGGCCATCTACGGTCTAGGCTATAGGGTAGGCACAGGGAATCTTTTTTAGTGGTTGCCGCAATTCCGGGATTTAACGGCATAAACCCCGAGTGCCAAAAGAATCTCAAATCATTATCTAAATGAAACGATCTATTAACTGGCGAGAGTCATCTTGCTGTTAATAGGTTGCCGCATCGGTGTTTCGGCCCAAGGAGATCGTCATGAATCATCTCGAATCTGTTCGTGTCGCAGTGATCGGCTGCGGCTATTGGGGCAAGAACCTTATCCGCAACTTTCATCAACTGGGGGCCTTGGCGGCTATTTGCGACACAAATGAACGCGCGCTTGAAGAGATGCGCCGCACCTACCCGCTACCTTCGACCTGTCGTTTCGAGGACCTGTTTGGTATGCCCGAAATTCAGGCCGTGGTCATCGCTGCCCCGGCTGCGGCACACTTTGAGATCGCAAAGCAGGCTATGCTCCATGGCAAAGATGTTTTCGTGGAAAAACCTCTTGCCCTCAAACTGGAAGATGGTGCGGAACTCGTCGAAATTGCGCGCAAGCATTCGCGCATTCTCATGGTTGGGCATCTTCTCCACTATCATCCCGCGATAGTTGAACTCCGTCGCATGATCGAGGTGGGCGAATTCGGACGTGTGGAGTACATCAGTTCTTCGCGATTGAATCTGGGTAAGCTTCGCACGGAAGAAGACATCCTCTGGAGCTTTGCCCCTCACGACATTGCAGCCGTCCTTCACCTCCTCGATGAAGCTCCCACCAGCGTGGCCGCTCAGGGTGCCAGTTACCTGAATCACCCCATCTCCGACGTTACCCTAACCATTCTCGGTTTCAAGAGCGGCGTCAAAGCGCAGATTTTTGTTAGTTGGCTCCATCCCTTTAAAGAACAGAAACTGGTCATCGTCGGAAACCAGAAGATGGCTGTCTTCGACGACACCCAGCCCGAAAACAAGCTGACTCTCTTTCCTCACCGCATCGAGTGGGTGAATCGCGTGCCTGTCGCTCGGCCCGCCGAGGGTCAAGTCGTTCAACTTGCGAAGGATGAACCTCTACGCCTCGAATGTGCTCACTTTCTTGAATCCGTACGCGAACGCCGTCAACCCAAGACCGACGGTGAAAGCGGTTTGCGCGTTCTTAAGGTGCTCCATGCCGCTAGCCAGTCGGTTCGCGACCATGGCCAGCCCGTTTCTTTCCATGCTCCTACAGCTCCGCAATATTTTGTCCACCAGTCTGCCCATGTCGACCTACCCTGTGAAATCGGCGATGGCACAAAGATCTGGCATTTTTCTCACGTCATGTCCAACTGCAAAATCGGCGCCAATTGCAGTTTGGGTCAAAACGTCAATGTGGCCCCCCACGTTTGTATCGGTAACAACGTAAAGATTCAGAATAACGTTTCTCTTTACACCGGGGTGCAGTTGGAGGACGACGTCTTCTGCGGCCCTTCTATGGTTTTTACCAACGTGATCAATCCCCGTAGCCACGTGAACCGTAAATCAGAATACAAACGCACTCTGGTAAAGCGTGGAGCCTCTCTGGGAGCGAACTCCACCATCGTCTGCGGTAACACGATCGGAGAATACGCTTTCGTGGGGGCTGGCGCCGTGGTTACGAAAGACGTCCCCGCCCACGCGATGGTCGTTGGCGTGCCCGCTCGGCAAACGGGCTGGGTTTGCGAATGCGGAACGCGTCTCGAGGATTCCGGAGCGGGGCTGCACTGCACCGATTGTGGCAAGTGCTACTTGCAGCAGAGCAGCGGCGGCATCGTACTTCAGCCCGAAATGCAACCTCTTGAAGTTGTAGATGTGGGGGAGATTCTATCTTTGGATGCTGCTTCGGCACTGTCGAAATCTGCTTCGCCAGCGAAACCCAGGACACACATAGCCTATGGCGATTAATGCCGCTGCCATTTGGCAGCACATTGGGGCGTCGCGTCCGGATTAGGCGCTAACTTTTCCAGTATTTCCCGGTCGATGCATAGAAAAGAGATTTCTTACCGCATTCTCCTACATGGCTTGGTCTATTTCTGCCGGCGGTTTCCCGGCTTCCTTGCCACCCCTGGTTGGGAGTTCCGCCATTTTAGCCCTCACGAGCTATCTGCGCAGATCCCCGCCACGTTTTATCTGCAGCGCTGCGATCTGGCGTACTCCTGGGGCGGACGTGTGTCACGGGGAAAGTTTCTCGGTATGGCCCGTCTCCTTCAAAAGAAAAATGTCGTGATGTTCTGGTGCGGCAGCGACACTCTGAATGCTCGCAAGGAATATGACGCGGGCCGCGTTGACCCCTGGGTGGTGGAAAGGATTCATTGGGCCGGGTCGCCCTGGCTTGCCGATGAAGTGCGGGCGATGGGCCTGAAGTGCGAATACGTTCCGTCGACATGGGTTGAAATCCCTAGCTCGATACCTCCCATGCCAAAGGAATTTTCCGTGCTGGCCCACCTGCCGAGCTCGAAGAAAGTAGAACTTTATGGCATAGATCATCTCTTTGAAGTGGCGCGCAGGCTTCCCCAGATCAAGTTTAACGTTGTGGGTATTCTGCCCGGAGAAAGTCTAGAGGCGCCTGCAAACGTGACGGTGCATGGCCGCGTTCCTTCCCTGTACCCTTTTTACCGCGAGACATCGGTGTTCTGGCGCCCCGCCCGGCACGATGGGCTGGCATTTGTTTCGCTTGAGGCGATGGCACATGGGCGCCACGTCTTGTGGACATATCCGTTTCCGGGCTGCACGGTAGCCCCCGACGCAATCCGCGGTTATGAAGAAATTCAGAGGCTCTACGACCTGCACTGCGACGGCAAGCTGGACGTCAATCGATTTGCCGCCGAATATGCAGCCGCAAATTTTGGCCCGACCGTCATTCGAGAAGGGATACTGGCACGCTGGAAGAGAATCATTGAATGTCCTTCAGGCGATCCCGCCGCCGATGTTGCGACAAGCAAGCCATGAACTGAGCCAGGCCGATTGATGCTTGGAAGAAAAGTGATTTCGCAAACGAGGCGGCGAGTTCTTGTCCACGGACTGTCCTACTTCGGCGAAGTTTTCTCTGAGTTTATGTCCGGAGATGGATGGGAGTTTGTTTATTATCCGGACTCAGGTGCGGCCAACCTCGTGGCGATGGCAAACGCACTTCGCCGTTGCGATCTGGTCTATCAGATTGGCGGTCGCGTTACCTTTGGCAAGTTTCTCAGCGCCGCAAGACTTCTTCGGAAAGACCCGATTGTGATGCATTGGGTTGGCAGCGACACACTGGAAGCGCAATCCGCGGTGAATTCGGGAGGATGTGAGCCCTGGGTTCTAAACTCTATCCACCACTGGGCGGATTCGCCTTGGATATTCGATGAGGTAAGGGGAATGGGTATAGCTTGTGATTACATCCCCCTCCCTTCGCCCCGGGTCTCGGATTCGCCGGCAGCTCTGGCAGATGAATTCAGGGTTTTGGTGTATGTGCCGTCCGTGAAGTGCGCTGACTTATACGGCCTCGACAAAATTCTGCAAGCTGCTCGAACTCTTCCGGAGGTACAGTTCGAACTTGTCGGGCTGCGGGATGGCCCATTGAAATCCCCTCCGGAAAATATTCGTTTCCACGAGCGTATTTCTGATCTGACCGAATATTACAAGCAAGCGACAGTGATTTGGCGTCCCACCAGGCATGATGGCCTCTCGTGGATGGTTTGTGAGGCCTTAGCGCATGGCCGGCAGGTCTTATGGTCTTATCCATTTCCCGGCTGCACGCACGTGAGGTCAGCTTGCGAGGCCATTCATCAAATTCGAGAATTGAAGCGACTCCACAGCGCGAAGAAACTGAAGGTCAACTGCGAGGGAGCAGCTTTTGTCCGCTCGGGGGATTATTTCCCTGCGAATTTCAAGAGGAACATATTGTTACATCTTGAAGATCTCGTAAGTTCACATTAAATGACTACTTATTTTAAAATACTGACCCGCACATTACTTGTAGTTTGTCTTGTCTTTCTGGTCGGACACTCGACGGTCTGCGCGGCACAAAAAGCGCCGGACGCGAAGCAAGCACCAGCCGATGTCTTCGGCAAGGACAAGGCAACCAAACAGATGGGCGATCATTACCTGCTTTTGGTAAATACAGCGATCGCCCAGTTCATGAGCGATGACAAGTTTAGACAGTTCGACAAATCACCTTATGACGGTATTGCCGTGGCCTTTTTACACGCCTACGACACATCACACCCGCCCTCGGTGGCCGAGATGGACAAGCAGCTGGCTGCCTGGAAGCAGGTCACTTCGAAAGACGTCTGGCCGTGGGTTTACCTAAACCGTATGATCGGCAGCAATCTCGCTGAAAAAAACCATTACGCGGATAACCCCTATTTTAATGCCATTGTGGGGGCTGATTTAGGCGATTCGAAAGGCGCGCTTTCCGATTTCCTCAAGATTTGGACTAATTCCCTGGCCGCAGCGCGGGATTCCAAGGTTCCTGGAATCGTCTGCGACTTGGAGTTCTACAACAACTATAAGGAATATGATATCGGTGAGATTGCATCGAAGATGAGCAAGACTCCCGCGCAGGTCGCGGAAGACCTGAAACGAGTGGGGGCCCGAATGGCGGACATCGCCTCGGAAACCTATCCAAACTCAATGATCTGGCTTCTGTTTACCGCTCTCACGCATGCGGGATACAAGAGAATAGATGGAGTCCCCTACTATCCTTCGCCAGCTTACGTTTCCATCGGTATGCTCGATGAAATTGTGAGGAAGAAATTGCCCCTGAAAGTGCTTGCGGGGGGAGAAGGCAGCCTCGGTTATTGTGAAGATTCCGTTCCCGGACTCAAGAGTGCAATTCTTAAGCGGCAGACAGATCTTGCTGCTGATCTGGCTAAATATGTGGGTGTTCTTGAACTTGGTGGGACACTGACACTGTGGAGCGACCGGAAATTCAAAACGTGTAATAGCTCCGAGGCAAATACCGTTGAGGATTTGGGGCCTTACCTCGAGCTGCTCTTGAAAACTTATCGCTATAACTGGGTCTACGCGAATTCCGAAGGAAATTATTACCCCTTTTCTGCTTCGAGTGCGCCGCGATTCGACGCGGTCATTCGAAAGGCCCGTGAAGCTGCCGATTCGAGCACAAATAAAGTTCAATAACGATTGCAATCATCTACTTCAATTCAACTGATGCCGGGTCTACCCCGGCGGCGGGAGCAAAGTGAATATGCATTCTATCGAAAACCAGACAGAACCGTTGGGCCATACGTGGGTCAGCGTTGTCGGTGCTCGGCCGCAGTTTGTGAAGCTGGCTCCAATTTGCCGGGCGATCGAAAAACACAACGCGCAGCTTAGCGAAATCCCCATCGATCACCGGATCATTCACACTGGCCAGCATTACGACCGTGACATGGCGGAGCTGCTTTTCGAGCAGATGGCGATTCCGATGCCGGACTACAACCTGGCGGTGGGGTCTTCCTCGCACGGCTCTCAACTCGCTCGGATGATGCAACGCATGGAACCTATCCTCAAGGCCGACCGCATCAATTGGGTCATTGTTTACGGTGACACGAACTCGACTCTGGCGGGGGCTCTGCTTGCCGCACGGCTGAAGATCCCACTCGCGCATATAGAGGCCGGCTGCCGCAGTTTTGATCTTGGGCAACCAGAAGAACAAAACCGCATAGTCGCTGACCACCTTAGCCAGCTGCTTCTCGCGCCCTCAACTGCGGCGAATGAGAATCTACGACGGGAAGGGATTGGCGGCGAAAACGATCCGCAAAAGCGGGTCAGCCTCATGGTGGGCGACGTGATGTACGATGCCTTGCTTCAACATCTTACACTCGCTGAGAAACGCACGGAGCCCAAGCTGAAAGAATTGAAGCTGAAGAGCAAGGAGTATTACCTATTGACGCTACACCGGGCTGAAAACACCAACAATCGTCGCCGTCTCGCAACGATTCTGAAAACCGTGATGTCGCTCGACCTTCCAGTTCTGTTTCCCGTTCATCCCAGGACGAAACAAGTCCTCTCCTTGGCTGGGATCTATCTCAATAGCAAGATACGCACAATCCCACCCGTCGGCTTTCTGGAGATGATCGCACTCGAGAAAAATGCTCTCAAGATTCTGACCGATTCGGGAGGTGTGCAGAAGGAAGCGTTCTACCTGGGGGTACCTTGCATCACCTTGCGAGATCAGACGGAGTGGCCAGAAACTGTCACGTGTGGGGCTAATCAGGTTGCCGGTACTGACCCTGATTCCATCCGGGAAGCGGTCCGAGGGGCGCGTCATTCCGACTGGTCCAAACTTACCGTATATGGAGATGGCAACACGGCAGTCCGCATCGTCGACCAACTGCTCGTGGCTCGGGCGCACTAAGACTAGGTATCTTCATGAAATCGCTCAAAGTTGTACACATGACCTCGGTGCATACGCCCTTTGATCCGAGGATATTTCACAAAGAGTGTCGTTCCTTGGCCCGTGCTGGGTTTTCGGTCACGGTGATAGGCCGGGATTGGCAAGAGGGCGAGCGAGACTCTATCCAGGTTAAATCGGTCCCTGGTGATCGGTCGAGAATTGGGCGTATGACGCGGACGGTGTGGCGCGTATACGAAGAAGCCCGCAGGCAGAACGCGGACGTGTACCACTTTCATGATCCTGAGCTGATTCCCATCGGACTTTTGCTTCGCGCTGGCGGAAAAAATGTGATTTACGACATTCATGAGGATGTACCGAAGGACGTGATGTCGAAGCCATATTTACCAAAATGGTCAAGATTTATAGTGTCCCGATTTGTAGATGTGCTGGAGAGAGCGGCCTGTAGAAGATTTTCTGGGCTAGTCGTAGTTACACCCTCCATTGCCAAGCGCTTTACTCCTATCAATCGCCGTACGGTCATCGTGCATAACTATCCGTATGTGGGCGAACTCATCCGCGATGGAGAGAACGTGCCATGGGAGTCACGACGGCAATCCGTTGCCTATGTTGGAGGCATTTCTCTTGTCCGGGCCATTCGCGAAATGGTTTACGCGATGTCCTATCTGCCTGAGTCCCTTCCCGCGCAGTTGGAATTGGCGGGACCGGAGTCCAAAGGGGAAACCAACATAAATGAACTCAAGCGCCACCCAGGGTGGTCTCGAGTCAAGCATCACGGTTTCATTGACCAGCGAAGTACCTTCAGAATTTTGCAAAACGTTCGCGCTGGCCTTGTTTTGTTTCATCCTGAGCCCAATCACTTTGAGTCGCTGCCCCAAAAAATGTTTGAGTATATGGGAGCGGGGTTGCCCGTAATCGCTTCCGACTTCCCATTTTGGCGAAAGGTTTTAGGCGATTCCGGGTCCGGCATATTCGTTGATCCACGGAATCCCCAGGAAATCGCCAAGGCGATCGAATACGTTTTGACGCACCCCCGCGAGGCAGAAGAAATGGGGCGCCGTGGCCAGGCCGCCGTCCAGCAGAATTTTAACTGGGATACAGAAGCTGAAAGACTCATTCAGCTGTATGGTGCCATCCATAACTGAGCGATGGACTTGAATCAAACACACGAGCCGGCCTGCCAGCATCCTCGAAGTGAATTTTCACTTGCATTGTGAGTCTAATGTGCTCGTCCAAATGACTCCTTCACTTTATCTCAAGGTAGGAAAAGGTACGTTCGATCTGATTGCCAGTGGGTCGGCGTTTTGAGCTTCGTCCATTCCCGTTAGAAAAGATACTTGACCCCTAATTGGATAGTGCGCGGCCGGTGGGCATCCACGGGGTGGAGGAAAGAGCTGGAGGCCTCGCAACTCGGGTCTCCTGCAGAGTAATCAGCCCCACCGTAACAGTTCACGATGTTGTTGCCAGGGTTACCGGGATTTGTCGGATCATAGACACGAAACTGCGTGTGGTTGAACACGTTGAAGGTCTCAAAACGAAATTGTAACGTGCGGTCTTCACGGAAAGCGACAGTCTTTGTAATCGACATGTCGAAATTGGCGCGACCGGGATTGCGGAAGAAGTTGCGCCCTGCATCTCCATAAGTTAGACCGGTTGGTGCCACAAACTCGCTTGGGTTGCCTAGAAGGGGGCCAAAAGCAGAACTATCGTGGGAATTCACGGACGAAGTCGGTTTTACTACGTCCGGGTAACTCCCCGGCCCGATGACCGCGAGCACTCCAGCATTATCATCGGTAGAAATTCCGTTGTCGCTACCCCCATTGATTACGCTAAACGGCGTGCCGGTGGAGAAGATAGTGATACCCGCCCATTCCCAGCCCCGAAGGAAGGCCTTCAATCCATCGGACATGCCCTGGCTTGCGGCCAGGTTGGAGGGATCGTCATCCGCGAAGCTCAAATGCCGATACCAATTCTCAAGAGGCAATTGATAGATGTAGCTAATATTCAGCAAATGGCGCTCATCGAAATCGGAACTGGCGCGATTCTGGGCAATGTCGTAAGCATTCACGAATACCTGGCTGAAGCGATCCGAAGAATCGTCAATGGAGTGACTGTAGGTATACGAAATTCCCAACGTTAACGGTCCCTTGGTACGTCGCAACGTGAATTGCATGGCATTGTAGTTGGAGTTCGCTATGTTTTGCAGCGAGTAGATTTGTCCAATTCCCGGTGCAATCGCATAACCGGGAATGCGGAGCGAATTTGCCGAGGGACCGAGTGGATTCGCTCCGGCGCAAGCGGCAAGCAAGTTCTGGAAGGGAGCGCTGCCGGGGCCATAACTTACCCCGTTGATGTTAAATAGCCCACCGACCCCTGCGCCTTCACCCAGACAGATGAAGCTGGTAAGAGGCTGGCCTGGCAAAAACGGGTTGTCGACCGGATTCAGAGGCAGAAGCTGATTTACTTGCAATTCGGTGGTCAAGTGCGTGCCTTTACTGCCCACATAAGCCACCGAACCGAGAATATCCCAAGGCAACTGGCGCTGCACACTCGCGCTCCATTGTTGTACGTAGGGCCAGACGGCTTTGGTGGGGATGGCGGTCACGTTTAACGGGAATGCACTTTGTGAACAGTTCCCCAAGTAACAGCTCAAGGTAGTCGGGTTAATCCCACAACCAGCTATCAAGTCACCGATGCAACCCCAGCCCCCCGGGTAGAACTGCGTCATGCTCAACACGCCGCCGGCCGCTTGCGGCCCCGAACTGCCTTCCAGAGAACCTGTGTTGGCTTCGTTCCCTGTACCGTGCTCGTAAAAAATTCCGTATCCGGCGCGCACCGAGGTCTTGCCATCCTTAAACGGATCCCACGCAATGCCGATGCGCGGGGCAGTATTCACAGGATGATTGGTCATGCAGCCGGGCGGCACTTTCTGCCCATTGGTGTACGTGGTCACACCACACTGCACGATGCCGTTCAGCAAGATGGTGCTGGGATTACTTGGATCAACGGGGATGGACTGCCCACCGATTGTGAGCAGACGACCTGAATAGGGGTCTACAACTACGCCGGAAGCCACGCTGGTACTAAACTGGCTTGGCACCCAATTGAAGGACTGTTTGAATTTTTCCGCGTACAAACCAAATATGCTGAGGCGAACGCCGACATTCAGGGTCAGATTCGGCAGAACTTTCCAGTTGTCCTGCACATAAGGTTCGGCAATCCTGTAATTGTTGTGATATAGGCCCTGGCTGCTGTCCTGCGTGAAACTCTGGATCGTCCCGGTTAGAAAGTCGGCGTAGGCGTTCCCCGATGAGCCGCGATTGTTCACGTTACTGAAGGTCGCCAACCCCTGAATGTCGCCAGTGTTAGCGCCGACGGGAGGGTTGACTTCATTTCGCTGGGCGATGATGAACAACGCTCCAAATTGCAATGTATGCTTTCCGAGAGCCAAACTGGCATCATCCCTGGGACTGTAGGTGGGATTAGAGTGATGCCACGGTAAAAAGCCGGGGTCTATGCTGAATCCGTTTCCCCCATAGGCAGCATTGTTTCCACCAATGACAATGCCAGGAAGTTTGTTCCCAAAATTGGTTGCCGTATTATTGAAAATATAGCCCATTCCACAAGTCGAGGAATTGTTGCATGGGGCATTGTCTAAAATGGCTGGCCGCGCGAGGCTGCCATTTGTGACGCCGGGGCCAGCAAAGTCCGTCAAACTGATATGGTCGGAGGTGTAGGCCATAACCACATCGTTCACCAACCGGCTCTTGATGGTGCTGGTGTAATGAGCAACAAGGCTTAAACCCGGTCCGACGAAGTCATTCTCTACGCTTGGAAGGCTGTTGTGTACGTAACCCCACTGCACGTAGGGTACTTGCGTGCTCCAGGCATCATGGATATATCGAAAAGAGAGCTTTTGTGTGGGGGAAAAATTCTGATCGATGCGGAACAGCTCTTGTCTCCAGGTTGTGAGAGGTGAGATAGCCGCGTCGTAGCAGGAGCCTTCCGTGGAATTACATCCGGTCGTTGAATTCGGGAGCGAAATCAGATTGGTGTCCAATAGGGTTGCAGATTGTGCAGTGATTGGAACCAAGTTGCCGTTGTACGTCTGATAGGGAGAGTTAGGGCTCCCGGCGTTCACTTGACCGATTGAGGGGCAATCCGGATAGACCGGAAGATTTCCTGAACCGAAAGGATTAGGAATTCCGGACACCAGGGCGAAATACCCGGTACTGCCAGGTTCCCCCGGAGGCGCCGTTGGTGGACACAGATCGCTAAAATCAGCATATCTGACACTTCCGGCTTGTATGCCGGCGGATGCAGGATTTTGGCATTGCAGGCTGTTGGCAATGCTTGCTCCGCCTATCCAATTATGCGTACTATTCGCGCAATTCCGTTCACTGAGAGAAGGTACGGCCTGGTTGAACTCCACCGGCTCCTTGTCGTGGCGATATTCTTCTGAGAAAAAAAAGAAGGTCTTATCCTTTTTCTCATTGTAGAAGCCCGGAATGTAGAGAGGGCCGCCAATCGTTCCTCCCGGCTCGTATTTCTGGTAGAGAGGTGCGCTTTTCGTCTGGTCGAAGAAATTGCGAGCATTGAAAATGTTATTGCGTGCAAAGAAATACAGATCACCGTGAAAGGAGGCTCCTCCAGACTTTGTGGTAGCCAGAATCGTCCCGGAAGCGCTTCGTCCATACATGGCGCCATAATTAGAGGTCAGAACCTGCAGATCGTTGATGGCGTCAATACTGGGATACACAATCAATGTGCTCGAGCTTCGGTTAATACTGGCATTGAGGATGTCACCCCCATCCACGTCGTACGTGTTGTATTCCACGCGTCCGCCGTTCACGCTGTAGTTCACGCTCCCCTTGACTCCAACCAACGCTTCATCTTGCCCGGTCTGATTGCTGACGCCAGGCGCGAGTGCGATAAGTTGGGTGAAATTCCGACCGTTCAGTGCAAAGGTGGTTACTTCCTTGTTGGTGATTAGGCCCGAGAGTTGTGAGGTTTCCTGCTCCACCTGTGCAGCTCCACCTGCGGAGACCTCAACTTGCTCTTTCACGGAGGCCGGCGTCAGCTTAATGTCGACACGCGAGTCTTCGCCTGCTTTTACCGTTACGCCTTCTTGCGCCCAGTCTTTGAACCCGGGTGCTGCAGCAAGCACTTTATAGATTCCCGGGGGCAGTTCACTGATCCGGTATTCGCCTTTCTCGTCCGCTGCCGCGTTATACGTTTGGCCAGTACTGTCTAGCGCCGTAATCACTGCCCCTGCGATTGCCGCGCCACTCGTATCCACCGCAGTGCCGGCTATGCTTCCCGTTTGCGCCGCAGGTTTCTCCGGTGTCTGCGCTTGTGTTCGAAACACGTCGCCCACCAACACCGATAGCACCATCAACACAACCGCTGTCCACCTCACAGGGATCACCTCATCTGAAAATCGATGGGCCAGAGTTTCTCATCGCGAGTGTTACGTTTCGATGAGTTAAGAGTTTCTGTGAAATCAATAAAGCAAGCAGGCGCATCAAAAAAAGACTTTCTGTGGAAATGCCGTGGGCCGTTCGATTGCTGTTTTGAAAAATGTGCGGCAAGGACGAGCTTGTTTCTGTTTTAGAACTCCAGCGTAATCATCCGTTTATATTGTTCGCGGATTACTTTTCACCAGGCTTTCCTTTGTGTGGTCGTCATCCATTCCGGCGCGCAAAGCAGTGTCAGCTTCAAGAAGGTTGTCATCTGGAGTTCTTTGAAAAAAGTCTGGGCGTCATCATGGTTTCGATTTAAGTGCTATTCCTTATTCGGCCGTACGGAGTCCGTAGGCTCTTTCGTGCAATTTGTGCGCGAACACGCGTGAGAGAGAAAGAGAGTCGTCAAACATTCGCACATGCGTCTCATTCCATTCATATTCCTTGATTAGCTTAGGGCTCACGCGACATCGCGGTTCTTCCCAAATTCTGATACATCAGCGTTTGGTTTCTAAAATTGTCGGTATCGATCGAAGGTTCCATGTTCCGTTTTCTAATCTTTCTTTTCAGTCTGTCACTAGCCTTAGGGCTCGCGAGCTGCGCGAATGTCAATTCTTCTGGGCACGACGTTCTGGTTGATATTGCAAATCCTTTCCCCTACGTCCAGATCGGCCAATCCGCCACTACGCTGAAGGCGACGGTACAATTCGACAGCTCAAAACAAGGGGTCAAATGGGCCCTTACAAACGCGAATATCGCTTGTTCCCCCGCCTGTGGCACATTGGCACCACAGGGTTCTCCTAGTTTTAGCGCAGTTTATACACCGCCCAAGAGTGCACCACTGAATCAGCAGGCCACCATCGCCGCGATCTCTGAGGCTGAAAAAACACAAGAGTATGCATTCACTTTTACCATCTACGCGCCGGCCAGCATCACGATCAACAACCCATTCACTTCTGTTCTGATTGGTACCGCTCCGATAACTGTGAACGCCACGGTAACGAACGATCCATCCAATTCCGGCGCTAATTGGACTCTTACGGCAGGGGGAAGCAACTGCTCGCCAGCTTGCGGCACCCTTGCCCCAGGTGCATCGAATTTATCAGTCATCTACACGCCTCCGGCAACTTTTCCTTCCGGGGCCAATGTCAATCCCACCCTTACGGCCACCGCGGTAGACAACAGCTCTGCTACGGATTCCTTCAGCTTTAGCATTCTCAATAACACCAGCCTCTTCAAAGGAAATTACGCATTCCTCCTTCGCGGCTACTACGACGCCGTTCCAACCGCCCCACCGGCGACGGCGGCCCAGATTCCAATGGCTTTTGCTGGTTCTTTTACAGCGGACGGCAATGGCAACATCACGAATGTTGAATTCGATGTCAACAATAGCGGCGGCATAACCGATGAAACGGTACAACAATCGGGAACCTACACGGTAAACGTAGGGCCCACTGGGATCATTGAAGCCATGATCAGCATCACTAGTTTTCAATTCGGTTCGGGATTAAACCCAGGATTCCGTTGCATTATGTCGGCAGATGGAACACACGGCCGCATGATCGAATTAGACCAAGGTGCATTTCTAGACTCTGGCGATGTCGAGCTTCAAGACACCACGGTCCTATCAACGAAACCGGTTGGAAATTATGCCTTTGGAGTCGATTCGGATTCTCCCTTTGGCGGCCGCACTATTGCGGCGGGACAGCTAGTCTTGGGTGCTGCCGGTGTTACCGGTGGCCTTATCGATCAAAGTTATCAAGCCAATCTGACGCCCGTATTCGTAGCGCAACCTTTGAGTCCAAGCGCACAGAGCTCGCCGGACTCGGTAGGCCGAGGCACACTCACAATGACGATAGGCGGCGAATCAGTTAGCTATGCTTATTACATCGTCGACGCCACACATTTCTTACTCATTGAAATTGACGGAGGCGCAGCCTTTGGTACCGTCTTTGGAGGGGTCGCGAGAAGCCAAACTGGATTGACAGCCAGCAGCGTCAACGGCGTTAGTGTCATACAACTCACGGGGTTCGACGTCTACCCGCTCGAGACACCTAATCCGGTTTTGCCAGTGGTCATCGTCGGGCAACTGACAGTCTCGGGTGGCAATGCTTTCAGCGTTCAATTTGATATCAATGACATTGGGCAATTTCTGATCGGTGAGGGTGCAAGTGGCACGATTACTTTCGATCCCAGTACTGGTCGAGCGGCTCTCTCCGCTCCCACTGGTTTTACGACCAACTTCCTGAATTCGGGCGCCTGGTACCTCTACGACACTGGCAAGGGCTTTTTCGTCGAAGAAGACATCTCGACCTCCGGAGCCGTGACCCCGAGTTCAATCACGAACCGCGCCTTGTCTGGCACAACATTGCCGCAAACAGGCGCTCCCTTCCAACTCTCAAACGTCTCCGGAAATGTCATTGCGGGATTTGGTGCCTCTTCGACTCCGTTAGTACCAAACGCGGCATTGGGCATGAACATCGTCTCCCCTACGGCAGTAGGTACAGGGAAAGCCGGCAGCTATACGTCTACAGGAGATCTTACCTCGATTGCCACGCAGAGCATTCCGCAAGGCGGCAAGATTCCTGATGGCTCATACTCGGGGAGAATCGCGTTCGTCGATTCAACTAATCTCGCAAACGGGCACGGCCTCATAACTTTTCAGGCGCCTCTGCTAGGCGATTTTAGCTCAGGGACTGCCTATCAAGCGACCTTCTACATGATCGCCCCCAACCAATTTGTTGCGATTGCCGGGATCTCTGGTTCCTCTTTGGGAACCGTTCCGCCATATACCGGAGTGATCTTTGTGAACCCCTGATGCATCGCGCTTGAGCAGCATTCGCCCCAACACCACTCACCTTTCGCCTGAAGTTGCCGGTGCTGCTGGAAAGACCAAGAATAAGGACTCGCTCGCGCATCAACAGAAACTAGAGAGGCTGACATGCAAGAAGACAAATTAACCTTATCAGAGAGTGAGCTTATTTTACGCCGGGCATTTGCCAATGGCTTACAGATTTCCGAAGAGAGCGTCAACGACGCCTTGCAGTATGCGAGCACGCCAGGGTGGGATTCCGTCGCTCACATGGCGCTTATCGCCAGCCTGGACTCCACTTTTGACATCATGCTCGACACCGATGACGTTCTTGAACTCTCCTCTTACCCGAAGGCGCGTGAGATTCTGCGCAAATACGGAGTCCGATTTTGAAGTTATTGCAGGACCGTGTTGGTTCGATCACGGGAGCATCCCGTGGAATTGGGAGGGCGACGGCGCTGGAGGCCGCTAGACAGGGCGCACGTTTAATTCTTATCGCGCGTTCGAGAGAGGGGCTGGAAGAGACCGCCCATCAAGTTGAGAACGAAGGAGGAGTTCGACCACAGATTATCGTTTGCGACGTAGCGGACGAATCTTCCCTTAAAACCGCTTTTCGAGAGATGCACGGCTACACGAAACAACTCGATTTTTTGGTGAACAACGCAGGGATCCTCCGCGATGCGGTAATCGGCATGATCTCCACGAAACAAATCTTGGAAGTACTTCATACGAACCTGATCTCATTGATTCAAATTATGCAATTCGCCGCCCGAATCATGATGGGCGCGAAATCCGGAAGCATCGTGAACATCGCTTCCATTATCGGCCGGTCGGGCAATGAAGGGCAGGTCGTTTACGGTGCAAGCAAAGCCGGCGTCATAGGCGCCACAAAATCTGCCGCGCGCGAACTAGCGCCCCACGGGATCCGTGTCAATGCCGTCGCGCCCGGTGTGATCGCAACCAGCATGATTGCGAATATTCCTGAGTCTAAGAAGGAGGAACTTCTTGGCTCAATAAAAATGAACAGGTTGGGGCAGCCAGAAGAGGTTGCAAAGATCATCTGTGTTCTGGCCTCGGATTACTCTTCGTACGTTACCGGACAGATCCTTGGCGTTGACGGTGGCATGTGGCTCTAGGCTTCTGGACTCTGGACCATCCTGCGGATGCAACCGCTGTCGTTCTTCCAAACGGACAGGTGCTTAGCTACAAAGAGCTCGCCCGACAAAGCGACGAGATCGCGGATGCATTTGGGTCACTCGGAAAAAGATCTCTTGTATTCCTTCTCTGCCGCAACGGGGAAGACTGCTTGGCAGCCTATCTAGGCGGCCTGCGTAGCAATCAAGTACTTGGTCTGTTCGATGCAGAAATGCAGCCGGAATTCTTAAACTCTCTTCTCGAAAACTATCAGCCGGATTTTATCTTTGCTTCCGAACCGATTGCGTTTGCGAATTACCAAGAAGCGCCAGCTCCCCGTGGATTTCTTTATCGCAGGACAACCCTTCGCAGCGGACCACCGACGGCCCCGGAACTGGCTCTTTTGCTGACTACCTCCGGATCGACCGGAAGCCCGAAGCTCGTGCGTTTGAGTCTTCAGAATTTGAATGCGAACGCCCAGTCGATTGTTTCCTATCTCGAACTTACATCTGAAGATCGCGGACTGACCTCGCTCCCGATGTCCTATTCTTATGGGCTTTCCATCTTCAATTCGCATCTGCTTGCCGGCGGTACACTGCTAATTCCCCATGCTAGCTTCCTGCAAAGGACCTATTGGGATTTCGTCAGTAAGCACCAGCCTTCCTCCATGGCAGGTGTTCCCTATCACTATGAAGTGCTGTTGAAGATGAAAATGCTGGACCGAGAGCTGCCCGGACTCCGAACGCTGACGCAAGCCGGTGGCCGACTTTCTCCTGACCGCGTCAGTCAAGTCGAACAATTGAGTTTTCGACGTGGATGGAAGTTTTTCGTCATGTACGGGCAGACTGAGGCTACTGCACGAATTGCTTATCTTCCGCCCAATCGCGTGCGGGAGAAGCCTGGCTCCATTGGTATCGCCATTCCAGGGGGCAAACTCTATCTGGACGATGATACGGGAGAGCTTTTATACACCGGTCCTAACGTGATGCTGGGCTATTCAGAAACCGCGAGCGATCTTGCCAAAGGCGACGAACTGCATGGCCTCCTTCGAACGGGCGATGTGGGCCGGCGCGACGAAGAAGGCTTTTACTACATCGTGGGCAGGTTGAAGCGTTTCCTGAAAATTTATGGCAAGAGATTCAATCTGGATGAAATGGAAGACGCAATGGGACGGCGCGGTTGCGGAACCGTAGCCTGTTTCGGGAACGACGACCGAATCGTCGTCGCGATGGAACGCGGAAGTCCGGAACCTCTAGTAAGAGAGGTGCTGGAGCACCTCAAGATTCATCCGCATGCGTTTCGCCTCGTGAACGTTGACACTTTGCCGCGCTACCCGAACAGCAAAATCGACTACCAGTCATTGGCACGTCAGGAGTTTTTCGAGTGAGTGCCGAATTGACGGCTGCTCTTGTCCGCGAAGATCCGTATGCGGAAGATTGTGCAGAAAAAGCAACCAGACTCCTCGCCGAGATGAACGCCTTGACGTCTTTCCATGCGGAACGTTGTCTTCCGTATTTGAGAATTTTGTCCGCCGCCTTCCATGCAAAGACCCAGTTTGATTGTCTGGCTGATCTTCCTTTTATTCCCGTGCGATTGTTTAAGGAACTGGAATTGCGAAGTCAGCCTCAAGAGCTAATAGTCAAAACACTGACTTCCAGTGGAACGACTGGTCAGCGCCCGTCGCGCATCTTCCTGGACAAAAGCACGGCCAGCGCTCAAGTCCATGCGCTGGTTCGAATAGTGCGCTCCTTCTTAGGCATAAAGCGACTGCCAATGCTCATTCTTGATCATCCGGGAGTTGTGAAAGGGCAGAATACATTTTCGGCCCGCGGTGCCGGGATTCTGGGTTTTTCTCAATTCGGTGCGGATCACACTTACGCTCTCCTTTCGGACACCTTGCACCCGGATTGGGAAGCGATCGGTTCCTTTCTGGATCGCCACCGTCGCGAACGAATTCTCCTATTCGGTTTTACCTTTATTCTCTGGCAGCATCTTCTGCTTGTCGCGGAGCAGGACGGCCGGAAGCTGGATTTTGGCGATAGCATTCTGATTCACGGCGGCGGCTGGAAGAAACTGGAAGAAAGCAAAGTCTCCAATACGGAATTCAAACAGCGCTTACGCCACACCCTCGGAATCCGTTCCATCCATAACTATTACGGCATGGTAGAGCAAACGGGCTCTATCTTCATGGAATGCGAAGAGGGCTACTTTCACCCGTCGGATTATTCCGAAGTTATCGTGCGCGATCCACGTAGCCTTGAAGTGCGGACAATGGGCGCCCCTGGTTTGATCGAGAGCATGAGTACAATTCCCATGAGCTACCCTGGTCATGTCTTGCTCACTGAAGACCTGGGGATCATACAGGGTCCCGACGGCTGCCGGTGCGGCCGCAGGGGGACTTTTTTCACGGTTCTTGGCCGACTCCCAACGGCGGAACTGCGCGGCTGCAGCGATACCTATCAGGTACCTTCATGATCACCATGGTTTTGCCAAAGAGGAAGGCTGATCACAAGCAGCAGTTGCAACGGCTGATCGAAAGTAAGCCCCTGCCCCCTTTTGATCCTCTTGTCGTCGAATTTATCGACGCCGTCTCCAAAAGCGTTCTTTTGGACAGCGCTATGTCCCGCTTGCCGGAGATGGCCTCCGTAGCTCATTGGATGCGCAAGGGACACATTGCAGAGCTACGCGAGTCGTTTCAGGAGAGACAGAAAGGCCGTGTTTGTGTGGCTCGGGGAATGGTGCTGCACTTTGCCCCATCAAACGTAGATTCTATTTTTCTTTATTCATGGTTTCTCTCTATGCTCGTCGGAAACTCAAACGTTGTCCGTCTTTCTCAGCGCAGAGGAGAAGCAGTTCGCCTTCTTCTTGAGAAGATCGGTTTCTTGCTGGATCAACCGAAATTCCAGCCCATCGAAACACGGAGCTTGATACTGGCATATGACCACGAGGACTCCATCACGGAGCAACTTTCTCAGGTGTGCCAGGTCCGGGTGCTGTGGGGTGGAGACGAAAGCGTCCGCCGCCTACGGGCCATTCCCATGAATCCTCTCGGCATGGAAGTCGTTTTCCCTTCCAGGTTCTCGCTTGCCATGCTGGACGCAAGTGAAATCAGTTCCGCCAGCGAAAGTCTGCTACGCCAGCTGGCGGGGCGCTTCTGCAACGATTCTTACTGGTTCGATCAGAAAGCTTGTTCGTCGCCCAGATTGGTTGTGTGGGTCGGCGAAAGAGGAACGTGTGATTTCGCCAAGCGCCAGTTTTGGCCAAATGTTCAAGAAGAAATTAGAAAGCGGAACATTCAGTATCCAGAGGTAGTGGGAATAGATAAGCTGGTTACCGCTTATGTTTCGGCGGGTTTGGGTATGGTCGATTCTATCGAGCCAAACCCGACTGGAACCGTCAGTAGAGTTCATCTCTCGCAAAACGCAAGACCCGAATTCCGGAACCTCGAATGCGGCGGGGGCCTATTCTTTGAAGCTGAAATTCCTGATTTGAAGTGCCTCCCCGAAATCTTATCTGAGAGAGACCAAACGCTATCTTATTTTGGATTCAGGCGCGAAGAAATTCGGGAGCTTGCGTTTTCCCTTCCGGCGCGGGCTGTCGATCGCATTGTGCCTATCGGTTCAGCCTTGACCTTCAGCACGATCTGGGATGGAAACGACCTTCTGCTGACATTCAGTCGAGAGATCGATCTAGAGTAGTTCGGATCAAGTGATTTCGCGGGAACGGATCAGTAAAAGAAGTACGTAGGAATGGTCAACAAAAAGACAGAGGCGCCGCCCGTTTTCAATGGAGGCAGCTTGCCCCCCCCTTTCAATTTTCCGGGTCCTATGGATTGGGAATCACAGTGCGAGGGTCCTGAGTGATCGCCTTGTATATAAACTCGAAGCTTTTGTAGTTCTTCTGTCCTTCAAACAGCATGATCGAACTTTTGTCAATCTTACTGCCCACTCCTATGATCGCGTTTTGTGCAACAACTTGCGAGCTTGTGTCCGGTGCCGGTGACTGTGCTATGGACTGCGGCCCGCTTGAGGGTTGCGCATTCGCGGCATTGCCTATCGTGGATGGCGGAGAGCTTGACAATGGGTCTGTAGGTGAAACTGATGGGGGCGCGAGCGGGCCTGCGAGCGAAGATGCCGTCGGCGGCGGACTAGTAGCGATTAGAGCATATTGTGGATTGACGCTTCCTATAATCTGTCCCATCGGCCCAACATAAATCAGACGCCAGGTTCCATCCTCCTTGTTCATTGGATCTTTATACGCTTGGCGCATAAAACGAATGCCCGTCTTCGGTTTGTACAAGTCATCCATCTGCTGCGGGAAATGATGCACCTTCTGATAGTACAGGCGAATGCCGCGTACGTACTGCTGGCCACGCCAAATCATTTCCACCTCTTTTTGCCGACGATCCTGAATTATAAGGTTCGGTTTTGCAGCGAGGACCGTCACGAGAAGCAGCGCCACGAAAAACACGACAAGGAGAAGGGCGTATCCACTGTCCGATCGAGTTGGTTTTTTCCTGTGCAACTTGCAAGTAGGCCTAGCCGTGTGCATCTATGCAAGAGTATTGGTTGCAGGACAGGCGCCAAATAAACTGCTGATTAAAGCTTGGTGAAAACTGAAAACACCCGCGTACTACAGCTAAATGAACATCAGGCCGATGGCCAACAATGCGAGTGGCTTGACGCAAGTGCGGAGGCTAGTTGCTGAGCTCGGATTATTCGACTTTGCCCGAAGGCAAAGTCCTTCTGAACAAGATCTCCGCCTGGGCTTTTTATGCGGGAAGTTTCAACACTACTGAAACCTATCGTTCACAATGGTAAAAGAGTGCCATTGTATCTTCCTTCTCACGCAATGGTGTCGATTTTTGAGCCGTTCTTCCCAAAGTGTTTAGGAAAGATTGAAAGTTGCCGAATCCATGAGCAATGATGTAGCCCCCGAGCTACTTGAACTCAAAGCGCGCAACAGTGAGGCAAATTCCCCACCCCCTCCCCCTCCAAAGGGTTCAACGAGCTTCATTTCCAATTTATTGACGATCGCAGGCGGCCAGTTTGGGTGTATCGCCATCGCCGCTATCGCCGAGATTTGCTTTGCCCGCTTGCTCGGCCCGGCCCCGCGTGGACTGATCAGTCTTTGCCTCATGGCCGTTGCGTTTGGAGCGATGGTGGGAAGTCTGGGAACTGAAGCGACGGTAGTTGTCTGGATTTCCAAATACCGAGGAGATCCTAAATCGGCTTGGTTTCCCGCCGTGATGTTGTGGGTCGTAAGTGGATCCCTCCTGGCTTCTTCCGCGTGGGGAGTTCTCTATTGGGGAGTGCATCCCTCCTTTCTGAAAGGAATTACACCACCATTAGCCTTCTTAGTTCTCGGGTCCATCCCCATTACTGTTTTGTTTAGCGTACTGATGGCCGTGCTTGTGGGCGAAGAGAGATTTTACCTTCGTTCATTAATCGCCCTGGCAAACCGGGCAGCGGCTCTGCTGGCATTTTTAATTATTGTATTTCCCTTAGGCCGAGGAGCAGAAACTGCCATCATGGGCAATCTGGTCGGATTGCTTGTGGCGCTTGGGATTGCGGCCTCGGCTCTTCCACATTTCTTCCGAAATGCCTGGCAACTGCTGCAAGCGCAAAAGCAGTTAGTTCCTACTATTTTTTTCGGTATTCGCGGCCAGGCTGGAACACTCGCATCATTTTTCAGCTATCGGTTGGATGTTTTTGTTGTGAACTATTTTCTGGATGCTTCGCAAGTCGGGCTTTATTCCCTGGGGGTTATCATATCGGAGGCGCTGTGGCAGCTCCCCGCCATTGTAGCGATGGCGCTATTCCCGCGAACGGCCCGGACCGTCGGTGACGGAGCGGAAAACTTCACATGCACGATTCTGCGGCAGGTTTCCTTAATCACGATCGCTGCCGCATTACTCATTGCCCTCGCAAGCCCTATCGCCATTCCACTCATTTTTGGCGCTCGTTTTGCCCCAAGTATTGCCGTGGTCTGGTGCATTCTGCCGGGAACCGTTGGTATGGCTCTTGGCAAGGTAGTCGCCGCTGACCTGACGGCACGTGGAGGGATTAACCATCTTCCCGTTTCCGCTGGTATCGGACTGCTGCTGACTTTAATTCTGGATTTTCTCCTGATTCCTCGTCTCGGCATCAAGGGTGCGGCCATCGCCTCGTCAATCGCTTATCTGGGCTCCGGGGTTTATTTGTTGATCGTCATCCGGCACAAGCTAAAAACGTCTTGGAAAAACCTCCTTGTACCCTCCTTCGAGGAAATAAAAGGATACGGTCGGTTCTGGTCGCTGTTCCGTGCCGGGCTTCGTTCGCTTTCGGCAGAATCTCGGACCACCAGCACGGGTTAAGGAAGTTCGTGATCCCTCTAGAATTGTTTCGGACAACGAAGGCGGAGAAGCGATGGAGATCCGGGAAGTACACGAAGATATGATTGACGCCGTAAAAACCTTCCTGGCCGACAGAGAAGGATTTAGAGACCGAAATGGATGGAAGGGGCTCTTCAATTACGCCTGGAAATTACCTGCGTATCCGTATGGCTATGTGATTACAGAAGGAGAAGATATTCTGGCGTTTGTTGGGACGATTTTTTCAGAACGCTCGATCGACGGTAAGGATCGAATTTGCTGCAACATGAACACCTGGTACGTCCTGGAAAAGCACCGACCGCGAATGCTGGCCATAAAAATCCTGAAGCCTATCATCGGCATGCGAGACGTCCTGATTACCGCCTTATCGCCGGGCGACCTGACCGTCACCGTGCTCGAGAGGTTGGGATTCAAAATCCTGGAAGAAGAACAAATCGCAATTCCCGTTGCTCCTGCAATCTGGCCCGCTTTTGAAAAGTCGAAGAAGCCGCTCGTGCTTTTCGACGATCCCGGCCTTGAGAACTATCTAAGCAAGGAGGATCTCAAAATCTTCAAAGATCATTCTACACTGACGTGTAAACACTTCCTGATTCGAGAGAGGCAGACTGAACGATATTGCTATGGTATCGCAACGACCGCGCCGCTTCGGAAACTGCCTATTATCCGGGGACAGTGGTTGAACTTGTGCTACCTCAGCAACCCTGATTTATTCGTGGAAAATTTCCGATTCTTGAGAAACCGGTTGTTGAAGCGTGGTTTTCTAGCGGTCTGCTGCGACTCCCGTTTGCTCCCAAAGAAGATCTCCAGACTATCCCAGAGAAAAAAAAAGAAACGGCAGTACAGATGGAAAGAAGGTGTTTTAGAGCAGGTAGATAACCTCTATTCAGAGCTGGTGACGTTCAACAAGTACTGAAACGCGGAGATGTCGGATGGCCCTCCTCACCATATTTCTCTTGTCGGTGTTGCTCGCTTGTACATTATTTTTCATTGCGCTCTCATTTCGCTATGACCTCACCTGTCGGGCAGTGGTATTCAAAATATTTTCCCGCCTTGGAATTCCGCTTGGCGCTTACCTCCCGGCGGAGTTCTCTACGCCGTACCAAAGGCTGATGAGAGAAAACGAAGCATGGCATCGGCCCGTACTCTTAAATCTGGCTACGTCAGATGGGTCAGGACAGGTCACGCATCCGGATGTGGCCTACATTCCAGAAGGATTCGGTCAGGGAAAGTGGACCTATTGGATGGCTTGCACGCCATACCCACAGCGCAACGCACAGTATGAGAACCCGGAGTTATTCGTAAGCTTCGACGGGATAGATTGGGCAGTGCCATTCGGTTTCAAAAACCCGCTGGTGCCGTCCCCTGCCATAGCTGGCGATCACCATTCTGATCCCGACATCTTATTTTGTCTGGACCAACTTTGGTTGTTTTACCGGCAAACGATTCGTAGCAGAACTCCCAATGAAAACAGGCTCTTTCTCATAAAGAGCGCGGACGGTGTGCGATGGTCTGTTCCTATTGAGGTTCTGTGCGATAAGACTGGACGCGAGTTGCTCTCTCCAGCCGTTATCCACGATGGACATCAGTTTTTAATGTGGACCGTGGAGATTTGCGAAGAACAGTTCCTGATCGTCCGCCGAAGCAGCCCCAACGGAGTTGCATGGAGCGCCCCGGAGGTTTGCCGGCTGGCAGGATTAGAGATGCCTCGCCACGCGTGGCACATTGACGTCATGCAAGAAAGCGAGCGATTGAGTGCCGTCTTGGTGAGTTGCATAGGAAACGGAGGCGTCAAGTCTAGAATCCATTATGCATACAGTGAAGACCATGGCCTCACGTGGTCAACCGCGGGCTTCTTGTTTGACCAGGCCTATGAGTTCGAGGCAGAAGTGCAATATCGGGGAAGTTTGCTCGGCCGGGATGGACATCCCGGCGTTTACGACTTATGGTATTCGGCCGCGAGCAGCAAGTTCTTGTTTTCCATTGCTCACCTCAGCCTAATCCGCGATCACAACCGAATGTTGCCCTGCCAGTTGAGGCTGGAATCGGCCCACGCAAAGCGAGCAAAAGTGAGCCTCGAGTTGGAGAAGTGAATTTCCCCTTCCGTTGATCTCAGTCTTCATCAATCTGCAATCTGCGGTTCTTCGTCCCGTGACATTGAAACGGGCACCATACAGCATCCCCGCTCAAGGCGTATAAGTCGCACGATTGTTTAACAGCTCACATGGCTCTCGCGAGTAACCTCAGCCTGAACTTCTCTTTGACGAATGATGCTACCGATTTGGGGCGAAAGTTCCTTCGGATCACGGTAATCCCCTTGATGCTCATCAGTATTCTGGCACCGGTGGTGCGCCTCAGGGGCGAATTTTGGCTGAAGCCGGATGAGCTGCTTCTTCCCGTGATTGCCCTTTTTTATCTCTGGCTCATGCTGGCCGGACGGGCCCGGCCGATTCCTCCCAACCCAATGTATGCTGTGGCTCTGGTGTTTTGCGCCTGCATTTGTCTGTCGCTGGTTTACGGCACGCAGGTTATTGGTCATCCTCTACTGGCCCGCAACTTCTTTGAATTCCCAAAAACAGTTTTCCCCGTATTGTTTTTCACTCTGGCTTATGAGGCTGACTTATCTGAGAAATCCTTGAGGACATTGGCGGCAATATTGGTGCCCGCAGTCCTTTTGATCTGCCTTTATGCCTACGGCCAATGGTTCAACATGGGATTTACCTACTTCTTGCAACCCTATTACTCGGGTGGGCTTCATGACGAGGGCAGTCTCTCGCATTACAGGCGGGTCTATTCGACGCTAAGCAATCCAAATACTCTGGCCATCTTCATGACGTGGGTCATAGCAGCGTTCACCCTGGCTGCGCTGTTTCGGATTAGCCGCCGTTTGTGGATGGTCTTAGCTCTGATTGCATCCTTGATTACACTTACTATGACCGGTTCGCGATACGGACTGATTGACACGATCTTCGCTCTCATCCTGATCTTCTTGCTACCTGCGCCCACGGCGAAAAGCAAAATGGAAAGACACACTGCTCTTCTTATTTGCATTCCGTTGGTGTTGAGCGTGATCCTGGTAGTTGCCGGAACCAACCGAGCGACGCTCGAACGCTTCGAAATGTTGCAATCTCCCTTGAGGGAAAACTCCCTGCGAGGACGGCTGGATTCCGCGTGGCCGGAGGCTGAAGGGCAGTTTCTGCAATCCCCTGTATTTGGCCACGGACCGGCCAAAGACCTCTTTACCAACGTTACGGACTCCGAATATCTGGTAATCCTCAAGCAATTCGGGATTGTGGGTCTTATTCCCTACCTCTGCTTCTATCTGGTGCCGCTCACCATGATCTGGAAGGGAATCAAGAATGTGACCCGGGCTGGGCCGCAATTGGAACAGAAATGGCGGGCAACCTATTGGGGTTTGTGCCTCGGTTTCCTAGTGCCCGTAACCTGCCTGGTGATGAATATCGGTATGGGCAGCTATTATGATACGTCCTTGGTTGCCTTCACCTGGATGTGGATGGGCATCGGGGCGAGTTGTGCAAATCGCATCTCACGGCTCGCGGAAGTGCGTGCTGCTTCGGTCTAGCTCCGAACTTCAGTCATCGAAAACTCAATCGACTTCTAAACATGACAAATTATTATCCCGGCGTTGTTTTGCAACTCGCATGAGAAGAATCCGGGGCTTTGTACAGACGCCATTACAAGGAACTGAAACGGAGATGGAAACCCCCATTGAGAGGTGCAGAGATTTTTTTTTAAGATCAAGGTTCATGTGTAGCGAGCCTGTTATCGCATAATTTTAAAATGTCGACCGCGCGAAATTTATTTCAGAACTTGTCCGTTATCTTGCATTCATATTGCGCTCGATTTTTCCACCACATTCCGCTTGTTTCATGCGGAGTTCCCTTCATCTTCATTCACCCTTAACAAAAACCTGAAAAACTGCCGCGCACTGAGGGGAGGGCAATCGGCGTTGGCCCTGTGCCGGTTTCTCTGCTCAGGAAATTCGCGCCATTCCACGGGCCCACGTACCAGCCTCTTTTCGCTGAGCAAGCAGTTGTCAGCGAAAGACGTGGGGCTCGACTACACATAAAGTTCGACGACCTAACGGAGATAAGAAAAGTCTAGAGAGGATGCCCCCTCGCCGGGCAAATTCCCAATCCGCAGGACTTTGCCTGTAACCACGCACGGAAAAAAATTTGAGGAGAATCCAAAAATGAATTGTAGGAAAATTGCTGTATTGGCTTGCGCCCTCTTCGGAACTCTCGTTCTGGCGTCGGCAGCCAACGCTGCACCGCCGACGGTGTTCCTGATTGCTGGCTCTTCGGCGCAGTTCCCGACGGCGGGTATTGCTGCCATCTCTCCCGATCCGGTGACGGGCGGCGCGGCACCTTGCGGCGCCCACATCTGGACGGGCAAGAACGGTACTAACGGTGCTGTCGTTCTAGGTATCGATCCTCGCGAGGCTGCTGGCACTCCCCCTTTTGAGCCCGGCAACATCTGGGTGACTTGGGACGTAGAGCCCAACCCGACAGTTGTTTGCGCCTATCTTTCGGTTGACTCCGTTGTCGGCCTCCGCCTCTTTTACGCCCAAGGCAGCGGCGGCGACTGGACCGCCCCAGTTACCGGCAACGGTACGCTTCACTTCGTCACCGGCACTGCCGCTAGCAACCTGATTACCGGTTTCCCTGACACCGACGCTACCGTCCCTTGCGACGTCGCCTCCGCCATTGACTCGAATGCCGGCGACGCTTGCAAAGCTGCCGCTCCCGTTGGATTTACTGCTGCGGCGACGGACGTTCGTCCGGAAGATGGCCAGTACGCAAACGGCCGCGCTGCGGTTACTTTTGGCTATAACCCCGGGGCGGCGGTTTGCGGCCCGAGCCCGGTCCTAAGCTCTTTCACGGCAACCAACGGCCAGGTCTGCGCTTTCCATATCAGCGGCAATGACCCAATCTCAGGTGTCGCGATTCCGGCCAGCCAGACTTACCCCCTCGGCGCAGCTCCCGTGGTCATATTCGGCAACAACAACGGCAGTTTGGTCGGCGTTGGCTGTCCGTTTCCGACCAACATACTCTCGAAGACCGCCGCCAAGCTCTGGTCCGGTCAAATCGGCACGTCTCAGGAAGCGTTTGGCTCCGGTGTCTGCAATGCTCAGCTTTCGGTGATCCAGCGCGAGCCTACCTCCGGCACGTACAACACCTTTGAATGGCAGCTTGTCCATGCCCGCGACGGGAATAGCGCCGATACTCAGGAAGAAAACGGAGCCACCAATACGGCCATCGTTGGCAATCCACCGGCTGGCAACTGCCCAACTCCTCCAGCAGCCTTCACGGCTCCCTACACCTGCACAAACCCGTTGGTTCTGACTTCTGGCCAGAACTCGATCCGCTTCCGCGCTATCGGGACGGGCGAAATGATCAAGGCTGTCGACGGCGGCACTGGCGTTGCAGCTCCCCCGTACAATAACCGCTTTGGCTATGCGTTCTATAGCTTGGGCAGCTTCTTCGCCGCGGCTCTCGCCAACGTGCAGTACCTCACGGTTGAGGGCGTCGATGGGCTCTATGCGAGCTACAACACGGCTGGTGCGTTCGGCACTTGCTCCGGCAGCATCCCGGCTGGCACCTTCAAGTGCTCGACGAATCTGCCCGGGTTCCCCAATCTCATTAACGGCTCCTATCGCGTTTGGTCCAACTACCGCTGGGCGATGGGTCCGGGCGCCAGTACTGCGGGTGGTGGCTTGGGCTTGGGCTACAAGGTTTTGGTCGCATCCCAAGACCAGGCTCACTTCGCGATCACAAACCCCGGCGCCAACGGCGGCGGCATTACCTGCAACAACTGCGTCATCAAGGCGGTCGCAGACTTCGTTGCTCCTCAGGATCTGCCGGTGTTCCGCTCGCACTACCCACTTGGAAATGCAGGCGTAGTACCTGCGGACGCCAACAACGGCACCACCAGTGCGGTGACCGGCTTCTGCGCGGCTGACCAGACCTCCCCCAACTGCTTTGAAGAGGGTGGCGATATGGCCGGCGTGGCTTTCTTTGCCGTCACTGACCAGCAATATTTCAACGCTACAGGCAGTGAATTGCTGACCGAAATCGAATAACTTTGCCGTCTTGTTCTACAACTTAGCTACGGAAATGGGCAGGCGGCGGATTTCCGTCGCCTGCTTTTTCCTTCGAGTCCGGTTCCTTTTGTTTCGCAGCGAATTTTGTTTCGGCAGCCTAGAGAGGAGAAACAGTGTTTCAACGCTTTTCACAAAGAGTGTCGGTATTTCTGATTTTCATTTGCGGCTTAGCTTCTCTGCTCCCTTCCGGTTCGGCTCAGCAGACCACCGCAGCTACTCCGCAGCAAGCCCCCGCCTCTCCTGCCCCCCCTTTGCTCCCGGACCCACTGTCCCAAACAGTCTACGCGACTGCCAACGACAAGGATTATAGCGAAGACTTTTCTTCCCTTTCCCTGAAAAGCAGTGCGTTCTACCCTCTTCCTCCCGTTATGGGCCAGAAGGATGACAGTCCTAAAATGCCATTTGTCCGGGAACGCTGGCAGATGATGTGGCGCCCCGCCGATCCCATTGACCTCTACGTCTGCAAGCCCAAGGAAACCACAGGCAAGCTCCCCGTGATTCTTTATCTCTACACCAGCCCGAGCGACACGAAGCGTTTCAAGTCCGATGATTGGTGCATGACCATGACTTCGGATGGCTTTGCGGCTGTCGGTTTCCTCTCGGCGTACACGGGCGACCGGCTCGACATGCGTTCGCCTTCCGCCACCTTCTTCACTGACTTTCGGGAATCCCTGGTCTCCACCGTGCACGATATTCAGATGATTTTGGACTACCTTGCAACACGAGACGACCTCGATATGAATCGTGTGGGCATGTATGGCCAGGGCTCCGGCGGGACCATTGCCATTCTCGCTTCCTCCGTTGATAAGCGCATCCGCGCCCTCGACGTTCTCACTCCTTGGGGAGATTGGAAAAACTTCTTCGCTCAGGGCAGCTACCCTAGCGCCGAAAAACGCGCTAAATTTCAATCGCCGGAATTCCTGGCGCAAATCGCCCCCTTTGATCCTGTAACGCTGCTCCTTCGGGTCAAGGCTAAGAGTCTCAGGATCCAGGACGTGCGCAAGTCTGGTCGCATGCCCGATGCCTCGCAGGTACGACTAGAGGCCGCTGCTCCTCGGACGGCCGTCATAACTCAGTATGGCGACCAAGCCTCTTTGGCTGCTCACGCTCCCGTGGGCGTGCTCTTTGGTTGGCTCCGGACCGAATTGCAGCCTAACGCCAAACCAAAGGTCATCTTGGCCAAATCGGAACGCATCCACTATTTTCCACCGGAGAGTGTCAATCCATTGCCGCCTCTCATTCCCCTGGCGGAGCTGAAGAAGCAGGACCAACAAAAGCAGAAGCAGTAGTGAGCTGTGCGGGAAGACATCGTCCGCTCGCGTGAAGCCACGCCACGAATTGGGGATAGGTGTCGCGATTCCAGCAGGGCATGTTCCAACTCCCCAGGATGTCCATCATCTCATTCGCTCACGGGATGGGCGACTGGGCTGACCGCCGGGAGCTTCGGCTTTCTGGCGAATAGATTTCTGAAGTAAATATGCAAAGGATTGTCCAGCCAGCGATATACGAGGATAGAGGCTAAAATCGTAACCGCCAGCGAGATCGGCATTCCTACCAGCGTCTTGCTGTTCAGGATGGAAATGCTCCTCGCCACAAATTTGTTGATGGCCTCTTCGCAGTAAGGATGCACCAGGTACATCGCGTAGCTGGCGTCTCCCAGCAGCATGAGGAATGGCCAGCGAAAAGAAACGTTCGCTTTGTCAAGAAGCACAGCACAAAACACTAGCACGGATGATGTGAACCCGACGATCAGCGCATTCCGCCACTCAATCAGATTGATCGCGGTGATAATCATTACCAGCGCTGCCGCGATCCCCGTAATAATCAGGGTCCACTTGTTCGCCAGAATTCGCTCGCTCGGAATTGCTTGGAATGCGTAGTACAACAGAATTCCGATGACGAACAGAAGAATGATCGGGTGGCCGTAGAACATCATCGCCCCGCCCGGCTGCAAGACCTGTAGGGTCAACAAAATCGCAATCATTGCCCCCGAAGCGATCAGCGGCGCATGGCGCTTGGAAATCCACAGGGCGGCCGCGATCAAAACGTAGAAATACATCTCGTAATTCAGGCTCCAGCCTAAAAAAAGAATTGGGAAGTATGTGCCCCGGTTCTGGTACGGGATAAAAAATAAACTCCTCACGAGGGAATTCCACCCAACGCTCGTGGACCCGAGGAGGCCCGGTGCAATGCTGGCTATAAGATAGACAGCTAAGGTTAATATCCAATAAAGGGGGACGATTCGAGCAATTCGCCGGCCCAAGAAGTGTCGGGAATCGGTGTCACAGACCATCGCCATGATGAAGCCGGAGATCACAAAGAATATGGCGACTCCAAAGCTTCCTATGGGAAGACCAAGGCCAATTCCTAAGGAAAACCCTGTGTGATAATACGCCACGGCGAACGCCCCGTAAGCACGCAGAGCTTGAACGTTTCTTAGCTTGACGGGGGAACCCATTGGATTCAGAAAACCTTAAGTTTAGCTTCCGGAGTTTAACCACAGTTGAACCAAGTGTCACTTCCCCATGACGGACAAGCCAAGGGTGAGCCGCCGTGATGGCGGACCGGGCTCGTGATGCCCATGTGCCCTGCTACATGATCGCGATACCTACCCGATGGAAGTTGCCATGATCGGCTCGAACTAGGGTGTCACGGTTAGAACTACCGTGCTCTGCGCTACTGATCCGTCTTCGGTCATCGTGATAAGTAGGTTGTAGCTACCCTGCGGCACAACTCCCGGCGGAACAGTCACTTGAAGGGTGGAAGTTCCAGTGCCAGTGTTGATGGTCGCTGGTACGAACGCCGCGGTCGCTCCCGCCGGCACCCCGCTAACCGCCAAGGCCATATCAGCGCTGGCAGCGTTGTTCGAGGTCGACAGGTTGAGTGAATAATTGGCGGTACCACCCGCGGAGGAAGAAACCGAAGCCGAGGGAGTAATTGTCCCGCTGATCGCCTCCGCCTTTGGTGCGACGCCCAAGTACAAGGTCTGGCTATACGCGAGCGTTCCGCTTACGGCTGTTAGCGTCAGGACCGACACGGATGGGCTCGGTGTGCTGTTGGTGGTGCTGATCTCCAGCACTGTGGAGCCAGACCCGCCGAGGATTGGATTCTGGCTGAAGGTGGCAGTTGCCCCTGCCGGCAAGCCGGACACGCCTAGGACCACTCCGCCGGTGAACCCGCCCGTCGGAACGATGGTAATTGAGTATGTAGCGGAGGCTGCCTGGGTAATATTCTGAATAACGCTAGGCAGGGTGCCGTAGAAGTTTCCAATCGAATTGTTCACCGTGATCGGCAGCGTGGTTGTGTGCGTCAGTGACCCCGAGTTCCCACTGAGATTGAATGTGTAGTTCCCGAGCGGCACGCCTGCCGCAGCCGTCAGTGTGACGGTCGAGGTGCCATTTCCACCCCTCACTGTCACCGGGTTGTAGCTCGGTGTGATCCCGTTGGGAAGATCCGAGGCTCCCAGCGTCACGTCGCCAGTCCAACCATAGAGGGGCTCAAGTGTCACAGTGAAAGAGGTACTGGAGCCGGGTACAAGCACTGTGTTCAGCGGCCCCACCATGCCTTTAAAATCGGGCAGTGGAGGCACCTGCAGCTCGATTCCCAAAGCGGCTGTCGACGCGCTCACGATAATACTTTCATCGATCACGTCGAGAAGGCCGTCGTTGTTCGCATCTTCTGCAAGCACAAAGGTTGGAGCATTGGCCGAACCGTTGGAAGTGGGAAATGTTCCATTTCCCTGTCCATAATAGAAGTATCCGCCGGTTGCGAGGTCCAGGTTTCCATCCGCATTAAAATCGCCAACCAAAAGAGGTGTAGTCACTAGCGGCACATTTGGCACGCTCACGCCCGCATCGAACGTCCCGTCGCCGTTTCCAAGTGAGATGTTAATGAGGCCTTCAATCACCGGACCGGCTGTTTGAATGGCTGTGGCAATGTCCAGCTTGCCATCGCCATTGAAGTCTGCAATTGCCGCAGTTATCGCACCAACGTAATTTGCTCCGGAGCCCGCCACCTGTACGATGTCCTGGAATGTGCCGTCTCCATTGCCCAGGCAAACGCCGACAAAGGCAAACCCATTCGTGGAGCTGGGGTCATTTGCGGTAATAACGAGGTCCGGAATCCCGTCTCCATTGAAATCTGCTATCGCTATTCCATTTTCACCGACATAGGTTGAAAAATAGCTGTTAATGGGAGACTGGAAAGTGCCATTGCTATTTCCGAGCATGGTTTTTATGCCGCCAGCCCAGATTAGAGCCACGTCCAGAACGCCATCGCGATTGAAGTCTCCTACAACGGTATAGGCTGACGCGGGTCCTGAGTAATTGGTCACCACCGGTGCCTGGAACGATTTGTTCCCGTTGCCCAGCATCGTGGCGACAAACCCCGTGGTCCCGATCTTTCCGTTAATGATGAGATCCAGATTTCCGTCATTGTTGAAATCCGCCACGTTGATTCGGTTTATTACGGAATTGGCAGGACCTGCACTGCCATATGCAGGCTGATAGGTGCCGTCGCCATTTCCGGCCAGGACATATACGGTAGATCCTGCAGTCACGACGAAGTCCGGTATTCCGTCGTTGTTGAAGTCCCCCCCCGCTACGTTGGAGCTCAAAATGGGGACCTGCCCAGTGATACTGCGCGAGCTAAAGTAGTTTTGCGCCACAGGATCCTGAACCAGGAAATACTGAAAGTTTGAAGTTCCCCCGCCTGGAGCCGGGCTGATCACCGTGATTGTGGCTGTGCTCGGTGTGGCAATGTTCGCTGCCGGCACGGTGGCTGTCAACTTGGAACTGCTCACAAAGGTGGTAGACAAACTGGTTCCGTTCCAGTACACCGTCGATCCGGCGACAAAACCATCCCCGGTGACAGTCAAAGTAAAGGAAGGCGAAGCAGGCAGGGCGGAACTTGGATTGAGCGGATAAAGGACCGGGACTGGGTTCGGTGTTGTTCCGGATTGGGCATAACCTGGTAGGAGCAAGAGAATTACCGCAATCAATGCAACAGCCGTACTTCGGGGACTAATCCACGTCATTCAATACTCCTTTCGTAGCGCGTGTCTACCTGTTTGCTATCCGTTCGTTGTTAAAACTTTTCGCGGAAAAACAGGCCAGGGCGTTCCCTCTTCAGACAATATCGGCAGCGATTGTTCACGCCTCATGAATCGAATCTGAAATATGAAAGAAAATTCTGTAATATTACACAAAGAGTAGCGAGAGAAGGTGCGGCCAACCGCTGCAGATAAAGAATTCCTAAAGAAATGACTCGTAACGATTTTTCTTGCCTGTTTCTAAGGGTTTGGTACCGATCCGCTTTTGGCTTTTGTTCCGTGCCATCCTTTGAGCTCCCGCTTTCTCAAAGATCCCGAATTCGCCCTCGTGAAACATCTCCACTTTTGCGCACATGGTCCGCATTGGTCGGCGACTCATACTGTCGCAGCTGATAGATTCTCTTCCCCTTGGCCGCCGCCGAAGCCGGAGGCGTCACCTTCGTATGTCCCTCTAGCGAACTCTCAATCCGCGTGTAAGGTGGCGTGCTCCCAGTTGGTTTTAAACTGGACGATGCGTCGTCCTACGCGAGCTTTCGAGAGGAAACTCGAGGGGTCTGTCGAACGCCGCAAGGCTTCGCCTAGTCATTTCGAGCGTCTCCTCGCTGGAGGAAGCTCGCCGTGGAGTGACCGCCGCTCAAGTCTTCGCATGTATGGATTGTTGTTCAAGGGCGGTTCTTCGCTCTGCCCCAATTTGAAGCCTAACCAAATTTACAGCAGGCCGATCGAGATCAGTGCGCTGACCTGCTTTGTGCACACGCAAATCACGTTTGCGCCAGTGAATCGGTGAGTGTTCTGTTTAGCTCAGACCTGCACTCAGGCTGGCGCGCATACTTGCCTTCCCCGAGGACGAGTGTGCGTCCGGAAAGCCGACGACATTTCAGTACTCCCCTCGGCGGAGGCAGAACGGCAGTGATTTGGAGGGAATAGGAGGGAGTCGATCGATGAAGCGAAACCAGGAGGCTCCACAATGAAGATTCTAGTTACCGGCGCCACCGGCCACGTTGGCTCGGAAGTGGTGAAGGAGCTGCAGAAGCGCAAAGCGGACGTTCGCCTTCTCGTACGAAAGAACGGCGCTCCTACTCCGGTAGGCGTTCAGGCATTCGTCGGCGATCTCCTTGATCCGGTGTCTGTTGAGAAGGCTATGGACGGAGTGGACAAGCTTTACCTGCTGAACGCAGTCCTTCCCGATGAACTGACACAAGGCCTCATTGCGTATGGTCTTGCAAAGAAACTGAAGCTAAGTCATCTCGTGTATCACTCCATTTTCCGCGCGGAGCACTTCAAAGACGTTCCCCACTTCGCCGCTAAGCTGGCGATAGAAAGCGCTCTGCGGGAGTTCGATGTTCCGTTCACGGTCATTCGCCCAAACTACTTCATTCAGAATGACGCGACGTTGAAAGATGCGCTTACGAAGACTGGGATCTACCCCATGCCTCTTGGGCCGGTAGGCATCTCCGCAGTCGACATCCGGGATATCGCCGAGGCCGCCGCGATTGCGCTTACCTCCGACGGACATCTCGGAAAAACCTACAACCTCAACGGTCCAGAGGTCGTGAGTGGTCCTCAAGCGGCATCGATCTGGAGCAAAGTGCTCGGCAAAGAGATTCGTTACGCGGGTGACGACATGGATGCATTTGAGGAGCAGATGCGCAAAAGAGCCCCTTCCTGGTCAGCCTTCGATATTCGCATGATGTTTCAGGGATATCTCGAACGTGGGTTCATTGCGGAGGATGGAGACCTTGCGACATTGACGAATTTGCTGGGGCATGTTCCTCGCCGATATGAAGATTTCGCCCGAGAGACCTCCTTGAATTGGCAAGAGCGGTCGAAGGCAGCGTAAGAGCGAACGTTTCTGACAAGCGGTGGGTGTGATGTTGGGAGTTGCCATGGAACAACAGACCGCCCAGAAACTACCCGAAGCTGCATGGACTCTCCGACAGCAGAATGACGATGCTCTGTTCCGGAAAGTGATGCCTTTACCTTCCTTGCCATGATCCTTCTTCTTATCGCATCGACCTTTCTTCTGCATGGTCGTTCGAGGATGGTCATGGTCGTTGCGACCCTTGCCGCGCTCGCAGTAATTATCGTCACCGCAGCGTGGGAAGTCCCCATCAATGAAATTGTAAAATGGATTCCTGGAAATGCGCCTGCCGACTGGACAAGCACCCGAGACCGGTGGCTTCACAACCATTGGGTGAGAACCTGGATCGGCGTATTGGCATTTGGCTGTGCGCTTGCCAGCACCCTGCTGATCACGGACTAGTGCCGAGCGAAAACACGCCCGCCCGCAGCGGTACACAGTTGTGAGCTATTTGGAACAGCATGGAAGGTGGCGCAGTGAGATATTTTCTGTGTCCCTGGGACTGCGATTCAGATCCACAGGATGCTCAGAAGATCTTAGCCGATGTGAATTGCCGCCAAACCGTGGCGGCGACTGGAGCCTTCCTCACAGTGTAGGCGCGGTTCATAGGAGAACGCTGAGTCAGGAGTAAGACGCTCCAGCAGAACCAAATGAAGACTCGCTACTGTGATCCTCAACTACGGACAGGTTTTAGCTGTCCCACTACGGAATTCTGAGGAAGATATGCCAACGGCCCCGACCGAAGAGCAATGGAAGCCAAAATTCAATCCCTGGATCATTGCGGCAACGGTGGCGATTGCGGCCTTCATGGAGGTGCTGGATACATCCATCGCGAACGTGGCGCTGCCGCACATCTCGGGCAATTTGGGCGCCAGTTCCGACGAAGGAACCTGGGTGCTCACCAGCTATCTCGTTTCGAATGCCATCGTTCTACCTCTGGGAGCCTGGGCCTCGAGCGTTATAGGGCGCAAGCGGTTTTTTCTGCTGTGCATCGGAATCTTCACCGTATCGAGCTTCCTTTGCGGGATATCCGTTTCCCTCCCCATGCTGCTCCTCTGCCGCATCCTCCAAGGCGCCGGTGGTGGTGGCCTGCAACCGATGGCGCAGGCCATCATGGCGGATTCGTTCGACGAGAAGAAGCGCGGGCAGGCTTTCGCGCTGTATGCGCTGGTGACAGTGCTGGCGCCATCCATCGGGCCCACGATCGGAGGCTGGATTACCGACAACTATAACTGGAGATGGATTTTTTATATCAATATTCCGGTGGGAATAGTTGCCGTGATTCTGGTGACGCGCTTTGTCGAAGACCCTCCTTGGATTAAAGCCACCATCGCTAATTTCAAGAAGCTCGATTATCTGGGTCTCGGCCTGCTGACCATCGCCATGGGGGGCATGCAGATCATGCTCGACAAGGGAGAAGAGAATGATTGGCTGGCGTCCAACTTCATTCGGGTGTTTGCGGTTTTATTTGCGGCCGGGATGATCGGGCTTATCTGGCGGGAATGGAAGGCCAGGAACCCAATCATGAATATCAAGTTATTTAAGTTCAAGAATTTTGCCGTTTGCGCACTGCTCATGCTGTTGGTGGGCGGAATTCTGAACGCCAGCACGGTGCTACAGCCGCAATTCTCTCAGGAACTTCTGGGTTATACGGCAACAGTTGCGGGGAAGGCACTAACGGGAGGTGGACTAGCGCTCCTGCTCCTGGCCCCGCTGGCGGGAGTGCTCAGCGACAAGATGGCCGCGCGAACTCTTGTGGCCATAGGTTTCGCCTGCTTTGCCGCAACGTTCTACTACAGCTCTACCCATATCAACTTGTCCATGAGTTTCGGCTTTAATTCCTGGATGCGCTTGCTGCAGGTGGCGCCCATTCCGCTGTGCTTTATCGCGATTACCAACGCCGCCTACATGGGCTTGCCAAAAGAGGCTAGTAATCAGGTCTCTGGAATCATCAACTTCGTGCGGAATGTGGGAGGAAGCGCGTTTATTGCGATTACGGGAGCGATCGTTACGAATCGCTCGCTGTTTCACCAACACCGTCTGGCGGATCATATGCAGGCAGGAAATCCAGTGTTTGCGCAGCGACTTGACGCGCTAACCCACGCCTACGCAGGTGTATACGGCGGTCAGGGAGCGGCGGCCATGGCGAACGGACAAATCTACAATCAGCTTAATCGACAGGCCTTGACGATGGGCTACCAGGATATCTATCGCCTGCTGAGCTGGATGGCCGCGGGGATGTTCCTTTGCGCTTTCCTGTTAAGCAAGAACAAGCCCGGCGAGAAAGCCCCAGTGGGGGAGGGAGCAGGATGATGTCCAACCTGTTTAATGTTGGTTTAAGGTTGTTCGACGGTTTTGTCTTCGGTGAAATCGTGCCGCAAGAAAACATTGCTGCCGCTATCCAGCGCAAGAACTACTGGTGCTCCAGGATCTATCTAAGGTCTGCGGCCATCTTTATCGGTGCCATGGGCGTCTTTTGTGTCGCCAGCCTCGCCCAGCAAGCGTCTCCAGAAATCCCCAAGGCGCAACAGGTGACGCCCTCCGGAAGAACACAGAGCGGCGGTGCTCAGGTGCAGCAATCCTCCAACACCACCGGTAGCAGCGCCACCACCAACACCGTTAACAGCACGATTCAAGTGTCGGCGCCGTATCAGGGAAGCATTCGCGATCCAAATGCTGCGAATGGCCCACTGACGCTGAATATTGCCGACGCGATCCAGCGCGGACTGCGGTTCAACCTTGGCACAGTGAGCGCAAGTTCCTCGGTGAGACAGTTGCGCGGAGAACGGCTGGCAGCTCTCAGTCAGATGCTTCCGAACATATACGGGACGCTGTCGGAGACGGGTTCCAAGCTGGATTTGCAGGCCGAGGGGATTACCGGAGCAGTGCTAGGGCCAAGCGTCCCCACTACCGTTGGGCCTTTTCACTACTACAGCGCCTTCGCAAATCTGAGCGAGAACGTCAGCATGACCTCTCTGCACAACTGGCGCGGAGCAAAGGCGGCAGCGGATGCAGCGCAGATGAGCGCGAAGGACGCGCGCGAAATCATCATCCTGGCCGTGAGCGGAACATACCTTCAAATTCTTGCGAGCCAAGCCAACGTGCTGTCGCAAGAGTCGCAGGTCAAGGAGGCTGGTGCGACGTTTCGACAATCGGAGAGGGAGTACCAGGCTGGAACGAAGCCAGTCATCGACCGCAACCGAAGCTTTGTGCAGTTTCACACCGAGCAACAGAGGCTGACGTCGTTGCGCGCCGATTTAGTGAAGCAGTTCATGCAACTTGCCAGACTGATTGGTCTCCCCGTGACTCAAGTGCTTACGTTAAGCGAAGAATTGCCCGCTGACGTGCCACAGGCTGTGCCAGTGGAAGAGGCGGTGAAACTTGCCATGGAAAACCGTTCCGATTTGAAAGCCGCGAGGATGCAGCTGAAGGCCGCGCAGGAAGCGCACAAAGCTTCGAAGGCGGAATATCTTCCTTCGCTCGGAATCAGCGGCTACTACGGACTTCAAGGGATAAATCCAGACAAGGGAGTCTCCGTTTTCCAGGCCGCGGGAACGATCAATATCCCGATCTTTCAAAGCGGCCGGGTGAAAGCAGACATCGAGCAGGCCGATGCAGCTGTGAGTCAACGGCAGGCGGAATATGATGATGAAATGGGTGCGGTCGAACTCGATGTGCGGGAGAGCTACGTGGACCTGCAGGTGGCCAAGGAGCAAATCGAGGTAGCGGCCCAAAATCGCAAGATAGCGGCCGAAACGCTAAGCGAGTCGCTGGACCGGTTCGCAGCCGGCGTGACCAATTCCGTCGAAGTTGTGCAATCGCAGGAAACCGTGGCCTCGGCAGAGCGGGATTACGTAAGCAGCTTGTTCACTCTGAACCTTGCCCGCATCCGCCTCGCCCGGGCGATCGGACTAGCGGAACAGTTCATTCCAAACATGCTGAAAGGAAATTGACCATGCCGAGCGTGACGCAGGAAGATCCGAAAGAAAAAAGTTTACCCGATGCCGGCGACCAAACTGTAGAGAAAGCGAGCTCGCCGAAGCCCGCAGACCAGCGGAATAAATCGCCGGAAGCAGAGCCGCGAACTGGCGAAGCAAAAAAAGACGAGGGCACGAAGGAAGAGCAGGACAAGAAAAGCGAAGCGGAAGCAAAGAAGCCCGTCGATCCCGCTACCAAGCGCCGCACGATCATCATCGGCGTGTGCATTGGCATCGTTTTGGTGGTGGGCGGGGTGGCATGGTGGCTTTATTCCCGCACATACGAATCCACAGATGACGCGCAGGTGGACGGCCACCTCAACTCGATTGCCTCTCGCGTGGCGGGGACGGTTCAGGCGGTGTATGTGGAGGATGATCAGCCGGTCAAAGCCGGGCAACCGCTGGTGGATCTAGATCCCAGCGATTACACGGTACAAGTAGAGCAAGCGCGCGCGAACTATAAGCAAGCGATGGCGCAGGCCTCCGCGCAAGGTCCCAATGTGCCCATCACGGAAGTATCGAATCGGACGCTGGTGGATACGGATGAAGCGGAGGTTGTAAACGCAGAGGCCGCGGTAGCCAGCGCCCAGCGGGATTACGACAGCAATGTCGCAAAGCTCCGCCTGGCGGAAGCCAACAATCTTAAGAGCCAGGCGGACTTGGTGCGCTTCAAAAAATTGGTAGATAAAGAGGAAATCGCCAGGTCGGATTATGACCAGTACATCGCGAACGCCGGTTCGGGTGTGGCGACTGTGGAAGCGAGCCAATTTACCGCCGCGTCATCTGCCAAAGTCGTAGAGGAGAAGCGAGCGCTGCTGCTGGAGGCCCGGAGCAAACTTTTTCAGGACAAAGCGAATTCACCGCACACGATCACGATTCAGAAAGCAACGTTCGCCTCCGCCAACGCCGGCGCGGACTCCGCCAAAGCCCAGCTAGATGCCGCACTGCTGAGTCTAAGCTACTGCCACATCGTGGCACCGGTGGACGGGATCGCCAGCCAGCGCAGTGCAGAGGTAGGGGGGAGAATTTCAGTGGGGCAGCAGCTCGTCGTCCTGGTTCAGACTTCTAACGTTTGGACGACCGCGAACTTCAAGGAAACCCAATTAAAGAAGATGCACGTCGGCCAGCGCGTGAATATCTACGTCGACTCCCTCGGCGAATCTTTCGAAGGCGATGTGGAGAATATGCCGGCCGCCTCGGGAGATCGGTCCAGTCTATTCCCACCCGAGAATGCCACGGGCAACTACGTGAAGATAGTGCAACGACTGCCGGTACGGATACGCTTCCATCCGAATCAGCGGGACCTGGACAAATTGCGCCCGGGCATGTCCGTTACTCCTAAGGTTCACTTGGATTGACGTCATGTCCGATGGAAAATAAGCATCGATGTCGCGAGCTGGGCCCGGCCAAGATGCAGAAAGTGTACAACACCATCGATTCTAACGATTGGGCATCGGCATGAGGACTCGGGGTTGGTTTACAGGAACCCTTCGCTAGAGCCAAGGGCCGGTTTCTGCGCATCATGCTCGGAAGGCTGATCGTGAAGAACCACGTTGAGAAGGGACTTGTTGACGCGGATGCCGCCGTTGTAATCGATAAAGCCGAGCTTGCGAAAGCGATTCTTGAAAAAGCTGACCCGGGATCGAGTCGTTCCAATCATGTTGGCAAGGGACTTCACGATGACGCAGTATTCACGGAATGCAACCTTCCCAGTTAGTGTGCACTATTGCTCAGAACATCCGCATTGCTTCGCCGTAGACTGAGAACGGTAATCTCCGACTCACCGAAGGACTAATCGTCGCACTTTGGTGTGCCAAGACCTCGCGGACTGAATACGTACACCATGGACCACTCTACCCACACGATCGCGATCAATGTCAGGCGGACGGACGTAGTCCTAAGACCCGACGCCTCGCGGGTTCTTCTGCGGCCGTTTAGCCCAGGCGACCTCCCGCGATCGCAGAGGATTGTGAACGGGATCATGGCGATTCCGGAAAGTGACGTCGGTCCTTTGCTCGCTATGGTTAAGGCACAATTCTCTCCAAGGCATGCGCGGATCGACGAGACTTTGAGTAAACGGTTTGAACAAGTAGGACAGCTGGTTTTCATCGATCGTGAGATTTCCGAGCAACGACGACTATTGATCGGATCATATTTCGTATCAGAGTTTTCTGTCGAGTCCGCGGCGCTATTCAATCCGTCTTTCGTTGCCAACCCGGATCAACAAGGCCTGCCAACCGGCGCGTTACGCTTTGTCATGAGCTTGCGCGCGACTGGGGACGGCGGACTTTCCTCCATCGTTTTCCGCACGGGTATCATTCACGGCGATCATGGCATCGAGGTGATGGCAGCCACGGGCGATATCGTTGAGCCGAGCCAAATTCCCCACGGTCCCATCGACAAAACGGCGTTCGACCGAAGACTTCTTGAACTTGGACTATCCAACGAGCACACACAGGGCACGATGAAAATGCTGGGTGCTTCATTCACATTGGAGGAGCTCTTGTCCACCGTCGATGCAGAACTAAAGAAGAACACGACTTTGGAGGGAGAAAAAACTCGCCGGGAAACCGCGCAGAGAATCTCGATGCTGGCGGAGTGCAACTATTCGGTTCAGTTTCATCCGGAACAGGGACTATCAGAAAGAGTTATTTTCCCCGTGGCTCACACGCAGCGAAAGGGGATCGAAGACGCTCGGTTCGTGCGTTTCAAGAGAGACGACGGAAGCTACGTCTACTACGCCACCTTCACGTCTTTCGATGGCGAATTTGGTATCCCGCAATTGCTGGAGACTTCCGATTTTCTTCTTTTTCAAATAACCACGTTGAACGGCCCCGGAGCCAAAAACAAAGGAATGGCCCTTTTTCCCCGGAAGATTAATGGTTCGTATGCGATGTTGTCCCGACCGGACTCGGAAAGTATTCACCTCATGTTTTCTGACAATGTGCACTTCTGGAAAGAGTCGCGAATTCTCCTTCAGCCGGCATCTCCCTGGGAACTGGTTCAAATCGGCAACTGCGGGTCGGCGATCGAAACCAAGGCGGGGTGGCTGGTGCTGAGTCACGGCGTAGGAGCGGTGCGAGAATACTGTATTGGCGCGTTTCTTCTCGATCTTGAGAATCCGGCCAAAGTGATCGGACGCCTCGCCGAACCGCTGCTCAAGCCAATCCCAGATGAATGGGCAGGAAACGTTCCAAACGTTGCCTATTCCTGCGGTGCAATACTCCACGACGGAGTATTGTTCATTCCCTACGGAGTGTCCGACTATGCGACGCGTTTCGCGACGGTTCCGCTTGATGAGGTGCTGGAAGCATTGGAATTGAATAACGGTCGAGCGGAGTAAGCGGGCAAGCCCACCAGGGCAAGGCGACAACTTTAGGAAGCGGGTTCTAACCATTGGCGGGGGAACCGCCGCTGCGATGTTGGGTCGATTTTGTTTGGGAACGGGGTCGCACTGCGTATTTGATTGGAGTAAAAATGTCTGTGTCGCGAAGTGCGTCCCCCGGAGCCTACCGCTCTCCTCAAGCTACAATCTCAGGTATTCGAAGATAAGGGAATCAGGCAAACGCGTTCGCGACCGCGGCCAGTGGTTCCAAGCAGGGCTGCAATCGTTGCAAACGATCTACCCCGGAAATGCGGTCTCGCTACATTCACCACCGACCTGTGTGATGCGATTCACGCCGAATACGGCGCTAATCAAGTTCGGCTCAGCACGAATTCGAGAATAACGTTAGCCGCCTTCGTCGAGGGGCTCTATCTACCTTGGACCAAAGAGGAGCGTCGCGCGAGCCCCTGCCGCGTCGTAGAGTCCAGCTCGAAGGCAAGAAAGGTAAGAGTTGGTGAGCGTCAGAGTCTCCGAATGGCGGGCTCGGGCACATCTAGGTGTAAAAGCCTCCCCCTTGATTCTTTTCCGTGTCCCTACTTGGATACTTGGCCGAGAGGTACTAGAAATCAGCCCCGCCTTGATGTTCTTCCTTGCGTTTTTCCTTTCTTTGGGCCTCTTAGTATTCAGCGGCGCATTGGCATCCTCGATTTTGTCCTTTCCAACCTACCGTACAGATACTTGGAAACCGAGCCGGAGAAGATGAGCTTTTCTCTGATCAGCGGAAGGCCCCGCGTCACTCTCTGCCCTCAAAGATCTATTGCGGACAGAGAACGTCGCGGCCAACGCTTCGCTACTTCGTCGACAAGTTTCCAGGGGCGGCTTCAATCTGAACCAATGGTTCAGGCCGGCGGCTCAGCGATTCCTCTAGATGTACCTTCTTGCCTGCCGCATAGATTTGGTGCCGACCGTGGTCTCGGTACCAATCGGCCACGGTCGCCGTATGATGGACGCTCTCGAGTACTTTGCGCCAGCCACCGCCATTGTAGGCACAAAAGCTGATCTCGCCCTGCCGAGTTGCTACCGGCACGTTCGAATTGTAGATCGTCGCAAAGTCGTAGTTGTAGGCGTCTTGGAACCACATCCCATTGAAAAACATGAGTCTCCAGTGCGCGGTTTTCGCAGATGCTTGCCGCGACCAATCGTCGTCGCTTCTCGCGAAACGATACAATGAGCCCTCAAACAGACTACGGAGCTCGTAGGGTCCCAATCCCGAAGGAGCCTTCGCCTGGTTGAAATTCCGAAGAAGTGAAAGCAAAACCATGGCCCTGGTCACCCGAGGCGGCCTACCGGAATCTGTTATTTGTACAACGTCTTGCATGAACCTTCCGAGATCGAAGAACGTTGGAATCGGAATCGCTTTCCCTGTAGCAGTATCCACAAGCAAGGGGCTCATTATCGCGTGGTCCGGATGCATGTCAGGAAAGAGACTTCCGCGCTCTGAACCCCGGTCAAGGACATCATCTAAATGGCTGAAGATCGCGTACGCCGAAGCCGGGTACCAATCCCGCATGGGCCTCCAGTCGATCGAGGTTTGGGCTTGCAGGTCGTAAGCGAGTTGAGAGAGAGGATACCGTCCTGCATAGCGGTCCTCAGTGGATATGCGCTCGTCGCGGCCGGTGAACATAACGGGCTGAAAAATTACGCCGTGGATTTGATCGGCGTTGCGGAGAGCGAAGCGCACGATCTCTCCCACGCAATCATTGTTGAGACCGTTGACCACGGTAACTTGCAAGGTGGTTTGCATTCCAGCCGCAGCGATGTTCTCCAGGGCGCGGAGCTTCACTTCCATGTAATTTCCGAGCCCGCGATGTTTGTTCTTCTCCTCGGAGACGCCATCGAACTGCAAGTACACGCCGTGCAACCCGGCGGCGCTCGCCTCGACCGCAAAATCTCGGCTTTCCGCAAAACGAATACCATTGGTCGAAACGTGAAGACGATGGAAGCCCATGCTCTTCGCGTGTCGAATGGCGTCAAGGAAGATCGGAGAGAGTGTGGCCTCGCCACCGGAGAACAAGACGTTGATTTCGCGGTTAGGCTTGAAAGAGCCCGCCCGATCAAAAATTGTCTTCAGGTCTTCCATATCTGTTTCGTCGACGTAACCAACTCCGTTAGCGTCCATGAAGCAAGGTCGACACATCATGTTGCATCGGTTGGTCAGATCCACGATCAAATACGACCCTCGGCCTGCCCGGATACTGTTAGGGCCGTGGTCGTGGACCTCACGGTCGCCAACGCAATCGAAGTCGCCCCCCAAGGACTGCGCTTCCATTCTCTGAAAGAAATCGGGATGGTTCGATAGCAAGTCCTCAAATGGACCATGCGTCTCGCACGCCTTTCGCATGAGGATTCGCCCGCCTTCCTCCAGGATCTCGGCGTCAATGATCCCCGGACGCTCCCTAAAACCGGCTACATCGTTCTGGCCCCTGATGACCGCCTCGACTGCTTCGCGGTTGCAATCCGGGCAGAGCGACAGGGTGCGCCTCGGAACCCCCGACCTCATTGGCGTTCGTTGGTGCTTCTTCAGAAGCCGACCCGGCGCCCAGCTTGGTGCGGGCAGCGCCCCTTCAGGCAGGACGCGGTTAACGAAGCTGGCGATGGTCCATGCGGCGCTGGATGCCAAACGAAAGTGAGAGGCCATAGACTCAAACATGAAATTTACCTCCTGTCGCGGTTTGCTCAAGGATAGAAAAACGAAGCGGTGAACCCTTCCACCTGGGTAAACTCATTTTACCTGCGCTGTCAAGTCAGAGGGCCCTTGACCCGACGCCGATGCGCATCGCCGTTCTGCGTGCGACGCGTGCGTTGACTTCTGGTTGTAAGAAGAACGCAGCGACACCTGTTTTCAAGCGCCGGGTACATCCGCTACGTAAGCGAAATAGCAGACCGGTTTGGCGGTGCGTGGGAAAAATGCTGCGCCCACCGAAATGGCAAAATCCGAGCTAGCAGTCCGCTTCAGAGATATCAGCACTTGCTGCTGAAATTCAAATGGATTGGGTGCTGCTGTACCGGGCGCTCAATTTGGAGATGTAAAGTGTTATCGAATATGTCGTTGGAAGTGAATGCTGCGCTCGCCGAGGGTGCAAAGCAGGCAACGTTTGAAAAGGAGGCGCAAACCCCGAGCGGGACCGTCGCACCGGCCTCTCCGCCGAGACCGCCTGGGCAGCGCGCAGAAACACCGGCGGAACAAAACGGTAGCGGTAAGACGCCGCAGCGTTCTTCGCCGGCGAGCTCCGCCCGACCTAACGGGAACCAGCTGGATCTCGAGGGACAGAACGCCGTCAACAAAGTCATGTTGGCGGGGCGACTCGGCCGGGATGCCGACGTGAGGCATACCAAAGTCGGTCAGGTCGTGGCGAATTTTTCTTTGGGAACCGAGGAGTCGTACAAAGACCGTTTGGGCGAGTGGCAAAAAAAGACCGCGTGGCACCGGGTTCAGGTGTGGGGAGACCTTGCGGAAACGGTAAGCCCAAGCCTGCGGCAAGGTGCGCGGGTCTATGTCGAAGGAAAGCTCATCATCCGCAACTGGATCGACAAGCAAAACCAGAAGCACCGCTCCACAGAAGTGGTGGCAAGCGATGTACGTTTCCTTACGCGGGCTCCAAGCAATGGAGCGCAAAGCGGCAGCGAGCTCGCCGACGAGCATACCGGCGATTAGCAATGACCGAGAACTTGGGGCTATCGCGGGCTTGCAGTCTGGACTAGCCCCAAGCTTCCTTCGATTGATTTCCTAGATGATTTCTTGCCCGCCTGCACCAACGCCAGGCTCTACCACGGCCTTCGTTGAACCTACGATTTGATCCAAAGCAGCGAAATTACACTGTTGTAAGCGGGCAGCGCCTTGGACTCCTCCCATAGGGGGGCATCTTCTGGAAAACCGGTTGCGGAGATCCACAAACGCGCGGGGAGCTCCTGCGGTTTGCTTGGACCAGGTGTTCCCGCAAAGCATTGCGACGCAAACGTGCCTTGCTGAAGGGGCGCCCCCTTTTGGAGCGGAAAGCCAAAGTGTCTCGAGCGTTTCGACCAATCGATTCGGTCATTCGTGGTCCATACGATCGCGCAGCTTTGCTTCGACAGATCGCAGTACCGCCAGGCCGCTGCCGAAAGAGAAGTATGAAATCGCTGGGCGATTTTTTCGATCACTTGCAGAGAAGGCGGTGCGGACTCGACGATCGGCTGGACCGCGGAAGCGGGCAGGAGAAGCTCGGCGGCAAATTCATCGGCCTCGCGCTCGAGTTCTCGCGACCAGTCGCCCCAGTTCCCGATGTCGGACTTGGTGCAAACGAGCTCCGTAAGGTCGTGATCGGGCAGCAAAAAGTGAGCGATTTCATGGGCGATCGTGAAATTCTTGCGGCCAGCCTCGCGGATCGATTGCCGGATCGCAATCGTTCCCAAAGGAATCTCGCGCGCTCGAATCAAGGCGCCGTCAAACCCATCAGCGTCCACCTCGCGAATTTGGACTCCGAGTCGCGATGCGATTGCCCGCAGATCGCCATGTTCGAGCGGCAGTTCGCGCGCGAGGGCGCGTGCATAGGCGCCGCCTTTTTGCGACCCGCTCATCGGCCGTCTTTCGGGCGGCTGCGATTATTGTGTTTCAAAAGATCCTCGGCGAGGTCGTCCAGGAGTTTCTTGTCCCGTTCCGAGAGTTCCTTCTTGTTGCGATAGGCGGTAGCCAAAGTCACACGC